>Ga0247777_1000352_pt1 | contig 12597 bp, 3 predicted proteins | sample UWRJL154409C5_FD_179937 | JGI IMG/M metagenome (GOLD analysis project Ga0247777, IMG submission 179937) | Plant litter microbial communities from Arlington Agricultural Research Station in Wisconsin, United States - UWRJ-L154-409C-5 | ecosystem: Environmental > Terrestrial > Plant litter >...
GGAACGCGAGATCCGACATACCTAAGAACTGGTGCGGCCCCTCGCCGAGCAGCCCTTGCAGACCTCCCGCGGCAAAGACGACCGCGTTGTCGGGGATCAGCAGGCGCTCGCCCGTGCCGATCGCATTCCAGCGGTCCAAGGCGACGAGGCTGTACCAAGCCCGCATGGCCGAAGCTTCCGCGTCGTCCAATTCCGTCTCGGCGTTGTCCGTCAGGCGAAGCTGCGTCTCGGGAAGCCCCATCTCATAAGCGACAATGACGGCTCGAGCGAGGAGAGCCGTCTTGGACGGTCCGCCGTGCTCGCCCTTCAAAGCGCCCGGGCCGTGCGTGTCCGCTTCCACCGCCAAGAGGAGCAGCGTCCGAAGATGGAGCAGGGACGTCGAAGCGGGGCGCACGCCGGGCTCCGTCTCCCACCCCGCGAGCATGCGGAGGGCCGCCTTCGTGTCGCCGGCGGCCGCCGGTGCCGGCTCGCCTGTCAGCGAGTGGACCGCCGCGTAGAGGGCTTCGACGAATGCCTTTCGAAGGAGGGGGGGACACCGGGAAAGCTCCTCTCCCAGAGAAATGTTGCTCTCCGGAAGGAAAGGGAGATGCACGTGGATCAGCGTGAGGTAGCTGCGATGGTAAGACACGATTCCCGCTACCGATGCGCGGAACCGGACTTACCTGAAAAGCATGGCCACGTCGATTTCTCGGTCCGGGCCTAGGGGTAACTCGACGGGAAGACCGTCGATCCGATCCGCTGGCCTCTCCGGCGGGTCGGCGTCGGACCGTTTCGCAAGCAGTCTCCCCCGGCCGTACGCGGGATGGCTTGGTGACGTCTGCTGGGAAGGCCGCTCCTCGGGGGCCCAGCCGGGCTCGCGGCCTGTCCCGGGAGGTTGGGTCGCATCGCCCGACATGCTGGAGAACGGCCGCTTGGCGTTCTCGTTGACCACGACCGGCGAGAAGCCGTCGAGCAGGTTGTCTTGCATGTCCACGGTGGCAGCTTGGCTGCCGAGTTTTCCTTCTATGAAAATGATGCGCTCCGCCAGCTCTTTGATGTACCTGCGCAACGGAGTCAGGCAAACGTCGAAGCGAGAGGATCAGGGAACCTACCCCTTGCTGGGCCCCCGTTTCTGAGGGACGCGGCTGAAGAGACACTGGACTTGCGACTTTCGACAGTGGGTGCACTGCTCATCGAGCGTGAGGCCGCCGATATCTCCGCCGGCGTCGCACTTGACCTTCTTTCGGCGACATTCGTCGCAGGCCCGGGACACCTTGGACCGCTTCCTCGGCGGCGTGGCATCCACGCCAAAGTACGCCGGCGGAGGAATGGGGCCATGCGCAGGAATATGTGTCGCTGCCGGGACTGCCCCCATGTACTCCATAGCCTCGTGTGCTGGGGAGGCGGCGGTGGCGGCGGCGACGCTGTGAAGGCCAAGGCCCCGGTTCTGCGGGGCGGTGTCCTGACCGTGCACCCCAGCGTCCTGACCATCAACGGAGCCCTCTTGGCTGTGGAGCTCTGGGCCATTGTGTTGGGAGACGGGTTCCTGGTCTGACTTGGTTCGCGCCCGTCGGTTTCGGGCGTTCCCTTTCATAATGTCACCAAGCTTGTGCGACAGCTCGGCAGCAAGGCGTAGGCTCTCATCCATGACGACGGGTCGCCGATCATGTTCCTGGGGGCTGTGATGTTCCGGCTGCTGCTCCGACCCGAGCTCGGGTGGGTGCTCGGGGTGAAGCTGCACCATGTTGGGATCTATGGGGATGTCGGGTTCGGGTTCGGGTTCGGGGTCGGGGTCGCGCGCGATGGCGGGCGGGTAGTATGCTTCAGTCGTTGGTGAGGGATACAGGTGCATAATATCATCGTTAGGGATAATAGTGTGGTCTGGCTTTTCCATGAGACCCGGGTCGGGTGGCAGGAGGGGAGTCGCGGCTGGACTGGACGCGACCGAGGCCACCTGTTGCTGCCGGTGCGCTTCGTGAGGACGATCTCGGGCCTGGGCGCGTTAGGCAATCGATCGAGGGTTTGACTCCTTGGGAACTGCTCGCGGCGGTGTGAAAGACCTTCAGAGTAGGGAGGTTGTGCTGTTGACGCAGCACCAAATGTTAGTACGGTAGGCTTCCAGAGCTTGGGTGCCAAGCTCTCTTGAGCTGCGGAAGAGCTCCCAATAGCGCCACAGACGGTCGTAAAACAGGCACAGGGACTGTCGCCCGTTTTTTGGGGACTGGCCATCGTCCTAGATCCCAGCGTGGACGGCGCTCGCACAGGAAGCAAGAAAAGCGCCATGTTTGGACTCACATGTACTGCGAAATGCTCAATGGCTTGCGCGACGCGGGTAGTTTCGATGCTTGGATTCCGGCGGAATGGGAAGAACTTGACAGCCGATGGAGGGGGTCGGTCCGAGGAGGAGGCGAGAAGGGAAAAATATTCTCGGAGGTCGGAACCGCCGGCCGGAGCAATTCAATCTCGACTTCGACGGCACAAGCTGGGCTTGGCCCGTGCGCTTTGCTGCCACGTGATAAAACAGTCAGCGATCGGGGGCGAAGGGGGGTTCTGCTGACGGAGGATGCGAAGCTTCGCAACACTCCAAGTTGCACAGCGAAACTCCCAAAGACAGCCCCGGGGCGAACCGGCTTACCATATGCCCTCTCCACGCAATGCCCACTTTCAGCCGAAGCCAGGGCTCTTGGTTAGTTCCGCTGAGCATGAAGGACCAACGCCCAGTACGCCGCCTGATCCGACAGTTGACCCAGGCGGAATAATGCCGCCTGTCCGGACTTGGCTGCCAGGTGCGGAGGGTTTGCCGTCAAAGCCCCGGAGCGCCTAGACGGCAGCCGTGGAGCCGTGGCCGTGACCTGCTGTGTCTCCGTCTCCAGACCCGAATGGCCTTCCAGTCGTCTCCGCGCCGTTGTTGCCCTCTCCCCCTTCCTCGCCGGGCCTGGCCGCTGCCAGCCACCAGGCGACTTGCGCACACTCGTTCCACCTTGGCCCCGGCTGTTCGAGTTTCTTGGCCGGGATGCCCGTGTCCTTCAGCAACGGACGAGGATCGCGAGGTTGAACCCGTGAGGTTTGGCGTGGTAGGAGGTCGAGTTGCTCAAGCGAGCCCCGGCTCACCGTACGTGGCTGGTTTGCAGACCAGCGGCGCCAGTGCGGTTGTCTTATTCAACAAAGCGGCAACCGGCGGCGTACGTCGACCTAGAGGTGCGAATGTATGCTTATGAGGGAGTCGGCGGCTACTAGGATGCTGCAAGCGCAAGGCCGCCTCGCCCATGAACCGATGGAACATTGATCCACCTGCGGACCTCGGAGCGGCCCAGGTCGTCATATATATCCCGGTGTAGCTCCTGGCGCACCAACCTCTCTTCTGGGCTTGTTCAAGCGCAACCCGCGGCATAGATGGCCCACTCGGCACAGTCCCCTTCACCTTCGGCACCTACATCATACCGCCCCATGCGCAAGGCTCGATCCGACAACCGAAGCGGAGGTGTTGACTACGGGAGAAGCAGTCCATACCATCCCCCCCCTCCCCCCCCTCCCCTTCTCCAGGACCTGCCTCACCCCGCATGTCCCCGACTTCCACCCTTTATCTGATGCCTTATGCCCGGTCTCTTATACCGTGGTTGCCGTCCCTGGCGCCCTGGGGGTGCGGCCACGCGACCGGGACGGGAGGGGTATTGCTCTCCTTCGGTTACACGTTTCACCGACATGATGTCTTCGGTTCCCGATCTGTTCTGCTCGCCTTGGCGATAGATGCCGCCGAGACGTGCCATCTCGGAAAGGCGGCCCTCAGCCCATCAGCCGCATGCCCTGCCACTCGGGCTCTGGTGGTAGATCCCTCGCGGCCTCGCCTCGAAGTGGCCTGGCTGGTACCATGCTGAGGCGCAAAGTATCCTCGATGGTTCCCTTGCGCCAAAAGCCTTGTATCTGTTGGTCACCACGGCTGTCCGCCCAATCAAGGATCTGTGGAGTTCAATCTGGAGAATTCCTGGGGCATGCATGCACTCCACTACGTTCTCCCTCACGCTCCTATAACCCCCTGTTTATTTTACCGGCAAGCCCAGGCTGTATTGCAGCTGGACAAAGGTCGCACCGTGCTTGCGGACCAGGTGGAGGGCTCGGCAGAGGGAACCGTACGCTGGGTCCGACTTCAGCGCTCGGCGCGGCAACGGTAGCTTTTCTGCGCCCCGCGCCATTGATCCAGTCGCATCGTGGCGGACTGCGGCTAAACGAGGGCTCTTCAGCCTCTTTGGTGCGTAACAGTCCCTGCGAGGAAACGTCCCCAGTTTGCACCCCGATACCGTTGCCTCTGCCTAGGAGGGAACAGCTTAAAGGGGAAGCTAGAGCACGGAAGAGGCATCTCCTGGGGGTTTCAGGCTGGGGGGCAATGCCCCGGAACATGAACGGACTGTGAACTATCGGGTGTTCCGCAAAACCTCGGCACGTCAACAGGTTGGCTGATTCGCTGCGCGGGCAGCTAACCGCTGATCGGCCTCGGAAAGATAATATATTATAGGTTTTCGATCCGTCGCACCATCCGAGGCGGTGGGCTGGGGTAACCATCTCCTTTTACCTGGCTCGGGGGCCGGGCGGTCCCCCCCCGCAGAAGACGTCGGTCTGGCCTCTGGGAGGCTCAAGGGGCGGACGACCCCGACCCTCCACCAGCGACTTCCTGGTGACGTTGAGCGCGACAGTCCCTCGTCGGCTCGAAGGTCGCCGACAGACAAATTCTGGTTCCTTCATGGTAAGCCAACATCTTCCTTCTGGACGGCCTTCCCGTGCCCTGGAACGGTGTCTGGGCAATCGTCCCGGCTCGGCCCAGGAGCCGAATGGCTCTGCTCGCTGCCCTCAGTCATGGATCTACCTGCCAAAGCCCATCGGCACGGAAAAACAGGGGTGGAGGAACAGGCTGCGGGACAATGTTTCGTTTCATCGCCCTCCGCCCCGAGTTTTACCTCCAATGGGACCTGGTGACAAGCGAGGCGCAGAAGCCGAAGCGGGAAGACGATACCGCCTAATTGCATGAGGGTGCTGCCGCGGCGCGAGATCTCAGCATTGACGCTTAAGGCGGTCTTGTTCGATCAATGGCATGGCCGACTGCGACCACGCCAGGGACGGAAGAGCCAGGCGGTGTCGGCGGAAGCGAGACGCCCACGACCGCGTACACCTTCCGAGGCTATACCCGTGACAACCATCATGAAGGACGCTCTGGCAATGCGATGATCACGACGGAGCAGAGTCGCGAGATATGCCGAAACGCGGTTCAATGGAGTTGCCATCATGAAAGTCTGCTTAGAGCTCTTGAGAAATCGATCCGCATTCACCGTATCATAACCAGCCAATGCCCCTTCCCCCACCTAGCGTCCTTGGTCATCAAACTTGGAGTAGCTTTCGGCATGTTTGTTTGACCGCGAACTGGGCCGGAGGACCGCAGCCTGTCCGGCATCGAGTTTGCTCGTCGAGCTTGTGTACCAACCAAGGCATAGCGTTGTCCGGACGTCTGGCGAGGCTGGTTGGGAGGTTGGTATGGGCCGAGGCGGGGCCGTTCGACATATAAGGCCGTCATCGACCCGAGGGCGCTCGCCGACGGCGGCATGCCCGATCCTCCGAGACGCCCGCGGCGAAACACGGTGCGGGGCCGATGTTCCACCTCAAGTTCGCTCAGCCACCTTGACGCCAAGCGTGTAATTTCTAGTCACCGGATCTGGCGTGACGGAACACTGGGAGAACGGAGACACCCGCCCGAGACACGTCCTCGAGAGACGCCGTCACTGTTTTGGCCGGGCTTGTATTGGGGCAGCCCCCGGGTCGTGCAAGGTACCCGCCGACTCCTTTTAGAGTTTCGTGCAACGATGCACTGCGTAACGAACCTCGCCGTGGCAAGTTGGCCGCCTTGGGTCTCAGGAAGTCGTCAGCAGTGACGTGGACAACGGCGTTCTGTCGCGGGCGTAATTTCAGAGGTTCCTGGGATGTTCAAATCGCCCTGCAAGGCTCTCGACGCCCGAAAGGGGCGGCATCCGCCATGGAACATGTGGTTTTGCACAGCACGGGCCGAAGTTTGAGGGCGGAGGCTGGCCTGATATGGCCCCAGCCACGAGTGGGCGGCCCGGGACGGAACATGAGTCGAGTCTGTGAGGTTGGCGGGCCAGTCTGTCACTAGTGGCTAGCGGGGCTGTCCTCCGTACGGAGCCGAGGGAGCGTGGAATGGGTGACGCGTGCCCGCGGCGTCGGGGCGACCGAAGGCCGACGTGGGGACTCGGAGCCCCTACAGCCTTACCAGGCAGACTCGCTGCCCCGTAACTCAGCCCGCCCGCGCCCGGCCCGGAGTCGGCTCAGCGGCAGAATCCGTCGACTTCGCATTCGTGGTACAGTACTCCTTACCGGCCGTTCTTGGGAGTCTGGCTCGTTAGGGACAACAACCCGAAAGATTTAGAAATAGAGGCGTGGTTGAGCCGATGGCTCTTGCAGGAGCTTGCCGTGCTCTCGCGGCCAATGTCGTGATTCGCGGCAACGCTTGGCGTGGGATGGAACGGGGAAGGGGCCCGATAGCCCGAACAAGTGTCTGCCGTCCCATCGGCGGGGAGGACGTTCGAAGGGGTGCACCGAAGTTGGTGCCTGGGAGCAATGGAAACTGCAGTAGACGGGAAGCTCGAGACGCCCGTTCGAGCGGTATGTACGGAGGTAGGATTAGCACATACTCCGTACCTGCGTAACTTATAGTAAGTCTGCTGTACAAATAACGTTACCCTACCTACTTTCTCGTCCATTCCCAATTCTGTCAGGCTGGCCAGGAGGCGAGGCTCCCCAAGGATGGCGGGGAAGGAGGCGGGCAAGGCGGAGAGACTCGGACCATTCGGGCTGTCGGGTCCCCCGAATGTGGGTCGTGCCCCCCGTAATATCCTGGGCGCTCTTACCTGGGGGCGTTGCCCCGAGGCAGCGGACTAATCAGCGTCTTCCAATGGACATGGCCAATTCGGATGGTCCTGCCCAGGGCGGAGCAACCCAAGAGATCCGTGGCTCCACCTCGTGTTTCGTAGATCGAGACCACCTCGAGCTCGTCGGCCTACGCGTAGTCATGTACTGACCCTCTTCTTCAAATTTTGTTCTCTTCGGTCCCCATCCTAGGGCTCGTGGACGTTTGCACGTCAACAAACCAATAAAGGATCAAATCGCAAAGTCTGGCCCTTTACTATAATATGTTGTACCCAGCCAAGATGCGCCCTAGCGTCCGTCTCAACTAGTTCGACCTTCGTCTCGTCGTCTGCCGTCGCGGCCGTCTTCCTCGCCGTCGCTCGCTATCGTCGTCACTGGCTCTCGCCGCGCTCGGGACGCGAGCAGCTGGAACCGCCACTGGGGACAGAATGGCGCTTCTTCTCCGGCAGATACGGACGCTCACCTCCAAGACCATTCTCATCGTTCTCTTGCGCCATCCCATCGCTACCACGCTCCGCGCCCTGTTCTTCCCCATCGTCCTGATCATCTTTTTGTCCTTCGCCAGGAATCTCTTTGTTCCCCCGGCCCTCTTCGGTATCGGCGCCCCCCATCCTGTCCGGTCTCTCAAGGATGGCCTGTTCGCCGCCGCCAGCACCGGCCGGGAGACGGTCGTCTTCGTCAACAGCGGGCTCGCCGGCGGCGACATCGACCGCGTCATTGACCTGCTGGTACCCCAGGTCGAGAGCGCCGGGAAGAGGGCCGTCCGCCTGACCCGCGAGGCCGACCTCAACTCGGTCTGCCGGAGCAGCCTGCGCGGCGTGACCGAGTGCTATGGCGCCCTCGTCATGGAGGGTTCGCCCACCGAAGGCGCGGGCGGCATCTGGAACTACACGCTGCGGTCCGACGGCGCCCTGGGTAGCGGCCGCGTCGACGTCACCAGGGACGACAACGACGGCGAGATCTACACGCTGCCCTTCCAGCGCGCCGTCGACTCGGCCATCGCCACCGTCGACCCCCGCTCCGCCTCGCTCCCCGACAGGGTCCTGGAATACCCCTTTACCAGCCTGACCATCGAGGAGCGCGCCAACAACATCCGCGTCCGCTTCCAGGCCGCCGTCACCAACTTCTTCGGCGTCACCTTCATCATGGGCATCATCGGCATCTGCTACCACATGACGGGCTTTATGGCCACCGAGCGCGAGATCGGCATGTCGACCCTCCTCGAGGCCATGATGACGACCAAGCGGAGGTGGCAGGCCCAGGCCGCCCGCCTCATCTCGTACCATCTCGCCTTCTCCCTGCTGTATCTCCCGAGCTGGGTCATAGTGTCCCTGATCTTGGGGCGGGGCGTCTTCGCGCACACCAATGTGGGCATCATCCTCCTCTACCACATCCTGGCCGGCCTCGCGTTGGCCTCCATGTCCCTCCTCGGCGGAGCCTTCTTCAAGAGGGCCCAGCTCAGCGGCGTGACGGTGACCATCGTCTTTCTCCTACTGGCTACCTTTGCGCAAACCGTGTCGTATCCCAAGACGACCACCGTCGCCGTCCTCAGCCTCCTCTTCACGCCCTGCAACTACGTCTACTTCATCACGGCCGTGGCCCGCTTCGAGCAGGAGGAACTACCGATCAACCTCGGCAAGACGGCGCCGACCAGCTCGTGGAATCTGCCTGGCGGCGTCTTGTGGCTGTTCCTGATCTTGCAAATCATCGTGTACCCCATTCTCGGGGCCTACATCGAGAAGTGGCTCTACAGCACCGGCTCGTCCGGCCGCAACGTCGCGGTCGATAACCAGCAGGCGGACCAACCTGCCGTCCGACTCGAGGGCTTTACCAAGATCTACGGGCCCGGCTTTGTGCGCCGTCTCTTCGGCTTCGTTCGGCGACCGCGGGACCCCGTCGTCGCCGTCGACGCTCTGACGCTCACGGCCGGCCGCGGGCAGATCCTGGCTCTGCTGGGCGCCAACGGCAGCGGGAAAAGCACCACCTTGGACGCCATCGCCGGGACCAACAAGCTCACGAGCGGCAAGATCAGCATCGACGGGACCGGCGGCCTCGGCATCGCCCCTCAGAAGAACGTCCTCTGGGACGAGCTCAACGTCGAGGAGCACGTGCGCATCTTCAACAAGCTCAAGTCACCGCACAAGTTCGCGACCAAGGCGGAGAACCTGCAGCTGATCGCATCTGTGGACCTGGCGAGCAAGGTGAAAGCGCAGTCGAGGACGCTCTCGGGCGGTCAGAAGCGGAAGCTGCAGCTGGGGATGATGTTGACGGGCGGCAGCGCCGTGTGCTGCGTGGACGAGGTCTCCAGCGGGCTCGACCCCCTGAGCCGCCGGAAGATCTGGGACATTCTGCTGGCCGAGCGAGGGCGCCGGACCATCATCCTGACGACGCATTTCCTGGACGAAGCCGATCTCCTCGCCGACCACATTGCCGTGCTGTCCAAGGGCAGTCTTCGAGCCGACGGCTCTTCGGTCGAGCTCAAGGACAAGCTCGGCGGCGGCTACCGCATTCACGTGCACAAGACGGCGGAGGTCGACGACGGGCCTGACGTCGAAGGCGTGGCTAAGAAGAACGCCTTCGACGTCGTCAGCTACATCGCTCCGTCGTCGGGCCACGCCGCCGTGGTCATCAAAACACTCGAGGACGCCGGCATCCACGACTATCGCTTCTCCGGCCCGACCATCGAGGACGTATTCCTGCAGTTGGCCGAGGAAGTCCGAGACGAAGGCGGCGTGGGCAGCGATGCCTCCCAAGCCCCGTCGCCCCAGGCTGACGCCAACGAGAAGCATCCGCCCTCCCCGGAGGCCGTCGGAGGGGACCACCCCCAGAAGGCGGGCTTGGAACTTCTCTCGGGCGAGCGCATCAGCGTCGCCCGGCAGACGTGGGTCCTCTTCCTGAAGCGTTGCACCGTCTTCAAGCACAACTGGTTCCCGTCCCTTGCCGCCTTTGCCATTCCCATCATCGCCGCCGGCCTGGTAATGCTCTTCATCCGCGGTCAGCAGGCCGTGGGCTGCTCGGTGGCCGAGCAGTCGTCCGACGAGGAGGACCAGAACATCTTTACGCGAAAAATCTCCACGGCGTTCGTGGCCGGCCCCGTCGACCGCCTCAGTCAGGGGAACCTGGTTGGTCTCTTCGGACCCGTCTTCGCGAGCGTATTTGCCTCCAACGGCACGAGCGGCGTCACGACCTTGAGCAACAACGGGAGCAGCCTGCTGCCGAACGTGTCTCCCAACCTCGTGGGCAACCTCACGCTGCTTGTCAAGAACATCACGCTCGTCAACAGCTTCGACGAGTTCAACAACGCCATCGTGCTGCTCCGAAAAAACATCACGCCCGCCGGCTTCTGGCTCGGGGACGGCAGCTCGCCGCCGGCGATTGCGTATCGGTCTAACGCCATCGATCAGATCAACGGCTTCTTCGGGCAGAATTTCCTCAACGTCATCCTCACCAACACGTCCATCGCGGCCACGTACTCGCCGTTCGACATCCCCTGGTCTCCCGACACGGGCAATTCGCTCCAGCTTCTCGTGTATGTCGCTTTGGCCCTCAGCGCGTATCCCGGCTTCTTCGCCCTTTACCCCAACCTTGAGCGGCGGCGCCAGGTCCGAGGTCTAGAGTATTCCAACGGCGTCCGGGCCTTCCCACTGTGGCTGGCCTACCTCCTTTTCGACTTTATGATCGTGCTCGCCTCGTCGGTCATCGCCACCATTCTCTTCGCGGCGCTGTCCAGCGTCTGGTACCACGTCGGCTACCTGTTTCTGATCTTCACCCTCTACGGCATCACGGCGATCCTGCTCGCCTACGTCATCTCGCTGTTTTGCAAGAGCCAGCTGTCGGCCTACGCCTTCACGGCCGGGAGCCAGTCGGTCCTATTCCTCGGCTACCTGATCGCGTACCTCTGCACCATCACGTACGCGCCGGTGAACCGCGTGGACGGCTATCTACTGCTGGTGCACTTCCTCGTCTCGGTCTTCGCGCCCATAGGGTCCGTGGTCCGCACCATGTTCCTCGCGCTCAACCTCTTCTCGACCACGTGCGTCGGTGAGCAACTCGCCCCGAACCCGGGCGGCATCCTGCAGTACGGCGGACCGATCCTCTTGCTGGCGGTCCAAGCCGTGCTGCTCTTTTCCCTCGTGCTGTGGCTCGACAGCGGCAACGTAGGCGGGCTGTTCCGCCGCCTGTTCCGCCGTCTGTCCCGCCGGCCCGCCGCCGCGGCGCCGGAGGCGGATCCCGCCGTGTCGGACGAGGAGGTGGCCCACGAGTTGGCGCGCGTCGTCAGCTCGGCCGCCGAGAAGGGCGGCGCCGCGTCCACGGACGGCCTGCGGGTCGTGCACGTCACCAAGGCCTTCGGTAAGAACACGGCCGTCGACAACGTCACCTTCGGCATCCGGCGGGGCGAGGTGTTTGCGCTGCTCGGCCCCAACGGGGCGGGCAAGTCGACGACCATCTCGATGATCCGCGGCGACGTCCATCCCAACCAGGGCGCCGTCTTCGTCGAGGGCGTGTCCGTCTTCGAGCGCCTGGCGGCGGCGCGCGCGCACCTCGGGGTGTGCCCGCAGTTCGACGCCATCGACCAGATGACGGTCCGCGAGCACCTGCGCTTCTACGCGCGCGTGCGCGGCGTCCCGGACGTGGACCACAACGTGAGGGCGGTGCTGCGGGCCGTGGGCCTGGGCGCCTTCGAGCACCGGCAGGCGCACGCGCTGTCGGGCGGTAACAAGCGCAAGCTGTCGCTGGGCATCGCGCTGATGGGCAACCCAGCCGTGCTGCTGCTGGACGAACCGTCGTCGGGCCTAGACGCGGCGGCCAAGCGCATCATGTGGAAGACGCTGGCGGCCACGGTGCCGGGGCGGTCGATCCTGCTGACGACGCACAGCATGGAGGAGGCCGACGCGCTGGCCGGGCGCGCCGGCATCCTGTCCGGGCGCATGCTCGCCCTGGGCTCGACGGAGCAGCTGCGCGCGCGCTTCGGCGACCACCTGCACGTGCACCTCGTGTGCCGCGGCGCCCCGCGCACCGCCGACGCCGACATGGAGGCGCTGCGCCGCTGGGTCACCGCGTGCTTCCCCGCCGCCGAGGTCGAGGACAAGACGTACCACGGCCAGATGCGCTTCGCGGTGCCGCTGGCCGACGTGGCGCGGCAGGTGCGCCGCGGGACCGCGACGCAGCGGGCGGCGGACGGCAGCAGCGGTGGCAGCAGCAGCGAAAGCGGCGAGGAGATCACGCAGGTTAACGGCGGCGGCGGCGGTGGTGGGCGGACCATGACGTCGCAGGGCGCCATCGGGCAGCTGGTGGTGATGCTCGAGGAGCAGAAGGGCGCGCTGGGCATCGAGCACTACAGCGTCAGCCCCACGACGCTGGACCAGGTGTTCCTGACCATCGTCGGCAGGCATAACGTGCAGGAAGAGGGCTACCACAAGGACGGGGCCGCGAAGAAGGCGAGGCCATGGTGGCGGTGGGGGTCATGACGGCGTCGCCGGTCGTCGGGGACAGTCCGTTTAGTTAGGGCTTACATGGTAGGAATAAGAAGTATTTGGGTTCTTCTCCGCGGTGGGCAGAAGACGGGTGTACTTGCGTCTCTGCTGTGGCTGTGCGTGTGTTGTTGGTTCGTCGGCTTTTTTTCGGCTTTTGCCCATCGAGACGAGAGTGCGGAGCTTGGGGCGCTCGAGATGAGAAAAGAGAGGTGGAAAC
>Ga0247777_1000353_pt1 | contig 12597 bp, 21 predicted proteins | sample UWRJL154409C5_FD_179937 | JGI IMG/M metagenome (GOLD analysis project Ga0247777, IMG submission 179937) | Plant litter microbial communities from Arlington Agricultural Research Station in Wisconsin, United States - UWRJ-L154-409C-5 | ecosystem: Environmental > Terrestrial > Plant litter >...
CAGAACCCCCCGGAGGGCCAGCGTCCCTTCGGCTTCCAAACCGCGCTTGGTTGAAGGATTCGACAGGACCCTCGGCGGGTCGGTCATGTTTCCAGGTTTTAGCGCGGTGATTTGTCGGACGCACATGGAAAGCAGATAGGGTCGTGGCGGGCCGTTCGTCAGATCGCCAGACTCTGGCGTTGCAATATGCCGCCTGTAGGGACCGCATAGATTACCACTCTATCCACGCTGTGGCACAGCCTCATCGGACAGCCATCCGGGCGCGACCTTGCGAGGCGTCCTGTGGCCCTCGCTCTGGATAAATGTCGACCTCTGTCCGACCTCGGGATGAGCCGGGCTCAACCCCCCATCGTCAACGTTTACCTCGACGCGGACTTGGGAATCGCTGCCAACATCAACCAGGTGCGTGGCCGATACGGGCTCTGGGGGGGAGCAGGGCTCAGCGGTCACAATGGCTGCCTCATGGTCGTCGAGGCCGAGAGGTCGACTGTCGTTCGACAGGAGATTTTCGAATCCGTCCAAGTATCCTCCTGTGCGAGACTTTAAACCGGTTCCACTGCGACCGGCCTTCTTACTCTTTTTCATGCTTTAGTAGGTGAAATCGTGCTTGACATGGTGAAATGAGTTAACAGGACTCTCTCGCAGCATATGCACCCTCATTGTTCTCCTGGAGTACGCATGTCGCACGTTTCCCGTCGCGGCGAATCGGCGGGACATCCCCCACGACCCAACATCAGAGTATGGACCTTTCATATCGGTGCCCATCATCCACGCCGAGGTTTCTATCACTGCATCTCCGTCGGCGTCAAGCACGAGTGAAAATGTGCCAGGTCCGGCTCCGAGCAGCAGCAGCAGCATCCCGACAGCAGCCAACGGTACAAAAGCGACTGGGACCAGCACGGCCAAGACAACTTCGAAATCGCCGGCGCCCACCTCATGGACCGACATGGTAACCGGCCCCATGAAGCTGGGGGATCGTCTTGGCTATCCTGGGCTTGACAAGCCCATGAACTTGGTGTACGGCAAGCCGGCGGCGAGCAACATCACGTCCAACTCGACTTCCAACAGCACGTCCCCCCACCGGAGAGCGCCGCCGCCGGAAAACTTTGGACAGATCCCTGGGCTGGTCCAGCTCCTGGGCTTTGAGTTCTGGACAACGGATGCCTACTCGGGGGACAAGAGCATGTGGCTACGCACCGACATCTTCTACACGCCATGGGGGAGAAATATTTTCGTCGCCGGGGATGAGGGTAGTTGCCAAGTCGTCTGTGATGGACCGGCTTTGGTGTTCCTCAAGCCGCTCTGCTGGTCCCAGTGGCTCGCCGCCTCCCAGGCCGAGCAGGCCGCCATGGTCCAATATCCCGGAGCGGTCAGGAAGATCAACGAGCAGGGGCTGGGCGGGGGCGTCCCTTGTCCGAAGGGACCCAAAGCCGTGGTGGAACCCGCGACCACACGCAGCGTGGAGGCCGAGATCGTGGGCGTCACGACGGCGAACGGGCTCCCGTCGACATTCACCACCACTCGCCCCATTCCCATAACGGCGGGCGCCTCCGGATTCACCCTGGAGCCGACGGTGATGCGGGACTCGGTCGGTCGACCGACCGCGACGACTTCCCGTTGGGTGATTTCGGACCTGACGCTAAAGGACGACAAGGGAAACCCGACAGCAACGGTGACGGCGAGACTGAGGGTCACCCCCACGACCATCACGATGGTTGATGTCTCCGGACGGCCGACGGCGACCATTACCACTGAAGTCCCGCTCGAAAGGTCCCTGGTAACGCTCAAGGACGCCAGCGGCAGGCCTACTGCTACCATCGCGACCGAGGTCCCTCTCGTCACTGGCCTTGTCACCCTGACCGACGCAAACGGCGTCCCCGTGGCCACGGTTACGGGTAGTGGCGTCAGCAAGGTAGTGCCAACGGGGCCTCGGCGGACGGGCCGCTTCGACGAACCCGGTCTCCCTTCCCAGCAGGACACTTTCCACCCCATCAGCTGGGGCGATTACGTGCTCGCTGCCTTCGTACCAGTCCTCGTCACAGTGCCTCTCACCATCCTAACGCAAATCCTCCGGTCCGAGATCAGAACCCTACTGCCCTTCAACGCCCTCACGAGGCAACCGAACGGCGCGACGGCGACCGAGTCCCTGTGCCTGAACACGGGAGGCATCCCCGGCTTTGTCAACAGTTTCCGTCTGCTCTTTCGGAAAGAGCCGCTCGCATTCCTCGGAGATCTTCTGATGCTGTCCTCAGCGATTATCGTGTCCTTCTCGAGTGAGGCCTTTGGCATCAAACTGTACGGGGCCTGCACAGCCGATAACTTTCAGGGCTGCCATATGGGCATTGCCAGCTTCCAGACCCCGAGTAGGGTGGTCCAGGCCTTTCTGAGTGTGGCTCTCGTGGCTCTCTTTATCATGATGGGGCTGATCCGGTATTGGAGGACCGGTGTCGACTCGTCGGGACGAAGTATCGCGGCCATCGCGTCGCTCCTCGGCGAAAAGGAGACCCAGGACGTCTTCCGAAAGATCGTGTCGCAGCCCGATAGCGGCGAAATCAGCAACGGTGAGATGATCCGGCAGCTGGACGGTCGCTTCTTCCTCCTTACGTCGTCCCCGGTGTCCCCAGCCTTCGGGATCACGACAAGTCACATCCCTGCGACGGCTCGGGATGAACAGACACAGCCCCCAGGCCACGAGATCAGGCGACGGGGGACTTTACCACTACTCAAAGTCTTCAGTCTCTCCCAGTCGAGCGACGCTATCAGTCAGGTCGCCTTCTTGCTCAGCGTCGTCAGCTTTTTCATCCTCATCGTCTACTACGAATCCACTACCCTCGATACCGCTTTCGAGCGCTTCATGGACTCGCAGCATCTGGGCGTCCGCGTTCTCTTCACCGGAGTCGGTGTAGTACTATCCCTCTTTTGGGACGACTATTTCTCTCGTAATACCCCTGCAGCCCCGTGTACACCGCGAGAGAGACAAATACTGACCGCGTGGCGACGCAGAGGTCTCCGTCAAGGAGCCCTACCGCCAACTCTCCCGCGGACCCCAGCTGGCCAGCAACTCGATCCTCGTCTCGCCGCCGGCAACAGCCTTTACCGGGCTCATGCCTGCCGCATTCCGCCGCGACGTCTTCGTGATGCTGGTCGCCTTTGCGGCCGTCCTCGCCAAACTCACGCCCATCCTCCTCGCCAATATCCCCTTCAGCCCCTGGCTCACATGGCCGACGCACCGTGCCTGCACATGGACCGCCGTCGGGGTTCTGGGCTTCATGATTGTGACGCTGGTATACGGCCTGGTGTTCGTCAAGTACCCGTACATGCCGGTACACCCGGGCACCTTGGCGGGGAGGATATACTACGTTTGTGACTCGAGTATGCTGAGTGGCATCCAAGGCGGGGAGCTAGTCATCGCGAGAACACGAAGCAACCGCTCTGCAGCGGGGAGTGGACGGCGGTACACATTTGGGAAGATGATTGGGGTCTCCGGCGAGACACGAATCGGAATCGACTATGCCCATGGAGCTCCGCCAGGCGAGCCTTGAGGCTTGGGTGTAAGGACAACTGCAGGCGGTGGTTACCGCGGGTACAGGAAGCGGGTAGCAAGCTCCCCGAATGGGAGGCGAGGGAGGCTGCGTCCCCAAACCCAGGGTCCGCGATCGGATCTCGGGGCCATCGCCGCGGCTCCACTCGCCTCCGAACCGAAGCAGCAACCGCGTCACCATGAGACGAGACCTTTTGGGTGCCGTCACTCCCTCAGATTTCGCCCCCCTCTCCCTCCACCTCCACAACCAAACAACACCACACACCGCACCCATGGGTACCGCCGTCGACACCAGCATCCATCCGCACGCGACCGGCCCCGCCGCCGAGCTCGTCGCTGCCCACTCGGCCGACTACGCCCTGAAGCTGTACGCCGGCTGGTTCTGCCCCTTTGTGCAGCGCGCCTGGATGGTTCTGGTCGAGAAGCGGATCGCGCACCAATACGTCGAGATCAACCCGTACCACAAGTCGCCCGAGTTCCTCGCGCTCAACCCGCGCGGCCTGGTTCCGGCCTTGGTCGTGCCCGCCGCCTCGCCCGGCCGCACGACAAAGCCGCTGTACGAGAGCGCCGTGTTGTGCGAGTTCCTGGACGAGGCCTTTGCGGACCAGACGGCGCACGGCCCAAGGCTCCTGCCTGACGATGCGTACGAGCGGGCCGTCTGCCGCATCTGGATGGACCATGTCGCGGGCAAGATTGTCCCCGCCTGGTACCGGCTGATGCAGCATACCGCCGAGAAGCCTTACGGCATCCACGAAGCAAGGGCCGAGTTGCACACTCACCTGCTTACCTTGGCGAGGGAGATGGCCAACGGGGGGCCGTGGTTTCTGGGAGAGAGGTTCACCCTCGTCGATGTCATGTTGGCGCCGTGGGCTGTAAGGTTGTGGCTAATCGACTACTATAAGGACGGGGGAGTAGGCATTCCTGACCCGGAAAGTGGAGGCGAAGATGAGACTGCCTGGAAGAGGTGGAGGACATGGCTGGCCGCCATCGAGGAGAGAAGGAGCGTGGTGGAGACATCAAGCACCAAAGACATGTATATCGGTGTTTACAAGAGGTACGCAGACGACACGACCAACTCGGAGGTCGGTCAGGCGACGAGGTCAGGGAGGAGGCTGCCGTGAGATTAACCGCCAGGGCCACCGCGGCTCATCTGGTCTTACACAACACTTGGCTATGTACTACATGATAAATACCTACGGGATAAGATCGGCATACAAACATCTTCCTTGCTCTATGTGTAACCTTAGTGGAAAACAGCTCAATCCTCGGGGTTTTGTCGCTGCAAGCTCGCTTCAAGTTCCGACCCCAAATAGGATCGAGCTAGATACGGCTTCACAAATCCTTCCGATTTTCGGCACTGGCAATATCGTTTCTCGTGGCCCCTTGATTGGTCCCCTCAACCCGTCGGCGGATGTGTAGGACCGGTCCCGCGCATTCGTCGAGGCCTGAATACTACCCGTCTGACAACAAGGCCCCCCGTAATATGCTGCCACATGGATGTGACGAGTTGAGGATTCTAATCTACCGGCATTCGTCGCCCGGCTATCGATTCATTGCCTTCATCCTTCGTGTCCCCTATTTAAGGAGGGCGTGGGGACAACTCATATCTGTCACTCGTCCACAGCTTACCCCTTGCGGAGGAGTCTTTCCTGGGTCTCCATTCATAACATCCAAGAAGCAGTTGCAGAGATGGCAGCTCAGACAGACGCAAATGCAAATGATACTATCCAAGGCTTGATTGCCGAGATCAACCACTCGGCGGCCGCGTTCACGTCGGCCAACCTTCAAGTTCTGGATAGCGATTCAAGCGCGGCTTCGAGGAAACAGCTTCTTGCTGCGGCTCGCAACCTAACAGCTGTCTTGGAGGACTCTGAGGACGATGTTTGGCGATTCGCTTTCACTCCTGCGGTCCACTCTATCGCACTCGTTGCATGGCAGCGCAACCTTCTCGGCCCATGGCCCAAGGGGAGGATGAGTGCGACCGAGCTCGCCGACCATACCGGGATTGACGCCGTGCTCATAGGTGAGGGAATACTCGGGACTCTACAGTAACCTGTCGGTTCGATGACTGACAGTTGTCCTACAGGTCGTGTAAGCATCCGGAGCTGCTCATAACAGAACTTGAATCATCCCTCCCAGGTTTGCGGTGCCAGGCTGTTCTGACCGACGGACCCTACCTAGATGATGAGGACCATGTCGCAGTACAACATTTTCCGCGAAGTCGAGGAAGAGTTGTACGAGCATACTCCCTTTTCGACCAAGTTGTCAACGCCGCCGTGGAATATTCGTGCTTTTCGCCTGTAAGTGCAACGACACGGACATACGTCGGCAGCGGAAGACGGCCTAGACACTTACTCTCTCCTCCTCGCACAGGGGATCCAAAATGCGCGGGATTTCCCAGCTACCGGAGTATCTCGCCAAGTATGGATACGAGAACCCGGGCACCAATCCTGCCAACCCGTCGCTGTTCTCCTATGCCAACAACACCGAACTCGGCTTCTTTGAGTGGATGACCAGCCAGCCCGACACGGAGGAGCTTGACGGCTTCAACCAAGCCATGGCGAGATCAATGGATAGTAAGCGCGCGGCCATCGTGAACGTGCCCGTCTTCCAAGAGCTGGTCGACACCACCTCTGACGAGGTGGCCATCGTCGACGTGGGTGGAGGCTACGGTCATCTTCTGCGAGAGATCCGACACCGCCTGCCGCAGATCAAAGGCAGACTGGTCCTTGAAGACCTTCCTGAGACGGTGAAGGGGGCAGAGTGGGTTACTGCCGAGGATAATGTTGGTGTTCAGGGCTACAATTTCCTCCAGCAGGAGCAGCCGATCAAAGGTCAGTGACCACACCAGCCAAACCCTAACCTCGCGATACTGACGATACTCAAGGTTCTCGACTCTATATTCTTCGTCACGTCCTAGCGGACTGGTCCGACCACTCGGCGAGGATCATCCTCAAAAACACGATCCCGGCCCTGGTGAAGGGCAGGTCCAGGATTCTGCTGGTCGAGATCGTTCTCGAGCCTACGTCCACGGCCAACACCGCCTGGGGGGCACTCATGGATATCCAGATGATGAGGTTTGGGGGGATGACCCGCAAGATACAGCAGTGGCGCGCGTTGGTAGAATCCGCCGGGCTCAAGATTATCAAGATTTGGCCGGAGGACGTCGGTGGCGACAGGATCATGGAAGTGGTTCCCCAAGACTGGTAACGTACTGGAAACGGACGGAATGGCTTAACCTGGATCCCCGAGACGCAACTCAGAGAGTGACGAAGGTTTCATCTCATTATATCAGCTTCCGCGCGCGTCTCAAGTGACTCCGGGCCACCGATCTCCAACCATGCCCCGGCCTCCGATTCGGAGACCTCGACACGGCACGAGATGCTGGCGGGATGCACTCCCCGCACTCCAGGACCAATCATGGCAGCTGTCAGAGCCTTTCAAGTAAAGATCGCGGCGTCTCCCTAACATTCAGGTAGCGCTGTTCGGTAGTTCTACCGCACGGTCCTGCCGCACTCTTGGAGCTGGGTCGGCCGCGTGATGAACAGATCGGGACCCGAGATCTGACTTCAGCGAGTTTCTTACAGTACCTACCCCTGAGCCAGAGCGGGATGCGGGGAAGCTCTGGGCTCCGTCGCCGCCCAGACTGGCCGCGCCCCCGTTTATAACCCCTTTCCCCGCCCCCGCTTCCTTCCAGCGTGCCATCAACACCGTCGACGGCACTAGGCAAGCGCAATTGAAGGAAAGCCCGGTTCCTTGTTCAACGACAGGAACCCGTAAGCCACTCACCGGACCGAAGAATATTACAGCATGGCTCCTCCGTTTCGTGCCGAGCATATGGGCTCGCTCCTCCGCCCACAGGAGCTCCTCGATGTCCGCGCTGCCATCCGGGACGGCCAGTCTCCCGAGTCCTCCCTCAAGACTGTCGAGGAGGCCGCGGTCAAGGATGTCGTCGCTCTGCAACGTTCTCTTGGCTTTCGGGCGGTGACGAGTGGCGAGTTCGTCCGTACACGCTTCTGGGGTCTGATGTGGGATGAGTTCGAGGGGACCACGCGCCTACAGGACGCCGAGGCTGCCCTCTTTCGGCTCTATCACCCGTTAGTTCCTACTTTTCTTTCCACCTCTTTAGGTCGCCTTCGGGAACAAAGACCTCAGGTTATGTCCTCCCAATTTCCAGATGGGAGACCCGACGCCCCTCTCGCGTTCAACCCCCGCGAGAAGATGGACCTCAGAGCAACTGACACTTGAGACACAGGGACGTCGTATCCTTAATAGAGAAAGACCGGAAGGTCATGCCGGGCGACAGTGTCATTGCGGGTGCGAAGCTGCGACACAGCCCAGCCAAGAGCAAGGCTAACCTGCACGAGCTGAAGCTGGTGCAGGAGGCCGTCCCTCGGGAAAACTGGGGTGATATCAAACTGACGATGATCACGCCCGCCTGGTTCCACATGCGCTATAAGCAGGGGCGCGCGTATACGGCCGATGCCTACGCCAACGATGCCGAGTACTTCGCCGACGTGGCCGCAGTGTATCGGAGCGAGCTCCAGCTGCTGTACGACAACGGGCTGAGAAATATCCAGTTCGACGACCCGGGACTTGCTTGTGAGAATGGGACTTCACGAGTCTAGGTCGGATGAGATGCTGACCGTTTGCCCTTCCCTACCTAGACTTCTGCTCCGACAAGTTCCGCCAGGGCTGGGAGGAGGACAAGGACAACATCGGCAGCGTGGAGGACCTGCTCGACGCCTACATCAAGCTGTACAACGACAGCATCGCGGGGCTCCCGGCGGACCTGCACACGGGCGTGCACCTGTGCCGCGGCAACTTCATCGGCGGGCGGCACTTTGCCGAGGGAGCATACGACATCATCGCCAAGAAGCTCTTCCAAAACCTCGACGTCAACACCTTCTACCTCGAGTACGACACGGAGCGGGCGGGGGGCTTCGAGCCGCTCAAGTTCCTGCCGCGGGGCAAGCACGTCGTCATCGGCGCCATCAGCACGAAGCTGCCGCAGCTGGAGGACAAGGAGGAGGTCAAGCGGCGTGTGTACAGCGCGGCCGACTTCATCGCCGAGGGCCGCGGCGAGAGCAAGGAGGAGGCTCTCGCGAGCGTCAGCCTCAGCCCGCAGTGCGGCTTCAGCACCCACGAGAGCGGCTATCCGCTGACGCTCGAGGACGAGAACAAGAAGCTGTCGCTGGTTCGGGAGATTGCCAACGAGATCTGGGGCGAACCGTAAAGGACGCTGTCGGAGCTGCTGCCCTGGCTCCGGGGAGGGGGCTTGTGAGGGGAAGAAAAGTCTCGGTGTAAAGACGTTTCAACATGATGGACGACGGAAGACGAAAGTCGGAAGCTCAAGTGATTCGGAGGGCGTCGGGACTCAACTTCCAGACTCCTACAAGATACGGGGTGTCCTGGGGCGACGACTCGGGATGTCTCTTGCACATGGCCGACTTCAACATTCTTACCTCTTAAGAGAGTAGAATGAAAATGGGAACATGGTGTCTGGCCCATGGCGACGAAGACGTGATAAAGACGTGGGATACTGTACCGACCCTGGCGGGTCGGCGGGTCGGAGGCTGCCGTGGCATGACATGACGGAGTGTTCCGTGCCAAGCCCTCACGGCAGGGGGATGGATGACCTGTAAACCGGGTCCTGGGCTCATGTTTTCAGACGCGAGATGGGTCCGGCCGTTGCTTGCACAGACGAATCCTAGCTGCCGGGTTTTCTCAACGTTGTGTACCTGCCTGCTAGGCTTTGGCAGACCGGAAATCGGTATGAGCCGGGGCGGCGGGGATGGGAAATCGACGCATTGAAACGTTGATCGAACGCGGCCCCCGTTTTGAGTGCATCGCTGGGCTGCCCCCCGCTGTCGAAAATGCGCTGCACGGGCCATGGCGGCAGCCAACAACGGCCTGCTGGTGGAGCCTCAACCTCGGAAGATCGCCCGACTTCCATGCTCTCTGTTCTCTGTCCGCACCTGCGACCATCGAAGCTGGGCCCCCTTGCTTCTACGGAAGCAAGCCGGCTGCCGGCTATTAGATGCCCATGGCCGCTACCAGTTATCCTAGCAGCCTATCCCCCCTTCTGCCCGGCCTTCTGCCCGGCCACGACTGGAGGCTTTGGTTTGACCCTCCTGACGCTGCGTCGATACCTGTCCCCTGGCGTCTGATGTGCGCCCCTGCTGTCGTCTGTGGGCCAGCCGGCACTAATCCGTAACTAATGCGAGCTACGTGGGCCAAGCCGGGGGCATGAGTGCGCTGCTCCGCGGCAGGCTCACGCCGACAGCCGACAGCCGTCGAAGGTCGTTGCATCCGTCACAGGCGACTTCAGGCTCACCGTAGAATCTTCAGATCCTCCCTGATGCGCAAGATCTGTCTCAAGCAAGTACCGGACTTCTCTGTTTCCACCGATGACAGAGGTTTTTACCGCTTTCCTCGGGTCTGGACCTTTTCTTATTTACCCTCGGTGGCCCTACCCCGGCGAGGCCTCGGAACGCATCCCGTTCTTCCCCCCAGCCCTTCCGCCGTGCCACACAACACTGTTTCCCGCCCACGTTTACCTTTTGCGCTCTCCCTGGACCATCAACGAGCTCATCCCGTACGCCGAGTGGCTTCGCGGCAACGAGGTTTGCTTGGGCCCAGGACCAAGCTACGAGTCCCGACGTGGGCTATCTCCCGGCCACGCGCGGCAGGCACACCGAACGCGCGATGGACAACACATCAGCAGCCGTGGCATCGCCGCCAACTAGGCCGTCATCCGTCCCTGAGCCCCGCGGGGATGATCTTGGTCCCTCGTTGAGGATAGGGGTGTGGCTGATGATGGGCATGTCGCTCGTTTTTCTTGCAACACGCCTGTACTGCAAGATCTGGCGACGCCGGCCAGTGCAACCTGACGACTGGCTTCTAATTGTATCATGGGCGAGTAAACCCCCGTTCCTTTCTCCCCATTTACACCGTGGATTCTATCTAACGACGGCAACAGGTCATGCTCCTGGTCGCGGCCGTTGGTGTCACAGTCCAAACCTTTCACGGCCTGGGCAGCCACATTTGGGAGGCTCCCAGTGTCTCTGTTGGGGAAATCAACTCCAATGCGCTGACTGGCCTGCTCTGCGTCACCTTCACCATCTGCAGCAGCGTTTGGAGTAAGACGTCGTGGGGAATCACCCTGCTGCGCATCTCCGACGGAAAGCCGAGGATGCTCGTCTGGTTTATCATCATCTCCATGAACGTCCTTTTCGCCGCAACGGCCATGGTGTACTGGATTCCGTGCACGCCGGTGGAGAAGGCCTGGCGACCCTTGACGCCCGGCGTTTGTGTCGACCCGAAATATGGGCTCACCTTGGGCATCGTGGCAAGCAGTAAGTGTGCGACTTCTCGTCGAAACACGGGCTCAGTGAAAACTGACGACAAGCAGTCTACTCCGGCATTGGAGATCTCACATTCGCCATCCTCCCTTGGTGGATCCTACGGAGTCTGCGGATGCAGCCTGCAGAGAAGATCGGTGTGGCCGTGGCCATGTCCATGGGCCTCTTCGCCGCCATCTGCGCCTTCGTTAAAGCATCCGCCCTACCGACGCTCTCGGATCTAGATTTTCCATGTAGGTGGCCCCAGTCCGTTCTGAACTTTGATCCACGACGAAACTCGACTGACGATACAAATAGATACGACAGTCCCTCTAACCCTCTGGAGCGCGGCCGAGCCCGCTGTCACGATCATGGCGGCGTCACTACCCATGATGAGAGTGCTCATCCAGACTTGTCGCCAAGACAAAGGCCCGTCGGGGAGCCTCAGCAGCGACACTACAGCGGTGGATCGAATGGCGAGTCCATTAGACAGGAAGATGGAGGTTTAAGTGATGCCACGCTCCGACACTCCGAGTCTGCAAGCGTTGCCTTGCGTGTATATCATCTTGTGCTGGGCGGGTGTTGGCCTCGCAACCCAACTTCCAGCCCGGGCACCCCTGCCGCACGTCGATTTCCCACAGCGATACAGTAATAATGTTGAGGGTTCAAGGGAAGCGCCGCCCCGGACACCATCGCGCAGGTGATGTCCCCCTGTGGATGCGGACGGACCACGCTCGCCACGGGTTCCCCATCATCACGCCATTAGGTAGTGACCTTACCTAGAACCTAGGTACTTAATTTGTACATGCTCACCTACCGGCCTGCCTGCTTATACGTACCAGAGCGCGGTATCGGTCATCTAGAACCATGCTTATTGTAGATGCCATGATACCATTCCGGGATGAATAGAATACGTTATTCTTGTTCTGGAAGAAGACTTCCCGCTCCTGAAACCCCCAACGAGTAACGTAAACCCCTCCCTGCCGAGCCCAGCGAGCCGGCGTCATGCGGCGGGGGTGAATGGGGGGCGTGATGGAGACCCCCGCCATACCGAGTACTAAACTGGACCGCACAGCCGCTCGGAGTTTGCACTGAACAGTGTCAATTGACTCACAGACTCACAGACGCAAGTGAATTGGCGATTTCTCCGCACTAACTCCATTGATCTCTGTAGTTTAAAATGTCCAAAGGTTTGTGTTCTACGGAGTAGGTACAGTTGCAGGTTCTGGCAAGCTGACGTGGAGGTTCAGCGCGGTGCGGAGTCCAGCGGAGAACCATTAGTTAGACCAATCAGAGGCCACGAATCCCAGATGTTTGTTGGAATCAAGGTTTAAATTTAGCGGATTGGGGGTGCCCGTGAGCCGGGACGGCTGATGAGGCTGACTTGCACAGCCCCCACACTCGATCACATGACCACTTGACGGCCCTCCGACCTCCCTCAACATCTAGGCTGCTTCCTAGAATCTTTCCTCTCTGCAAATGTTTCCTTTTTTGAATAACACAATTACAATGGAGCCTTACCAATATCAAAAACTTTCATCCGAGCCTTCAAGTATTCAAATCCGCCTGATCGAGTTACTCCCCGCCGCCCGAGACGTCGATGAAATCCGGATCAAGATCAAGCACGCCTCGATATCCGACAACCCTGAGTACGAGGCGCTATCATACTGCTGGGGCAGTCGGGTCGATATAACACGCATCGTTTGCGGCTCT
>Ga0247777_1000354_pt1 | contig 12578 bp, 10 predicted proteins | sample UWRJL154409C5_FD_179937 | JGI IMG/M metagenome (GOLD analysis project Ga0247777, IMG submission 179937) | Plant litter microbial communities from Arlington Agricultural Research Station in Wisconsin, United States - UWRJ-L154-409C-5 | ecosystem: Environmental > Terrestrial > Plant litter >...
CGGTTGGCCGCTTTGGGCCACAGGGGCTCAGGACGGGATGCGGGTGAGGGGTGTACGTTGGATGGCTCTGGTCCAGCGTTTCTGGAGAGGGCGAGTCAGGAAGAGTAACAAACCCATCGGTGGCCGTCGACTTGGAAAAGGTTGGACAAACGTTGTCGGAGAAATTCACGGCACGGCTAGGAAGCATCGCAACGTGCGCGGGGGTGACCCCCCGGAGGCCCCTACTACCTTTGGCCCTGCGTCTTTGGCTAGTTCCTTAGAAGGGCTGTCTCCGCCCTGGCCGACTTGACGTCCGCATGATGGCATTGCTGCGCTTGCCGTCTTGGGCTCGATTGGGGCGGTCGGCACTCGGGAACCAGCGCCGGCAGCTCGTCAACTAAACATAGATGTCATTCTCGCGTCGCCGCATGCAGCCTCCCGCCTCCTCCCGCCCTGGCCAGTACCCGTTTCGGTCCGTATCGGTATTTCGATATCACATGTTTGTCGTTCTGTTACTTCCTGACTCGGGCGCGACGCGGCGCAATTCCGCAACTCTGTCGTCGGGTCCGTCATCAGCGCGTGTGTGGCGTTCATCGACTGGGCCAAGGCCGGGGCAATGGATCTCGGTTCCGGGCCCATGAAGAGGGGCCATGGACAAAAGCGGTTTCTGGGGCCACCAATGGGAGGAACACCGAGCCGGTGAGCTTAGACCTCGCAGTGCGGCGCCGGTCGCGAAGCTGACCGAATTCTTGTCATAGTGCCGTAACCAGTTGGCCAACCGCGCCGGACCGGCTCGCTTTTGCAACTGTTCGGCGAATCAGGGCCTGCCGGCGACTCCAGAAGTCTCAAAAGTCTACATGGACCGGCGGGCAACGATTGATAGGGGAGGGAAGCCAAGTCGCCGTTCCCCCAACGTCCCATTGAAGGAGTTCCCTGGTGGTCTCCGCAACAAACCGAGAGCACCCGGCACTCGCGGTCCTTGCAGCTGATATCTGGGGAGGATACCGCCCATCAACCGCTGGAGGCTGTTAGGTCCGCCCGTTGGGGACCCGCCTAGGAGACGCCTTGTGCCTTTGCGCTGCGACGTCCATCGCTCCTCAACACCGTCGAGCTTGCCTTGGCACCGAGGCTGGGGATTCACCGATAGGCAGACTGGTCCGGCAACCTTGCATCCTTCCTCCGAGACTTGCTGGCATCGACTCGGGCCAGAGAAGGATCCGGTGCCGGCGGACCTTCACGCGAAACGACCGTCCGCTGGCGTTGACCTCGCGGCTATTAGGCCCAACACAAGAGCACCCTCTCACCAAGTACGCCGACAGACGACGAGACTCCCCCGGCTGCGACACTCCGGCCGGGGACAACGCAACCCCGCACCCAACGCCCCCGATGCCGCCGCCCGCCGGGTCCGTTACGCCGCCGCCCGGCGCCGCCCCGCCCGCGGCCCTCCCTCCCGGCCGGGCCGCCGGCGTCACCACCATCGACACGGGCCGGCGCGCGCGGCGGGCCGAGGAGGCGCGGCAGGCGCCGACGCCGGAGGCGAGCCCGCCGCGGCTCAACCCGCGGCAGCGCAACCGGCTGGCAGCGGGCAAGAGCCGGCGCAAGCGCACTCAGGCCGTCCAGCAGCTCGAGGCCGACGAGCGCGCCGAGGGCGGCCGCCGCGCCGCCCTGGCCGCCCTGGCCGAGGACCTGGAACTCGAGGCCGCCCGCCTGCGCCGCCTGCTCACCGAGCACACCGACTGCCGCTGCGCCACCATCCGCGCCTACTTCGACATCCGCCGCCGCCTCGGCCTGGAGGACGGGCCGGGCGAGGTCGCCGTCCGCGAGGACCCGCCCCGGCACGACGCGGGCGGCTGACACCCGAGCAGCGCCGCCGGGTCGGGCTATACCGGCGTTGTTGTCACTGCTGTTGCTGCTGCTGCTGCTCTGCTATTGTTGTTGTTTGTCGTCTCCGGCACAAAGGTTCAAAGTGGAAGGGCGTCCGACCTAGGCCGCATCCCGTACTACGCACCCCAAGGCTAGGACCGGCAGCCCAGAACCCCTGACCCCGGGTCTATGGCCAAGACGCTAGTCAACGGTTTCGACCATTGGCCCCTGTGTCAGCGAGCACAGCATCTGTGGTTCTACCACGTCACGTTCCTTGCATAGACTAGTAGTCGGAGCTTTAGATTCAATCTCGTGCATATAGACTCTTCTGCAAGGTACTGCCGCGCTGGTCCGCCCGTGGAGACGGCCTGGGTGGCGGGTGGTGGTACCCCTGAATCCTCGCTCCCCCGCGCACCTGATTCCGGTATCACAAGCATGTACAAACGATAGAGCAATGCCCGCGGCCCGCGAAAAAATTGGAGTCGTACCTTCGTGGTTGCCAGGGGTATTCTTGTTGTGGTTGATGCCACATCCGGGCAAACCGTGATAAAAGCGAAAAACCGCGGGTACTCCGTATCCTACAGCGTCCCTCCTCTCCAGCTCGTCAACACACTACTCCGTTCCGTCCGGGTTTAATACCTAGGCCCCACGGGCGGCTTGCTGTCTACAGTCGGATCGAGCTTGTTCAACAGGTCCGAACGGTGCGGGCCGGCCGTGGTCGGGGCCGGTCCGGGCAGAGCCGCGCCGCCGGAAACAGGGTGCGCCGCCGTCTGCCGAGTCGCGTGGCCATGCCCATGCCCATGCCCGTGTGCTGCCGGCCGGTTGCGGTCGAGGTCCGAGTCAACCCTCGGATCCAGGGCGTTGGCGATGCGGGAGTGATGCGGTCCGTAGGTACCTTGGGGAGCGCCGCCCGTCGGCGCGCCAGCCCCGGCATGGCTGTGTAAGCCGCCGGTACGGCCGCGGTCCGCGTCCGAGTCGACGCGCGGATCCAGAGCGTTGGCAATCCGCGATTTGTGAGGGCCGTACGTCCCTTCAGGGACCTCGGGCTGGGCAGGAACACGGCCGGCCGCGTGATGATGCCCGCCGCCTTGTACAGGCAGCGGCCCCGCTTGTGTCGGCTTGACCGCGCCCGTTCGGCTGTCGACATTGGGGTCAAGCTTGTTTAGGAGGCTAGAGTGATGAGGGCCGCTCGTGGTAGACGCCGGCCCGCCCATCCCGGCGACAGGCTGTGGGTGGTGTGCGACAGGCTGTTGGTGATGGGTGGCGCCGCCTGGCACCGTTTGGCCGGCCCCTCTGGCATCGACACTAGGGTCGAGCTTGTTCAGAATATCGTAACGGTGAGGCCCGGCAGTCGTGGGCGCAGGCCCAGGTAGATTGGTGGCCGCAGCAGCGGTACCATGGCCGTGGCCGTGGTGATGGGACGTTGCCGCGGTTGTGTAGTTGCCCGAGGACGAATATCCCGGTCCCGAGGCCGCCGCACTTCCGCCGATCGTTCCAGGCGCCGCTTGCGCAGTCCTAGGAGCCGCCGCCGGGTGGTACGTGCCCGCAGGCTCAGAATACCCTTGCGGCTTAGGATGGACGGCGTCCTTCAGCTTGTGTAGCGTGTTCGACATGTTGGCGTTAGTACTGTACGATGTTCGTGGTTCTTGATGCATCGAGGAACTCGGAGGAATGCCGATGCCTAGCCGTGATACGTATGCGCACGAGGCCTTCAACATCTTATATGCTCTGCGAATATGCGAGTGACTTCATGTGGCGTCATAGGGGTCTCCCGGCCCAAACGTTTCCGGTCGTCGCTGATGATGTCAGAGGCGGTTCTTAGGCCCGGAAACATCAACCAGTCAACCAGCTGTCTGAACAAAATGCGGCAGGTGACTTTCTCAAAGAAGTCAGCAGGTATAACTTTCATCAGACCCCTGTCGTCATCGGTTGCGTCACGGCACCCAAGCCGGGCGTGGGGCCGGGTTCCGTGTCCGGATCGGCAGCTTCGGACCCACTTTTGCGGCCCCGGCCAAGCCGGCGTAACCGCCTCGAGCCTGCTAGCCCCGGGGATCCGTTTGAAGACATCCCCTCGATCCCCGCGGCGGGCCGCAACCTGGCCTCGCTGTCGCCCGCTTAAGGATTGATTTCTGCGCGCCAACGGCGGACCACTGCCCCCAGTCAGTGCCAATCAGCCTTCATCGTAATGGGCAATGCCGTGCCCCGGATGCCGACGCTGCCGAAGGCGAGGGCGCGCTGCTCTGTCCCGACTCCCGGAGAGTGGAATGGCCGGAGCCAAGGCACTGCTATGCGGTTACGAGGCGGCCATGGAGGTCCTGGACTCGGCGCATGGGAGTCGTGCGTCGCCTCGGCGCGGCGTATCGACCATGATGTCCGCATCACCCGGGGCAATCGCTTGTGCAATTAACAGTACAATTATTTCTGCAGACCGGACCGATAAACTTCGTCGTGGCGTCGTGGTGAACAAACTCCCAAATATGCTTCCCACCAATATGCGTACAGGCTTCACACATATGAGGCACAGGAGACGTACAATGATGCAGAGCCCAATTTTAGAATCCGCGAGCGGTGCCTCCGCCCCTTTCGAGGTCCTCTCCCATGAGTGCCCGATTCCGGTCGTGGCTCGACCGGACCCACGAGCTCCCGACACTGATCCGGCGCGTCGCCGATCCTCCCCGAGAGACGGGTGTCAGCAGAGACGGGCCGCGGTCCGGGCCCGGTTCGTAATTCGGGCTGAGCCGCGGCGACGGCATGTCGTAGCCCCACCGCTTCTCGTGCTCCGATGCCCTCGAGGCCGGCGGCAGGTCGTCGGCATCGCCCTCCGGCTTCCGCGGGTGGACGGCCGTCTTGCGCAGCGGACGACCGCGTCCGAACATCCGGTCTCGCAGCGCCATGATGTCGGGGGCAGCAAGCGCCATCGCGATGAGGGGTATCGAAAATCCCAACCCAATGCCAAACATGTACTTGGACACATATCCCAGCGTGAGGCCTCCGCCCCAGTCGTCGAAGTTTATCGCGAAGAAGGCGGCGATAAAGCTCATGGGGAGGAAGATGATGGTCACAACGGTGAACATCATGATTGTCTGGCCCTGGCGCGCGGCTATGGCCGCGTGGTCGCGCGCAAATCTCGCCTCGAGCGCGTTGGAGTGTTTCTGCTTGAGGTCCAGCAAGTCCCTCAGGCTGTTGTAGATGATCTCGGCCTGGCGATCCATTCGCTCAATGTCCTTCCGGTGGGTTTCGAACAGGCGCTTCTGGTCCCTCGATCGCTTCTGGATCTCCCAGATGATGGTCGCGGCTGCCTTTCGGCTGCCCTCGGGGTTGAGCTCGTCCACGATCTGACTTTCGAACTGGTCCAATATCAACATCTGGTTGTTGAGGATCGCGGCGATGATGCTGAGTTCGTCCCGGATATCTTTGATCTCGGCGAGCAGCCTCGTCTCGGTGCCAATATCGAGCAGGGCGTCGGGGAAACCGGAACCCCCGTCGTGGCCGTCGCCCGACGACGGCTGCAGCCGTGGGTCCCTTCGGTGCCCGCGGAGCCATTCCGCCGATTTCTTGGACGCTTCGTTGAAGCGCTCGAAAAGCTGGCTCTCCTCGTTGGTGACCAGGCCGATGGAGCTCTCGAACATGTCGAGAAACTGGTAGTCCTGGACGTCCAACCTATGCCTGTCGAACATGCCAGAGCAGCGGCTGGTGATGAGCATGGCCAGATCGTAGACCGACTGGATAGGCGGCCGCGTCTTGGCATTTGTCTCCTCGATAATGCCGTCCAAGACGTTGAGAGGGTCCCGCTTCGGTTGCCTCCAGCGCTGGGGGAAACACGTGATAACAAGATCTGTCGTCCGGTGAGCTTTCTTATAAACGGTTTGACAGGACCCGGGGGCTAATTACCTCTTCCGAGAACCCACATCCAGAGCTGGTCCACCATAAAGACCTTCTTCTCCACCCGGTGCCTGGCGCAGTAGCGATACACCACTTGGTCCTCGTCCCTCCTGGAGGTGTCTATGCCATGGTAGAAGAACTGGTCCAACGTCCTGCGCGGATGCAGGGGTGGCGTGTGCTTCAGATAGGCGTTGACGAGGAGAAGGTCCCTCGAGGGGTTCTCCGGAAGGGCACGGCCGTTGCGCACCGAGTTGATGGCGTGGCTCATCTCACGTCGGCGCTGGTCGGTTTCGTAATGCAGGAAGGGCATCTGCACGGTCAGCGCACCTTCGCGTTGGCAGAAAGCAGGGAGAACCTACGAACAGCACCAACGAGCCGTTGCTACCTGGGAGCTCGGAGACGTCCCAGGCCAGCTGAGTCGGCAGCTTGGCGGTGGCCTTGGCCTGTTTCGTGCCCGGCGGGTTGCCGGGGTGCCCGCTCGTTCGCTTGGGGCGCTTCGGGTGCCGGTCCGCCATCTGCTCCGACTTGCTCTTCTTCTTGGAGTCGGACTTGGGCGTCGGCGTCGAAGCCCCACCGCGGTCCGGGGCCGATCGCTGTGGGGTCAGCGATCCGCTGGTGTGGCTAGATACTACCGTCAGATCCGAAGGCTCCTCGGACACGGTGATGAGCGGTTTCGAGACATCCTTGGGCGGTGCTTTGGGCGGCGTCGCCTGTTGGGGCGGAGAGATTCTTTGGCAAAAGGTCCTCATGAAATGCGCGTGTGCCATCGGGCCCCGATGCTCCTGTTCAAAGCACTTTTCGAGCGCCTTGAACGCCTCGACATCACGGTATTCCCCCTCAACATAGTACCTTTCGAGCAAGGTCTGGTTCAACGTCAGCAGCCGCGGGTGGGCCCCGGAATCGGGCTCCCCATACCTCAACCCACGAAATCTGCTATCCGTCAGGGGACGTCTCAGGACGAAGCGGCCCAGGGTGGAGAACACACATTATTGGCGGGAAGATGGATCCAGCGGAAGCCTGGATCGTCCTTGTTCCTCCTCAGTATGGGAACTTTGGGCTTCTTTGCGTTCTTCGCGGGGTCCCATTCCCATCCGAAGAGCAGCTCCTGAATCGAGTGTTTGAAGACGATCTGCTTCTTTCCGGTAAGTTGAAACAGGACAGTGGTCGCTTCGAACTCCTTGCAGGCCCTCTGGGCCGCCGCCGGCAGCCTATCTGCCGACTGATCGGAGAGGAGGCGGATGATCTCGACCTTGTCCTTCTCGGCGGCGCAGAGTATCGGGGTCCGCCCGAAACTATCCTTGACGGCGAGGTTGACCTCGGGCCGGGTCAGAAGGAGCTCCACGACGACTACGTGCCCGTTAAAGGCGGCCCAGTGCAACGGGGTCATGCCGTTGGAGAGTTCGGCGTTGACGTTGGCGTTCGCCTTGAGCAGGATGTCGACGACGCCGGGATGGCCGTTCTGGGCCGCGTTGTGCAGTGCCGTCCAGCCGCCGTCGCTGACGGCTCCGACGTCGACGTTGCGGCCCAGCAGGAGCTTGACCATCTCGACGTGGTTGGCCTCGGCGGCGAGCTGGAGGGCGGTTCGTCCACGGTGGTTCACGGCCGAGAGGTCGGCCGTCTTCCCCAGCTCGCCGCTCAGAAGCGCCGTCACAAACGTGATGTTGCCGTTGGTGGCAGCCCACAGGAGGGGCGTCCGCCCGCTGACGTCCTGGGCGTCGATGTCGGCGCCGTGGTCCAGCAGCATCCTGACCGTCTCGAGGGTCCATCTGCCCGACTTCTCGGACGCGATGAAGAGCAGGGGCGTCCTGCCCTCCTTCTCGCGGGCGGAAACATTGGCGCCGCCGTCCAGCAGGAGCTTGACGACCTTGTTGTACCCCCGCAGCGCGGCCGTGTGGAGCGCCGTCTGGCCGTTCGACCTCTTGAAGTTTGCGTCGGCCTGGCGCGCCAGAAGCTCGGTGACGACGGCCGTATGACCGCCCTCGGCCGCCTTTACCAGCGCCGGAACCTCGGTATCGCGCAGTGTGTTGACGTCGGCGCCGAAGTCGAGCAGGAGGCGGACAAGAGGCAGCTTGCCGCGGGTTGCCACCTTCTGCAACGCCAGGCGAAGCGCGTCCTTGTCGTGGGCCGAGGTCCACGACTGCTGCTCCTCCAAGATGCTCCTGACCCACGACTCGTCCAACTTGGTCGCCGCCGCGACGAGCTGGACGTGGCGCTGCTCCGGCGCACTGCTCGCGATGCTCGCCATGGCAGGCGCGCTGGACCGGGGGGCGCGACGACGGGGCTTCGCGGCGGTCGCAGTCTGACTGCGCGGGCGGAAGCCTGTGTCAGGCCATCGTACTCGCGATGCGGACGGGGCTTGTCCTCGGTCGCAATCGAACGGTCCGAAGGCGAGGAAGGGGGAGCGCAGATACGGAGGTGTATGGTCGCGTCCCGGGGAATTTCCCGAACGCGGCGCGGTAGCTACGGCGCCTTATTGGTATTTTGCTTGCTGACTGCGGGGGGGTGAACTGCGGTGGCGTCCGAGCGGCCCCCGGCACCTGAGCTTGCAAGGGATATATCGAGACTCGCGGGCCGTTATCAAGGTAAAGGTGCTTTCAGTAGACATCGTCTTCACCTGCGCGGAGGCGCCACACCCACGACCCCTTGGCACCGGGCAGATGGCTAGTGGCAGCTCGGCGCCGTGGCCGTCACATTAGAGGATAAAGTGGTGATATTTTTCCAGCATGTCCTCGCTGTGTCCCATCGATGTCCCAGGCTGGTGGCGGCGACACCGGTCCTATCTTTCCGTCGTCGTACTCTACCCCGGCAGTATGCCCGCTTCCTTCACGTAGATTTCCTCGCGCCGTCAATGGCGGCTTGTTTGGCTTCCTTCAACTTCCGGTACGTGCCGACCTCGACGAGTCCGAGGTGGAGCACCAGCCGGATGAGCGGGTTGTGCTCCGCGTTTCTACATCTCGCGTTAGTCCCAGGGTCTAACTGGCATCGCCTGAAGCGACCTACTTGGGAGTGATGAAGGCCGAGACCTGCTTCTCTACCAGGGCCAGAAGCGGGAGCATTGACAAGTATACAGGCATGCCCAGGAGACCGCTATACGGGAAATCGGCCTCCCACACTGCAGCACAGCCCTCGGCCAGGTCAGCTTCCAGCCAGATGCCGTTGATGACAAAAAGGGGCCGTCTGCGAGACAGGCCGTGTCCACTTACGTGCCAACATGCTGGCACCGACCATGGCAAAGCTGAAGGCTTGGCCGTAGTTGTCGAAGGCTTCGAGCGCCAGGCCGCCGGCAATCATCCAGCGGACGTAGGCGAAAGCGTTGTGCATCTTGACCATGACGTGGTACCCTGCAAAAGACAAGGCGTTAGGGGCGGCGGGTTCGTTGTGGCAGAGGGGCTGGTGTTCTCACAGACGGGGCTCTGCGTCTGGTACGTCATGCCGGCCGCGAAGAACAGCATGATGGAAACGACCTGGAAGCTACCGCGAAGGATCAGGGGAAATCCGCGGCTGTCTCTCTTGCATAGCTCCCATCCCAGGAGGGCGTTAGCCGCGCCGGCGGCGGCGTCGAACGCGTCGGGGGCCGGAGGTCCCGCCGCCGTTGCCGTGCGGTACAGATATCGACACACGAGCGAGAGACCGAGGAGGATATGGGGGGCCATCTTTGGACACGACGGGTCAGCTTCTGCCATATGCCTCCGAGCAGAACCACAAGGGAGAAGGCGGGACGCTCGCCTCGGTTCCTGAGGTCCCTCCGAAGGGGGCTAGAAGGCGGCTTGAAGCTCATACCAGGCGGCGAGGCTGACTCGCGACACGTTTCGCACCCGAGAGGCGCTTTCGGATGTTGTCATCGACAAGAACAAAGGGCACGTAGATGAAGAGGTGCCAGGCGATTTCCACCGCGGCGTTGCGCGATGGCGCGAGGGACCCGAGGCGGCCCAAACTGAGGGAGACGTTGTCATCTCTGATGATGCCGCTGGGCGGCGAACCGCTGGCAAATGGATCCATAATCAATACAGCAGCCCCAGGGCCGTCGGGTACAGAGAAGCAAATAGGGGCTAGTACGTCCGTAGTTTCCCATCGTTGCCGGCGGCCGTGGGACCTTATAATCGCGGCAGCCAAAGTTCAACTGCACAAGGACGACGCAGAGAACGCCTACAGAGGCGCAGAGGCCATAACACCGGACGCGAGGCGGACTCGGCAAAAAGAAGCCACCGCAGGGCGCCTCCATACAATCTCGGACTCGGACCCGAGCTCAGGCTGGGAAGCTCCAGTCACCAGGTTACCCCACCCGAGCCCACCGGCAGACATCCTGACGACCTCGGACTCGGACCCGGACCCGGAACAGACCCGGGGAAGCCTCACCGGAATTCCTGCCGGCGGTCCACGCAGTCGGGCTGGAGCATTCATTTGCTGGCCCCGCCCGCTGCCGGCTTCATCCGCACGACTTTGTCGCAGTTGAGGAGACAAAGCGGATCGAAGGCTCGTTTGATCTGGACCAGCAAGTCAGACGCGACCGCGGAACCGTGCTTCGTGGAAGGGATAGGGTGCTCAGTATCGGGTCGCCTTACCTGTCGCATCAGGTCCACCGCCGTCACCCCGAGCTCCTTCTCGAGGTAGTCTCGCTTGACGACGCCGACGCCATGCTCGCCGGTGACGGTGCCTTCCATGGCGATGGCCCGCTCCACCATGTCGTGGACCAGCTTCTCGACGGCTTCGTTTTGTTCAGGAGGGAAGAAGAGGAAGGCTGCAGCCGTCAGCCACGACACCCTCCGTCGCCCCGGGGCACCACGTACTGTGAAAGTTGCCGTCTCCAACATGCCCGACAATGCAGCCCTTCACGCTGGCCTTCTCCATGTCTTGAGCGGTGAGCTCGACGATGTGGGCGAGCCGGCTGATGGGAACGGCCACGTCGGTAATCCACGCCCGCTCGTCGGGCAGTTTCCGGCCGGCCGCCGTGAACAGCGCCTGCTTTCGGGCTTCCCAGAGCTCGTCGGCGGCCTCCTCGTCCTTCGCTAGCGTGACCGACTCGGCCCCATGGGACTGGGCAATCTTCTTGACCATGTCCATCTGTTCGTGGACGCCCGTCTCGGTCCCGGCAAACTTCAGGAGGAGGGAGGGGCTCTCGCGCCACGGCGTCTCCGGGTTGGCCGACTCGTTCAGGAGCGCCATGGCCGTGTCTCCGAGGAGCTCCAGGGCAGCGACCTTGATCCCGGTCCCGGCTATCTCGATGACCGTGTCGCACGCCTGCTTGTAGCTGTCAAACGCGACGAGCGCCACGCGCTCGTGCAGGGGCTTGCTCGTCAGCTTCACCACGGCCTCGGTCACGATGCCGAGGGTGCCCTCGTTGCCGATAAACAGCTTGGTGAGGTCGTAGCCGGCGCTCGACTTGCGCGGCCGCTGCCGCGTCTTGACCACGGTGCCGTCCGCCAGGACCACGGTGAGATTCACAACCCAGTCCCTCATGGTTCCGTAGTGGTATGCGTTCGTCCCCGAACACCCCGTACCAACCATGCCGCCGATCATGGCCCCCGGCCCCGGGTCGGGCGGGAAGAAGAGGTTGTCCTTGGCTAGGGCCTCGTTCAGCTCCGTGTATGTGACGCCCGGCTGCACCACGGCATCAAAGTCGCTATGGTTGACGGCCAGAATCTTGTTCATGCGGGACAAGTCGACGCAAATACCCCGGCAGAGGTTGGCAAAGTGGCCCTCCAGGCTCGTGCCGGCCGAGAAGGCAACAACGGGGATTCGGCGCCTGTGGCACACCTTCACCACCTCGCTCACCTGGGTGGTAGAGGAGGGATAGACGACAAAGCTGGGCTGGTCTTGAGGCAACGAGGGGTAGCTGGACCAGTCGGACGAGGTATGCCGTTCCAGCTCGTCCTTTTGGTGAGTGACGCCCCCGGCGCCGACGATGGCCACGATCTCGGCGCGGGCCGCTGCCATGTTTTTGGGGGACGTATCGTGTTGCGGTTCCTCCACTTCAGCCAGCGGAAGAGTCGAGCGTGTGCTGCTCTCGGCTGCGCGTTGCGGGACACCGCGCCGCCCAGCGTAGAAGACGAGGGCTGCAACCGCGGCGACCCCTATAGAATGCTTCCGTTGAGCCTTTGTTCTTCTGGCAGTGAGACAGACGTACCGACGGCGGTGAGCCACTGGCTCGGCCTCTGGTCCCGGGTGCTTCGACCGCCAGTGGCATACAGCCTTGGCCGTTGTGAGGCGAGAGCAGCATGGTGCTGCCGTCTTCCCGCCAAAACTACCCTCTGTCCCGGGGTCAACCGGCCCACGCGACAGACCGCGCGACAATTCATCGTACGGGACGTCTCTTCCGGGCGACGAGGACCGTCAAGTGGGTATTCGGGAATGAGGTGCTTAGGAGAAGATGTCCGGGCCGATACGTAGGGGCTGAGAGATGCTGTGTTTTTGTACCTAAAAATAGTTCGATAGGTACCTAACCAGGTAACGAAGACGTGTGAGGCGGTTTACAATGGATGGGAAGCTTGACGACTAGGGGCCTACAAGTTAGTATGACAGGGGGCATCCGGGTTTGAAGGTGCGACCGGTCCAATCGTCATGGACCCCAACTTGTGATGCCGCACCACTGCCCGCATTGTTTAGGTAAGGTTTAGTATGGGTATTTCCTAGCCAGATCGAAAGACGTCGCCCCCTCGCGTCCGCCGCCGAGAACCTGTCGCTTTCCACTGGCTCGGGCACTTCAGGGTCCCAGGTCGCAAGAAATGTCTTGTCGTAAATACAGGACGCGGACGGTCACGGCGGTTTAGCGGCTTGCATGCGAAATCAACCCTTCGTCGCAGTCGCACACCATGCCGATATCTAGCGAGACGGGATTGATCCCAAGACGCATAAAA
>Ga0247777_1000355_pt1 | contig 12569 bp, 12 predicted proteins | sample UWRJL154409C5_FD_179937 | JGI IMG/M metagenome (GOLD analysis project Ga0247777, IMG submission 179937) | Plant litter microbial communities from Arlington Agricultural Research Station in Wisconsin, United States - UWRJ-L154-409C-5 | ecosystem: Environmental > Terrestrial > Plant litter >...
CGCCTGGATCGCGAGCCAGGCGCCTCGCGGCGGGTATCCCGACCCGCCGGGCGCACCGTAGGGCAGTTCGGATCAGTCAGGTCCCGGAGCTGGCTTTCCTCGCACTGGCGATCGCTGCGTCGACCTGCTTCGTCGCGCCCGCGACGGCTTCGGCGGGCTGTGCCATTCCCAACACGCGACGATTACCGCGGAGCCGAAGATCGGTTGCGTCTGAAACGCCTGCCGCGCCGGGCGGACATTGGAAGGTGAGATGACGAGCGGAGAGTGGCGGCGTTCAACTTCTCAGGAGACATCGATGAACTCTCGTCACTTCAAGATTCTCGCAGCCTTCGCAATCGGCGCCGGCCTCACCGGCGTGTGCGCGGCCGCGGAGAGCAACCCATGGAGTATCGCTGTGTATGCCGGCGATGCCGTCTCGGGTTCCGGAAAATTCCGTTCGCCGCAGGCTGCATCGATCGCGAATCTCGGTACGCTCGATCCGAAACTCGCGGGCACCTCGGGGACATTGGCGCTCGACCGGCTCGGATACCACGAGGCCTATCACAATCGGTTCAGCGCGGCGCTCGAGGTCGGCTACACCGTGAACGACAACCTCCAGGCTTTCGGCCGGTTCTCCTACGACGCCCGGCAAGGCCGCGAGCGTGACATCGGTTCGCTCTCGAGCTCTGCGTTCGCCTCGCCCCAGCGTGTTATCGCGCACTTTGGCAATTCGGACAGCCGCGGTCTCGAGGTCGGAGCCCGCTACCTGTGGTTGGCGAGCGAACAATGGCGCCCTTACGTCGCGCTGTCGGTGGGTTCCACCCGCACGGATGACATGAACGCCTCGCTCAATGTCACCAACACGGCGATCAGCGTCGCGCAGGTGCGTTTTGCAAAAGCCGGCAACACCTTCAGCCAGAGCTTCGAGACCGGGGTTGAATACAATCCCAGCAAGCAGTTCGGCGTGCGTTTCAGTGTGCGCGCCAATCATGTCGGGACGCCGCCGAGCGACCGCGATCCACGACTGGCCTCGCTGGGATTCAACGCCGGCAACGACGCGGGCAACCGTGTCGACTATCCGGTCTCGCTGGCGGGTGTCTATCGGTTCGAGTGATCCGTCGCACGTCGGCAACCCTTGCGCCGGAAGTTCAGGCGGGCACGTCTCATGGGGCGTGCCCGTCGTGACAGGCGAGCCTCCGGCTCGCTGTATCACGGGGCAGAGGCCAGCCTCATCCCCTGGGGGTAACTCAACACCATAATTGGCGGCGGTCCGGTGTTTCCCGAAGCTAACGCGTCAGGAGCAACGCGAATGACGTTGCGAGGAGGGCTGACGTGGATACGGGAAACGCGCATGTATTGGTGGCGGACAAAGATGTCGAGGTGTGCGGCAAGATGCGCGAGTACCTCGGCCAGCATCAGTTCCGGGTGACGGCGGTCAGCTCGAGCATGCAGATGCTGGAGATCATTGGACGCGAGGCGATCGACCTGCTGGTCGTGGACCCGCGGGTGAACGGCGGTGATGGGCTCGGGCTCACGCGCCGGATTCGCGAGACCTCGCAGCTACCGATCGTGCTACTGTCGGGGCTGATAGATGAGGCGGACCGCGTAATGGGCCTGGAACTCGGCGCCGACGACTACGTCACCAAGCCGTTTTCCCCCCGTGAGTTGCTGGCCCGGATCCGCGCGGTGCTCCGGCGTTCGCGCGTTGCCGATACCGCATCATCGAGCTGCGACAAGACAGTGCGGGCTTATCGGTTTGCGGGCTGGGAGCTGAATGTGAAGCTGTATCGGCTCCTTTCTCCTGACGGGGCACGCATCCCGATTTCCCGAGGCGAGTTCAGTCTGCTGTTCGCCCTCCTGTCGGCGCCTCAGCAGGTTCTCACTCGCGACCGGCTGCTCGACCTGACGCGCCTGCACGGCACGGAGGTCTACGATCGCACGATCGATGTGCAGATCCTGCGCCTGCGACGCAAGGTCGAGGTGGACGCCTCGAACCCGAAACTCATCCGGACGGCACGCGGGAGTGGCTACTTTTTCGATGTGCCCGTCGTCGCGGTCCGTTGAAGACCCAGCTGGCCCTTGCAGATCAATCGCTTGGAGTACGCGCGCAGCGAGTCGAAGGTTTTTTTTCGCGCGGGAGGGGGGAAGCGGCCGCTTTTTCCCTACTACTTGGACAGGAGCCGGTCCTGGTAGACCGGCGACCCTGAGCGTATGTCCAACAGGTCTCTTCTGATCGGATGGCGGGAGCGGTGGAACCGGAGTCTTTTCCAGTTCCTGCGCCGGCACGCGCACGCCACGGCGGACGTGGAGGACCTCGCGCAGGAGACCTACCTGCGTCTGCTGCGCGCCCAAGATCTGAGCGAAGTCCGCAATCCGCACGCGTACCTTCTTGGAGTCGCCAACCATGTGGCCCTCGACTGGCGCAGCCAGCAGCCGCGCGCGGATGCGAGGGTCGACCTTGGCGAGGACATGCTCGTGGACGAGCACCCACCGGAGCTCGAGCTCGATGCCCGGCGCGCCGAACGCCGGCTGCACGAGGCGCTCGACCAGGCTTCGCCGACCTTGCGCGCGGTGCTGTTGATGAGACTACGCGACGAGCGCTCCTGCCAGGAGATCGCGCGCGACCTGGAACTGACGGAGAGGCAGGTCCGGCGCTATCTCGAGCGCGGCTATGAGCGCCTGCGGGCGGCAATGGAGAACTGACGTGGCGCACGCGAACGAACCGGTAATGTCGATTTCCGAGCAGGCCGCGCACTGGTGGATGGTGTTCAACGATACCGAGGCGTCACCGACCGAACGGCGTGAGTTCGGCGAGTGGACGACGCGCGGGCCGGAACGGGTGGAGGCCTATCTGCGCCTGGCACGGCTTCGCGCCACGCTGTCTCGCGCCGATGTGCGGTGGCCTGCAACGAGCGCCGAAGAGTTGATCCGGGCGTCCCTGGCCTCCCGGAAAGAGCCGATTCCCCTGCGACGGGAAGAGCGTCGACACCCCGCGGCGCGACTCGTCCTCGGACTTGCCGCATCGCTGCTGCTTGCAGCCTGCATGGGGTGGTACCTGTGGATGCGTCCCGAACACTATGAGACGAAGTTCGGCGAGCAGCGGTCGGTGGTCCTCGCCGATGGTTCGCGGGTGACACTCAACACGGCGTCGGACATCGAGGTCCGCCTTCGGAGCGACCATCGATCTATCAAGCTGGTGAAAGGGGAGGCGCTGTTCGAGGTCGCGCACGATAGCAAACGGCCCTTTGATGTGACGTCGGGCAACGCCGTGTTGCGCGCGGTAGGCACCCAGTTCACGGTCGACCGGCGGGCGGACCGGACGGTCGTCACGGTGGTCGAGGGCCGCGTGGCGATGTTCACCGGCGAGAAGAATCCGGTTCAGGAGCCGCACACGCCCGTGCTCGGCGTTGCCGACCGCGCCGTCATCGGCGCCAACGGAATGGTCGTTACCGAACATCGAGTCAACCTCACCGCGGCCACCGCATGGCTGAGGCGCAAGCTCGTATTCCAGCGCCGCACGCTGGGGGAAGCCGCTGAAGAGTTCAACCGATACAACCGCGAGCGCGTCGAGATCCGCAGCCCGGAGCTCCGCGCGGAGCGGTTTTCAGCGACGTTCGACGCGAACGACGTAGCGTCGTTTGCGACATTCCTGGCCTCTACGCCGGGTGTGCGCGTGTCGAGAGATGCAACCGGCGGATATGTCGTCGATTTCGACGGGATCGCGAAATGACTGCACGCCAACGGCTCTGGTGCTCGCAGCTTACGTTCGAGTGATCAATTCATTGAGGTGACGTCTCATGCCCAACGACATCATTCGCGTGCTGATCGCCCACAGCAATCCCCTGGTTGCGGCCGGCCTCGAAGCGGCATTCAGCACCCGGAGCGATTTGCAGGTGCTCGGAAGCTGCACGCCCGATGCCGTGCTCAATTCGATATCGTGCCTTCTGTCGCCAATCGTCGTGGTCGCAGATTGGCATGTCGGCGTACGCGTGATGGCCTCTCGAGACGCGCGGGCCTGTCGCGTCCTGATCGTGACCGACGATCACAGCGAGTTGGGCATTCGCAGGGCGGTGGAGCTCGGTGTCAGGGGCTATCTCCCGCTGTCGTCCGGTGTGGAGACCGTCTCGCGCGCCGTATCCTCGATACACCATGGCGGTACAGCGCTTGATCCGCTCGTGATGACCAAGATCGCCGTGAGTCTTGCATCCCCCGCGCTCACCGGTCGCGAGCTGGACGTGCTGCGTCTCATGATGCAAGGCATGCCGAACAAGGCGATCGCACTCAGTTTGAAGTTCGCCGTCGGTACCGCCAAATCGCACGTCAAGGCGATCCTGAGCAAGCTCGATGCCTCGACACGCGTGGAGGCGGTGGCGGTCGCGCGCCGGCGGGGTCTCGTCCCCGATGAGTCCGCGGCGATTCCGCCAGTCCGCGCGTTTAGCGGCAGGGGCCGGGGCCAGGCCAGCCTGCGCTGATGCGTGTAATCCGCGCGGGCTCCCTCATGACTCAGCAAACCGATGTCGCAGGAAAGATCCGCGTGCTGATTTCGCATCGCGAACCCCTCATCTCCGCCGGGCTCGAAGTCGCGCTGGGCGCGGACAGCGAGTTACGCCTCGTTCAGCGTTGTATGCCCGAGACGGTGCTGGAAGCAGCCGCGCAGGCCGATTCGGCGGGTGTCGCCGTGACGGACTGGGCGTCAGGCCTGCGTCTCCTCTCGGCCAGGGCCTGCGCCCATTGGCGCGTGCTGATAGTCACCGAGGGTGACGATGAGCTCACTGCACGAACGGCTATGGAGATGGGCGCACGGGGATATCTGCCCCTGTCCTCGGGCGTCAACCTGGTGCGGCAGGCGGTGCGATGCATCCATGCAGGCGGCACGGCACTCGATCCGGTCGTGATGACCCGAATTGCGGTGAGCGTCGCTTCGCCGTCGGTCGCCGGGCGGGAGATGGAGATGTTGAGTTTGATGATGAGTCGCCCGGCGAACGCGGCGGTCACATTCGGATCGAGGGCCGGGCCGTGTTACCCGCACCGATAGCGATGAATGGGGCGTGTCCGATCGTCGTGATCGTCAGCGGCGATCGGCACGTGCGCGACGAGGTGAAGGCCCTGCTTTCAATGCACGACATCCCCAGTGTGGAGCATGATTCCGCTGCGGACTACCTTGCCTGCGCAGCTCACGAAGTACCCTCCTGCCTGATCATCGACGTCGATCTACCGGATATCTGCGGCCTCGATTTGCAGCAGCAGCTGGCTAGCACGGGCACCGCTCCGCCCATCGTCTTCGTAACGCGCTGTGCGCTGATCGCGCACTCCGTGCGCGCGATGAGGACAGGGGCGCTCGACTTCCTCACGCTCCCGGTCGATCCGGGGCACCTCCTGTCGGTGGTGCAGTCGGCCCATGCGCTCGGTGAGGCAACACGTGCGAGACGGGACAGCGTGCAGAGGCTGACGGTTCGCGAGCGCGAAGTCTTCCAGAAAGTGGTCAGCGGCCGGCTGAACAAACAGATTGCGGCGGACCTCTGCATCAGCGAGATAACCGTCCAGATCCATCGTCGCCGCGTCATGCGCAAGATGTGCGCGGGTTCCTTTGCGGAGTTGGTGCGAATCGCGGCTTCGCTGAGTGTCCCAATCGAGGGGAGGTGGTAGGTGCCATGCGAATCGCGATGAATCGGGTGTGGTCCCTGGCGATGGCATCGAAGGTCTCCCAGGCGCAAGGCGCGCTGAACACCCTCCTGGTCCGCGCAAGAGCGCTCGAGCCGGAACAGCGCGCGCCGATCCTGGCGGAGCTCGGCGTGCTGAAAGCGATATTGCTTGCGCTGTGTGGGCGCTATGAAGCGCTGGAGACGAAGGCCTCCCTGTTCTGCGATGTATCGGTAGCTGGCGTCGTCTCGTGTATCGCGCCGTCGGTGCGCAGGCTCGCGTGCTGGAAGCAGGGGGATCTGGGAGGATTTCACGCCATTCAGCCAGTCAGGGGAGTCACCGGGCAGTCAGTCGACGCCGCCGTACTCGCATTCGACCGGGCGATGGAAGCCGCGGTTGAGTTGCAGCAGCTGCGCCTGGCCGTGGCGGCAAGGCTCGCGCGCGAATCGCGCTCGGTGGAACGGGGAGCTCGCCATGACTCCCCTACGCGGTCATTCGGCGAGATCGTGTTGGCCGAAGTCCTCTTCGAGCAGGGCGAGATCTCCGACGCCGAAACGCTCGTCAGGGACCATCTCCACCGGATACGAGAGCGCGGTTGCGCAGAGGTCGCGCTTCGTTTGTACGGGTTGCTGGCCCGGATCGCCGTTCATCGCGGGAACGGTGACCTTGCCGTGTTCCTGCTGCGCGATGGTGTGCTGCTGGGCGAATCTCGCGGCTGGGATCGAATGATCGCGGTCTGTCTCCAGCAGGAGATCGAGGTGCTGGTGCGTGCCGGTCGCATCGACGAAGCGGGCCTGCGCCTCGATGAGATGATTGCCCGATGGCCGAACGAAAATGAAGCGTCGGAGGCCAGCACGGCGATGCCGGTTCTGCTCGCGCAGTGCCGAGTGTGGCTTGCGACCGGCAGGGCCCTGGACTCAGTGGCCGTGCTTACGAGAGCCTGGCAGGTTGCCGTTGCCCGGGGGGATCTTTACCTGTCGGTCCAGCTGCAAATCCGGGCGGCGGAGGCACTCGCACGGTGCGGGCGCAGGCGTGAGGCGGTTGAGGTGCTGCTTGGTGCGCTCGAGATCGGCGCAGGCGTCGGTTTGCATCAGTCCTTCGTAAGTGCCGGTGCCGATATCCTGCGTCTCATCGTAGAAGCGTTGGCCAGTCTTTCAGGTGGGTTGCAGGGCCGTCATTTCCTGCAGCCCTACCTCAATAGCCTGCTCGGCACGGTCGATGCTCCCGGCGCTGACGCGCACGACGTTGCGCTCCGAGGGCCCCTGAGCTTTCGCGAGCACACGATTCTCAAGTTGATGCGACACGGTTCCTCCAACAAACGAATCGCCCGGGAACTCGGGATCACTCCCGAGACCGTGAAGACTCACGCCAAGCGAATCTTTATCAAGCTGGGCGCGCAGACGCGCCTGGAAGCCGTGACGCGGGCGTCGAGCCTCAGCCTGATCTGACATGCGCCGATCAGTCGCTCTCCCAGCCGCCACCCAGCGCGAGGAACACGGCGATCTGGTCGTCTGAGAGGGCAGCTTGCAGGGCGGCCAATGCTTGCTCGGCGGCCGCGAGTGCGCGCTGCGCGTCCACGACCTCGAGCGCGGTGGCGAGCCCGCCCGATTGCAGGCGTCGTACATCCTCCGCGGCCCGGGCCGCTTCGTCGCGCGAGGCCTGCAACAGCGTCTCGCGCTGCAGGTCGTGCACGTACACGCTCAGCGCGCTCTCGAGCTGGCGCAGGCTTTCGAGAACGACGCCGTCAAAGCTTGCGAGCTCGAGGCGCTCCGCGGCGCGTGCCGCATCGATGCGAGCGCGAGCCGCGCTCTGATTGGCTTGCCACTGCAGCAGCGAGGCGATATTCCAGAAGTTCGTCGGGGCGGTCAGGATGTCCCGGTTCGCACCGAGTGAGCCGAGCGAGATCCCGAGCTGGATATCCGGGTAGAGCTGCGCGATGGCGACGCCGATTCCGGCCGTCGCGGCGGCCAGGCTGCGCTCCGCGCGGCGCACATCCGGTCGGCGCCTGAGCAGCGCCGCGCCGTCGCCCACCGGCATGGCCTGACGCACCCTCGGGGGCGAGGCGCAGCGCTCTAACGTCAGATCTGACTCCGCGGGCACGCGCCCGGTGAGTGCCGTGAGTCGGAGCAGTGCGTTGTGCCGGGCGCTTTCGAGCGCGGGGAGCGCGCTCTTGAATTGCTCCAGAACCTGTCGCGATCGTGTGACGTCCAGGTCAGCGGCGCGGCCGGCATTGCGCAGTCTTTCGGTGAGCTCGAGGCTCTCTCGTTGCAGCTCGACAGACCGGCGCGCCGAGACGAGCTCGAGACCCGCACCGCAGATGTCGGCATAGGCGCGCGCCGTCTCGGCGACGACGTTTACGCGCACCAGGTCACGTGCGGCGGCGACGGCTTCGCTGTCGGCGGTTGCGGCTTCGATGCCGCGACGAATACCCCCGAACAGATCGAGGTCATAGCCGATTGCAACGCGCGCCTCATAGTCGGTGCTCCGGGGAGGTCTCAGCCGGAGCAGGTACTGTTCACCAGCGACCTGCCCGTACTGCAGGCCGCCTTCGACCGGAATTGTCGGCTGACGTAGCGCCCGCGCCTCGCTCAAGAAGGCGTAGCTGCGCTGGAGCGCGGCTTCGGCAACGCGCAGATCGGTATTCGCTGCAAGGGCAGCGGCAATCTGCGCATCTAGAATCGGATCATCGTACAGGCGCCACCAGTTCGTGGGCACATCGGCGGGCGTGTATGCCGCATCCCGTGCCGCGGAGAACGCACCTCGAGCGAGCCCCGATCGTACGAGCGCGTCGTCGGGAACCCGATAGTCCGGCCCGGACATGCAGGCAGAAAGGCACGCCAGCGCCATTGCCCAGAGTGCTGTGGAAACGGCAGCGCGGGTCCTCATTCCGCCCCCTCCGGCTTGCGATCGCGCGGAACCTGGACAGATACGGTGGCGGTACGACCGGAGATGAGCCGCACGGGATCGGATATGGTCTCGAGCTTGATGCGGACCGGCACCCGCTGCGCCAGCCGTACCCAGCTGAAGGTCGGATTGATATTTGCGAGGCCGTTACGGCTCGCAGCGCGCTCACGATCGGCAATGCCCGACGCGATGCTTTCGACGGATCCGCGCAGCTCCGCTTGCAGTCCCATGATGCGCACCACCGCCGGATCGCCGGGCCTGATGCGCGCCAGTCTGGTTTCCTCGAAGTATCCCTCTACGCGAATCGACTCGGTATTGAGGAGAGCGAGCAACGGCCGCCCGACGGCAGCGTACTCTCCGGGTTGAACTTCGACATTGGTCGCGATTCCATTCACGGATGCGCGCACGGTCGTGCGTCGCAGGTCCAGCCGCGCGAGCTCTCGCTGCAGAATGGCAGCCCTCAGCTGCGCGCGCAGCTCATCGACGCGCGCTGCCGCCTGCTCGCGCAGTTCCGCCGTAACGAGGGATCCGAGCTCCTGGTTGCGGCGGTCGTCGCGGATCGCCTGGGCCAGCGCTGCCTCGCTCTGTTCGACAGCGGCTTGCGCCCGGCGCGCCGCCAGCTCATATCGCTGCCGATCGAGAACCAGCAATACGTCGCCCGCCCGAACCACCTGCTCATCGTGAACACGCACCTCCACGACCAGCGCGTTGACATCCGGGCTGATCTGAACGACGTCGGCGCGAATGCGCCCATCCCGCGTCCACGGCTCGACGTTGTAGTGGACCCAGAGCCAATGGGTCGCGAAGCCTGCGAGCGCCACCATCGTTGCGGTGGCGGCAATCCGCACGGCCCAGGCTGTCTTTGCTCCGCTCAACTTGCTGTACTCCCGTAAGTTCAAAGGGGAACCGTGGCGGCGGCTAGAACGAACAACGCCACGGCGAACATTGCGACATCGAACAGGCCGGCATGCCAGATGTAGCGGTACGCGTGCAGCCGGCGTAATACCCTGCGTAAAGCGAGCGTCAACGCGAAGGCGCCGGAAGCCAGCAGCAATAGCGGCGGGACGAAGACGCCGTCGAGACTGACCTCACCGATCATGGGTGCTCCGCAAGATCTGCGCGAAGCGCGGCGAGACCCGCCAGGGCGCGAATCTGACTGGCCGAGCGCGGTTGCAGGTTGAGAGCCGCGATACCGTCGTCGATTGAGCTTGCGAGGGTCGCGGCAGTCGGTGCAGAAGTCTTCTGCCATCGCGCACGGTAGATGCAGGCGATGGCGTGGCGGATCGCATTGAGCCGTGGCGCCAGCGCGGAATCCAGTTGCTTCTCCGCGGCACGTATTGCGGTGATGTGAACAGCAACGCGCAGATCGCGAAGCAGGCTGCTCTCGGCGTTCGCCGCACACGGGGCGTTCACAGAGCCGAGCCGCGTCAAGATCTGCCCGGCGCGATCCAGCATCTGCGTGGGCCAGCCGCGGGCGCATCCACTGCCCGACTCTACGAGCGCAACAATCGCGCGCCAGCCGGCACGCGAGATGCGTTGCGCATTCCAGACCGGATCGAACGTGCGGAATATGAGGTTCACGGCGAGGGCCACGAGCAGGCCGACGATCTCGGCCAGGCTCGTGTTGAGGAAGACAGGAAAATCAGCCTGATACTGTGGCTGGAGCGCGAGCGCGCCGGAGAAGGTGATTCCGAGAACGAGCGCTGCGCCCGCCAGCTTCGGAACCGTCTGCATGAAACTGAACAGCAGCAGGAGCGGCGAGAGCACGAGCGCGAGTGACACGAAACCGTCGACTCGAGGCAGCACGGCAAACTGATACAGAGCGCCGACGGGCAGGGCGATGAGAACGCCCGTCAGCGCACTGCCCAGGCGCGCGCTCGGCTTGTCGAGTGTTGCGAAGAAAGAGCAGCCGATCGCGGCGAACTGCGCCGCCACGGCCCCTTCCGGCCACGAGCCGCCGATCCACATCGCGCAGGCGACCAGCACTGCTATCACCGCGGCACCGGCTGACACGAGCGCGAGTCCCGCGTCGCGATGAAGCGAGACCGGCCTCGCGGCATGTACTTCCTGCGCGAGCTCGGGCGTCAGGGCGATCTTGTCATCCCGTATTGCGCGCGCGAGTTGCAGGACTTCATCGAGCGCGGCGACAAGAGTCAACAGGTGTGAAGCGGCGATCTGGGCGAGAGCGGCGTCATCGTCGTTCCGAGTGCCGTCCGGTACCTGGGCGGCACTGGATGCAAGCACGAAATGCGGGCGCAGATCGGCTACGCCGAGAACGTCCGGCGCGACAGCCACGCTGCGTATCCAGCGAATGATGGGGTCCATGAGCGCGCTGAGTGGATCGGGGATTTTCCCGCGGGCGCGTACCGCATCGATGGCGAGTTGCGCGCTGGTCAGGTGCGCCAGGATCAATGCAAGCCGATCCTGCAGCGTTTGTATTTGGCGGCTCGTCCGCGGCACATCCGACGTGTCGAAGGCGACATGCGTGTTAAGGGTATGAATTTCGGCCACGCACTGCGCGAGGCGTTGCGAGACCGACTCCTCCCGCGCCTCTGGATCCGACAACAGGTGGGACGTCCAATCGGCGCAGGCTCGCAGCGTCAGGGCGATCCGGTCATTCAGGGCTGCGCCCACGTTGCGTGGAAAGATGACGGAATGCGCGACGGCGCCGCAGATGACACCGATCCCGATTTCTTCCACGCGCGTCACGGCCGTGTCGAAGATGGTCTCCGGAGCGTTGACGACGGAGAGGCCGACGATGGTGGCGGTGTAGCCCGCAAGCATCGGTACGTAGCTGCGCGGCGTGGTGTCCAGGAGGGACAGCCAGAGGCACACGCCGACCCACGCGGCCATGGCAAGGCAGAGCAGCGGCGGTTCCTGGACGAGCGGAGGAATCATGATGAGCGCGGCGCTCGCACCGATGATCGTGCCGAGGAGCCGATAGGCAGCCCGCGATCGCACGGCGCCCGAGAGGGGGTTGGCAACGATGAATACGCTGAACATCGCCCAGTACGGGCGCTCGAGCTCCAGCGCAAATGCGATGTAGAGCGCGGCGAGGACCGCGATGCTGTTCGCGGCCATGAAGGAAGCGCGATTCGGAGGAATGTACAAGCGGCAGGCCCGTCTCGTGATTCATGTGCGTCGATGCGCGTAGTGCTGCGAATCAGTCACGCGCGGATACGAGAAACGTGCGCCATCGGTGGCCGCGTACGTATCCCCTGCACGGGGGTACGCCATCGCGGCCCTCGGTTCGCTTCGCCGCCGACCCGGTTCACCCGTCGGGGGGATTTGTCAGCGCGGCGTATTTGTCGACGATGCCGCCATGCGAGTCGCCCACCCCATCACACTGTTCCCGCTCACCCTGACGCTGGCTTCCTGCGGCGGAGGTGTGCTCGACCCGCGCGGGCCTGTTGGCGCAGCTCAGCGCATCATGCTTCTCGATGCCACGGCCATCATGCTGGCGGTGGCGATACCAGTGATCGTGTTGACGCTTGGCTTTGCGTGGTGGTTTCGAGCCGGTAATCGCCGTGCGAAGTACTTGCCCGAGTGGTCCTACTCCGGGCGTATCGAGCTGGTCACCTGGTCGATTCCCGCACTGCTCATCGTCTTTCTGGGTGGCCTTGCGTGGACCGGGACACATGATCTCGATCCACCGCGCCCCCTCGACAGCGCTAGTCGCCCCATCGAAGTGCAGGTGGTCGCACTGGACTGGCGCTGGCTCTTCATCTATCCCGAGAGCGGCATCGCCAGCGTCAACCGGCTCGCAATCCCGATCGGAGTGCCGATTCACTTTCGCATCACATCCGCGAACGTGATGAACAGTTTCTTCATTCCGCAGCTGGGCAGCCAGATCTATGCCATGCCGGGGATGACCACGCAGCTCAATCTCATGGCGGATCACGAAGGTACTTATCGCGGCCTTTCCGCTCAGTTCAGTGGCGAGGGTTTCTCGGACATGCAGTTCGCGGTTGCTGCCATGCCGCCAGACGCATTCGCCGACTGGATAAAGAGCGCCCGAGCACGTGACGAGCGACTCGACGCGCAGA
>Ga0247777_1000357_pt1 | contig 12522 bp, 8 predicted proteins | sample UWRJL154409C5_FD_179937 | JGI IMG/M metagenome (GOLD analysis project Ga0247777, IMG submission 179937) | Plant litter microbial communities from Arlington Agricultural Research Station in Wisconsin, United States - UWRJ-L154-409C-5 | ecosystem: Environmental > Terrestrial > Plant litter >...
CCCCCCCTCCCAGCCCAGGTCCGAATATGACGCGCTGTGCCCCTCCGTGCTAGATCATGGGCGCATTCCCGTGCGTGTCCAACGAGTCGCTACCCGCCCACGACGCCTCACTGAGGAGCGCACAGACGGGTTTTCTCCAGCCCAAGGCTGCCTCGCCCCTCTCCGCCGCGACCATGACGCCTACGCGACCAGAACTGGGCGGAGGGGGGAGTGGGGCAGCTACCACCGCCGCCGCCCTACTTCCTGTAGTAGATCTTCTTAAACTGAAAGTGGAGCTGGAGAATCCCCTGTTTCGACGTCAGCAGAACGGTTCATGGGACGACAGGGAGTGTGTGTACCTTGTCGAAGATGCTCCTGAATCCCCGGTCCTTCTTGGCGCTGTAGTCCCATTCACGGTCCACGATGCGGAACGCGACGTCCTCATAGGGCGGGCCAGCGACGAAGCGAATCAAACAAGTATCTTCCTCGCCGGCGGGCGCGAAAGACTCCCCACGCCGTCGGCCACCCTCGCGGATGATTTTGAACGTAGGCGCCTTGGTCTTGTCGATCAACTCTGGGTAGAAGATGTTGAACTTGTAGCCGTGCACGACCTTGGGCGGTGGATTGTCATGATCGTAATGCGTCTGGTTGTACTTGTTCCACTCGTAGCCCATATGGACACGGTTGAAGTACCTCGGTTTCCGCGGTCGGTACTTGTCGGCCCACTGAGGCTTGGCGGAAGTGGGAACAGCCTCCTCCGCTGAAAAGATCTCCTCGTTCTCGCCGATGCCCCGGGCGACTTCCCGCTCGTATAGTGCCTTCGTCGTTTGCGAGAAGTCGTCGCTACTCTGAACGAACCGGGCGGTGCCAGGGGGCGGTGCGGGCCGCTCGGTGCCCGGGACGCCGTCAGGTTTCGGACCGCCGCCTCCGCGAGAGCCGCCCGCCCCGGAGCCCGACACGGGAACGTTGGTCTGACCGACGCCAGTCGGGGCTGCGCCGATGTGACCTAGCTGCCTCCGGTTCTCTCGGCGGGTCTTCTCGATTTCCTCACCGATCTTCTTCAGCGATGCCCTAGCCTTCCAAACGCGCAGGATCTTCAGCAGCTGCTCCCAGTAGTCGGTGTCGATGGGTTCGTCCGACCCGAGCTTGACACGGATCTGCTTTTCCAGGGCTTCGAGCTGTTCCAGGGACTTGGGCGCCATGATCTTGTCGATATCCTCGGCCACGATGCTGACCGCTCTTGCCTCTGCCCCTGGTCCTTTTAACTTGTGACGTAGGTCATCACACAGGGTCACCAAGGCTCTCCAGTAGCCCGTGTTTCGCTCGTTCGACTCCAGGGTGAGGTACGAGGCAAGATCGGTATCGAGCGCCTTGAGCTCTTCTTCGCCCAATGCTGCCAGCACCGCATCCGGAGCGGGGACTTCGATAGCAACGTCGCCATCCTCGTCATCAAAGACGTCGCGGTCCGGGTCGATGGACCGCAGATGGAAGGCGAGGAAGTCGATTGGCTTGGCACGGCCCTCACGGACTCGGATGTCGGCCTTTTTCTTCGACTGCCGCAGCACAAATTTGTCCTCGTCGGCCACAAACTTTTGCGCCTGCTCGTCTTCGGTCAGATATTTGGCCGTAAGGTTTTTGGCGGGTGAAGGAGTATTGCGGTATGGTTTGGCGATGCGCGTGGTGGGGTCGCGTCGGGGTGCCACGATGTCTCTACCTCGAGGCGACTTCAGCCCGTCGATCATCGCCTTCCGTCCAGGATCCATGACAAGAAGCGTGGGAGGTCTTTGGGGCAAATGCAGACGACAGGGTCTGGTGTGGTCCGTACGTAGAGAAAGGTGCTGAGGCAGGGAGGGAGTCGGCAAGTTGTTGGTTGGAGCTTCGAAAACTGACGGAGTCACGGACTTGCCGAATTTACTCGTTGGACTCCGTATATCAGCTTATCGATAATGGATCTACGCACGGTCCCGGGAAGCCCGCGACCCACGCACTTTGGCCATCTTCACTGACGGCTGGCCGCAGCTGTACGGAGTAATGGGCCGCAGCGACAGAGCCACGTGATGTGCGCACCGAGCCCCTGAACCCCTGAGTACCGTACAATCGTAACAACCTTGGTACGGTAGAGTAGGTTCCTCTACTAGTGACTGACCGTGCAAAGCACCTTCTCGCGAGTATGGCACTGTAAGTTGCCTGCGAGTCCATGAAGCGCAGCACAACTGGTCTAGTCCGGGGTGCTCCGTAGTCGATCATTTCTCCAGCACAACCGACCGAACTTCGTCCCCTTGAGGGTGTTGCGTGCCGGTAACGACTCTGAGGGTCGTTCACATCATGTTCCTTAGACTAGAAACCGATCGTCGCGATATTGGAGCCACTCGCTTGGTGCCCTTTTGAGGAATGCTTACTAACTCGAACGACGGTGACCGCCGAACCGAGGCCACACATGGGCACAACCTGTCACGCCGGTTATCCGACTTCGACACCCCCCATCGCTGCACCAGCTTCCGGGTGTTTTATCATAGATGTTGGGCGCATGCGGGGTCGCGAACACCAAGGGCGCTGAGAGCCGCATAATCGTTGGGCAGTGCCACCTTGACCTGGTGGTTGAGGGTGCACGCGCAGACGTTGTTGATATCCTTGACGACGTCATCGACCTGGGCATCCGTGACAAAAGGCCCTGCGGCGCCGCAGTTGGCAGACCAGGGTACGAAGTGGTAGAAAATGCCGGTCTTGACCACGTACGGCCTCTCCGCGTCGTTGAGCGCGTACCATTGGCAACAGTACTCGAATGCCGTGGACGGACAATGCTGTTATGTTTCACATGTCAACTTTCGTCGGAAGAAACTCCGAGGAATGGTGGGATCACGAGAGCTTACGGCAGCAGGGCCCTTTCGAGCATTGAGAAAAGCACTGCATCAACCGTCAGTACACGTGGCTCTGCGGCTGTTCGTCGGGGTGCAACGACGTACCGCCAGCAGTTATTCTGCGTACACGATGGCTGGGCCGGGAGAGCGATTAAGGTATACCGCGGGGCGCAAGTCCACCCGGCATACGGATCGACAGTCGAGGCGCGCCTCGCGATGGGGTTGTAGACGACGATGTCGGGCTGCAGTGCGGCTTCAATCAAGCCACCGGCCCGGACGACAGGAACGATGCCAGCCAACGTGGCCACCAAAGTTAGGATCCGGTTCGAGGAAACCATGATTTCTATCTAAGTTCACTCCTGCAAGGTAGGAAAGTGCGATTTCGGCTGAAGACTCGTCCCCCCTGACGTACTGAATGGTCATCGGGAAAGAGGGCGGGCAGGCACAACGGAATATATAAGTAATTAATAGTCAGCTAGAAATCAAAGAAATCCCGCCACCGCCAGGGGTGAGATCCAGCGAACGAGGTAACCTAACCGAATCGCAAGCCACTTTTTCCACTAGTGTGTGCGGCGTTGGGCGGTGACAACTCAATCAGAGTCAACACTACCTGTAGTATGCCAGCTCAGACCGAATCGGGGGCACGGAGGCGCCACGCCCAGCCGTTAATCAAGCCCGCGTCAGAAGATCACCAATAGGATCCTGTCCTTGACAAATCAGACCGCCGGCGGGGCTGACAACGCTGGCTCCAAGGCCCCATGCCATGCGTATCGTTGTTGTTCTTGCTGCGCCTCAACGTTACTCATATCGATTAGCTTGAGACATGGTTCTCCCCCTCCTTCTAGTCTCGCAAGATGCCATTAACTCCCTTGACGATGATACACAGAAACCAATGACTGGGCAGGAGGTGAGATTTCCAAGTGTTTGAGGCAACTTGAAGGCGGCATCTGCTGTCTGTTCATCGTCTTCAATAAGACGGAGCCTATACTGGCCGCTGTCGCTTTCTCAGATTTGCCGCATCAGTTAGTGATGATAGAAATAGAAACACAGCCGGGATCTCGTCGGAACACTGAGAGAACATTGTCCTTCCTCAAATGCATGTCTCCATGGCCCTGACGGCAGCGGGTTGGGACTGGGCGGTCCAGCCAGTGCCCGGCCTTCTGATCCGACAGACCAGGAAGCATCGGGCTCCCTTCCCTCCTGTCACTTGATCTCCCATGGAAAGTCGCCTGCTGTTTAGTAGAGAGACTCTTGCTCACAGCCGCCGGTCACAGACAAGAGTAACAGCTTCTACAGACTGGCATAGGTCAGATATGTATCACGCGGACGATAATAAAATCTCTAACGACTCCCAGGTACCTATCTAGGTACTTAGGTAGGTGGTTAGTACGTACGGTAGGCAGATACTTTGCCTGCTCACCTGTAAATCATCCACAAGTAGGTAAGGAGGTGGTTAAGGTGAGAAGCCGAGGTGTCTCGCGTAACTAAGTCGAGTCGGGCAGATGGGTGCAGAAAACTACAGCCCACCAACCAAGCAACGAGAGCAGGACGAATTCGGGGGGCCCACGACTACCCAGGGTTGCTGTCGAACATGCGGCACCACTCCAACCACTCGAAGCTGTTGCCTGTTGGCTGCTTGCTGATGGGCCAGTGAAAGGCTGAGGCTAGTGTCGGGCCGCCGGTTGGGCATCCTGCAGCTGGCTGCAAATGGACGATGATGCGACCTTAAGGTGCTCGTCCTACTCGCTCTCTGACGGGTGTCATCCCACTGCACCGCTGCTTTCTCGATACAAGCGAGACTGGGTGGGCGAGCAGAAATGATTGGACAAAAGCCCCGTAAAACGACCTGGGATCGAACTGATTTGGCCCCCAAACCCCTCGGGTCAAGTTGGGAAGCATAAGTATAAGTACCTACGTATCTGACGTATATATACCGCGTCCGGTGCCCTGCCAGCCTCTCCGACACACTTGCCCACCTTCCCTCATCGCCGGAGGGCAGATAACGTTTGCAAACCCCTACACCTTCCTTCTGTGCACAGTGAAATTTTACACACCCCGCCGCCTACATTACCAAGTCACTTGACGACGGAGACTTCGATACTACCTCCTTCCACCATGGCCGCCCTTCTCCAGGAACATGACAGTGGCTCACAGGCCGAGGACGACTCGTACGCCATCATCGAGAAGCTAGCCGACGCGATTCGCATCGAAGACGACGTCCAGGCCAGCGCCGTGGACCGGGCCAAGCTGGTTCGCGATCTATTCGAAGGCCCACGCCAATGCGAGTGTTGCATCAACTGGATCGACGACGCCCCTTGCAATGTCGACCTTGAGGCCGCAGACGACGCCGACGAGGACTCCCATCCCATCATTCTACGCCGCCGCATCTTCCCCGGCGTTAACAAAGACAGCAAGGCCAAGACCACGGTCCACTCGGTTGAGATCCGCAGCTCTGCGGCCCGCGAGGCACTCTTCGAGGTTTTCAGCGGTCTCGATGGCCTACACCCAGACGTCAAGTATCTGATCTTCCGCGCGCCGTTCTACCAATTCTTTTGGCGGTGGCAGGCGTTTGAAAAGGCCATTGCCGACCAGGAGAACGAGAAGGTCAAAGCCGTGCTCGTCCAACTCCGCGCCATCGTCAAGCGGGAGCTCGCCGACGCCTTCGCTGTGAGCAACGAACTGACCAGCAACGGGGTGATAACTTTCCGCTATCTCTGGACTCTCTTCCCACCGGGAGAGCTTATTTACAGCTCCTTGTCCGCCTGCGAGCGGTTCTTCATGCTGCTAAATAGCCACATGATCCAACAAACGATCCCTGCCCCCCGGGGCTCGAGGTCGCACTACCAGCTGAACTGCCGATATGTCGACTGGGACGGCCACAACTTCGGCTGGTTACCCTGGGCTGGCCACATCTTCGAATTCAAGGGGACATGCAAGATTACCGACCTTGCCTTCTACCCTGCCAAGTACATGGCCGACCAGGCTGGGGCGCGAGACCGATGCATCGCGAGGGGCCTCAAGTTCCGGGATCTGGCAGGTATCCAGTACAAGTCGTAGTATGACCTTCCCGACTTTGTCTTCCCCACTTCGGCCTTCTTTGAGCGAGCGGTGGGGATAGGGACGAGTGAGGTGTGCTGCATGAGTTTACCATGACTGCAGTGGACTGTCGGCCCCTTCCCGCTGGGACTTGACTAACGCCTGATCTTGAACAGTGTGACTCGGGACAGGTCGGAGAAGAGAAGCAAAGCAGGCGCGCGAGCCAGAGGTCTAGATCGCCGGATCGTCCTTGATTCCAGGGGACACCCAAACCCAGTGTTCTGCGACCTGCTGCTCGGGGACCCCAGCAAGCTTCCCTTCTCTACGGACATCATCAGCCAAATGCCCGTTGATGCGACACCGCCAGGCGGCCATCGCCCTCTTGAGCCGCTGGGTCAGAACGCACTTCAGGGCCGTCCGCCGGCTCGCAAGATGGGCGGGATGCCTCCGAACTGGATGGGTGGCGGACCGCCGCGGGGGGGGCCCAGGCCCCCTGCGCCGCGTGGAATGGCACCGCCCCCGGTGATCCAGCGCCGTATGTCGGTTGAGTCGATGGCGAGCGTTGACGGTAGTGAGTACCAGAGTTGCATTTTATTAGGAACCAGCGTTGGCTGACCGCACCCGACCGGTTGCAGACGATGAAGACGAGGACAAGCAGACGCTTACCGACATCCAGCTGCAGCTCTGCGGACCTACCGTGCGTGGGTACTGCTTGCAACGCAAGAAGTGGGGTACGTTCGTCCCTGTGCCGGTCCGGCCCCGATCACTCTGACAATCAATCAACTCTAGGTTCCTTTTCCGTCGATCGCGTCGAGGACGTTGAGTGGAACACCTCGCCCTTCGAGAGCCTCGTGCTGCCGGACGGCTACAAGGACCTCATATTGTCCTTTGTGGAAAGCCAGCTCAAGGAAGGCGATACCTTTGACGACGTCATCAACGGCAAAGGCAAGCCTCAACCGAGTTTCAAGTCGTTGGCCTCTCGCTGACCTTCTCCTAGGCGGCGGCCTCGTCATCCTTCTGGCTGGCGATCCTGGCGTGGGTAAAACGTTGACTGCAGAATCTGGTAAGGGGATGCCAGGATGGCAGTCAGACCTACTACATACCTACCTTGGATACGCTTTCTGACTAAGTTACCGGATGTAGTCGCCGAGAAGATTCACGCCCCGCTGTACAAGATGGAGCTTGGCGACATGATCGACGACGACGACGACGACGACGACGCGCAGTCGCAGCGACGCCACGAGAACGAGCTCTTCGCAGCCTTTAATTTGGCTGCGAAGTGGAAGGCGGTGTTCCTCATCGACGAGTGCGACCTGTACCTGGAGAAGCGCAGTGACGCTTCACCCAAGCGAAACCGGCTCGTCTCTCGCTTCCTTCAGCAGCTCGAGTACTGTAAGTCGGAATAGAAGGGGTGCTGCTGGTGTCCAAGAACCCCGAGCCCGGCCCAGGAGGGATGATGTGTCCGAATTTTGGATGCCGTACCTCTACCGGGTCAGATCACGCCTAGATGCTGACTCCCGAGTCGGGACTTCGCAGATCCATCCCTCCTATTCCTTACCACCAACCGCGAGAAGGTGCTCGATCCGGGTGTCTACTCGCGCATCCACCTGACCATCAATTACCCCGGCCTCGACACGGGCTCCCGCCGCCTCATTTGGAAAACCTTCCTGGACCGAGAGGGCTCCAGCGTGAGCGAGGCCGAGCTCGACAAGCTTGCCGAGTTGGATCTCAACGGGCGGCGCATCCGGAACGTCACCAAGACGGCTCGCATCATGGCCAAGAGAGCCGGTCGAACCATCTGCTCCGCGGATGTCCAGCAAGTCATGCGCATCACCGAGGGCGTGGAAATCTGAGCATGTCTCAGACCCGGCAGGCGCGTCGTTTCATTTACCTAGGGAGTCAAGGGGACACCGCGCGGCTCAGAATGGAAGCACCCCCGCGCCGAGGGTTCACGTTTGGTGGCCGGGTGATACGGCAAGTGACGTGGTTGGTTATCAGGCCTTGCAGGCACAAATGAGGAATACGGTCTCTATGAGGAATGTCCATGTTTCATGTTTCCCAAATCCAATGTTCTCCGTTAAGAGGAGGACCCGACGCAACCGTAGGCCGGGTCACCAAGGTAGACCCCCTGTTCCAGAACCTCTTCAAAGCATCAAGGCGGCGAGGGCAACGGCCACGAGCCCGACCGGGCCGGACATGCCGGTTGGCGCCGGTGCGGCATCCGCCTGGAACGGTGTTGCGCTGCCCGTGTTGCTCGGGACGACTCTGCTCCGCGTCGGACCGGTGGCTGCGGTGGCGTTGCCGAAAGCCGTGGCCGACGCTGGGTTGAAAGACGCGACGGTTCGCGTACTCTGTATCGTGGCGGTGAGCACAGTCCCCGAGGTCCCGACGCCGGCTGTACAATTGCTCGGCGCAAACGCAAGTGCTGGTCGCTGTAGCACTTCCGTCACGCCCGCCGCGACCTGCATGCCGATCTGCCGCGCTTCAGCGGGGAGCTTGGCGATGACGGCAGCTACGAGTAGCTGCGAGGCCGTTGAGATGCTGGTCGTCTGGTCGAGGACCGTGCCGCACAGCGACGCAGCGGCAATGGCGGGCTTCTTGGCCTCGAAGTCGTTGACAACGGCGGTACCTGACGTGACTAGGCCCATGACGGACGCCTGGAGGCTGGTTGCATCCTGGAGAGTCAGGTCGGACCCTGCTTGGATCTCCGTGGTGACGCTGGTGATGGTGCCGAGAAGATCATCGGTGGCCTGGTTCAGCTGGGTAGGGTCTTTCGTGAAGGCTTGAACGGCCGAGTCAAGGTTCTTCAGTCCGACGTCTACCCGATTGAAGGCACTGTTCACCGCGGCAATATCGCGGCCTGACAGATCAAGTTCGGGGATCGGCTCGGCGAAGACGCCAAGGGCGAGAGGGGGGATAAAAACGAGGAGCTTCATGGCAGCTGGCAGGGTGTCCAGGGTTCGAGGCACAGATGCAGCAGATCGGATCGTCGCTGTCCCAAGGTAGTAGGCAAGGGACCGCCGCCTCGTTATATAGCTTCAGTTGACGTCGCGCCTTGCCGGGGGAACTGGGAGAATGCACGCATTGCTGCGGCGAGAGACGGCAATCCTGCGTCATTGTGTGAGAGGAAGGATAGGAGAGAAGAAGCGCATAATGCTGCATGCGTGACGATTGACGTCAAGACCCAAGTTTGTGTCCGGGACAGGCGCGGCGACGTTATAAAAGGAGGGCCATCGCCGCCAAGTCGAAACGATCCCGTCCCACATGGAACTCGCGGGCCACAGGCTGAAGGCTGGGTCGACGATCTTCCGCCGCCCTGCTCACGCGCTCCCTGCATGACAGGGGGCCACATGTCTAGCTTTTTGCGTCTCCCGGTCCAGCGTGTACACGCCTTTCACCGAAAGTTGAGACGAAGGCGAGGCCACGGGCGGGTGGTGCAGTGATTGGTTCTTCCACGCAGCGCCTGGTCTGATCCGAGGGTCGCGATACAGGCAGACGACCTGCAGTGGGGAGCGAGCATCGGTCGAAGCTTCACCGGCGCGGCGGTAGTAGCTTGCGAGCTTCCCTGTCACGGTCTGGTCCTGGCCGGCGAGAGGCGTCAACTGAGCCCATATCCCATACTTGAGAAGAGGTACTTCGCCGGCTATCAGGGTGGATGTCCCATGATGAGACGGACCGCGGCGGCGGCGGGGGCAAGGCCACTTGGCATCTCAGCAAGCCAGTCGCCTCGAGGAGGGATTCGATGAGAAAGGATTTCTCACTCGGGCCGCGGATGCGCCTTTACGGCTGTGGGTTGTAGTGGTCAAAATGTCGGACAAAAGGCGGGAGAGGAGGGGACCGGGCCACTGGGGACGCCAGGCCTTGGCGGTAGTAGCTACCTAAGTACTCCGTACCTATTTTAAACGTCTGGTCCCGCGGGGCAGACAGAGAGGCCCCATTTCATAGGGCTCGATAATCACTTGAGCGGTGGCTTTGATTTACCGATGAACTACCGAGTACTCCGTACGGAGTAATGACTCTCATCGGTGCCGGGGGTCCTGTGAGGTCCTGGGTTCGAGCGAGCTCGCTGGGGTCTGTTCGCCAAACAATCCATGTCCGAACCTAAGGCGGGGCGTGGGGGTTGTCCCTGTATGGAAAGCGGTCGGCTGTGGCAGAACCATGGCAACGACGTCCGACCAACCATCGCTCAATGCCGGGTCGCGCGGCTACGATGGAACTTGTCGACAAGATCGCGGTTCCTCCCCACTGTTGGGGTCGGTCCGTTAATTGTGCGATGGCCGAGCTCCAGAAATGAGGCAGTGAGCTCAGCAGACGGCGGGCACACGTTCCCCGCGTCCTCGCGACCATGTACATCACCAACCAGGGGAAGATCATGCGCAAATGGCTGGGCAAACCCGCCACCGAGCCTTCGACCGACGGTGGCATCGCCAACACCAGCGCGCCGCTCCCCGCCGTCTACCGACCGAATACTGCCCAGAACGCAACGTATGCGGCTGGAGTCCCCATAGCCTGCTTCGACAAGGCCCACGACGGTCGATCTGCAATTCTCGGCGGCCGCCATATCCTCAAAGCCGTCAGGTTCGAAGGCCTGCGTATCCGCGAGACTGTCGACCTCCGAGCCTACATCAGCGCCTCGTCCTCGAACCGAGCGGCGGCGACCACGTCCACCTCGGACCAGCTTTCCATCCAGGACGTCAAGTGGGCGACATGGCCCAGCGACAACACCATCTTCACGGCTTGCGCCAACGGTAGAATCTTCCAGTACGATCTCGCGGCGCTCGGTGCGAGAACCCCCGGCGGGGCTGGCCTGGATTATATCCAGATGCGCGAGGACACGCGGCAGGTGAACACGTTGGACGTCAACCCCCATCGCGGAACTCTGTTGCTCTCGGGCAGCCAGGAGGGTCACGTCCGCTACTTCGACATCCGGGCCCCAGTGCAGTCGCGATCGGGGGCTACATTCCAAGCCGTGCGAGCGTGCAAGGGGAATGGCGAAGCTATCTCGCATGTGAAGTGGTCGCCTAAGGACGGTCTCTACTTTGCCTGCGCCACCGAGTCGGGCAGCGTCGTCAAGTGGGATCTTCGCACGCCCAGTGCCCCCGTGCTGCGACTCAAGGCCCACGACAAGTCTTGCACGTCTATATCGTGGCACCCCGACGGAGACCACCTGATCAGCGCTGGATCGGACAACAAATGCCACGTCTGGGACGTGTACAAAACCGCCGACAAGCGGCAAAAGCCGAAATACACCATTTCAACGGCCGCGCCCGTCGCCGCCGTCTCTTGGCGGCCAGGTCAGTGGTCGGCGACCAACCAAGCCCTGCGGGCGGCGCAGGTTGCTATCACCTACGATGAGAGCAGTCAGAAACGATACGGGATCAACGCCGTCCACATCTGGGACCTCGGGCGGCCGACGATGCCTTACAAAGAGATTGTCCACTTCGACTGCTCGCCCGCAAGCCTTCTATGGCACGACCAAGATCTGCTGTGGACTGTCGGCCAGGACGGCTTGTTCAGCCAGTGCGACGTGGCGTTTGCCACGAGGGTGATCGACCGGACGACGGTGTCCACCATGGCCTTCTCCGCAAGGGGGGATGTAATGATGTTTTTGGACGAACGGCTACAGCCCCGACGCCCGCGACCCCCGGTAGTGCATGCCGACCTCCCCCTGGCCGCTTCCCACACCTCGAGCCCCGGTGCTCCCATGCTCAGCATCAGTCGGAGCGATTCGGAAGACGACGTTGTGGGCAGTTTCTTGGGGCCGAGGCGGCGAGCAGGCAGGAAACGCCGGATGAGTACGCGGTCAGCAACTGCCCTCAGCACGACGCCTCCGTCTGGCTCGGGCGAGGAAACCGCCGTGGTACCGCTTCCGCAGGCCCTCAACGCGACGGGCCTATATAAGCTTCAGCAGGTCATGGGCGTCGGGCCGGTTCCGTCGACGGCCAAGGCGAACGTATACGGCTACCTCTCGGCGAGCTACCTCGAGACCCTGGAGCGCGGCCTCCCTTACGCGCGTGGTCGGGATCCGATGCCGAAGCGCGTCGCAGCGGTCCTCGCGCAATTCGCGAAAGCCGCCGAGAACGTTAGTCAGTTCCGCTTGGCACAGACGTGGCGGATTCTCGCCTACGCCTTCAGTCTTCTTTTAGTACGGCGAGCGCAGTACCATCGAGAACGACGGGGCAAGCGGCACAAGAGAGGCTCGCCTGTCTTCGAGCAGTGGGATGGCCAGGTCTTCCGCCCTGCCGCAAGACTCGATGAAGCGGACCACGCGGCCGACACGAACAATGTCCGACAGATGGGGCCGCCCCCGAAGATGCCCGAGAAACCTGCTCCGGTGCGATCGCTCCTGGCAGAAGAGATCGAGAGCACCTCCAACATGCCCACTCCACTCGCACGCCCCATCGATGAAGAGGGTCCCAACGAGCAGTTTGAGCATGCTCGGTACGTGCCAGGGACGAGGCTAGCCCCGGTTCTGGAGGTGGACGGCTTTGCGCTCCCGCCATCCGTCCGCGCGGCATCTCCTCGACGCCGCCGTCTAGACTCGGTTCCTCTCTCGGAGGCCAGCCAAGGAAGTGAAAGCACGCAAGCCAGCATCGACGGTTACGACTTTTACGACGCCGAGGCCCTCGCGAAAGCCATCAACGTGCCG
>Ga0247777_1000358_pt1 | contig 12519 bp, 6 predicted proteins | sample UWRJL154409C5_FD_179937 | JGI IMG/M metagenome (GOLD analysis project Ga0247777, IMG submission 179937) | Plant litter microbial communities from Arlington Agricultural Research Station in Wisconsin, United States - UWRJ-L154-409C-5 | ecosystem: Environmental > Terrestrial > Plant litter >...
CGCTGCCACCGCCGCTACAGGCGGAAATAGAGACGCCCAGAATCAGTGCACCTGCGGCGGCACGACTGAAACGGGTGACGGCTTTCACGATTCCGTGCTCGACCTTCATTCAAAGACACTCCGCTCGTTGATCGGAAAAAATCGTCTGCGACGATTTTTTCGAGACCCTACACCGCTGCCGGCGACAAAAAGCGCGGTTTTTGCCGCCTGCCGTGGCGCGTAATTTACGTAATGAACCATCGCCGATGCGGCTTATGCAATCTGCCGATGACGTCACGCCGTCGAAGCGCGCTTCGCGGTTCCCTTCAGTCTGGTCGTTTGTAGTCTCGAGCCAACCGAAAGTCGCCACGCCAGGCGCCGCGTGCACAGGTAGTCGTTCAGTTGCGTGCACGCTGTGACTCCGCTCCCATTTCGCGGCGGGAAGGATACCCGGAGCCCGCTAAGGGCAGGACCTGTCTGCGCATGGCGACGTACGGTGCTTGAGACAAAAAAGACGTCGAAAAAGCGTGCGTATAGTCCGCCCGCCTCGACGGCAGCACGTGGGAGTGGACGGGTGCCATGATCAACAGATTTCAGGACAATTCGCGTTTCACGCGGCGGGTCACCGCGGTTGCAGCCGCTTGTGCCCTCGCGCTGTGTGCGCACGCGGCCAGTGCCGCCGTGACGCCCGAACAGGCGAAGCGCATGTTCGACCGTATCACTGGCGTGCCGCCGACCCAGGCGCAGATTGACCAGATGGTCGCGCTGGGTGACCCGATCCAGGCCGCACTGCAGGTGGCCGCGGAAGACCCGAACTTCTATAGCGTCACGCTGAAGAACTTTGCGACGCCGTGGACCAATCGTGACCAGACGGTGTTCGCACCGCTGAACGACTACACGGCGACGGTCATCGGAATGGTGCGTGACAACGTGCCGTTCAACACCGCGCTCTCGGCGGACCTTCTCTATACGGTTAACGCGGCCGGCGTTCCCGCCGTCTCCGCGTCGAGCAACGACCACTACGAGCAGGCGGAGACGAAGGGTGTGAACCTGAAGGCCGCTCTTCAGCCAACCACGCAGAGCTCCGCGTACGGCATTCCGGTTGCCGGCACCGCGGGCCTCGTCACGACGCGCGCCGCGTCCTCGGCGTTCTTCATCGCCGGCACGAACCGCGCGATGTTCCGCTTCACCATGATCAACCACATGTGCCGCGACATGGAGCAGCTCGCGGACACGACGCGCCCGCCGGATCGCATCCGCCAGGACGTTGCGCGCTCGCCCGGTGGCGACAGCCGCATCTTCCTGAACAACTGCATCGGCTGTCACAGCGGCATGGACCCGATGGCACAGGCGTTCGCGTACTACAACTACGACGACGTCGCCGGGAAGCTGGTCTACACGCCCGGCACCGTGCAGCCGAAGTACTTCATCAATTCCGACAACTTCAAGCCGGGCTTCGTCACGCCCAACGACAACTGGGAAAACCGCTGGCGCCACGGCCAGAACGCCATTTACGGCTGGGCGCCGGGTGGCGGCACGGGTGCCGGTGCGAAGTCCTGGGGTGACGAGATCGGCAACAGCGATCAGTTCGCCCAGTGCCAGGTCGAGAAGGTGTGGAAGGCCGTCTGCTTCCGCGCGCCGTCGCTCAACGACGCGGATCGCACCGCGGTCCGTGACATCAAGGCGGCCTTCAAGACCAACGGCTACAAGCTCAAGAACGTGTTCGCTGAAGTCGCGGCACGGTGCGAGTAAGGGGAGCTCCAATGATCAGGGAGAATGCAGTGAAATCCTTCTTGCGCGCCGTGAAACTCGGTTCCGCATTCGCGCTCGCCGCGGCTCTGGCCGCGTGCTCGGGCGGCGGTGCGCCAACCACCGTGAACCCCGTGACCTCCGCGCCTCCGATTGCGGACTACACGGGCCCGGCTCCTTCGAACGCCGACGTGCAGGCGTTCAAGCTGAACCTCTGGGAGAACATCAAGGCGAGCAATCGCTGCGGCGGCTGTCATACCGTTGGCGGCCAGTCGCCGATGTTTGCCCGTAACGACGACGTGAACGCCGCCTACCAGGCCGCGAACACCGTCGTGAATCTGGCGCAGCCGGATCAGTCCCGCCTGGTGCAGAAGGTCGGCGGAGGCCACAACTGCTGGCTCGCCGCCGCTTCGGCCTGCGCGGACACGATGACCGTCTGGATTCGCAACTGGGCCGGTGCTTCGGCCACGGGCGGCAAGCAGATCGAGCTCAAGGAACCCACCATCAAAGAGGTGGGTGCGAGCAAGAGCTTCCCGATCGACTCGGCGAAGTTCCAGGCGAGCCGTCTGTGGAACGATCCGGCGAATCCGCCGGGCATGCTGCGCAAGTACTGCTCGCGCTGCCACGCCTCCACCGCGGCCGTGCCGGTGCAGCCGTTCTTCGCCAGCAGCGATCCGGACGAGGCGTACGCCGCCGTTCGCGCCAAGATCAATCTCGACAACCCGGCGCTGTCGCGCCTGGTCGTGCGCCTGCGCGACGAGAACCACAACTGCTGGACCGACTGCGCCACCGCGTCGGCCGCCATGGAAGCCGCGGTCCGTTCGTTCACGGATCAGGTGACCATCGCGCCTGTCGATTCTTCGCTGGTCCTGTCGAAGGCACTCACGCTGTATGACGGCACGGTGGCCGCTGGCGGCAACCGTTACGACACCAACGTGATCGCGCTGTACGAGTTCAAGACGGGCACGGGCAACGTGGCCTACGACACCAGCGGTGTCGAGCCGGCCCTCAACCTCACGCTCACGAGCGGCGACATGTGGGTCGGCGGCTGGGGCATCAACGTCAAGATGGGCCAGAAGGCCCAGGGCTCGACCACCGCCAGCAAGAAGCTGTCGGACCAGATCAAGTCGAGCGGTGAGTTCTCCATCGAAGCCTGGATGGCGCCGGCCAACGTCGTGCAGGAAGACGCGTACGCCGTGAGCTACTCCGCCGGCGTCGATGCCCGCAACGTCACGCTCGCGCAGAGGGCCTATCAGTACGAAGCCCTCACGCGTACGAGCAAGACGGATGGCAACGGCAAGCCGACGCTGCTGACGCTCGACAAGGATCGCGACGCGCAGGCGGCCCTGCAGCACGTCGTGCTCACGTATGACCCAGTCAACGGCCGCAAGATCTACGTGAACGGCCAGTTCACGGGCGACGTCGATCCCAAGGGCGGTGGCGGAACGCTCGCCGACTGGGATGACAGCTTCGCGCTCGTGCTCGGTAACGAGACGTCGTCCAACCGTCAGTGGACGGGTGTGATGCGACTCGTCGCCATCCACAACCGCGCGCTCACGCAGGAACAGATCCAGCAGAACTTCGCCGCCGGCGTCGGTGAGCGTTACTTCCTGCTCTTCAACGTGAGCGACCTCGTCGGTGTGCCGAAGGCATACATGATGTTCGAGGGCAGCCAGTACGACAGCTACAGCTACCTCTTCAACAAGCCGACGTTCATCTCGCTCGACCCGAACGCGACGATCCCGAGCATCGACCTGGCGGGTATCCGCATCGGTGTGAACGGAGCCGAGGCGCGCGTGGGCCAGACCTACGTGCCCTTCAGCGCCACGATCGGCGGAGCGAACTACGTGAAGGGTACGGGCCAGCTTCTCTCCAACACGGGTGCCGTCATCTCGCTGGACAAGGGTCCTGTGGATGACCTGTTCTTCCTGACCTTCGAGAAGATCGGGACGCGCACGCACACGGTGACGGAGGCTGCACCGGTCGATCCCACGTTCGGTGCCGACGCGCCGCAGCCGGACTCCGGCCTGCGCACGTTCGACGAGCTGAACGCGACCTACTCGAAGCTGACGGGCGTGCCCATCACGAATGCGACGGTCGCCGCGACCTTCGCGAACGTGAAGCAGCAGCTGCCGGCGGTGGAGTCGATCGATGCGTTCCTGGCGTCTCACCAGACCGGCATCGCGCAGCTCGCTATCGCGTACTGCAGCGCCATGGTCGATGACGACTCGCTGCGAACTACGTTCTTCGGCCAGAACATCAGCCCCAACGGCGGTTCGGGTGTGTTCGTGAACGCCGCGGCCCAGGACCCGGTGGTCAACGCGATCACGACCAAGGTGATCAACAGCAATCTCACGTCGCAGCCGAGTGCCACGGTCGTGAGCACGGCGATCCGCAAGCTGCTGACCACGATCGGAAACAACACGACGTCACAGGCGAACCCGAAGGGCGCCGGCAATGCCATGAAGGCGGCCTGCGGCGCAGCGCTGGGTAGCGCGGCGACGACGGTGCAGTAAGAGTTCGAGGAGTTACGAATATGCTGATTCGCACAAAGCTTCCCCGCGCTCACGGTGTTGATGAGCCGATGCTGCACGGTGATCATCCCCGTCCGGTCACGCGCCGTGACTTCGTCGCGGCGGGCCTGATCAAGGGTCCCGCTGTCGTGGCGGTGGGCGGCCTGCTTGGCATGCTGGCCCGCTCGGGCAAGGTGCAGGCGGTGTCGTCCATGTCGGCGGCCATGCAGGCACTGACCGACTCGAACAACTGCAACGTCGTGCCGGGCAAGCAGAAGATTCCGTTCATCTGCTTCGACCTCGCCGGTGGCGCGAACCTCAACGGCTCCGAGATCCTGATCGGCGGCAAGGGCGGGCAGCTCGACTTCCTGTCGACCGCCGGCTACGGCAAGCTCGGTCTGCCGGGCGACATGGTGCCGAACGCGCCCAACGCGGCGAGCACCACCAACAACTTCATCAGCCAGGCGTTCGGCGCGGCCTTCCACTCGGACGGCGCCATCCTGCGCGGCATGCTCGAGCGCACTTCGCCGACCACGCAGGCCAACACGAACGGCTGCTCCATCGCGGCGCGTTCCGAGAACGATACGGGCAACAACCCGCACAACCCGATGTACGGCATCCTGAAGGCCGGCGCGGGCGGGGAGCTGCTGAACCTGATCGGCTCGCAGGCGTCCGACTCGGGCGGCAACTCGATGGCGCCCGCAGCGATGATCGACCTCACGAACCGCCCGACGAAGGTGGATCGCTCGACCGACGTCACCGGCCTCGTCGACACCGGCGAGCTCGGCAAGATGCTGCCGAAGGCGGACGTGAACGCGGTGCTGGAGGCGATGACGGAACTGTCCGGCGGCCTCACGAGCGGCGCGATGGGCGCCGAAACCAAGCTGGCCCGGACCAGTTTCAAGGTGCGCGACCCCGAGATCCAGAAGGCCGTGCGCTGCGCGTACGTGAAGTCGGCGGATCTGGCCGACCGCTTCTCCGACCAGGCCGCGCTCAACCCGGACCAGGACCCGGACATCGTCGACCCGTCGGCGACGCGCGCCACGGGCATCTTCGGCCAGGCCGAGTACCAGGGCGACGGCGAGTTCAAGAAGACCGCTGCCGTCATGAAGATGGTGGTCAGCGGTTACGCGGCCGCCGGAACGATCTCGATGGGCGGCTACGACTACCACGACGGCACGCGCGCGAGCGGCGAGATGCGCAATTTCCGCGCGGGCCGCTGCATCGGTGCGTGCCTCGAGTACGCGGCACGCAAGAAAGTGCCGCTGATGATCTATGTGTTCAGCGACGGCTCGCTGAACTCGACCGGTATGGTCGACAGCTCCGCCAACGGCCGCGGCAAGTTCGGCTGGCAGGGCGACAATCAGTCGGTCGCGGCGTCGTTCTTCCTGGTCTACAACCCGAAGGGACGTCCGGTTCCGACGGTGGCAGATGCGTCCGGCAGCATGGGCAAGCAGATCGGCTACTACCGTGCCGACGGGTCGATCGAGACCTCGTCGCACCCGGGTGCCAACGCGGTGAACCTGCTCGTCGAGACCGTGGTGCTCAACTACATGGCCCTTCACGGCCAGGCGGGTGATTTCACGACGCTCTTCCCGGGCCAGGGCCTGGGAAGCCCCGCGTCGCGTGATGCGGTGACAGCGTTCGCGCCGATCTGCAACGGCATCATCACGGCGTGACGGGCGCGCACCGTCGCCGGAAGAGGCGCGTCAGCCTTCACCTCGACATCGACACAGCCGGCTCCGCGCAACGGGGCCGGTTGTGCGTGCGCCATCTCACGAAAGACTCGCGGGGGCTCAGTGATGTCGCGCTTTCCCGACGTTCGGGCTGCGCGACCCGACCCAATTCTTTGAATCGATGCGTGAAGTTGCGGTCGCGTTCGTTGACATTGTTAAGTTCGCTATGCGAGGGTTGCCCGCGCCAACGGTCGCAAGCTTTGGCGAAGGAATTCCCTTGGGTGAGCCACATCCGCGGTGCCGTGTCGTGTCGCACCTGAGTGTGTTCTGGGCGCGTGCCCAGCGTCTCTTTTTTGTGTCCCTGCTGAGCGTCGGCGGGCTCGGGGCCGTGGCCGTTGCGGCCGCGCCATACCCGCTCATCGGCAAGGATGCGCCGGACTTCGCGTTGCATGCGCTCGTGGGCAGCAACGTGCGGTTGTCGGAGCACCTGGGCGATGTCGTGGTGGTGAGTTTCTGGGGCAGCCGTTGCGGGCCCTGTGCCACCCAGCTGAATGCGCTCAATCGCAGCCTCTCGACGTATGCGTCGGTGGGGCTCAAGGTGTTCGGTGTGAGCGTCGATGATGATCAGGTCCGTGCGCTCGAGTATGCGAAGGGGCAGTCAGTCGCGTTTCCGCTGCTGCTGGATCCTTCGAAATCGGTGAGCCGGACGTATGTCGTCGACAACCTGCCGATGACGGTGCTCATCGATCGTGGCGGCGTCGTGCGCCACGTGCATCGCGACTACAGCTCGAAGGATGAAGCGCTGTACCTGCAAGAGTTGCGTGCGCTGCTGAACGAATGATCGGAAAAGAACCTATGCCGTGTGATGCGTCGTTCCTCCGTCGTCTGCGGGCCGGTGTGCTTGCGATGGCGATCATTTCATTCGGGCTCGTCGCAGGCGCGCCGGGTGCGTTTGCGCAGGGCGCGAGTGCGTCCGGTGCCGCGAGCAGTGCCGCTGCTGCCAGCGTCGCTTCCGGCGGTTCGCACACCATGCGCGTGGCGCAGGCTGCGGCGACGGGTGCACCCGATGCTCCGCAGGCCGCACCGGCCCCCGCAGGCGCGGACGCTTCGCAAAGCCCGGCAGGAGGAGGCGACGCCTCTGCGCCGCCCGCCGCGGCCGAAAGCACGCTGGCCTCAGCCGACGGCGCAACCACCGAGCCCCCCGCTGATACCCGCGGTCTCGACGAGGAAATCCAGAACCTCAAGAAAGACGTCGTCGACCTCAACAAAGACCTCTTCGTGCTCGAGGAAGAGCTGCTCTTCCCCGCCAACACCCAGGTCGCCATCTTCGTCTCCATGGACGTCGGCGAGTTTTTCGCCATCGATAACGTCACGCTGAAGATCGACCAGAAAGAAGTGGCCAACTATCTCTACACGCCGCGCGAAGCCGAAGCGCTGCTCAAGGGTGGCGTTCACCGGCTGTACCTGGGCAACCTGAAGGTGGGCGAGCACGAGCTCGTGGCGTTCTTCACCGGCAAGGGCCCGAACGAGCGCGACTACAAGCGCGGTGCCACGATCAAGTTCGAGAAGGGCATCGGCGCCAAGTACCTCGAGCTCAAGATCAACGACCGGCAGAGAAAGCAGCAGCCCGAGTTCGAGATCAAGGACTGGGAATAAGCGCGGCGCCTCTCTCGACCCATGCGCACGTTGCTAAATATTTTTGGACTTCGTTTCGCGGCAGGCGCGGCTCGCGCCCGCTCTGGCGCCGCCGGCCGCGAGGCGATTTTTTATCGTGCCTGCGGCACGGCTGATGGCGCCTGCGGCGCCGATGCAGGCCGCGGCGTTGATGTCATCCGCGACGCTCAAGCGGTGCTTGGCGCAGATGCTGCCTGCGGTGCCAATGCTGCGCGTGATGCTCGTGCTGCCCGTGGCACAGCCAGCAGGGCCCGCCTCCTTGGCGCGCTCGCAAGCGCAGCTATTGCAGCGGCCATTCTTCCCGCGCCATCCAACGCGGCCAAAAAGAACCCGGACACTCTTCCTGAAACCACAATTCAGGACCTTCACTACGGCGACGTCCTGTTCTATTTCTATCAGGACGACGACTTCGAAGCGATCACCCGCCTCAATGCCTACGAGCAATGGGGCCAGCTCTCCCACCACCACGACGAATCGCAGCTCCTGCTCGGCGGCCTCTATCTGTCGCTGGGCCTGCACAACGAAGCCGGCAAGCGTTTCGAAGCGTTGCTGACTCCGCAAACGCCCGAAGGCGTTCGCAACCGCGCGTGGTTCTATCTTGCGAAGGTCTGGTACGCCCGCGGCTACCTCGATCGCGCCGAAGAAGCCATCCGCAAAGTGCAGGGCAGGCTCCCCACGCAGCTCGAAGCGGAGAAGCAGCACCTGTTCGCGAACATCCTGCTGCGGCAGGGTCGCTTCCAGGAAGCCGCCGCGCTGCTCGCGAACTGGAAAGGTCCCGCCGACTGGATGGCCTACGCCCAGTTCAACCTGGGCGTTGCGTACGTGCGCGACGGCAAGCTCGACCAGGCCGACCCGTTCCTGCAGAAAGTGGGCACGCTGCGCACCGGGCGTCCCGAGCTCCTCGCGCTGAGAGATCGCGCGAATCTCGCGCTCGGCTTCGCGCACCTGCAGGCGAACCAGCCGCAGCCGGCGCTCGTGGCGCTGGAGCGCGTGCGTCTCAACGGCCCGTATTCCAATAAAGCATTGCTCGGCACCGGCTGGGCCCGCGCCGCGCTCGGCCAGTATCAGGAAGCGCTGGGCCCGTGGCTCGAGCTGCAGGGGCGCGACATGCTCGACGCCGCCGTGCAGGAGTCGTATCTCGCTGTGCCGTATGCCTTTGGCAAGCTTTCGGCAGCGTCGCAGTCGGCGGAGTACTACGAGCAGGCGGTGACGTCGTTCGATGCCGAGGGTGTGAAACTGGATGAGGCGATCGGCCGTATCCAGAACGGCAACATGCTCGACTCGATGCTAGGCAAGGATGATGACGCGCGCTACGGCTGGTTCTGGCAGCTGCGCAACGTGCCGGATGCGCCGGAGTCGCGTTACCTCTACACCGTGCTCGCGGGTCACGACTTCCAGGAAGGCCTGAAGAACTATCGCGACCTGTCTTTCCTGGGCAAGACGCTCGATCGCTGGGCCGAGAACATGCAGGCGTTCTCGAACATGATCGACACGCGCGAGAAAGCCTACGCGGAGCGGTTGCCCAAGGTGGATACGCTGCTCACCAGCGGCATCGTCGATAAACAGCAGAAGATGCGCGACGACCTCGATGCGCATCTCAAGACGATCGAAGCGGAAGAGGACGTCGCGGCACTCGGCTCGCCCGAGGAGCGCGATCAGTGGGCACGCATCCAGAAGCTCGAAACGGCGCTCGCGGAGCTGCCCAACGACGAAGAGAATGCCGCCATTCGCGATCGGCTGCGGCTCGTGAAGGGCGTGCTGTATTTCCGCCTGAACGAGTCGTTCAAGGCGCGCGTGTGGCGCGAACGCCGGACGATCAAGGATCTCGACCTCGCCCTGCACGAAGCCCAGTCCCGCTGGATTCGCGTGGACCGCGCGCGCAAGAGCGTGCCGACGAACACGGGGGAGTTCGACGCGCGAATCGCGTCGCTCCAGCAGCGCATCGATGCGATCCAGCTACGGCTGGTCGACGTTGCACAGAAACAGAACAACTATCTCGCGGCGCTTGCCGTGAAGGAACTGCAGGGCCAGAAGGATCGGCTCGCGACCTACCAGATCCAGGCGCGCTTCGCCCTCGCGAGCATGTACGACCGCGCGGCGAACACGGACCTCCTCAACAAGGACACCAAGCCGAAGCCGAAAACGGAAGGCGCCGAGGACGAGCCGGAAGAGGCGGCCCCCGACGCGCAGCCGAATGGCGAGCAACCAGGGCCCGACGGCGGTGCCGCGCCCGCAGGCGAGAAACCTGCTACCGGTGACGCGGGTGCGGCCGGTGGTGCCGCCGCTGCTGGAGCCGCGCCCCCGGCAGGCCAAGGTGCCCCAGCGGAGAACGCTGCCCCTGCGCCGCAGGCGACGCCCGGCGAAGCCGCAGCGCCGACCCCGGCGCAACCCACGCCTGGCGCGCAGGAACCGAAGCCATGATGCGCTCACCAACCCGCTCGCATCTCATCGCCCTGGCCGTCGCCCTCGCGCTCGCCAGTGGCGCGGTCGGCGCAGCCGACAAAAAAGGCCCGCAAACCATCGGCGAGCTGAAATCCAAACCGGTCGAGGTCCACAAAGACACGCAAGTGTCCGCCACCTCGTCCAAGGCGATGGAAAACTACAAGCGCTTCCTCGAGCTGCAGAAAACCGATCCCGAGCTGCGCGCCGAAGCCATGCGCCGCCTCGGCGACCTGAACCTCGAATCGGGCGAGCTCGATCGCATGTCCACCGAGGTCACCGCGGTCGACCTGCAGGGCGGCGAGGCGATCAAGCTCTATTCGACGCTGCTCAAGGCCTACCCGAACTACCCGCGCAACGACCAGGTGCTCTACCAGCTCGCGCGCGCGTATGAAACGACCGGCCAGCCGGAGCAGGCGCTCGCCACGCTCGATCGCGTGGTGAAGCAGTACCCGCAATCATCGCAGCTCGACGAAATCCAGTTCCGTCGCGGCGAGATCCTGTTCTCCGCGAAGGAATATCGGCAGGCGCAGGACGCTTACAACGTCGTCATCACGCGCTTTACGTCGTCGGCGTTCTACGAGCAGAGTCTCTACAAGCACGGCTGGTCCCTGTTCAAGCAGTCGCTGAACGAAGAGAGCCTGCCGTCGTTCGCCGGCGTGCTCGATCAGAAGCTGGTCACGAAGTCCGGCGGCACCCGCAAGACGGAGTCGCTGAAGCGTGCGGACCGCGAGCTGGTGGAAGACACGCTGCGTGTCATGGCCATCACGTTCTCATACGTCGAGGGCAGCGAGTCGCTCGACAACTTCCTGAACAAGCGCGCCAAGCCAACGCCATACTCGCACCTGCTGTACTCGGGCCTCGGCGATCTCTATGTCGAGAAGCAGCGCTTCCAGGACGCCGCGACCACATATCGCGCTTACGTCGCGCGCGACCCGAACAGCGACTACGCCCCCAACCTCGCCATGCAGGGCATCGAGGCCTACAACAAGGGCGGCTTCACGCAGCTCGTGCTCGATGGCAAGCATGAGTACGTCGAGCGCTACAACTTCGGCACCGCCTTCTGGCAGGGCCGCGATCGCGCGAAGTATCCGCAGGTGGTCAAGGAGCTGAAGACCAACCTGAAGGACGTCGCCACCTATTTCCATTCGACGGCGCAGAAGTCTAAAAAGACTGAAGACTTCACCGAGGCCGCGAAGTGGTATCGCGATTACCTCAAGTCTTTCCCGGACGATCCGGATTCCGCCGGCACCAACTACCTGCTCGCCGAAACGCTGTTCGAGAGCAAGCAGTACGCCGACGCCGCGACCGAGTACGAGCGCACGGCGTACTTCTATCCGAAGAACGACAAGTCGGCGACCGCGGGTTATGCCTCGCTGGTGGCCTACAAGAATCAAGAGGAGCGCCTGGCCGGCACCGCGAAGACGGAATGGCACGCGAAGGCGACCGACGCGGGCGTGAAGTTCGCGCAGGCCTTCCCGGAACATCCGGACAGCGCGGGCGTGCTCACGCGTGCCGCGGAAGAGATTTTCGCCGCGAAGGATCTGCCGCGCGCCTTGCAGGTGTCGCAGATGCTCATCGACCGGCAGCCGCCGGTGGACGCCTCGAAACAGCGCATCGCCTGGACGATCACGGCGCAGTCGAACTTCGATCTCGGCAACTTCGACAAGGCGGAGCCCGCCTTCCTGAAGGCGCGCGAGTACGCGGGCACTGACGAAAAGCTGAAGGCGGACCTGACCGAGCGCCTCGCGGCCACGGTGTACAAGCAGGGTGAGGCGAAGAAGAACGCGGGTGACGGCGCGGGAGCCGTCGAGGACTTCCTGCGTGTGGCGCGCGTCTCGCCGGATTCGAAGATTCGCTCGACAGCGGAGTACGACGCGGCCGCGCAGCTTATTACGCTCAAAGCGTGGGATCGCGCGATCGGCGTGCTCGAAGGCTTCCGCCGCGATTATCCGAAGAGCGAGCTGCAGCAGGATGTGGGTCGCAAGCTTGCGGTCGCCTACACCGAGGGCAATCGGCCGGGGCAGGCGGCGGTAGAGTTCGAGCGTATCGCAGCGGACCCGAGAGAAACGAAGGACGTTCAGCGCGAGGCGCTGCTGAAATCGGCGGATCTGTATACCAAGGCGAACAACACACCGAAGTCGGTGTCGATGCTCGAGAAGTTCGTCGCCACGAACCCCACGCCGATCTCGGATGCGATGGAAGCCCGCCAGCGGCTCGCCGACATTGCCGGCAAGAACGGCGACGTCGTGAAGCGCGACACCTGGTATCGCGAGATCGTGAAGGCGGATTCGACCGCCGGCAGCGCTCGCACCGACCGCACGAAGTATCTGGCTGCGAAAGCGCAGCTCTCTCTGGCCGAGCCGGTGCGCGACGCGTTTCGCGGCGTGCGGCTGACCGCGCCGTTGAAGAAGAGCCTCGTCGGCAAGCGCCAGGCGCTCGACAAGGCACTCAATGCCTATAAGCAGGCGGCGTCGTACAACGTGGCC
>Ga0247777_1000359_pt1 | contig 12513 bp, 11 predicted proteins | sample UWRJL154409C5_FD_179937 | JGI IMG/M metagenome (GOLD analysis project Ga0247777, IMG submission 179937) | Plant litter microbial communities from Arlington Agricultural Research Station in Wisconsin, United States - UWRJ-L154-409C-5 | ecosystem: Environmental > Terrestrial > Plant litter >...
GGCAGGGGCAAGCATAACCATCAAAGATTCTTACGATGGGGCTACTACAGATTCCCTGGGCAATTTCTCCTTTACAACAACAGAAAAGGGCAAACATATATTAGAAGCATCTATAATTGGTTACAGGTCATTTGAGGCGGAAATTAATATCGGCACAGAAAATATTACATTAAATCCATCTATGAAAGAGTTGGTCACGGAGTTAAAGGCAGTGGTAATATCTGCCGGCTCGTTTGTTGCCAGCGACAAGAACAAGGGGGCGGTTTTATCGGCCCTGGATATAGTGACCACCCCCAGTGCCAACGGCGATGTTACCAGCGCATTTAAAACCCTTCCAGGCACCCAGCAGGTTGGCGAAAGCGAAGGCTTGTTTGTACGCGGCGGATCGGCCACAGAGAGCAAGATCTATATGGATGGGAACCTGGTCAATAACTTTTTTTACAGCAGTACGCCCGGTATTGCCACCAGGGGCAGGTTCAACCCCTTCCTGTTTAAAGGCACAGTGTTTAGCTCGGGCGGCTATTCGGCCCTATACGGGCAGGCACTTTCCTCAGCGCTGATACTGGAGAGTAAGGACCTGCCGGAAAAGACACAGGCAGATATTGGCGTATCGGTCATTGGCGTTGGGGGCGGTATACAGCACCTGTCTAAAGATAAAAAATCATCCTGGGGCGTTTCGTACAATTACACCAACCTGTGGCTGGCCTTCAAGTTCAATAAATACAAACAGGATTTTTACGAGATACCCGTTTACCACCAGGGCGATGCCAACTTCAGGATAAGAACAAAGAGCGGGGGCTTTATCAAATACTACGGTTACATCAGCGCCAATAAAACCGGCTTCAGAACACCGGACATTGATTCAACTGTGCTTAAAGACGCTTTTGCCATAGATAACCTGAACACTTACCAGAATATTAACTGGCGTGAGAATTTTGGGAGGGGCTGGAAACTGACCACCGGTTTAAGCTACAGCACCAACAAGGATGATATACTTAATGAACTGCAGGATGCGGGCAATCAAAAACAGGTGATCACTACACCTTCGTTCTATGCCTTCAAGAATTTTAAATTGAATAATAAAGCGCAATATGCACAGGCCAGGGTAGTGTTTGATAAAAAACTGAATGGCCTGAATGTTGTTCGTTTTGGCGCTGATTATTTTTACAGCGATGAAAAATCTACCTACACTTTATATAACGGATCGCAGTTCTCAGAAACGGTAACGGATAACCTGGAAGCTGTTTTTGCAGAAGCCGATGTATTTATCACCAACGACCTGGCAGCTAAAATAGGCGGGCGTGCAGAGCATTCGCAGGTAGTTAACAAATTTAACCTGGCTCCCCGTTTATCCATTGCCTACAAATTCCCCGATAACAGCCAGGCATCATTTGCTTACGGTTTATTTTACCAGAACCCCGAAAGAAAATACCTGCCAACTGTTGCCGGGCTGGATTACTCCAGGGCGGCGCATTACATCCTGCAATACCAGAAGATAGGTAACGACCGCACGTTCAGGGTAGAGGCTTTTTATAAAAAATACACTGACCTGTACAAAACAGCCACATCGCCAATCGGCAGGGAAGTAGCCACGAATAATAATGGTTTTGGTAATGCAAAGGGCCTGGAACTTTTCTTCAGGGATAAAAAAACACTGAAGAATGTTGATTACTGGATCTCTTATTCTTACCTGGATACCAAAAGGGATTTCTTAAATTACCCGCAGGCCATCATGCCATCCTTTGCTGCAAACCACACCGCAGCATTTGTGATAAAGAAATTTGTCACCAACTGGAAGACCGGTTTTAACCTCAGCTATAATTTTGCCACCGGCCGTCCTTATTATCATTTTGCCTATGATAATGTGCAAAGCAAATACGTGATAGCTGATGCAGGCAAAACCATTAACTACAACAGCATGAGCTTTAGTGTGAATTACCTGCCCGGTATTGGAAAAAAAGATCCTAAAGCTTTTGTGGTATGGGTTTTAGGTATCAATAATGTGCTTGGCCAAAACCAGGTGTTCAATTATAATTATAACAACAGCGGCAGCAGGAAGGAAGCAGTAACGCCACCGTCAAAACGGTTTATTTTTATCGGCTGCTTTATGAGTTTTGGTATCGACAGAACACAGGACGCCATTAATAATAATCTTTAAAAATCACTTTTAAACCTGATCAACATGTCAAATTTTCAACCAGCTCCCGAAGGAAAAGACCCTGTACTCTGGGAGATCGCACAAAAAAGGGCTGCATTTAAAAAGCACCTGGCCAGTTATATCATCGTGAACGGTTTTTTATGGGCCATCTGGTTCTTATCTTCTTCACGCCACGTGGACTTTGATATCCGTCATATCAGCTGGGGGCACTTTCCATGGCCCATCTGGCCTACCCTGGGCTGGGGCATAGGACTGGCATTTCATTTTTCTGATGCCTACTTGTTTCCTAAGGCCAATTCGGTAGAAAGAGAATATGAAAAATTAAAAAGCAAAAAATAATCATCAAAAAAAAATAACAATGAAAAAATTATTTCTTCTTGCAACGGTCTCTTTTTTGATAACCGGCGTATTTGCGCAAAGTGAAAAATATATTGCCTCCATGAAAAGCAATATTGCCGCCATCGACAGCAGCTTTAAAAACCCTGCTAACCTGCTGGACCTGGCCAATAAATTTGAACGTATTGCCACTGCCGAAAAAACACAATGGCTGGCTTATTATTATGCTGCCTTTTGCCAGGTAAATTATACCTACATGGAAAAAGACAAGACCAAGGTAGATGTCATTGCAGATAAAGCAACAGAACTCATCAATAAAGCCGATGCATTGCAACCCAATAATTCTGAGATAAGCTGTATAAAAAGCATGATCGCTACCAGCCACATGATGGTGAATCCCATGCAGCGTTTTATGGAGTATGGTGCCGAGGCGCAATCGTTTATTGATGCCGCCATGCAGCAGGACCCAACCAACCCAAGACCGGAGTATTTAAAAGGGCAGGGACTGAAATTTACACCCGAACAATTTGGCGGCGGCTGCGCAACTGCAAAACCGGTGCTGCAGGCTTCGCTGGATAAGTATAATAAATTTGTACCGGCCAGCGAAATACATCCAAACTGGGGAAAACAAAGGGTGGAATTATTGATCAGCGAATGTAAATAGGCAATATGGTTGGATACCGGCCGGTAGCCCGAAATTAAACGCCAATTACATGTAAACCCAAAACTATCGTATGCAATCAGAAGATTTTTCACCAAGAGACAGCCTCCGGCTGATCGATAACATGATCAGCCAGGCCAAGAACCGCTTTACGGAAAATGGATTTTTATACTTACTGTGGGGCTGGGTAGTTTTTATTTGTGCGCTTTTTCATTTCACCGTACTTAAGTTACACTTGTTCAAACACCCCGAATGGGTCTGGTCGATCACCTGGGCCGTAGTGATCTTCCAGGTAATTTACCTGGCCAAAGTAAAACGAAAAGTAACAGTAAAAACATACAGCGATGGTATCATTGATGCCATCTGGATATGTTTTGGTATATGCATGTTTGTGCTGGCTATTGTTATCGGGCGTTTTAATTTGTGGATATACATGAACCCGCTGGTACTGCTGTTTTATGGCGTGCCCACATTTTTATCGGGCTTTGTAATGCGTTTTACACCGCTAAAAATAGGCGGTGTAACCTGCTGGCTACTCGCCATTGGGTCTACCTACGTTGACCAGATATACTACCTGGTATTTATTGCCATGGCCGTATTTATTGCCTGGATAATTCCCGGATACCTGTTAAGAAAAAAATTCAAAAACCAGCACTGATATGGCGAACGAAGAACAACTTTCAAAAGAAAAAAGCCTGGAGATCATTCAGCAAATGATCAGCCAGGCCAGGAATAACATCTCCGATAACGGCCTGGGATGGCTGCTTTGGGGCACCATGATCTTCCTGGCTTCTTTATCTACATATTTTTTTATACAGGCAGATGCAAAGGATATTTTCCTGGGCTGGAATATCTTTGGAGTCTTTACCGTAGGGATGTTGAGCTACGATATGTTCAAACCCAAACGAAAAGTTGTAAGAACCTATATTGAGGACCTGTTACGGCTGGTTGATATCGGTTTTATCGTCTGTCTCTTTACCATCATTTTCGCCATTAACGTTGCCGTAAACCCCGGAGCAGGTTTTGGGTTTTTCCTGATGATCTTTGGTTTTTTGATGCTGATAAAAGGCGGTGCCGTTAAGTCACGGGCACTGGTTACCGGTGCCGTTGTAAACTGGGCAGGTGCTATTGCCATGTTCATCAACAAGGATTTTAAGTACGATATGCTCATTATGGCAGCGGCAGTATTGATCGGTTATATCATTCCCGGATTTTTATTGTGGCAGCAATATAAAAGATCAAATAAGGCCTAAAATAGTAACAGCTACCCCACATGGAATTTAAAGAACTCGATCCCATATTACATTCACAGCTCAGGCTTGCCGTGGTAAGCCTGCTCATTAGTGTGCGTGAGGCAGAGTTTACATTTTTAAAAGAAAAAACAAATTCAACTGCAGGCAACCTGAGTGTACAGATCAATAAATTAAAAGATGCCGGTTATATTGAAGTTACCAAACAGTTCAGCAATAATTACCCGCAAACCATTTGCAAAATAACGGCCAAAGGCATCGGGGCTTTTGAGGCATATGTAAATGCCCTGCAATCCTACATGAACCCCGGAACGGAATAAATTTCGCTAAATTCCTTTTTTAAACTTTTTGCAGCCATATCCGTTTTACCTTTGGTAATATAGATATACATGCCATCCATCATTCAGGTCAATAATCTCTCCAAGCAGTTCAAAGATATCCATGCGGTCAATGGCCTTTCATTCCATGTTGAAGAAGGCGATGTGTACGGTTTCCTGGGGCAGAATGGTGCCGGCAAATCCACTACCATACGCATGTTGCTTACGCTGATAAGGCCAACAGGCGGCGATATCCGCATTTTTGGTAAAGATCTGTCCACGCATCGCACAGAAATTTTAAAAGAGGTGGGTGCCGTTATTGAAAAGCCCGACCTGTATAAATATCTATCGGCTTATGATAACCTGGCCATTTTTGCAAGAATGAGTGGTATAAAACCCAACAGGACCTTGCTGATGCAGCAATTGAAAATGGTTGGACTGGAAGAGCGGGCGCAAAGCAAGGTAAAGACCTTTAGCCAGGGGATGAAACAAAGGCTGGGTATTGCAGTGGCGTTGGTGCATAACCCCAAACTGATCATGCTGGATGAGCCTACCAATGGGCTGGATCCGCAGGGTATAGCCGATATGCGTAACCTGATCCTGCACCTGAGCAGGGAAATGGGCAAGACGATTGTTGTTTCTTCGCACCTGCTTTCCGAAATTGAACTGGTGGCAAACCGCATGATCATCATTCACAAAGGGAAAAAAATAGTTGAAGGTAAAGTAGATGAACTGCTCGATCCATCAAGATCACTGGTGCAGTTAACAACCGTGGATGATGCGGCTGCCCTGCAAAAACTGCAACATACAAAATGGGCCACCCATTTGCAGAAAGATGCAGCCAACCTGCAACTCAGCATGAACAAAGGTGATGTGCCGCAATTGATAGCAGATCTTGTATCCATGCAGGTACAGGTGCTTGCCGTACATCCCATGCATTCCTTAGAAGATTATTTTCTTTCATTAACAAACCAGGTCGGCCATGTGGAATCTTTTGCAAATTGAACTGTTTAAAATTTTCAGGAAACCAAGAACCTACCTGGCATTTGTCATTATTGCCGCTTTTATTTTTTTGATACAGCTGGGTTTATTTGTAAATGGTAAGGACTGGATGAAATTTATGCTGGGCTCGCTCGATGAGACCATGAACATTGAGTATGATAAACTGGTGAATGGCTATGCGGTCTGTTTTTTTGTATTGAATTTGCTGCTGGTGCATGTGCCGATACTGGTGGCATTGGTTGCGGGTGATGTGGTATCGGGTGAGGCAAGTATGGGCACATTAAGATTGCTGGCCGCCAAACCGGTTAGCCGCACACAGATAATACTGGCAAAATATTTTGCAACAGCTGTGTATGTGTTTGCCCTGCTTTTGTGGATCGCCGTTATTTCGCTGTTGCTCAGCATTGCCATTTTTGGCGAGAACGATTTGGTGGTGGCAAAAACAAACGGGTTGCAGCTGATAGAATCGAACGATGTGCTGTGGCGGTATTTCTGTGCTTTTGGTTTTGCTTTTATTGCCATGCTGGTGGTGGCCGCTATTTCCTTATTATTATCTGTACTCTCCGAAAATTCAATTGGTCCCATCGTGGCTACAGTGGGTATTATCATCCTTTGCACGCTGATCAGCGAAATGGAAATACCCATTTACCAGAAGTATATAAAACCCTACCTGTTCACTACTTATATGCTGGGCTGGAAGGGCTTTTTTTATATCGGTTCAACAGAGGACGGCGAAACCATAAAGGGCAGCATTCAATATTTACCGGGTATTTTAAAAAGCATTGCAGCTTTGCTGGTTTATATTGGGGGACTGGTTACTGCGTCCATTTTTATTTTCCGTAAAAAAGATATCTTATCATAAAATCATGCTATGAAACGCAGTTTCCTTCTTCTCTTTCTGTTCAAAATGGCTTTTGCTGCGCAGGCGCAGGATGTAAATATACTGGTGCAAAAAGTAAAGGATAAAATAAACCTGGTAAATGATTACGAGGCCAGTGGCAGCATGAAGACCAACGTTAGTTTTTTAAAAGTACCGGTGGCTACTGTAAAACTGTATTTTAAAAAACCCGACCGCCTGAAGATCAAAAACGAAAAAGGGATATCTTTTATACCGAAAGGGGCAGTTAATATGAACATGAGCAATGTGCTCAGCAGCGGTAAATACAGTGTGCTTGATGCCGGCACTGATAAGATAGGAGCAACCGTGGTTAAAGTGGTTAAGCTGTTGCCCGAAGATGACAATGCAGATGTGGTATTGTCTACCTTATACATTGATGCGGCAAACCTGGTGATATTAAAAACGAAGACCACTACCCGTGATAACGGTACCTACGAACTTGAAATGAGCTATGGAAAATATATTACCTACGGGTTGCCGGATAAGATCATCTTCTCCTTTAATACCAAAGACTACAAAATGCCTAAAGGCGTAACTTTTGATTTTGAAGATGGCACGCAAAAGAAAACCGCCGCCGAAAAAGAAAAATTAAAAAATCAAAAGGGCAGGATGGAAATTTACCTGAGTTCCTATATCATTAACAAAGGCATTGCAGACAGTGTGTTCAAATAGAGAGCCATTACTCCGGTATATCACTGATCTTTTCATCAACCATATTGGCAACCACTTTTGAGCTTAGTTTGTTCAGCGGGTTCTTATGCTGCACATCATATTCGTGCCTGCCGGTAATGATATCAACACATTTAAAGATAGCTTCCCTGAAAGAGGCTTCATCTGCCTTGCCCTGGCCGGCAATATCGAATGCCACACCATGGTCTGGTGAGGTACGTACGCCCGGCAAGCCTGCTGTATAATTAATGCCTTCGCCAATAGCCATCGATTTAAAAGGTATCAGGCCCTGGTCGTGGTACATGGCCAATACGCCATCAAATTTTTCATGCTGGCCACGTGCAAAGAATGCATCGGCGGGGTATGGGCCAAAACAAAAAATATCTCTTTGCTTAGCTTCTTTAATTGCAGGTTTAATGATCTCGTCCTCTTCTTTGCCGATCAATCCTTCATCGCCGGCGTGGGGGTTTAGTCCCAAAACAGCTATCCTTGGTTTATTGATGTTGAAGTCTCTTTTTAAAGAATTGTTCATGAGCTGCAGCTTGCTGATGATGGCTTCACGGGTGATGTGCCTGGCAACATCTTTAACAGGCACATGCTCGGTAACCAAAGCCACTTTCATGTTCTCGGCGATCATGAACATCAGCACATCAGCAGCACCATATACGTTTTTAAGAAAAGGTGTGTGACCGGTAAAATTAAATTGATCGGACTGCGTATTGTTTTTATGGATAGGCGCTGTTACCAACCCGTCAATAAAATTATCTTTTAATGCCTTTGCTGCTATGGTTAAACTCTTAACAGCATATTTTCCACCAATATCATTCAGAATCCCTGGTGTAATATTCACTTCCTCATCCCAGCAATTATACAGGTTTATTTGTTTGTTATTGATGCGGTTCAGCTCTTTGGTGCTGGTAAAGTTGATATTGATATCGGCTAACCCCTTCCTGTAAAAATTAAGTACTTTGTTGTTTGCAAACAGCACGGGCGTGCAAAAATCCAGTATGCGGTTATCAGACAGGGTTTTGATGATGATCTCCAGGCCAATTCCATTAAGGTCGCCACAACTGATGCCAATAACAGGTTTATTATCCAAAGCTGAACTCATGTTACTTTTAATTGAGCTGTAAAAATACTAATTCTTGCCGGTTAATTAAGGAAACTATAATCAGCTACTACCTTATGATATGTTTTATCAAGAAAAGTGGTTTGTTGCTGGTTGTAATTCAAATTTCCGGCAGCAGCTTTTGCGTAATACAGGGTTTTATATAATTCCGGTTCCGAAGAAGCTGTTTTTATTTTGGTTCTCAAATAATTCATGACCGCATTATTCTTTTGTTTATTTGTTTCCAGTTCGATGGCATTATACATAGGGCTGTTGGTCTTTGAGATCTTTTCCATATGCTTCAGGTACCTGGTAAAATTGGTCTCCTGCTCTTCCAGCTGGTACTGGTAATATTCTTTTTTGGATATTTCCCTGATCTCCAAGCCGCTTATTTCAATTGTATTTACTTTTTTCCCGGTAAGTTCTATGTCTTTTGTTATTATCTGTACCAGGGAATCGCGTATGGCAACCTGCTGCGGACTAAGCTGCACGGCAGGCACAATAATACTTCTATCCACTACATCCTTTTCTTCATTATTACAGGAAATGAGCAGTAAGGTCATAAGCATAAATAAAGCATACTTCATAGCACAAAAAATTTATCAAAAGTATAAAGGATCGAATAAGAATAAACCCCCGATATAAAAAAAGAAAAGGGGCTGTACCCTGTTCAGTTGGTACAGCCCTTCTTTTAATGTTTTATCTTACGATGATGAGTTGTTTTGTGATCTTTTCTTCGGGAGTTTCCACCACCAGGGCATACACACCGGCGCTGTACCTGTCGAGATTAAGGTTAATGCTGTTAGGTCCTTTTACCAGTTTCTCGTTCTGCACCAGCACCCTTCTGCCTATTTTGTCTATCAGTACAATGGTTGCTTCCAGGTTCCTGTCTGCATACATGTTCACGTTCACGTAACCGTTGGCAGGGTTTGGCATAATGCTTACCGGTATCTGTGTTTGCCTTTTTCTTACAAAGATCACGTTGCTGTATTGTATCTCACCTGCCTTTCCAATGATCCTGAGGCGGTAATAAATAACTTCTGCGGCCACATTGGTAATATCATCATTTGCTGCAAAGCTTTGCTGAACGTTGAGCAATACCTGGTCTGTAACTGTTTTGATCTTTACAAAATTGGTATTGGTGGTACTTCGTTCGATCTCAAACCTGTCAATTGGTTTATCAGCAATGATTGTCCAGTTGAGCGATACCTGGTTATTGCTTTGCGTACCGGTAAAGCTTAGGAATTGAGCGGGCAGCACCAGGCCTACCGAACGCCAGTCCCTGTCGGTTTGACTAACCAGGCTTTTTTGTACGGTGGTTCTCGATCCCGGTGTTGCATCACCTGTAAAGGATCCTAAATTACCCATGCGGTAAGAAGTTCCTTTAATGTTGGTAACCGAGTTAAGGGAATCAAATTTATTGTCCAGTCCGTCAGCATCGGTATCCAGTCCTGTTAATGTAACATCATCATCAGGGATTTTATTCAGGTTAAAATCATTTCCTTCAACCCTGTCTATCAAACCATCCGCATCTGCATCCGTATCCCTGTAATCTGGTATTCCGTCAGCATCATGGTCGTAAACAAATATACCGGCACCGCCGTAAATGGCCGGGTTGTTATCGTAAGGGCTCATCAGGCCATCGCCATCCGCATCGGTAAGTGTTGGCAATAAATAACCAGCGGTTGACTGACCTTCAATATTATCTGGTATACCATCATCATCTGAATCTATATCGAGGTAATCACGTTTACCATCTCCATCCGTGTTTCTTAAGTTTAATGAAACTAATGCGGATATTGTTGTAGACCATCCATTTGCACCAATAGTTCCATCAGCAAGGCCGTTGAGGTTTGCATCGGGTAAGCCGGCTTCTATCACATCTGCAATACCATCACCATCGCTGTCAAGGTCATAGGCGTTGGGCCTGAAATCCCTGTCGAGGTTTTTATTAGGCCAGGTATCAGCCCGTCCGTCAACGGGTGATATATCCACACCTGATAACAGTAATGCAGAACCTGCAAAATTATTATCACTCATGCCATCATTGTTAACGTCTACAAAATTATCGACGATGCCATTATTATTTGCATCCACACCGGCAGCTTCCACTACATCGGGTATACCATCATTATCACTATCTGTATCTAAAAAGTTAGGGATACCATCTCCGTCAAAATCCCTTGCACCGAGTCCTGTTTTAGAACCGGCCACACCTGTGCTGCTTGAATCTACATTTTGTGAGAATCCGTCGTTATCAATATCTGAGTAGTTATCAATAACACCATCGCCATCTGTATCCACGCCATAAGATTCAACCACATCGGGCAAGCCATCATTATCACTATCCAAATCCAGCTGGTTTGGAATACCATCCAGGTCTTTATCTGAAAGATCATTCACACCATCAGCATTCGAATCAATCCAGGGGGTAAAGCTCGGGTCCCTGTAATTGGGAATGGTGTTGCTGTTTGCATCAGCCCCCCAGTCAAAATTATCATTTACACCATCTGCATTATTATCAACATAACCGGGATACAACGGATCATTCCAGTTAGGGATGCCATTGCTGTTGTGATCTGCCAACGCAACGGGGTTATTGAACTCAACATAATCGGGTATACCATCATTATCATCATCAATATCTATACAGTTGTTGATGGTTAAGGTAACCGGTATCACATCAGAAAAATTACAGTTACTTGCCAGGTTGGCTGCGGTGGTAGCAACCACCACGCGGTACTGATCGCCATTATTGGCCATGGTTGCCCATGCCAGCGGGATCGTATAAGACGCAACAAACTGGTACATACCGTTTACCAGCACCGGGCTTGCCGTTGCTGTTGTGCCTGCAATATCAACCCAGGTTGTACCGCCATCTGTACTGCGTTGCCATTTGTATTCTACATAGGTATTGTAGAACGACCTTACGGTATCGCGTATGGTAATGCTTTTATTTACGCATACATTGGGAGTAACCGAAGGAGAGTAAGACATGCTGGGATAACAGGTTCTTAAACTGATATCATCCAGCGCCCAATCATTACCACCACCCCCCGGTGCATTATTTCTTATTGATAAAGAGAAATCGGTTTCTGTAAGGCCGGTCTTATAAATAAAAGACCTGCGTACCCATTTGTTGAGTGTATCTGAACCGGTTTGTGTGCCACCAAGGCCCTGGTAAAGAATATCTCCGGTGGTATAATAATCAATGCCATTTATCTGGTAAGCCAGGTTTGGCCTGATACCCGAAGAATCGCCGGGAGCTGTAGGTATATATGCCGGCAATGTGGCATCGCTGGAACTTTTACCATTTACATCACAACCACATTTGTAACAAATATTTTTAACCCAGGTAGATATCTCATAATAGGTATTCGGGCAAACACCTGTAACACCAAAACTAAATGCCTGGTCGGTTCGATAGGCCGCATTTACTACCAGCATATAACCACATGGGTTAGCTGCACTGATAGGAAGGGCAGGGTTACAGGGAGGATTGCCCTTAGCGGGATCGGCAGCGTTGGTATGATCGCCGCTTACATCCCAGTGACCAAAAACCCTGTTGGCACCTGCAGTGCCCGGCTTAATGCCTGTTTGTGAAATAGTGTTATTACCACTTGTGTTATTGGCAACAGCATGGTAATAATCACCGGGACTGTTAGCCGCAAATCCCTGGTAAAGATAACCGCTGTTGGGAGAGGCGCCCCTGTTTTGAGAACCGGCACTAACTGTTGGTGTACCAAATGATCCGTTGAACTCATCTCCCAGGATATTGGTTTGTGCTACCGTATTCGGGCAAATACCTGCATTCTCGTAAACCATTAAACTGTCATTTGGAAAATTGATCTTTATACCCCCACCGGTTGCCGGGTCGCGATAGGTAAACGCCCCGCCACCAAAATTTATAGTAGTGCCATAACCTCGGTTTATTATAACCCGGTAAGTAGCCATAATAACGCAGGTTGTTGTAAATAAAGAAGGTTTTGATGTATTGGACAAAGTTCCTCTTGCTGTTCTGCTAGCGGTAGGGCCCATATTTATTTGTATGGTCGTATCCGAACCGGCTCCTGCGGTAGTGTACCAGCCCGCATCCGAGTCTGTACTTATATCG
>Ga0247777_1000360_pt1 | contig 12510 bp, 10 predicted proteins | sample UWRJL154409C5_FD_179937 | JGI IMG/M metagenome (GOLD analysis project Ga0247777, IMG submission 179937) | Plant litter microbial communities from Arlington Agricultural Research Station in Wisconsin, United States - UWRJ-L154-409C-5 | ecosystem: Environmental > Terrestrial > Plant litter >...
TTGAATATCAGCCCTCGCAGGCCAAAAGCACCTCGTTGTGATCCTAGGAGAAGAACTTCTATTGGTGGAGTCTGCCTTACTTATGAGACGTGACTGCTCTAAGGTACCCAGCAGACGTTGCCACCGTCGCCGAACTGAGGCTCCTCTAAACTTGTGAGGCCGCCAAACGCACATCCTTGATGCACTATCTACCGTGGCGTTGTACCTATGGAGGTCATGAAACAAGGCTTGTTGGATCCTGGCCATGTGGTCGCCTCTGGAACGGCTCTTCTGGCAGTACTAGCGGTGACCCCGCGTCCAACAGGGTGGAGTCCATTCAGCCCTTACGCAAGGGCGCAGAAGCCTATCCCTCGTTAACGGCTTCCACGGCTGGCGCAGTACTGACCGTTTTCGCGCTTTCTCCTTGGTGACACACGGGATCTGCCGCAGTCCACGTCACAAATTATTTGGAATGTTGGTTCAGGAGTCACTTTTGGTCTTAGAGGCCTCTTCCTGATGAGCCTCCACAAGGCTTAGAGGCGTAGGGAGGGATAGCTGCGCATAAGGTTACATCCAGCCTGACACGAGCCTATGAGGCTTGTAGAACGCCTGGCCTGATGATGGTGTCTACGGTAAAACGGGCTATGCCTGACCCATAATGCTCTATTCCTCCCGGCATCCCCCTAGGTTCGTTTACACCTTCGCAGCAGCGCCACGCTGGCCAACTCCTTTGCGAGGCCTCCTGGAACCCGTCCGTTACTCCCTTCTGCATCGGGTTTGGTCGTGGTCGTGCCACCGATTCCTTGCATGAACGCCTTGTCTCTGGAAACTGTAGAACAAAGCAATATGCGCGATGGGAGAGCCCTCTGGTGCCGGTGCCGCTACCGTTTTAGGCAACTTGAGGCATTAAGGGATGCCTCTGGTGCGCCTTGCATGACAAGTCAACCTCCTGGATCCATCAGCTGGCCTGTAAACTGGACAAAACGAGCAGGGGCAACTTAACAATTCATGCTTATCCTACGAACAGGGGTCTACTACACTGGTGGGTCGCTCAACCCTGCCCGAAGCTCCGGGTGCGCCGTGGCCGGCCGAGCTTTCCCCCATTATCACTGGATCTACTGGCTCGGACCGGTCCTCGGGGCGTTGCTAGCGGCGGCGTACTACCGGTTCGTCAAGTGGGTACACTACGAGGAGGCAAATCCGGGGCAAGACAGCGCCGGTCACGCTTCTGGCGCCGAGGTATAACGGTCCGCGGCCGTTGTGCTAGTTCCGCCCTCACCTGGTTTCCCCCGTTGCTGCAGAAGGTTGTCATCAGCATTCAAAAAGGGCTCTCGAGGCGGGGGGTTCTTGGATTACCCGAGAGACTGCATCTGGAGCGTTCTTCTCAGCGTCGTTTCCTGGTTGTCCCTGGTAGTCCCATGCACTTGAATATGGGCATCGGCGAACGAGCGCTGATGTGCTGGTCACCAGAGGTAGACCGGAGTTGGGGGATATCATGCTTTCACATATCGACCAGCGTAGCAAGCAGCATGGGCAGTTCACAGCTTACCTATGATGAGCCTTTGGCTACCAGTGACCGATCACTCGCTGTCTGTGCTACAGGCACACTCGTGTGCGCGACGATGAGACCAAAATTGAGAAAACACGGCGGCACTTATTCATCCGCCCAAGACGCTCCCCCGGTCCTCGCCGCCGGTCCTTACGACGACGGTTGCAAAAGCCTAGAGGCTGTCATCGTCGACTGTGGAACCAACGCCGCCACACCGGTTGCCGCAGAAGGTGACATAGCGGATATCGCCACTGCTGAGATAGTCGAAGATAGATATAATTCTGCACGTGCAGCTCGTTGATGGGCTGACCGGTCGTATTCAGTGCCGAATGTGGTCGTGGTATCTGCCTATCCTTCACCGTTTCTTCCCTTATAAGCACGATCTTGATTTCCGGTAGAGTCATCCCAGCCGTCTCGGACGAGATCGACTGCGAAGGGAAGATACGCATACCCTCGTTTAAGAGCGACTGGCCGCAAGTAAATATCCCTCGAGGCCCCGCTATTCCAAGGCACGTCTGGCCATTCCCGCATCCTGAATGTGGCCGCACCGAGCTCCATCCTAAACCCAAAGACGCCCTGCTCACCGCTGTCAGCTGAAGTCGGGCCGCATAGCCCGTTCAGTGCCACCCGCGGCGAGGAATCGAGGTGGAGCGGCCATTTTGGACAGAGATGCAGCAGCATTCTCGCCACGAGCCTCGCCTGTACTAGTAGGCATCATACCACGTTTCACTATTAGAACAGCCCGTGCAATACATGGGGGTACGGAGAACACTGCGTGCATGGCGTGGTATGAGGTAGGTACCCTAGCTATCTATGCTTCACGTATCGCGCCGCATAGCTGGTGAGCGAGATGATCAGGTAGGAACAGCGGGTCAAGGAGCCGGAGCCCGGTGTCCGGCCTCATGGAAACACAGCGTAGTAATATAGCGTGCTAGCCACGCCTTATTTACCTGATGCTACGTATGGCCGAGCGGCCGATGCCCCGGTGCAAACCACATAATGCGAGCCTGGTCATGTCATGGCCTGGCCTTACGCCCCTGTTGCGCCCCCTTCCCTGCCGTAATCGAGTTCATCGAACTCGGCAAATCGGAAAACAGGAATCGTCACTGACATACATGCATGTGTCTGTCTGTGCGTGAAAATGCTCAAGCCGCAGCAAATTTCCCCCCTCGACCATCGTCCTGATCCCGGCCCTTTGTCGGAATCGGGTGTCCCCATGGTACACCACTCAGAAGTCCCATTCGTCGTAGTCGAGGGGACCGTGGAACTGACCGCACTTGGGGCACCAGACGCCGTCCGACTCGTCGTCGCTGCCGTCCATGTGAGCCCGAGGGTCCTTCACGGGGAAGCCCGAGTTTCGGTCGAATTCTATCCATCCACGCTCCTCACGGTCCCGGCCCTTGGGAACCAACTTCCACACCGTCTTGCGCTTGCGCTTCTTGGTCGGCTCCGGGTGGCCCTCTTGGTCGGGAGCGCTAGGGATATCTCGGCTAGCGTGGTTATGGTCGCCGTCCTGCTCCAAATCGGTGGATACCGAGGGGAGGGAGCCAACAGCCGCCGATGACGACGGGGAACCGGACGCGACGGCCTCCAAGGCCGCCGAGCGAGCCGCCTTCAACGGGACACGCCAGGCGCGCATCACCTTGGGAGCCCACGGAATGCCTTCGAGCTTCTTGATCGAGTTCTTCATCTGCACGAAGGCAGGGTTGGCATCAAGGAAAAGACCGTTGTCTCGGACCATGCCGGCCAGATCGGCGCTCGCCTTCATACCCACCTCGCAGCAAGGCAGGCCAGTGACGGCGAGCTCGTTAAGCGTGGAGCCGAGATCGTGTGCGGCCATGTCGTGCAGCTCCGTTTCGGAGAAAGGGAGGAAATACTCGAGGAAGTTGACGAAGTCGATTCTCATGGTCTCGAGGTTGGGAAGAAGTCGCGGACGCGCGAGTTTCTTGTCGTGCTTGGGGTCGTACGGCGCGCGGAGGGCGTCCAGGAAGTCGATAGCCTGCGTCCAAGCATAGCAGCGGAAACCCCTTCTCGCCATGGTCTGCTCTTTGGGCCGCAGGGCCACCTTGAGCGGGAGATCCTTCTTCAAGTCGTGATGGTAGTCGCGGGTCAGGACGTGCTTCCGTTCTTCGTCATCGTAGTACCGGGCAATGACGCGCAGCTTGATGTGGGTGATGCCCTGGCGGATGCTGAAGTCCAGCTCGGAGAAGTTCCTGAGCGCCTCCACACTCGTGAAGACGAACGAGTTGTTGCCCCACAGAACCCGACGGCCCTCGGCGTAGAAGGCCCGGCAGGTCGCCAGGAAGCCGATGGCGATGGTAATGCCTTGAGTTTTCTCCGCCACGGTCAAATTCTGGGTCCGTCTGGGCGAAAGAGGGTCGATGATGGGCTCGGGGCTGGTCATGGCATACTGAAGCACCCGGAGAAGAATTTCAGTGGGCAGGTAGGGAAGCTTCATCTTCAGCTCTTCGCTGGCTGCGGCGACGGACGCTCTGGCCCGACGGGCTGGCTGGACGCGGGTCGCCTCCGACCTGACTCCGACAATACTACCCATCTGAGAGGCGACGGAGGGGGACCAGGGAATGCCGTTCTTGCGCAGGAGCTGCTTGAGCCGCGTGTTCTCGTCCTCGAGCTGTCTGTTTTTGGAGCGGAGGGGGTCATTATACTGGGACTCGGCCCTATCCAGCTGATCGCGACACTCCCACGGGAACACGGGCTGACATTTCAGTGAGCAAACGGTGACGGTGCGACATGGCTGGTGGGGAGGGGAGGGGGGACAACGCACTGTCGGCGCCATAGGTACCGAGGTCAGAACAGCGGCTGAACAGCTCGGTCGGTGAGAAATGGCGGGTTACCACAAGGAAGATCGAAGTCCTCGCTGGATAGGGGGTGATGAGGGCGAGCTGGCTTGCGCGGAACGAAGGGCGAATGACTGATGAGCAGCGTCTGGGCTGGCCGCGAAAGAAACCCCCAGTGGGCGGGTTCGCAGGGGTGGATTACCAAGAGCGCCGAGTAAATCGGAGCGGTCGGGTTTTGGGAGAAGAGAGGATGCGAATTGGGGATGGCAAACGACAGGATGAGAGAGGATCGAGATGTCTTGAAATGGGGATGACCGAGCTCGCGGCCCAACGTCGGTTCCGCCAGATCCGGAGCTTGAGCTCGATTCGACCGCATACAACAACGGAGACGGGTACGAGTAGGAGGAAGGTGGTCTTCGGGGAAGAGAACGAGGGACAGTAGTGGCTACTTTACTCCGTAGCACCAAAGTCGTGAGCTGGTGGATTGAATTGAATGGTGGGATCGGTGGTTGCCCGGGTAGGGAGCTCCGAACTCAATCAGCCCGATTCAGTGCCGAGCGAGTCGGGATTTTGGTGCAGGGACGGGAAGTCGGAGCAGCTGAGGCGCTGGTCTGGTAGGTTGGCCCATCAAAGAGAAATGGAAGTCCAGCGCTTGCTCTTCCCCGTGGTGCACGATAATGACGCGCTTCAACGTGCCTGCCGTCGCCGGGACAGATCGGGGGAGGAAGATGAGACGATGGTCAATGTGCCGGCTGCTCCTTCCGTCCATGCGTCGACCACAAAAGGACAAAACTTTTCCCGCCCCGCTCGCTATTCCCCCACCCCGAATTCGAATTTGGTGCTGCCGATTCCGATCTGCCCAACCGCCGTTCTGCATCAATTGTGATACGGTCCGTGCGCCTGCCATGTGCTTCCCGAGTGCCCTGTGGCACCGCTCATTACGGAGTACCGCGACAGTACTTCTTTAGACCGGGAGCCTGAACACTTCCCTCGGACTTCATGAAGTCTAACACCGATTCATACAAATCCGCTCGCTGGGTTTGGACTTGTGATGCGCAAGCAGGATAAGTGGCGAGCCGCCAGCCCATTCGTATAGAGACGGAGTCATACTCACGGACAGCCATAAAGTCACGGCATCATCGGAACCTCACATGTGGCCATATTCAAGGCCAAGAGACAGTCGATATAACACTGAACAGTCATCGCAGGTATGGCCACGAACACCCAGTGGAGTGCATAGCGTTGTAGTGCCTTGGACAAGCCTCGACCGTGGACTTCTAACATACAGTCCCGAGATACCGGACGCGACCAGTTCCGGGGTATGCAGCCAGAAGGGTCTTCGTGCCCAGGACCGGCGGGGGTACCTAGCTGTTGTGCGTCCATGATTTCCCAACCACAGGGGCATGAGCGATGCTAGTACCATCATGTCGGGAGACTTAGTTGACGGCTCGCCAGCTCTCCAGCTCAGACGCCGAAATCTCGCGCAACTTGTTGATGTCGGCCGGTTTGCCGGTGACGGCACCCTTGCCAATCTCTACCGCGCGGCCGACGAGGTTCTTACTGACGAGGGAGTAAGTGGCCGTCTCGGTGCGTACGCGTATGACGCCGATGCGCGGGTCATTCGCGCTGCCATCGTGCGTGCCGTCGCCCAAGTCGCCCAGCCATGCCTTCAGTGAGGGGCTGTAGTGCTTCTTGACGAGCTCGCGGTCCGTCAGCACCTCCGAGGTGCCACTGACCGAGGCCCACTCGCCCGACGTGTTGAGGAAGGCGATATTGATGTGGTTGTCCGACTGCAACTCATTGGTCTTGTTGGACTCGGTGTTGGTGTGGAAGAGCAGATCGATGCCACCGGTTTCCTGAAGACCGCATTAGACCCTGGGATGTGCTGGGGCCGGTAGGGAGATTCTCACCTGAGCAGCGAGAGCCATACAGCGAGACACGAGCGCACCGCTGCTCGCGTCCCGGGTCGTCATCATGCCGAACTTGCACGTCTTCATGAACTCGCTGAGATCATCGACTTTCTGCTTCAGGGTAGCGTCATTATCCTTGTTCGCCGCCTTGTACGGGTCCGCGGGCTTGTCGCCGGTATTCGTGTTCGAGAACGACATGTTGCTGGGTAGGGTTGAATGTGCGATGGGTCTGAAAAAGAGGTCTTTGGGAGGAGTTGAGGTACGAGTCTGTTAGGACATCGAGGTAGAAGGATATAGTTATTTGAATTGGAAAGCATGGGCAGGTCCGATGGCTATTCATCATCGATGATGGTCGCGTACGCCCAGCGTTGAGATCATGACGTCAAGAGACCACCCACTCTCGAGAATCCGTGGAAGCATTTGAGTGACACCTACGAGACGAGGGGATCTACTGAGCGACTGGACCAAGACGGGACGGACGAAGCTTTGGTCGCATGTCACATCATTTACCGTAATACCTACGCCACAGGGTTTCTTTAGGGGTGTCCTCTCCCGGCCCCGGCCCCCCCGAGGCCCCGTTGGTTAGTTTGAAAATGTGGCAAGCCCTGGGCAAGCCCGGATATGTTCGGGGGTTTCTGTCCCAGGCACCTTCACTGGTTGTTCTGGTAGTCTGCCTTCCATATCCTGTCCCAGTTTTCCTTGTCGATGGCGAAGTCCCGGACGAAATCGTGTTCCAACTCGTGGGTCCTCCGGCCGAGGAGAACCAGACTGTGCAGCGGCGGCCCGAGCTTCTCGTCGGAATCACACAGTTCTCTCAGCGTGCCGGCGACGAAGGCTTGCTGCGTCCCTCCGACCCGCGCGGCCCCTATCGCCAGGCTCTCGGCTCCGTATATGCCCTCCTTGCGATCGTCCTCGACCTCGAGCATCTGTCTCGCGCATGTGCCGACGGTCATGAAGCGGGGGGGCTCGTACACCATCCGTCCCCGCGCCATGGCCTCTAGATTCGGCTCTTTTACCTTGATATCCAGGAGCACCAGCGTGTGGAGGCCGATTCCCCGGTTTTCCTTGATCCTGTCGTAGAAGCTCGAGGGCCGCCAGACGTCGCTGAAGAAGACCATCGACACCGTCTGCCCGAAGTTGTACAGCTGGAGACCGCAGGCTCCTATTCCCGAGAGGATTGAGGCGTTGGGGATGCTCTGTATCGGTATGGCGAGCTCGCGGGCGCGCAGGACAAGGTCGGTGTGGGTTGTCGCGCCGAACGGGTCGCCCACGACGAGGAAGGCAACGTCTTCGGTCTGCGCATCTCGAAGAATCTCGTCGCTGTTGGATTCGACCATTTCCCGGTCAGCGATGGCGATCGGTCGGCCATAGTACTTCTCCTACTGGGCATTAGCGTTAGTTCTGTGACATCAGCGCCGGCAGGGCAAGTTCTCACGAGGACGGCTTGGTCGACGAGGAGAATGCTGGTGTAGGCCTCGAGATACACCCTGGATGCCCGTTTGACCACGTCCAGGCCTTTCACGGTAATATCCGTCTCATCGGAGAGCCCGAGGCCCACGAGGTACAGCATTGCGACGCGTTCAAGGGTCACGGATGTCGTCCGCCTAACATAAAAAAGTCATCTGAGTGACGGGTTCCAAGTCCCATAAATTCATTTAGACCCTGGCCCACCCAACGTCGGTTCTGGGTACCTCCGACAGGGGACCCCGCCACCACATGGAATGCTTGAGAAAAGCTCCCCCCCCTGCCGGCAGGGGCCGTCCTCTCCAAGCTTCGGCAAAAACCCAGACAAATAACCACCACCCTTCTGGTCCACCACGACCTCCGTCCACACAACCTCGCACCGTACACGCAATCGAGAAGCAGATAGGCGCCGCGACAAGATGTCGGCGTACGGGGCGCCCGCGGGCGACACGGACTTCCGCAAGTCGCGCAATGTCGAGGAGTACGCAGCCCGCGCGAAGGAGCGCGAGGCCAAGGAGCGCGAGGAAGGCAAGGCGCGGTACGAGGCCAAGCTGGCGGGCAAGCGATACCACAAGCCGCTCGACGGCAGCGAGACGCTCACGTCGGCGCGGGCGGCGACGCTGGACCTGAGCGCGCAGGTGGGCAAGGTGCAGCTGGTGCCGGCCGGGGCGGGCGTGGGCAAGCGCGGGCGCGGGGCCGGCTTCTACTGCGAGGCGTGCGACCTCACCTTCAAGGACAACCTGCAGTGGGTCGAGCACCAGAACAGCATGCAGCACCTGCGCAACATTGGCCAGACGGGCGAGGTCCGGCGCGCGACGGCCGACGAGGTGCACGCGCGCATCGAGACCATCTGGCAGCGCGTGCTGGCCCAGAAGGAGGACAAGACGGTCGACCTGGCCGAGCGGCTGGACATACGACGGCGCGAGGACGAGCAGGAGCGGGAGGAGAAGAGGGCCAAGCGGAGGGAGGCCACCGAGAGGAAGAGGGTCGTGAAGGAGGCGGCCGCGAAGCCCGTCTACGGCGAGGACGTGCGCATCGAGGGCGAGCACGACGAGGACGACATGATGGCAATGATGGGTATCAAGGGATTCGGCACGACGAAGGGTTAGGGCCGGCTGTGTCTTTGTGGGGGGGCTCTTGGATTCCCGCCTCTATCCTGGGATGTGGCGTTTACGTGCCTTGTGATACCCAATACAGCGAACGAGACTTGCGACGCTACCTACCTATGTTCCGTGTTGAGAGAGTAAGGAGACATCCATGGGACGGCGATGCATGGCAGTTGGTACCCCACCCCCCCTGCGGTCATGGAAGGGTAGCGAGGAACGCCCGCGCGTGCCCCAGGCTCACCGGACTCTGGGGTTCCTCCCCCGCCCAGCATCGGGACGCGATCGGACTTGCAGGGGTCAGCGGCACGACCGGCCACCCCACCATCACCTCAGATCGCCATCTGCAGCTTCCCCCTTGTCGAAGGGCCCTCAAGACTCTTGCCTTGGTTCCCTCTTCGACTCCGCTGTCAAGTCAAGCCATAGAACAGCACTCCACGTCGCCTTCTTCCCCCGATTTTGGTCTCGCTGCCGCATCATCACCACAGTAGCACCGCTTGCGACGCCCGAACCGACCCCTCGATCTCCCTGTCGCATCGAGCCTGAGTTGCCGACAGTCGAGCCCACGGGCCTACCAGTGCAGGCCCTTCTCTGTCTCGCTCGCAGAACGATGTCAGGATCAAAGAAGCCCGACTTGGCGGGCGAGGTCGCTCTCAGCCTGCAGTCGCAGCGCATATTGGCCCATCCTTCGACCTCGACAAGCGTTGCGGGCGCGTCGGCGATCCTCAAGCGACAGTACAAGCAGATGCAGACAGACAAGGACATACCGGGGATCTCGGTCGGGCTGTCCAGGGACTCCAACATCTTCGAGTGGGAGGTGATGCTCATGATCAACGACGACGTGCGGTATTACGGAGGTCTGTACATCCCACCCGCGCCCTCGTCCCCCGTCCCGTGTTCATGCTCCTTGCGCGGCCCGTGACAAGAGTATCACAAGTTGACCGACGCTACAACCGAATAGGAGGAAACTTCCGCGCAAAGCTGAGCTTCCCGCCGACGTACCCGTTGATGCCGCCGACGCTCGTCTTTCAACAACCGATCCCCTTCCATCCCAACATCTACCCCACCGGCCTGTTGTGCATCTCGATCCTGCACCCGCCCGAAGAAGACGAGTTCGGCTACGAGTCAGCCAACGAGCGGTGGACGCCTGCGCAGTCGCCCGAGAGCATCCTGCTGAGTGTCATCAGCCTGTTTGCCAGCCCCAATGAGGAGAGTCCCGCAAACGTCGAGGCAGCGAGCATGCTGCGTGACGATCGCGAGGGCAAGAGCAAAGAATTTCGCAAGACGGTGAGGAAGTGCGTCAGGGAGAGCCTAGGAGAGGACTGAGGAGGCGTGGCTTTGTGTCTTTCCCCCTTCCAAAGACGGGCAACATACTCGGCGACGGACAGCGCATTTATATGGAATCCAGCGGCTCCGACGAAAAAGGGCAAGGCACGAACTGCATACCGACGAGGCGGTTAGCGTTCTGCTGGGCGCATCCGCAGGCATACGACGAGGGTGTTAGGGTTAAGCCCATCTACTGGAAGTGACAAGCATACCTCCTCTATGTCTCCTTTTTGCTGTCAGCCGCGAAGCCTAGTATCGGCGCTACGATCTTGTCCCACTCCTCGGTCCACCGTAGATGGCTCTCGCGCATCGCGCCCTCCCTGAGCTTCCCGAGTTCAGCCGTGCCCGCCTCTCCGAGCAGAAAGGCCATGTGGTCCGACAGGCCGCCGGACGTCTTAAACCCGCGGCCGTTGACCCCTTCCTTTACCAGCTCGGGGAAGCTCTCGTAGTCCGAGTAGGCGACCACGGGCAGCCCCGCGCCGAACATGTCAACCACCTTCATCGGTAGGTCGACGCCCGAGCTCGATACGTGTAGGCACACGCCCAGGTCGGCGGCGGCGAGCAGCGCGGCGTAGTCCTCCATGGGCAGGAAGGCGGTCCGGATGTCGACGCCGTCGAGCTCTCCCGCTCGTAGCAGCTTCGCCACGCGCGTCAGGTACATTTCCTTCTGCGGGCCCTTGCCCGTGATGACGACCAGGAGAGGAGGTCGACGGGGTCGCCCCGGGCGGGTCCGGTGGGCGCAGTATTGCACGAGGGCGGAGAGCAGAGTCTGGAAGTCTTCGTCGGGCGTCCAGGAGGTACTGCTGACCACGAGCCGGGTGGCACCGTCGACTATGGCGGCCGCCTTCTCCTTGGACCCGAGGATGCGGGTGAGGACGTGCAGGCGTTGCGAGGCCCGGGTCAGGGGTTGGAAGATGGCGGCGGGACGGTCGTGAAGGACGTGGACCGGCGAGCGGATGCTATACGGATGGTTCTTGAGCTGGTTCGCCATGGCGGCGGTGACGGCGAGGTTGGCGGATCCGAGGCGGCCGAAAATGGTTTCATACATCTTGGAAAGCCGGACGAAGGGGTGTTGGGCGCCGCGGGTGCCGGCCAAAATGCTCCAGCCGTAGTTGTGCCAGTCGACGACGAGACGCGTCCGCCGGACGGAGCTGGTGACGGCCGCTACGGCCAGGGTGGGTATCGAAGGGGGGTTCTGAACCAGGAGCCAGGTCGAGCGCCGCGTCTGCCACCCCAGCACGACGGCGAGGTTCGTCGTCTGCCATACGACCTTCAGTGGCCCAGCGATGACGAAGGGTACGAATTTGAGGATCCGGGGCGGTGAACTCAAGGGAACGACAGCGACGAGCTTGTGCTGAGCAAGTTCATCCAGAAGAGGCGAATCTGCCGACGCTGTCAGTGGGCCAAGAAAGACAGGTGTCGGACAGACAAATGGCGCCCACCAAGATACCCGATGAGCTGCACCCGATGACCGTGTTGCGCCACGCTGAGGGCATGATACTGCATTCGAGGGCTCCTCCCAATATCGCCCAGTACGAGCACCTGCACCGAGACATCCTTGACTGCCGCCTCCCGAGAAGGGAAGAGCCGTCGGGGGATCCGGCCATCCACCGCCGAGGGCGGTATCAGCGCTGCCAGGTTAAGGCGGCGAAGCTGACCACGAAATACATAGCCGACGAGGAGCAGTACGGCCAACACAATGGCAATCTCTTGTGCAGTGACCGGTTCTCCCATTGTGTTGGGTTTGGCATGTGGTTGCAGGGCTTGCAGCCAACTTCCCTTTGTTGACAAGGGTTTGCTGGGTTGTATGTAAGTGGGCTCGAGGCGGGGAGCTCAGGCGGCGCCAGCCATAATTTAATCGTCTGAATCCGAGAATCTGAAGAACCAACTCCGGACCGTCAACGGTGGGACGAAGCCGAAGTTAACCCGCCTCGGTGGATCCCTTGACTCTACTCCGTACGGTTGTCGGCCATCCATCAGTACCGAGTATTGTCTGGCCTGAACTGTTTGGGACTCACCATCCAAGGCGGTCGTGGTGAGGCTCTTCCGAGGACCGTCCAGGATATGTGGCTTCAGGTATGTACGATGCGACAGGTGGGATCCGTTAGGAATCTCGGCTGCTGCAGGCGGCGTCATTAACGTTGATTATCTCGCCGTTTCGGTCCCCTGAATTAATATCGGTCTTAGCGCACGATGCAAACAGCTGCCAAGATCGGTGCGAGAAGTCAATGGCAGCCTCCGTTGCCCCAATCACAGCGCTTCAGCTGCCACACGCCCCAATCCTTTCAGCCTTTCAGGGGGAACCGAGAGCTCCAAAATGGACACCGCGGGTCCGCCGTTGACGTTCGGTGTTGCACCGTTGACCCCTTCCCTCGGCGATC
>Ga0247777_1000361_pt1 | contig 12509 bp, 14 predicted proteins | sample UWRJL154409C5_FD_179937 | JGI IMG/M metagenome (GOLD analysis project Ga0247777, IMG submission 179937) | Plant litter microbial communities from Arlington Agricultural Research Station in Wisconsin, United States - UWRJ-L154-409C-5 | ecosystem: Environmental > Terrestrial > Plant litter >...
CACCGGACACGCGTGGGAAGCCAAACGTACATGCACTCCGCGTGAAACTCATGACCACAGGGCAGACTCATAACCCGACTGACGCCGTCGACATACTCCTCCAGGCACACAACACACTCTACCTGTCGCCCCATGTATTTCTTCCACTCGCTCGACGTGCCTTTCTCATGTTCCGGCCGTGACGGCGGTCTTGACCCCTGGAGAGCGGCGTCTACCCGCAGGAGATCTCCCGCGTCTGGCACGCCCGTCGTGGTCCGGGACCGGGGCCGTGGGCGAGTGGCGCTGCTGCTGCTCTGGAGAAGTGGTGTCGTGGGGGAGGAGCTCGTCGGGGACGGCACCCTCGGAGAAATGCTCGGGGTGGATGCAACCGTATGATACGTCCGAACCGGAAGCTGTTCAACGACCGACTTGGGCGCTCGCCACCGCCTCCGACGAATCCTGGCACGCAGGATCAGCAGAGCGTAGACGAAGCTCAGCGTGACCAAGGGGCTGATGACGAGAACGAGGAGGGTGTCGAAGAAGGGGCTTGCGCTGCTTGTCGGGGTGATGGTCACCCACAAACCCTCGTGCCCACCGTCCGACGGCGGCGACCCGGGGGACACTGGGGGGTTGAGCGTGTCGGGTCGGACTTCGGGTTCGGCGAAATCGGCGCCGTCGTCGTCGCCGAAGATCTTGGATATGAGGCCGGGCTGCGGGTGAGAGTCGCCGTCCGTCTGTCCTGCAGAAGTGGCCGACTGCTTTCCCCTCACCGGCTCGGATGTATACTCGCCGCTGCCGGGGGTGATGCTGCCACCCTTCGGGCCGTTTCCGTCCTTGCCCTTTTTCTCCGCCTGCTGCGACGACGATACGGTAGAGTGCGTGCCCGGACTTTCAGCCTCGATATCGTCAGTCGATTTTGCCGACGTCTTGGATCCTGGCGTCGCCTTGGATTTCTGTGACGAGGCGCCGACCAGGTCAGGGTCACGCCAGTCTTGGATTCCGATCTGGAAGTCGTCCTCGGGCGCCGGTTTCGAGGACGGTAGACCGCCATCTTTCGACGCCTTCTCTAGGCCGCTCTTGATCATTTTGTCCTTCTCGTCGCTCCACTCATCGACAAGGACCCAGTCCAGCCTCCCGCTGCTCGGAGGCCGGCTCTTCGCTGATACCGAGTTCGGCCCGCTTCCCCAGCTAAATAGTCGCGAGAACCAGCTCCGCCGCGGCGTCTCCGTCGGCGCCTTGGAGTTCAGAGGCGATGCTTGCTTCTTCACAGCTTGGTTCCTCGACTTTGGGGCGGCCGTCAGCCTGGGTATTGGAGTTGCCGTGGAAACGGTCGCCTGTTGCTTCACCTTTCTTCCCTTCCGCGACTTGTCGAACTGCTGCACTTTCAGGGCAGCGTTGCCGTTCTCGTCAATGATGTCTTCGATGAAGCTCCCCGGCTGCATCAACGAAGACAAGATCTGGGCCGTCGTGTGTGCTGTAAAGACGGCTGGGATGGTGACGTTGGACGTGTCTCCTCGCGCAAACATCTGTATCAGGGGACCACCTTTCTGGTTGTCCCCGACGATGACGGCGATGGCCCCGCGGCGCTGGGCCCACTTCACCTTTTCCAGGAAGCCACAGCCGCCACGCCTGAGCAGGACAACCTTGCCCGTGATCTCAGCCGTCTCTTGTATGGATTGAATGTCGGCGTGGCTGGACCCTGAGCTGGAGCTCTCGTGGAGCGATTTGGACGTCCTATGAAGCCCTTCGTGGAGGTAGTCGTCGGTCCCGTCGTCGATGGGTCGGTCTGCCTGCTCCGGCTCCGTCTCGAGGGACAGGGTCCGGTCTACCAAGGGGCCTTTGTCGACGTCGTCTCGCTTGGCAGCCTTGGACTTCCCCGGAGCCGTCGATGACTTGGCATGCGCGCTCAGCGATTGGCCCGATGTTTTGATGCCCAGGCCCGCAGTTCCGTCATCCCAGCCCGCGACGTCGCTGCAACCAAACTCGCCCTGGCCTTCGCCGTCCTGCAGGTTGTCGTCGGCAAACCCGCTCCCTATCCAAAGCTGGCCGCTAAGCCCCTTCGCCGCCAGGGCCGGCCCAAAAGCAGCGGGACGAGCCGGGAAGAAGGTGCTGTTGTCGTCTGCGAGAGAGATCGCGGCGTTCGGTGGGAAGAGCGTGAAGGGGCCGGTGAAGGAAAAGAAGGATCGGAAGTGCGACTTGGGCGGTGTGGCCGCTGTGGTTGCGGATGTGGGCCGGCGGGCGGAGCTGATGGATCGGCAGAGTAGGAAGAGCGAGGCCGCGAAGAAGAGGGCGAGAATGGCTACCCGAGGCGGCCTCATGGCAGGCAACCAGTTGCTCGGTGAGCCGGTACGGGTTCGCTTCAGTCGAACCGCCCGACTGGTCGCGACGGTAGCCCAGGTGCTAAGGAGATGAAGAAAGCACCGAGCATAAATGTTGCTGCGAACGGCCAGGAGAAGCGTGCTACTATTCGCCAGATGGGTTGGGTCGTGACGATAGAGTAAAGGCCGTTTGGACTGAAGGACCGGAGGGCCCGGAAGATGCTTCCTACAGAGGCAGAGGGTCGAAGTTGCACCCGTCAACGGGCAAACGGTAAGTTCGGCAGTGGGGAATTGATGGAGATACAGGAAGTTAGAGTGAGGTCGGGGAGGTCACGAGCCTCGGGGGTTGGCGAGGGGCGACGACCGACCCGCAGCAGGGGAGGTGACCTGGAAGGTCAGGTCGTTCCGGTCAGAGGACATGGCCCGTGCGCCTCAGATGCAAACGGCCCGTCGAATCGCTTGCAGCCCCCATCTCCAACGCGGTACGGAGTACTGGACTCCGTACTTCGTACGAGTACGTCCAGTGTGCCATGAGGCACTCTAGCACACTTTGGTCTCATGCGAGCTTGAAAGGAAGCGAGCGTCCAAGTAGCTATAGCCAGAGCTTCGGCGCGAGGGAGGGGTTTGGGGCAGTCCCTGCGGATGAACTATTCCATACAGATGGGGAGGCTGGGAGGTTACCTGTGGTCCTTGCCATCGTCCTATCAGTTACGGAGTACTCCACGTCGAGTCCCTTGAATAACTACAGTAGCAGAGGCGTTCGATCTCTGTTGCCGACGGGTCCCTCGTTGTCACGCCAAAGCCGCCACTCTGACCCTGGGGGCACAAGCCATCCCCGCTTGTCTTCACCAATATCTCGGGGCGACTGTGACGCGGCGCGATGGCCTCTCCGGCGCGGTCCTGTGAGGTTGATCGTCGGAGGTAGCAACTACCCGTTTTTTAATGTCGTCTCCGCCCTTTTCTTGAGTGCTGGCCCATCCATTGCTTGGTCACTCAGCCTCGCGCCTCGAGCATCTGTTTCAGCAGAACCTCCGACGCCGTCCACCAACGTCCTCGCTCTTCGAGGTCGTCCTCAATCCCACCAAATGCCGCTTGCTTTCTCCGTTTCGCCTCCTGAGCCGCGGTCGTGCTGTTCTGCCGCTTCGCCTCCAAGTTCTGTAGCTCGACCCGCAATCTCTCCAGCTCCTTCCGCTTCCAAGAGGCTTGAGATTGCATTTGCTCAAGCTGCCGATCGATCTCGCCCATTTGAATCTTCCTACTGTCTACCATCTCTAACGTCTGTGCGAGTGGTAGGCTCGTCAGGGGACCTTGACCCGACCTCCGGACTGCCTTCAGCTCGTTCACCTGCGCTTCCCGCTCCATCACCCTCTCCGGAAGCTCCCGTAGGTATGCTGTTTCGAGTTGTACCCTCTCGTATCGACGGCTCAACTCTCGCCCTCTGGTCCCCAGGCCTGCCACCATGTCTGCGACTTCTTGCTTCAGCGTCCTGAGTTTCGCCTTGGCCAGCGCATTGTGGTTTTCGAGGTCGGTGTTCTCCTGGGGGGTGACGATGAGGGGAGGGTCGCCCACGATAGCACGGATGAACTTCTCCTTGGTGACTTGCTCCACGTAGGAGAAACGGAGCTTGGCAAAGAGCTCCTTGTAGTGATCCAGATCTGCTTGAAGATTGGCCGGGGTCGAGGAGTCGAGCGACGAGCTGGACACGTCGGACGTTCTGAGATTGTTGGCGTCTATAGTGTTGGCGCTCGAGATGGGCTCGCTGATCGTGACGATGGCAAGTTCGTGCCCATCAAGGAGGCGCTCCACCTGCCGCACTATATCCCCTCTCCTCTCCATCGTCACAATGGACTGCTGAGTTCTTGTGCAGGTCGATCTTAGGACTCCGTTGGCGGCTGATGTCGCCTAATCGTTTCTCTCAAAACTTGAGTGACGCAAAGAGATGGCAGTGAGTGTTTGGGTAGAGAAAGGTGTGCGAGAGGCAGGCGAGGAGGGGGAGAGGGGAGAGGACAACAGAGGAGGGCGGCGGCCAAAGCGACTCCATGTTTACTTTCTCCACACTCGGCTTAGCGCGATTGTCTTATCGGGCTATCGCATGCCGCCTCGCTACGATGTAGCCGCCCATACTTTGTACCCGCTGCGAGTACTCGTACTCCGTACAAAGTTCGTTAGTCCAGACGGAGTAACTTACCTACTCCGTAAATTTACGTAGTACGCTGGCCCCGCCTGCAGAGGGCTGTTGACACCGAACCCCTTCTTGCGTCATCTTGTTCCGCCCAGCCGCCAGGAGAGGTGACACCCTCACGAACATGGAAAACAATACTCTTTTTTCTGATGAGTACGTCGCCGGCCTCGTTGCAAAGGAGGCAGCAATGGGCCTTGCGGCGTACCAGTCGACAAGGTGAGGCGCATCATTGGTGCCCGTGCGTTGGTTGGGTCGCTAACCTCGCGAGAAGACCTGCAAGCAAGTTGAAACCGAACACTCGCTTTCTGCGTCACATCATCAAGGAGACAAAAAGCCACAACGAAGCCCTTCTAGCCAAAGAAGCCGCGGACGCTCAGGCACGACTAGACAGCTTGGCACAAGACAAGACGAAGAAGCGCAGGAAACAGCGACCCGACCCTCGAGACATAAGGGAGCGTCAGCTTGGTGATATCTCGGCGATTCTGCAAGGGCGAAAGCGGAGACGTCCCGAAGCCGATGATGATCCGACTCCAAAGAAGATTGGGGAGGATGAGCAGGGAGCAGAGTCGCCCAAGCGACTGAAACCGGTGCGGCCACATCACCGTAGATACGGCAGCCAGAACTCTCCTGCTCTCGAACCTCGCGTCAGCGCGGACAGCGAACTCGATGAGGCGTCGCATCGTAAGCACAGTCGAGGTCGCCACGGCCGACGGGCTGCGTCGATCTTAGACGAGCCACGAAACCCGGGCCGCTGGAGCAAGAGGAGGTTATCGCGATCGCCAGAGAGGCTCCTACGGCCAAGAAGTCGACGCTCGCAATCACCGGACCGACATGAAGAGGACGTATGCTCGCACCACCACACGCCGAAACCAAAGAAGTCTAACAAGGATGTCTGGCCCACGAAGCGAAATTCTTCAAGCAAGGCCGGAAGGCGTCCGGGACGAGACGAGCAGGACGACTCCGACCCTCTGGACGAAACCATCGGCCCCCGCTTGCCTTCCCCCGCCCCCGCTCGATATCGTGGTCGCGGCGCCAAAGGTGCCTTGTCGGGCGTCGAGACACGTTTCTCTGAAGGGTACGATCCCTCTACTGATGTAGAACCGGAACCCAGCGGCGACGGGTGGGAAGTTGCACTCGAGGCGTTTAGAGACCGCCAGAAATGGAAACAGCAAGGAGCGACACGACTACGCGATGCCGGCTTCTCTGACGAACATATCAAGAAGTGGGAGCGAAGCGGAGGGGAGAAGGATGTAAATGATGTGAAGTGGAGCAAACAGGGAGAGGGGAGAGAATGGGACCGGGGCAAGCCAGACAAGGACGGCAATCCTGGCAAGCGACCCGAATGGCCTCAGTGAGAGCGCTGTATCTACCTCGTACTTCCTGTCTGGTGTAGGCGCCGTGGTGAATCCTAGAGCTGTCCGTGTTGGATCTGACAAGGAACAATCTTGTCGGAGTGGCTCTGGATAGCTACTCTCCGCAGAGCTGCTAATGAAGAGATCAGTGACTTCGGTCTGGATGTGGTAGAAATTTTTCTAACGGTGCTGCAATAGGATCATTACAATAGCGGCATTCCGACATCAAAAGTTTCCCCAGTCTCGGAACTGGAAGCAAGTCGCAACCATCCCGTCGTTTCAGGGATGCACGAAGGGGGGGTGGGGGTGGAAAGTCAGCAGACGTAGCATGTGACCTGACTTGCGCACGGACCTTTTGGAGACAGACTCTCGCTTGCATGGGCGCCCAGCCCCACCGAAGGAAACCCTACACAAATTCCCGTTGGCACTGGGAATTTCTAGCGACCTCCGCGAACCACGACAACACCAACACACGACGTTTCCTTTGCCGTCTGTCCTGAAGGTTCGCTTCCTCTGATTGCGTGATGATTGAGTCTTCCTGACAACCAGATTGCTAATTCAATCGCTTCAGACCCGCAGACACAATGAGTACGCTCCAACGAACCGCCCATCGCCGCAGATGGATGAACTCGAGACTGGCAGCTGACGAATGCGACAGCAAAGGGAACTTCCAGCTTCGGCAAGCGGCACAACAAGACGCACACTTTGTGTCGTCGTTGCGGTTAGTCGGCGAGCCTCATCCGAGATGGCCATTCGCGCGCCGTAGGGATAAGAGTTGACCAGCTGCTTCTAGGTCGCCGCTCGATGCATATTCAGAAGCACACCTGCTCGGGTTGTGGCTACCCTGCGGCGAAGATTCGGAAGTGTAAGCGCCAACTTTGCTTCGACCATCAGAGGTTTGAGAATGACAGCGACTGACCGGTCCCCGTCATAGACAACTGGAGTGAAAAGGCAAAGCGGAGGAAGACGACTGGCACCGGCCGCATGCGGTCCCTTAGCACCATCTCTCGCAAGTTCAAGAACGGGTTCCGGACTGGAGCGCCCAAGGACTCGCGGGGCCCTAACAAGCCGTGAAGGCGGGCGGGCATTGGGAGAGGACGGGGTGGCGAGATGAGCTTGCATTGGTCTGCATCCGCAAAGAGGGACTAGCAAGCTGCTCGGGCGAGGTTCCTTTTCCTCGACGGCATTCTTCCACGGGGTTTTCCGTCACAACGAGGAAGAGGCAAGACCGCCTTCGGAGATGGCTAGGTGTTAGGCTGCCTAGTCAGGCGCATAGGGGGGAGGAAGACCTCTCGCGACAACGGCAATCACAGTCTTGTTTCCCTCTTTCCATCCCGCGGACGGTGCGTGGGGAATGCTTGATCATGGCCGAGTTACCTGGTCCTTGCTACGATGACTGCGCAGACGTCGTCAGGATGGTTGGAGCTTGGACCAAGGACAGGGCTTGACTATCGGCCACGCTCAAAGACCTTGACGCCTCCGTCACCACTGACATGATAGAGCAGATCCTGTTCCTCCACGTCACTCTCGGCTTCTTGTGGCGTCCCACCCCTTCTTGTGACGCGCAAAACGCCGCTTACGTCGCCCGCCAACCCGGTGTCGAGAAGACGCAAGCTAGCAACAAAGTCGGCTTTATGTGCAAGGCTGAGGATCATTGACGCGTGCTCTCGCTCCAGCGATGTCTTCTGCGCCCTTAGCAGGGGTTCGTCCGCCGCGACGGCGAGTATGGTCGCGTAGACGTGCTTCTCTTTCGTCAGCGTCGTCGATAGCACGTTGCATCATGGCGTCAGCACGTCTCACCTCTCGCAGACCGAGCAGCATATCGTGAACTCCAGAACCGGCGTTCTCTACCGTCGAAGCAGCGAGGAGAAGGTCTAGGCCGTCTATGACGAGAACTGTGCGGGGCCATCGCAACTGGAGCTCGCCCAGGGCTGCCTGCAGCGTTTTCTTAACATCGGCCGGCTCGGAACGGGTCAAGGTAAGGACAGGCGCCTTGCTTCTCGGCATTTCGACAGCTTGACTACCCGGCACGAACAGTCGAGTAAGTCCGTCGACGAAGCGGAACCTGCCAGAGCGCGCGAGAGCTTCGAGGTCGACACCCTATGCCCCTGGTGGTTAGCGTAATGAGCGTGCGAGTGCGGTGATACTGATTTACGAGGCGCGCAGAGCCGGCCTTCCAGAAGTCGTGATCCCTAAGGAAGCTGACGAGCAGCACCCCTACGGCCTCCTGTCCGGGTCCTTCTCCTGGGTCGCCACGCAGCAGCGCGGCCTGCTTGGGCCGGTGCGGGCTAAGTAGCGAATGCAAGAATCGAATTACGAGCCAGTTTGTGCTCGCGCCGAGAATACCGGTGAGGAGAATAAGAGCAGCCTCGGGAGGGAGGCCGAGATACGTGTCAAGGAGGGGCGGAGCCGCTCGGTTCGACATCACAGAGCTCTCGAGTCCGCCAGACGCCAGGCGGCGGGAGGGAATGATCAATCACCACCAACGACTGCCTGGCATGAGAGATGGATGTCTGAGATGGGAGCCACAGAAGTGGGTGATAAGTCGCTCTGTGCCTATGTACCTAGGCTTGCTAGGCAAACCGAGACTCTGGGGGCAGAGATGATCAAGGGCCGTGACGTGAATGGCGGTTTCTGTTCGTTCTGGTCGTTACGCAGCAGGAGTCCACGGGAGGAGGTTCCCTCTCGTCGTTCTCCGTACGGAGTACCTCGCAAGTAATTGAGGTAGGTAGATAGTTATCTTCATTATCTAACTCCGAACAACCGTACCGAGTAATGAAAATGAAGGTCCAGGGTTTTCCCGTAGTCCCATCCATCCATCCATGCGGGGAAGAAAGTGGGGATTTTTCAACTTCGTTGCTTCGCGATCCTCTGACGACTTTACTCCATTTTCTAAAGCAATTTGCAGGTTTCTCATGACCATCGTTGCTACTCAATACAATCCCTCCGAGCTGTGACGACGTCCCTGGTCAGACTGGTTTCTCAACCTCGGCCCCGGATTCGACCTTCAGCAGCCTAACCACCTGCGGGACTGGGCGATACGACAACGGCTTTGCCCTCGCATGCCTACTCGGGGGACCATACTCTCGCCGGCCATGATGACACCGAGGCGGGGGCTCGTTGAGCTTTTACGGGTGAGGCGACCACTGGTCACCGTCTTGGTCACGCCGAAGCGAGCCTCCCTTTCGACAAGCTCCCAGCGGCTCCACCCTACGAACCAAGTTTACGACCCGTGCGTCCTCGCTCCCATCCTCGATGGCCATGTCGGGCTGCTCCCGTTGATGGCCGTTGACGCCCAAACGCTGATGGTACACCCCAACAAGTGCCCGGCGGCCTGATAGCCTCCAAACATATCTGCTACTGTCTTCGTCGTCGAGAACGCCACTTCTGACCCTCTGGACCACGTCTTGGTGCCCCACCTGCAAAGTGGTCGAGCCCCTCCTGCGGTCCCTTATCGACTCGGGTGTTGGCGAGGCAGATGGTGGTGTCGGGTATTGCAGCGTCGAGTACGATGCCCCGGACATCATGGCGGCTGGCATGGGCCTGACCTACATGATCACGTCGGTACCGACGCTCCTGTCGTTTGACGCAGGCGAGGCCCAGGTCCAGACCAAGGTCGTCGATGGCAACCGATTGTCCGACAAAAGTTTCCTCGCCGAGTGGATCCGCAGTGAAGCCCGACGACATGGCAGCCGCGGGGGTGGTGGATCCATCTTGAGCGGCTTGTTTGGCAAGGGATGGTAAACACCATATGCACCCCCCTGGCAGGGATTTCACAGTACAACACCGATCGACATACTCCGTATTCACCCTGGGCCCGAGCGATGCAGTACCCTTGCCGACACCACCCTAATATAGGGCGGTATCCCAGCCATGGCGTACGAGTAGGCCGACAGGTCGGGGTTGAAAGAAGGCGACTGGACATTTGCAGCGGCCCGATCCAGCCCCGCTCGTCTCCGGAGTCAAGATCGTGTCGAGGACGTGCTGCTCGCATTTGGCGGCGGTCCCGTCTCCTCCTGGTGGACTGGGACAACTCGGCTGCGGCGTGACCCAAAAGTGCCCCCGTCAGCGCTTCAGCATCCCGTCCGACCGCCCTTGAGGGACAGATGTACTCATTGGGTCCAGTCTAAACGAGATGATACTCGAGAAGCAACGCTCGGCCGTCAGCGTATGAGGTGTAACAGTCCCTAATTAGGTACTGTAGGTAATACGCTCGTAGGACTGAAGCCGAGCCTACAGCTGCTGTCGCGGTAACTACGGCGTCTTTGAAGTACTAAGTAGGTACTGTAGGTAGTATCAAGGAACCTCCAACGAACTCTAACCGGCCTTCCAGTTTGGTTGGCTTGGTTAGGTCGCCGGCCATAGGGAGGTTCGCCCGCGGGGCGCAGGTTCGATGGTCCTGCCCCACCCACACGCCTCTTCCCACGCTCGCCACGGTACCTGTTACAAAGTAGGTATGCAGCGAGCGTGGCGCTCAAGCCACAGAGAAGCGGATGTGCTCCAGGCGGGATAGTACGGAATACAAAGTATAGTATGTTCCACAGTCGGGTGTTGCCCGAGCTCCCGTGCCCGCGTGGAGGCCAGATGTGTCGCACAGACAGTAGAACCAGGCTCTCACAGGAGGTATCACGGTATCAAGGACACATGGCATGAGGCGGTGTCCCGGGAGGGCGGGGACTGTCACATGGACTCCTCGTGCTCCCTCCGCCCAGTATCGGCGTTGTTCTATCGCTCTCTCGCGACAACCTAAGTTAGCGCCTTGCGGCCACCCGTGGCGAGCCCCGGACGCCCGGCGCCCTGTCTCGCTTTCCTCGCTGCCCCGGTGACCCCGCCGTCAGTCGAAGACACCCTACCAGGTGGCTTCCGATGGCCCATGTAGCAGACACCCCGGCGGGCGAGTGGGGCGCTTTGCTGCTGGGTGCTGCTTCCCCGACTGGTCAGCGGTAATGTCGAAGTGGGCCGGCTTTTGTCACGTGCGCTAACGTTAGCACCTCGAGCGCCTCCCTGGCGCCTTCGATGTTACTGCTTCGTCCCCCCAGGACTCCGTTCTTCCAGGTTCGTACAGTAGGAAGCAGGCGTGCATGCCACTGCATTCCACGAGCTCTCAAAGCCCCTCGAGGTCCCAACGCCCTATCAGCGCCCGCAGCGCGGTCCGCTCCCAACGGTATATCTGCATCTGCCCACCCAGCACCCGATTTGTGGTCGGCCACCGACTCATCCTCCCCGAGCAACCGAAGGTCCCCCCCCCCTGTCCCTCTTTTTGCCTGGGATTCCTAAAGTCTGTCGTCGAAGATGTCAGTAACATCGGCCGCGTCGTTGCTGTCGGCCACGGCCACGGCCACGGCCTCAGCGCCGACGTCGACTGGGAGTAGCATCAGAGTGGCCTCCCAGGGCGGTGTCATTGATGGGGCCAACCCTACACACTACAACCCCAAGGACCCAATCCCCCTGTTCATCATCCAGGTATGTTCATCCGGCGTGCTGCTGGTAGCCAGTACTTACCTTTCTGTAGGCGAGTCTGATCATTATCGTCTGCCACATTATCCACTGGCCGCTCTCCAAGATCCGGCAGCCTCGGGTGATTGCCGAGGTCGTCGGCGGCATCCTCCTAGGGCCATCGGTTATGGGCCGCATCCCGGGTTTCCGCGCAGCCATCTTCCCCGCCGAGTCCGTCCCGTTCCTGACCCTAGTGGCCAACCTGGGTCTCGTACTTTACCTTTTCCTCATCGGGCTCGAGACCGATGTGAGGTTCCTCATAAGCAATTGGCGGGTGGCCACGTCGGTGGCCTTGGGCGGTCTGACACTGCCATTTGCGCTGGGCTGCGCCCTGGCCTGGGGCGTGTATAACCAGTTTCTGGGCGACGACGGCACCCGGCACATCGGGTTTAGCGTCTATATGCTCTTCGTTGGCGTTGCTATCGCCATCACGGCAAGCCAGATCCGTCCGACGTGCTCGACCTGACAGCCGGCTGACTGCTTTTGTCGTAGGCATTCCCAGTTCTGTGCCGCATCCTGACCGAGCTTAAACTGCTCGATACCCCGGTCGGCGTCATCGTGCTTTCCGCGGGTGTTGCAAACGATGTTGTTGGTGAGTCGATAGGGATCCGGTCCCAACGCAGGACTGCACGGAGCTGACGCTCTTAGGGTGGATTCTCCTCGCGCTCTGTGTCGCCCTTGTGAACGCGGGGAACGGCCTCACAGCGCTTTGGATCTTACTGGCATGTCTGGGATACATGCTCTTGCTCTTGTACGCCATACGGCCCGCCCTCATCTGGGTGCTTCGACGGTCTGACAGCATCGAATTGGGCCCATCCCAGAGCATGATTGCCCTGATCCTCCTCCTCGCCCTGGCCTCAGCCTTCTTCACGAGTATCATTGGTGTTCACGCCATCTTTGGGGGCTTCATGGTCGGTCTCATCCTCCCGCGCGACGGGGGGTTCAACATCAAGGTCACGGAGAAGCTAGAGGATCTGATCGGCGCCCTCTTCCTCCCTCTCTACTTCACCCTATCTGGCCTGAATACGGACCTCGGGCTCCTAGACTCGGGTATCGCGTGGGCGTACGTTGTCGCCGTCACCTTGGTTGCCTTCTTCACCAAGCTGGCGGGGGCCTCAGTGGCCGCTCGGCTCAACGGGCTCGTCTGGAGGGAGTCGCTCACCATCGGCGTGCTGATGAGTT
>Ga0247777_1000362_pt1 | contig 12504 bp, 13 predicted proteins | sample UWRJL154409C5_FD_179937 | JGI IMG/M metagenome (GOLD analysis project Ga0247777, IMG submission 179937) | Plant litter microbial communities from Arlington Agricultural Research Station in Wisconsin, United States - UWRJ-L154-409C-5 | ecosystem: Environmental > Terrestrial > Plant litter >...
GGGGGGGTGTGTGGGTTGGTTTGGGAAGGTGGGTGGGGAGCGTTGGTTGGAGGAACTGGTGGAGCTGGTTGGCGTGGAGTTTGATGGATCGATGGCCTTGGGTTTGTGACTGGCGAGTGGGGAGCCGTTTGATCCAAGAGGGCGGTCCGAAGTGACGCAATGACCTGATAAGTGGTTGCTGTGTTTAGCGGATGGTGGGGTTGTAACGTGGAGGTTGAAGCCGCGGCTGGTGTTCTAGTCGTCGTTGGTGACGCAGAGCCGCACGCTAAAGTGGACTTTAAAATTTAGCGGGCCGGATCTCGGGCGCTGAAGCGGGCCGCTAAATTAACCTTAGCAGCGGGCCTTAATGGGAACCAATCCGTACCGGGGTTCTTCCCGTCTCTGAGATCGTCCCTCCGTTCACCACTGCACTTGGAAAGTGGAGAGAACATCGGATGTCTTGGAGGCGTGGGTACCCTATTCTGCCATTGCTGGCCGTTCTCGCAAGATCAATCAGACTACACTACGGCACGTAAAGCAGAACCCTCCTTTCGTCCCGCCTCACCCCTGCGACTCCTTCACTTCTCGCCTCATGGCGTCGATAACCCGGGCATCGCGGTCGCGCACGTCGTCCGCCACCTCCACAAAGGCGCGCCCCTCAATGGTACCGGTGCGCCAAGTCTGAAAGGCCGTCTCCAGGGGCGTCATCAGCTCGGCGGCGCTGTGCGTGTCGGCGCGGTTCATGCACAGCAGGTCGCGCACAAAGTCGCGCAGCGCAAAGGTGTAGTCGTGCTGCGCCGCGAAGGGGTCGTTGAGGTCGACGGCCGGGTGACACTCGTGCCGGCAGGGCGCGGCCGGTTGGTTGTCCATGTGCCGGCACCCGCACGCGTCGCACTCCTCCGGGTCCGGCGCCGGCCGCCCCGTCATCATGCGGAACAAGAGGGCCCCCACGCTGAAGAGGTCACTGCCGCGCGTGTACGGCCGCTCGTCCTGCTCGGTGCTCAGTTTAGCAGTGAAGTAGGGACGGGACGGATGGAAGATGGCAGACGGTCGACGGAGGGAGACGCCCGGAAGGGCCTCACTTAACTCACCTTGGGGAGCGAGTACACGTCGGCCACGGTCACGCGCTGCTTCAGCACGTCGAAGCCGACAAAGTCACTGCTCGCGTCGGCGGCCACGACACCGCGCGACAGGCCGTTGACGTGGCCCGAGACGAAGCAGCGGCTGAAGTCGCCGAGCTTGCAGGCGCCGTACGTCTCGGCGCCGCGCGGCAGCTGGAAGAAGACGTTCTCGGCCCGCACCGCGCGGTGCACCACGGGCATCCAGTCGCTGTCCGCCACCCACTCGTGCAGCGCGCGCCGGCCCAGCACCACCTCGCCGCCGCCCGCCGCCCCCGCGCCCGCCGGCCGGTGCCGGTGCACCGCCGTCGTCACCCAGTCGCGCCGGTACCCGTCGTGCAGCCAGGCCAGCGCGCCCACGAGCCCGCGCAGGACGTGCCAGCACAGCGACTCGGGCAGGAAGCCCCGCGCCGTCGCCAGCACCGGCGGCTCCCGGAAGAGGGTGTCGAGCGTGCCGCCGTCGCAAAAGTCCCACAGGAGGATTTCCTTGTCGTCGCCGTCCTGGCCGTCGCCGTCGTTGGTCACTTGGATGGTGCCCGCGAGCGAGACGAGGTTCTCGTGGTTGAGCAGCTCGAAGACGGGCTCGCCTGCCCCGAGTGCCATCAGCTCGCCCAGGGGCTCCGTCGCCGCCCAGGTGCCGACGCGGCCTAGCAACTTTTCGCCGTCGAGGTTGCGCCGCACGAGGAAGAGCCCCGTGGGCTCGTCGATGCAGCTGAGAATGGTGAACTCGTCGCCGCGCTTGGCTTCGGCGTTGGTGTCCGCCATGGCGTTGTCGTTGTCGTCGTCGTCTTTCTGGCCGTTGCCTCCAGGGACGAGAGGTCTCCGCGGGGGCGAAGGGATTCAAACGCGCCCAAGAGGGAGGGCGACGTCTTGTTGTCCCGACTGGAATGCTGGCATGTTGGCCGTCTTTGTTGCCCGCCGAGGCAGCAAACATTCCTGGGGACGTGGTCAGATGCCTCAACGCCCATTGTCCCAATGCGGAATCCGCCGTCGTTGGTCTGATGGTGAAGGGCGAGACGTAAACGTGGTTGCTTCTGGACAACTTGGAAGCTTGGAATGGAAGAAAACCGTGCTACGGGCGGACGCTCTTAAGAGGACGACAACAACATCTTCGTCCGCGAGTCGAGGCAGTCGACTTAAGACGATACTTCGCTCTCTGACGACCGCTCTCGACAGTCCCAAGGCCCATGAAACCCTTCTCTACACTCCCAAGGTAGGACCCTGAGACTCTCACCTCATCACACCTCATGATACCTCAATTTTGTCCTGGCCTCCTCCCCTCCTCAAACCCCACACCACGTCATCGCTACCCTACCAACGCTCCCACCAAAGTAGAACCGCCCTCTCCATCCAAAACCCTCTGGCACGCAGGCATGGGCCGCTCGCGTAGTCTTTCCCCAGCCCACCGATCCCGACATATCCCCACGAGCCCCCCCCCCTCCCGCGGCGTCTTACATGGGTGACACCTCCCAAGAGACACCCACCCGTTCCATGACCAGAAAGACAACCCCATCTCCTCTCCGCCAATACTCGGTCGTGAATTTGTCACGGCGCCCCTCCCCTACCCCCGTTCTTGAGACGGCGCCAAGCCCGCGACGCAGAAAGTCGAGGTTCCGCGACGCGCTGCGAGCGATCGGCCCGCCCACACAGGCCGATCAGATTCCCCGTTTCACGCCGACGCCCGGCTGGTCCTTCCCCCACCGTCGCGCCCGCGGCAGGTGCAGACGAGCGAACAACTTCTCCCGCCGTCCGAGATTCTGTCCTCGCCGCCCTCGTCGCCTCTCCCGAGCCCGAGGGGGGCGTTTCCCCCCGTCGCATCGGCGTCTGGGTCGGTTTGGCCTTCCCCGTCTCTTCTTTCCCTTTTCTCTGCTCGTCCGCGCCCGTCTGTCCGCCCGCGCGCCGGAGAGAGCAAGGCGTGCCGAGTCGGTCGTCTCATGCTCGAGGGGCGGGCGACTGACCTCCGCGCCCGCGTGTGGCCTTGCCCTTCTTCCCTCTCCGTGCTGTGCGGTCCACGAGACGGAGGAAGACGAGACAGCCGGAGGGCGTCGTTCGAAACGTCCCAGTCTCGGACATTTTGTCGGAGCTTCACCCCCCCAGCTTGTTATCTGTTCCTTCCCGGGTTCTTTGCCCGCCGCCTGCGGTGCCTTGTCTTTGTCCTCCGATCTGCCCGAAGCCGGGGGGGGGGAACAAGCCTCGAGATCGGGCTCTAGTCAGTCCTCTGCGTGCGTGACATCCCTGTCGTTTGCAAGTCGCATCTCGTCACCTGCCGGCTGGAAATCTGGCCGTGGTGTTGCAGCCTCTTCGTTGAATCGAAAGGTCGCATTCTGAAGAGTTTGTCCAGGTGTTACACGGTCCGGTTTCAATGCGCCGAGACGACCGTGGGAGTCGTGGGGGGCGTTTGAGTGTAGAGTAGCTTGGTATTTAAAGGTTCGCGATAGCTTATCCTCGCTCCATTCCATCCTACTAATTGTTTCTTTGTTGCTTGTCAGCAGACTCTATCTGCGAGATGTAATGCATAAATGTGTGTTTTCATGTCTAGAACCCAGACAGACCTAAGTACAGCGTCCCCGTGGACGGCGGGTAGTGTCCTTGCCGTTGTATCTCCCAGTCCCACAGCCCCCCATATATCCAGATATCCATAGATATGTACAAATCCACGCCCCGGTGATGGTGCCACCGTCCGTATAGGCTCTGGTCTGCTACACCCCCCTTTGACACCAACCGTCCGCTTCCCTCACTCGGCTCCCCATGTCGACACGATCACGCACTTGCAATAGACGCCAAGGATATCTCGCTCCGGCACGCAGTCGGCGTTGAGCGAGTGTAAAAGTGGATTTCTTCATCTGGCCTGTCTTTGTCTTGGGAGTGGTGGATGCGACGGGGAACAGAGGGCAGAAGAAATAACCAAGGTCAAGAAGTTGGATCATCGACCTTTCCACGACATTTTTCTCGGGTGTTTTTAGGTGGTCTGAGCGAGCCTTCAAGTGTGTTCGTACAAGGTTTGCAAAGGAGTGACGCTTCCCGCCGGAGCCTGAGGTTCGAGAGGCGTTCGTGTACTTGGCGGGGAGGGCCGCTCCGGCTGAAAAGTCCCGTCCCGATGTTGAGGCGGGGGCCGCCGCCGAGATCGATCGTCGTAGTGGCTCCCCGGGCACGATCTCGGGCGGGACGGGGCGGTGGCCCCGGAGCAGCGCCTCCGGCTTCGGCCTCGGCGGAAACGATCTGGGGGAAATCGGAGGGTAAACACCGAGGGAATCGCCGTCATCGTCTGGTCGGGGCAGCGTGCGGCCGCTGTCTAAGCAAAGGCGCCGACGATGGACATGCCCACGGCTGTCGCACCGTTAGCTGACCGACGACTCCTTTTTGTGGCGGTTCGGGTACGGGGGGAGACTCACCTCCGGCCAAGACCCAGCAGAAGGCCACGATCTTGTCCTTCTTGGTCAGCAGGCGGTTCGCCTCCTCGGACAAGAAGTCTTCGGCCAGCAGGTCAACCAGGGCGGCGTAGAGTAGCAGGCCAGACGAACTGTCGCCATGTTAGTCGTCGCTCCTCCAGCTGCATGGCCGATCGGGCCCATCCTGGAAGCTACTCACATGGCGTTGAATATGCCGACGATGATGAGCCCGAAGGCGCTGTTGGGATCGTACGAGTTCCGCGCCAGGAGACCGATGGCCTGGCCGATGGGCGCCGTGGTGCCGAAGGCGACGACCAAGACCCAGGGCCGGATGCTCCCGCGCGGATAGGGGACGGCGGCGATGCGGGAGCCCAGACCAAGGCCCTCGAACATCTGGTGGAAGAGGATGGCGACGAGCAGGATGACAAAGCCGTCGATGGTGATGGAGATGGTCATGCCGACGAAGACGGAGTGGAACAGGATGCCGCCCTCGAGCAGCGTGATGTTGAGCGACATCTTCCGGTAGACCTGCGGGTCCACCATCTGGCCCTCTTCGTCGATGTAGGGCGACTCGGTCACCACGACGGTGTGGCGCTTGGGCGCCATCGACACGGGGCGCGCCGTCGCCGGTTCCGAGGCCGTGGCCGACCGGATCATGCTTACCATCTCGAGGCGCTGGCGCACGTACTGCTCGTAGAAGACGACGAACCACGACGGCATCTCGGACTGCGGGAGGAAATCGGCGTTGTTCGACGAGTAGACGTCCTGCTCGGCGCGCGCCTTCTCATCGAACCTGTCACGGTCAGCCGGTTTGCCCACCCGTCGCGGCTCGGCACAGGGCGACGGACATCTTCCGGGCGACCTTCTTCTCGTAGTCAATCTCGTCCGTCTCGAAGCTGCCCCTGCTCAGGTTCCGCTGGGGCCGCGGAGGTTGGTGGTGATGCTGGTGCGAATAGGCAACGCCGTGCCCGTGGCCGTGGTGCTCCAGGGCCGGGGTCGAATCCAGCCCCATGGGCCCGCCGTGCGAGTGCCCGCCCGTCTTGGCGTTGAGCCACATCTCGATGACGAAGAGACAGAACATGGACGCCATCATGATGACACCGGGCATCGGCGGGTAGTAGACGGTGAAAAGATCGGGGAGGCAGGGGTCCATGAGGTTGCCAAAGGCCGTCGGGAGTAGCTAGAGGCCTGTCAGCGCCGGAATCCTCCCTCCTCGCACCAAGATACCACGCACATGGACAAAGGCCGTGGCCACGAGCACGCCCGTTCCGAAATGTTTACAGGCGAAGAAGATCCTGGGCGGGATCTTCATCCACGACACCTTCTTGGCGACGACGGGGAAGCCGGCCCCTGTGTTGTCTTCGTTAACCCCAAGCCCTTCTCACGCCTTCCAGGAGTCGGCGCCATGCTTACCAAAGATGGAGGCTCCCAAGACCATAACTGCCAGGTGTCAGCTCCGTATCCCATCGAGTCCGCGGAGGCCACTTACAGAGACCGGCGACGTGGAGTCCCAGATCGTACTCCCCGACCTCACCGGAACTCCCACACACCGGTTTTTCCATGTCGGACATGATGCTCTCGTCCTTCTAAAAAACCCCCCCTGGGTCGCCACTCCCCGTCAGCTTTCCGCCTCCGAGTCGAAGGCCGATGCGTCTCCCCAGACTCACCCAGTCTATACCCGCCAAGGAAAGGGACAAAGAAGCCGTCCCGCAGCTTCGGAGGAAAAGGTCGACGAGAGGCCTCTATCCTGACGTCTAAAAGAAGAGAAGAGAAAGGACGGAAGGAAACGAAGCACGGATTACGACTTCCCCGGACACAACATCTCAGGTTCCAAGAAAAGTGGCAGAGCCAAGACGAGATCTCTGGGCCGTTCGGCGCCGGGCCAGCTTTAATAGCATAACGATGACAAGAAACCTGAGGAGAGAACAAACCATGCGGTAAGTATACGCGCGATCGAAAGGCCCACGACTCGGCGCTTCTCGCGCCGCCAAGGAGCAGGACGGAGGAGGAGCCGAGAGGCCAGGTCGAGGGTTGGCGGAGCCTTCTCTGGGCCCCTGCTGTACCTCGACGCTGTGAGACTCGGGCATGGCGTCGATCCAGTGATCGACCCAGAGTATTGATTCGCCGGCAAGTCGGTGGGCCTCGCCCTCGCCGTCGAGACGAGGCTCTCAGAGGAAAGTCGTGGCTAAACCAGCGTCTGCTTCACGCTGGCCTTGGCGTAGCCACATGTTTCTCATATCTGGGCGCTCAAACACCCGACCAATGCCTCCTTGCTGCCTCGACGGCACCGAGCGGGTTGAGACAAAGGCCCACTGGGGGCGCTGGCCCAAACCCAGACCGCGACTGAGGTCGTCGAGCCCGTCGCCCAGACGCCTTTTCCAGGGACCTGTTCGCGAGTCGTTGAGCTCGTCGGGGAAAATTTGAAATGTGTGAAACGGATCCACCTAGTAACCATAACCATAACTCGGGCCGGCCTTCCCTGGCTTCGAGAAGGCTGCCGGCACACCCAGTCGGGGATTTCGAGGCCCTTTGCCCTTGCCGGCGTCCCTGGCGAGCAGACCCGCGGTGGGCTGCGGCACCAGGGGCAAACGCTCCGTCGAGGCGACGCAGCGGGTATTGGGGGGGGGGCTTCGAGGGGCGTCCTCGCGTCGTCGCTCAAAGCTGTAGCTGTAACTGGGCCGGCCTCGCCATGAGACAGCGCGGTGGAGCTCTGTCGACGATGCCGCGGTGGCCAAAACGAGAACAGAGGCTTGGCGTCTGGGGTTGCTGTAGACTTTTTATCTTTTCGGCCGTGTTTCCACGGCCGCGGCTCTTGGCAATAATGCTCCGACCGAGCCAGACCGCCGACCGTTGCATGGGGACGCCCGCGCCGTTCGAAACGGGTGCAGGCGGCCAATGGGAGGCCGCGGGATCGCTCAAGGTGCCGTCGACGATCGCCAGGTTCCGACATGCGGGTCTTTTTCGCCGATCGGCTTTCGATGGCTTCCAGACGACGGCCCTGGCGAGCCTTGTGCCGTGCCAGCCGGCCACCTGCAGGCGGCCCAGGCGGCGTGCAGAGAGACGCCTGCCGCGCCGGCACATCGTCTGCTCTCCGCATACCATCGCCTGCAAGCGAACGAGCCGTGCTCGTGCAGCGCATGGAGGAGCACTACTCCAGACTCGGAGAGCCTCGACCCTCCACCCCAGGCGGTGAGCGGGCGCTCGACATCGGCTGCATCCCCTGGGAGAGCTGCTCCGGACCTGTCTCTCTTGGCGCGACCCCGTCGATCGGTTTGAAGGAGAGCCGACTCGTTGGCCCCTTCGCGTCGAGTTGCCCAACCCAAGCCCCGGGCGGGCAACGCTAGTCGGACCGCGTATGATGCAACGCTCCTTGGTGGCCACCCTTGGCTCCCTCCATCGGCGGGGTCATGATATAACGCGCCCCCGTCGTCCGCCTGGACTCTCTCATTCAAGACAAACAACTTTTGTCGAGAGCATAAGACGCAGAGTGTCCACACCATGCCAGGCACCGAATCACAGCCCGATCCGTCCGGCCCAGGTACGTAGCGTCCGATCCGGCAGAAGTTTCGAACCACCTCCCGTGCTTGGGCCAATCATGGGTCGCTCTCCATGCTCCTGCCCCTTGCCCCCGCCAGCCTGGCCTTGGCTGACCATGGAGTGAAGCCCTCGCGGCCGTGGCTGAGGAGGACAAGATCACCCCAGTCGACGTGTACCAGCGAGAACGGCCAGCCCGGAGCAGTGACGGCCGGTCCGAGGAGGCCGAAGCGGCGTCGTCCGGGGCGGCCGTGCAGCCGGCCTCGTCGTCCGACTCGGACCCGGCCGATCCCATGGGCATCGGTCGACACCGCCGCGACAACGTGACCCGGAGGCAGATGAAGATTGACCACCCCAAGGGCGACAAGAAGAAGCTCAAGAAGTTCTACACGCGCCAGAACGAGCTCATCGAGGAGTTCCTGGGCGCCGGCGATGAGGAGCGGCTGGCCGTCGAAGACGACATCAAAAACGGGCCCAAGGTCAAATTTGCAGTCCACGCATCGTTCGTCGTCAACTTCTTCCTCTTTGTGATCCAGATGTATGCGGCCATCTCGACCGGGTCTCTCTCGGTAAGTCGTGCAGTGGGGCGGGGGGGTAGAAAGGCGGCGATCTGACCAGCGCTGACCGTACCCAGTTGTTTGCCACGGCTGCCGACGCCTTTGTAAGTCATGTCCCACGTCCTCTTTGCCGGGGCAGTGTTGACAACAGGTAACAGATGGATCTTGTGTCGTCGTTTGTGATGCTGATCACATCAAAACTGGCCGCTCGCCCGAGCGTGTACAAGTACCCCGTGGTGAGTGACGGCTTCATTCTGCCTGACGATCAAGCGTCTCATTGCCGAGTAGGGCCGCCGGCGGATCGAGACCATAGGGATCATCTTATTCTGTGCCCTGATGACGACCGTCGCCATTCAACTCCTGGTAAGCGTCTTGCTGGGGAAGGCGAGGCACCCGTCCGTATGCTCATCAGTAACGCCAGATTGAATCGGCTCGGAATCTCGGCGCTGGGCCTCATGAGTCGCATGAGCTCCACATCATCCCCTTGGTGTTTGTGGGCATCGCCAGTAGGTCTGGCCGTCCTGTAGCCGAAGCGCGGTCGTGCTGATGAGCGGTAGTCCTCGCCAAGGGTAGTCTCATGTTCTACTGCCTGGCGTATCGGAGGTATCCGTCGGTCCACGTCTTTTTCGTAAGTGCGGTGTTGATGATCAACCGAGACGCCGGGCAGAAGTTGGCTGACGGGTAGCAGATCGACCACCGCAACGACATTGCTGTCAACATCTTCGGACTGGTCATGTCGGTTGTGGGCGACCGCTTCGTGTGGTACCTCGATCCGGTCGGCGCCATCTGCATCGCACTGTTGATCCTGTTTTCGTGGGTGGCCAACGCTTTCGAGCAGGTCTGGCTCCTGGTGGGCAAGTCGGCGCCCAAGGAGTTCATCTCCAAGCTCATCTACATGACCATGACGCACGACACGCAGATCCTCAAGGTCGACACGGTCAGTTCGCCTCGCCCCGGGCTCTGAGACCTTACCGCTGACAATCCCCGCAGTGCCGGGCTTACCACGCCGGGCAGAAGTACTACGTCGAGGTGGACGTGGTCATGGACGAGAACACGCCGCTGAAGATCTCGCACGACGTCAGTCAGACGCTGCAGCGCAAGATGGAAGGTCTGGTCGACGTCGAGCGGGCCTTCGTCCACGTCGACTACGAGAACGACCACGACGTGAACATGGAGCACAAGCCGCTGTACGAGAAGACGGCCCCCAAGAAAACGCTCAGGGAGAGGCTTCAGGCCGGGAGGAGGCGGATCGAGGACCTGTTTCCGGGGAACAATGCCTCCTGACACGAACCAAAACAGAGCTATTTGAGCGGTAAACGATTCTGTACGAAGAGACCAGTGCGTAATTTATGATAGCGTCAAGCCGAGTAGACAAAAATGGTGTCTGAGAAGCACCTAGCAGTAGTATATGTGAGCCTATGTTGGAGTGAGGTGAGGTGCATCCTTCCAAGCGTGAACCAGGTGGACCTTGAAGCTGCTCCATCGGGCCCGTGCACAGCGCCACACTTCAGGGGTGGCTCAAAAAAGTCGGCGACTCCCGTCCATCCGACAGCTCATGGTCGGCCCATCTCAACACCCATCCCGTCGCCGTAGAGGGACGGATCCAGCCCAAGAATCCCGCCAAATGCTCTTCCTAACGCCTGGCCTACGAAGGGCTGCCCTTCAAGCCTCCAGGCCAGCCTTCATCTGTCGCCAATGCCTCCGCCGCCAGAAACCCCCAGCTCCGTCGTCGCGCGTGGCCGTCCAGGTCGCCCGGGTGAGGAGCTACGCGACGGCGCCGTCCCGGCCGCCCCCCCCGAGCTCCGCCGCCAGCACCGCCCACCCCGGGAGCGCCGCGCCCGCCAACCCAGCGCATAACTCATCGTCCGGGAAGGCTTTCCCCGACGCGTCGCCGCGCGCCGTAGCCTACTGGCTCTTGGGCAGCGCCGCGAGCGTCTTCGGCATCGTCGTCTTCGGCGGCCTCACCCGCCTGACCGAGTCCGGGTAACTGCCCCAGCGCCCTCCCTCTGTCTCCCCGACGACGAAGCACTGCTGACTTCTTCTCCCCTCTCCCCCTCCAGCCTGAGCATCACCGAATGGCGGCCCGTCACGGGCTCCCTCCCCCCCCTCTCCCCCGCCGACTGGGAGGTCGAGTTCGCCAAGTACCGGGCCAGCCCCGAGTTCGCCCTGCTGAACCCGCACATGACCCTCCCCGAGTTCAAAAAGATCTTCTACATGGAGTGGACCCACCGCCTCTGGGGCCGCCTCATCGGCCTGACCTTCGTCCTGCCCACCATCTACCTCGTCGCCCGCCGCCGCGTCTCGGCCCGCACCGCCGCCCGTCTCGTCGGCCTCTCGGCCCTCATCGGCGTCCAGGGCGCCCTCGGCTGGTGGATGGTGCGCTCCGGCCTGTCCGACGACCTCTTCGCCCCGGGCTCCCACCCCCGCGTCTCGCAGTACCGTCTGGCCGCCCACCTCGGCACCGCCTTCGCCTGCTACGCCGGCATGCTCCTCGCAGGGCTATCCATCCTACGCGCGCGCCGCGCCCTGCGCGACCCGGCCGCCGCCGCCGTCCGCGCCGCCGCCCTCACCACCCCCCGGGTCCTCAACCGCTTCCGCATCGCCGTCGCCGCCGTCGCCGCTCTGGTCTTCACCACGGCCATGTCGGGCGCGCTGGTCGCCGGCCTCGACGCGGGGCTCATCTACAACGAGTTCCCACGCATGGGCGTCGGCCTGACGCCGCCGCGCGCCGAACTGTGGGATCGCTTCTACTGCCGCCGCCCCGACGCCGCCGACTTGTGGTGGCGCAACATGCTGGAGAACCCCAGTCTCGTCCAGCTCGAGCACCGCATCCTCGCCTCCACCACCTTCGTCGCCGTGTGCGCGCTGTTCGTGCTCTCGCGCCGCGGGCGCGTCGCCGCCGCCTTGCCCCCCGATGCTAAGAAGGCCGCTACGGGGGTCTTACACTTAGCCCTGATGCAGGTAACCCTCGGCCTCGGCACGCTCCTCTACATGGTACCCATCCCGCTAGCGGCGGCGCACCAGGCGGGCAGCCTCGCGCTGCTCACGGGTGTGCTGGTGCTGGGCCACCGACTGCGAGTACCCCCGACGACGATGCGGTTGGTGCGGAAGAAGCTCGGGGAGGCGGGCATACCGGCGAGCAAGGCATGAGGCTGGGTTTTGCTCCACGGAGCCCCTAGGCGCAGATGTATAAACACTTGTGCAACATTCCAAAGCTACAGTATCAGGCGGGGACGGAAATACGGTGCGGCCAGGGCTGGGGGTAAATTTACCCCTACCAGGCTCCACCGCCGGTACATGCCAGAAAGAAACTTTTGATAAACCGGCCTTGTACCACGTCTCGAGCAAGCGTACACGCTGCCGCCCATCTCTACACCACTCCAAAATCAATCATTGACCCAGGTCGTAACGGCGTGCATGTTGAAGCCCCCGCGACGGACCACCGCGCTCACCGCTCCCTCTCCCCGTACCTCTCCCAGCCCTTCTCACTTGTGGCCTATCATCCCGAGTCAGCAAGTGCCGTGTAATTCTCCGAAACGGTGGCGCACGGGAGGCGGGAAACTCACCTATGCCCTCCTCGGGCAGCGGCTGGACGTTGACGACCTCGGCGGCGAACTTCTCGGCAGGCGGGGCCGTCTTGTCTTCCCTCATGAAGGGGAAGGCCAGCACCTCGCGGATGGCGTAGCGGTCCGTCAGGAACATGGCCAGGCGATCGATACCGAGGCCCCAGCCGCCCGTCGGCGGGAGGCCGTACTCGAGCGAGCGCAGGAAGTTCTCGTCGACGAGCTGCGCCTCGTCGTCGCCCTGCGCCTTCTGCCGTGCCTGCTCCTCGAAGCGCATGCGCTGGTCGAAAGGATTGTTCAACTGCGCGCGTCGCACGGGTCAGTCGGGGGCGGGCCCTAGTTGGTGGGGGTCAAAAAAAAAAGG
>Ga0247777_1000363_pt1 | contig 12482 bp, 9 predicted proteins | sample UWRJL154409C5_FD_179937 | JGI IMG/M metagenome (GOLD analysis project Ga0247777, IMG submission 179937) | Plant litter microbial communities from Arlington Agricultural Research Station in Wisconsin, United States - UWRJ-L154-409C-5 | ecosystem: Environmental > Terrestrial > Plant litter >...
GAGAGCCTCGCCTCGGTGGCGGCCCGCACCTCGTCGGGCGTCTACGTCTGCTTCGTGCGGGACCGCGACGGGCACTCGCTCGAGCGGGCCGTGCGGTGGGGCTGCCGCTTCTCGCTGGTGCCGACGCTGCGGCGGGCGCTCGCGGCCGGGGCCGACGCCAACGCCACACACCGCTGCATCCTCGCGCACGCCATCGACGGCGTCGACCCGGCGCCGGCGGTGCGCTTCCTGCTGGGCGCCGGCGCCGACCCTAACGGGCCCGAGCGCACCAACGCCTGGCGGCTGGCGGCGCGCACGCTCAACGCCGCCGCGTCGCAGCCGCCGCGCTGGTGTCCCGTGCCCGTGCTGGAGATGCTGCTGGCGGCCGGGGGCCGGCTCGCGCCCGCGCCCGCGGAGACGGGCTACCATAGTAGCCGCGTGGGGCTGTGCGCCATGGAGCAGTGGCGGACCGTCATGTCGCTCGAGCAGGTGCGCGGCCCGCGGCGGCGGCTGCCGTGGGCGGCGGGGGGCCACGGGGGACCGGCGAGCAGCGACGGAGGCGGCGGACGGGAGAACAAGGCGGCGGACGGGCGCGAGACGGACTACCTCATGCGCCACGACCACTGCCAGCACGAGGGGTCGTGCTCCGTGGCCACGACGCGGCTGCTGCTGTCGTACGGGGCCGACCCCAACTTCCGGCGCAGCGACGACACGCTCGTGACACTGGCGCTGCGGGACCGGCGGCGGCCGGTGGAGCTGTTGCGGGCGCTGGCCGACCACGGGGCGGACCTGTCGGGTGGGCTGAGCGAGCTGGCGGGCCACAACCCGGCGACGGGCGTTGTGCTGCTACCGGGCTGGTGGCGGCAGCTGACGGACCCCGTGCCGCTGCATCTGGCGGCCGAGGACGCGGTGCGGCTGCGGTCGCTGGCGCGGCGCCCGCGCGGCAAGGGTTGGCGCGTGTACCCCGAGGTGCAGTGCCACCGGGCGCCCGAGGTGGTGCGCTTCCTGCTCGGGCAGGGCGTCGAGGTGGACGAGCGCAGCGAGACGCTGCTGGGTATGTGGGACAAGGGCTGGCGGAGGTGGTATCGACCCGCTGCGGGCGGCAAGGTCGGCGGCGTGGTGGACAGGGCGGCGAGGACCGCCGACGGCGCTTGCGTGAAAGCGGCTCGAGAGGACGAACCGGATGCGGTGGTCGACCAGGAACGAAGTACGTCGGGCGGTGACTTGTATTCATAAGGCGCTCGGTTTCGCGAGGATGAGGCATCTATAAAGCATCCGACCGGCGGTGTTGTAGCTGTTCTGTGCCGTGCTCCACGCGTCCATCACATTGGATTGTGTGCGAGACCGGCAAGGGACGTCTTCTCATCTAGGGGCAGAAGCCTATAGCGTGTGGTAAATTCAAATCTCGGAGGCTACACTCTTCTGGCTTAAGTGGCACTTACCTGATGAAGCACAACATTGGCGATGTTCCTTCCCCAGCCGATAGCTGTTGGGAGTCTTGGGTGACAAAGCTTACTCCAGGCCGCAAAAGAATGCAATGCTCCAATCATTGCGGCCCCGGGGGGACTATAGCGTCAAACCCCTTAGAAAGAGTATCCTGCTACGGTCGGATTCCCCTCGACAAACAAACAGAGGCGCGGAGCGCCGTCAAAAGAGCAGCCCGCTCAAGGGCTTGCCGACCTAGGACGGTTGGTCAAAGTGTCGCCTAGCCCAGGAGGACCGCACTCAAGCAAACCACCGTACGCTTGTCTTGGTAGCACGAGAAGCATGGGGGCGGGGGCTTGGACGGGGAAAGATGTCGCATTCATCTCGAAAGACGGGGAGGGAGAGAATGCTCGATGGTTCTTCGTTGCAGGCGACCCTAGGGACAACAGGGAGGTGAGAAGAATCGTCAAACGAGAGGGAGAGAACCATAGCGACTGGCCACTGTAAGGGAGAGCCTGCTCGAGGGCAGAGGCGGAATTGCTTGCAATATCTGATGGCGCCTCAACAAGACGAGAGGGGCTCAAGACTTGGAGGATGCACGTCCTCGGCTGAGGATCGAGACTCTGAAGCGTGCCCATGTTCGAGAGGGAAGCATGTGCGGGCAAGTATTGATCGCCAGAGCCCACCACCGTTGATAGACAGCCGACGCAGTGTCTGGTATGAGAGAGAAAGGCAGTAAGAAGCGCAAGGTTTGGTAGATGGAGTTGTGTGATGTAAAGTAGATGAATTCCTCTCTTCGGGCGGGTCGGCGAACGTCAGGTTTATCCCGACGATGAGGAGCTCCGGTTTGGGATTAGCGGCATCCATCCGAATCTGGCCTAGGTTCCGAGGGCGCGAAACAGGGAAGGTCGGCCGGTGCTCGAGCGGACCTGAGTGAGGAGTGGATTCCCCGTCGAGCCCGTCCTGCATCTCAACCGCTGTGGCTCGTGTTCCCAATTGCGTGCCAACACGAGCCACAGCGGCCCACCGCCTTGATTTTGCACGGCAACGCCCCTGCGTTTCGTTCCAACCACGTCGGTCTGGCTCTCCCTCCCTCAGCCCCCGTCGCCGTCGTCCAGCAACCACGGAGCAACGAACAGCCATCGCCAGGCCCTCGCTTTTGTCGATTGATTTCACTCGTTCAGCCCACACTCTCGTTTCGCCTTTCTCGACCCCTCTCCGTCCTCCCCATATTACTCTTCCTCCCCGCCGCCAGTAGAGATTGACAAGACGGAACACAAACCCACCGTTTCGCGCCCCAAGCCGAGTTACCCGCTCCAACATTGCCAGCGACCGACGACGACTGTCTCCGCCGCCCAACCCCGTGTCCGCCCCCCTCCATCTATCTCCCCTCCGCCTCCCTTTCGTTCTCGCGCATCGCCGTACAACTCGCCGCTCGACAACGAGGACGCGTTGGCGGCTGGTGGAAATCGTGTAGGGTTATTTGAGATTGGATCTGTGTCGCCCCGAAGAGGCGCGCCGCCTAAGGCACCCCGGGACACGAACCAACTGACTACTCGCCGCCGAAACGCACAACGGTCCAAGTCTGTCTGCACAGGGAACTGTTGCTGCATTGACAGCGGCTTCACCTCGCGGTGCCACGCCCTGTTCGCGAATCCCTGTCGAGACACCCTGGTCGGCCTCTCGTCCTCCTGGTTAGGTCGGCATCCTCTGGCCCAAGATGGGTTTCGGTGACTTCACGAGCCTCTGCCGCATGGCGCCGCTGCCGTTATGTGCGTCGATTGGGCCCATCACGTCGTTAGCGAGCGGTGTCGGCATCGAACCCGACTGCTACGCGAGGAATATCGAGCTGGCGAACACGCTCATCTTCCAGGGCGCCACGAGCGCCATGCACATCGTCACCCTGCTCATGACGGTCATCATGGTGCTGCACGTGCGGGGGAAATTCACAGCCGTCGGTACGTGCTCTGGCTTGCGAGGACGATGCGGCGGCTCGCTGTCGTCGGCGAGAGCAGCGTTTGACTGACGAGAACCTTGACTTGCAGGCCGAAAGGAGATCACCACCTTCTTCTATCTCTACATGCTCCTGACTTTTCTCTCCCTCTGTCTCGACGCTGGTGTCATACCCGCCGGGTCGTCACCGTATCCCTACTTCGTTGCGATACAAAGCGGCTTGACGTCGGCGCTTGTTACCTGCCTCATGATCAACGGTTTCGTCGGCTTCCAGCTTTACGAGGACGGGACGCCGCTATCGCTCTGGACGCTTCGGATCTGCTCGAGCCTCGCCTTCGTCATCTCGTTCCTCGTGTCGCTGGCAACCTTCAAGTCGTGGACGGGCATGGGGCCGACCAACACGGTCGGTCTCTTCGTGGTGCTCTATCTCCTGAACGGCGTTCAGCTGCTGGTCTACGTGGCGCTCCAGATCCTGCTGGTAGTTAGGACACTGCACGATCGCTGGCCGCTGGGCGACATCGCCTTTGGCGTCTTCTTTTTCGCCATCGGCCAGATCATTCTTTACGCCTTCAGCTCGCCGCTCTGCACCGCCGTCAGCCACTACGTGGACGGCCTGTTCTTCGCCACTACGTGCAATCTTCTGGCGGTCATGATGGTGTATAAGGTAGGCTTTCCCCCTCAGACGACATCCGACTCGCACCCTCTTGGGCCTCGGTCTAACAGCTGCCAGTTCTGGGATTCCATCACCAAGGAAGACCTTGAATTTTCCGTCAGCACGAGAATGAATAACTGGGAGGTCAAGGAACTTCTCCCCGAAGAGGACCGGAGGGCGACCATCTACACGGATGACCCCTACGGCCAATCGAGCGCTTTCGAGAATCCGTATTCACCAACTGCGAACCGGTATTCGAAATACTGAGCGGAAGACCTAAAGCCCGACCTCCGACCTGCTCGGCGCAGGCCCGCGGAGGCCCGCGGAGGCCGCCGACAGCACATCCGCGGGTATCCTGATCGTCCAAAGCGACCCGGGAGCTGCGGGGACGAAGCAGGCGTTGGCTCACTTTGTCCGTGCCGAGCAGAGAAGGCGAGCGCTGTTAGGCCGGCAAAAGATGGAAAGATGACTTGGCTTCGACACAGTATAGTTGCATCAGCGAGTGGATGGCGTTTACCGGGCTTTTCGGATCCAGGGTTCAGGTAGCTTTTGTTGGGCAGGACACGGCGGATGCGACAGACGGGTACGTCCTGGCATCCTGACGGCAGTGGATGATGAACGAGCACGCCCCCTATCATAATACTCGCGTGTGTATATCGTATAACGCCTAGTTTCCTGCTAGCCATAGATAATCCTTACAACATATCCGACTTGAAATATTGCCGTGGTCGGGCGAGGCTGGACGGCGATGGTCGGGCCGTGGAGCACGGGTATCGTATTCATGTGTTGGTACCTGCTCCGTACTCGTACAATAGGTATGTACCTTGGTAAGTACCTAAATACTCTGTACATTGAATTACTACACGATGTGGAGTTAAAAGGTCTCGATCCTCGGCACGCCCCGAGCACGGCCGGGAAATCTTTCGAGTGCCTTTGGCAACTTGAGCCAGCGGAGTCCTGATGTCAAGACCGCAGACCACTCAGCGTGTCGCATGCTCAGTCCAAACTAGGTACAGTACTACGCTCATACGGTAGGTTAAGCTCGTAAGGTACTAGTTGCCCTCCGTTGGTACTCCGTCCTCCGCGCAGAACCATCGACTCGTAGGTGCAGTATGTACCTCAATACGGCGCGGTCGGCACAGATAAGGAAGACCGGGAAGGCAGCCCGCGTTGCCACCACCACTCTTCGTCCCGACCCCCGATTTCCCGCCAACATCAAAACATCCACCACTCCACTAGCGGCACCATATTGCGTGTCGTTGGTGGCCCAACCTGTCCGCCCGCGACAGATATCCTGTCCCCGCAACTCTCGTAAGCCCAACTGTCCCTTCAAGCAGCCATTTTCACACAGACTTTGTTACTCTTCTGAGTTCCTCCCCACAAAAGAACCATCACTGACGCCCGGCGGTCGTGCGTCAGGTGCGCCGCTTGCCAGCGCCACCACTTGGTGCTACCATCCTATAAATTTAGCGTGGTTGATAGGTGAGTTATGGAGGGCCTATAATTTAGGACCTGGCAATGTTCGTCGGCGGCCTGTGCTCCCCCCCTCGCTCCTGCCGATTCCGTCTAATTGCATGGGAGCCCGTTTGCATCAGCCTCATCCGTTCCCAATCTCAGCCTCTGCACTCTCATTGACCTCCTTTCCCCATCTTTCCGCAAAACCCCCCTACCCGAACTGCATTCCTCCATCACAGTGCTTGATTCATAGCCTCACATTCTGGGTTGCGCATCTCGTGCACCACTGTACAACACATGCCGAGAGCTCCACCCAGATCGAAAATCCCGTGCCACCGATGGCTCAGACTCACCTGCCCGCTTATGGATAAGGGAATATCAGTCTAATCTCACCAGGGCCGATAGCTTTCCGGCATGGACGGCCCTCAACCACAGTCAGGTCAAGAGCCGCCCACGTCTAACAGCATGGCCGCCGATGCCGAGGCTCCGGCTCCGTGGGATGTCGCCGAGGACAACTATTGCCGACAGATGGAGGAACTCCAGCGAAAGCAACTTGACGCCATCACCCAAGAGTACAACACGACGACAGAGCCTTTGAAGCTCGAGCTCGTCAATCTCTACGGCGAGCGAACACGGCTCGCCAGAGCTCTTCAAGATGTTCGTCTCGCCGTGGAAAAAAGTGAAGAACTCCTCCACACCTACACCGTCAAGTTCACCACCAAGACGGCCCAGATGGCCGAGGAGCGTCAACATGCCAAGGACAAGGCCCGGGATTGGTTTGCGCAGATGCGGAGAGGCAAAAAACCCACCCTGCCTGAGAGTGGGGCGGATGTGATGGCCGAAGGCGAGTCGAGGCCGAGGGTCAACTGCACGGGCCCGAATTCCGCCGTCACACGCGATGCCAGCGAGCCTTACCGTGGGCTTGCATCTCGAGCTAGGTCGACAACCGCTGGCGGATCGTCTGCTGGTGGTGCGGAGGAGATGGGCGTGGGCATCTACGACCATGACGGGAATCTCATCCACCAGCTCCAGAAGATCAGTCTGAGGAATCCATGGATCGAGGACGTCCTCGGCTTGTCTGTCCAACGCCCCATCTCAGTGCGAGCGGACCACCTGCTCACCCCAAGCGATCTGGCCAGCATCTACGACGGAGACGACAACAAGGGTGGTCGCTGGATCGGCTGCATGATCCAAGCGGCCGGCAAGGTCCAGGCACAGCCGTGCGACGCCTGCCGCCAGCAAGGCCGACCATTTCTTGGGTGTGTCCGGGTCACAGGAGAAAACTTCCCCAGGTGCGGTAATTGCGAATGGAACTGCCAAAGCTGTTATCAGGGATCCGTCTCCCAGCCGGCGCCGGATCGGCGGACAAACCCGGGCCAGGGTATTGTTGACGGTGGCCCGGCTCCCACGGTCACGGGTGCCGACGAGCCATACCGATCTTTACCGGCGCCACCTCCGTCCGACGCTGTAGCTTCGCAGGCCTGTCCTGGGGTTCCTCGCCAAGACGCCCCATCGACGGCCGCCGTGGGCAAGAAGCAGTGGCGTTCTCTGCCCGAGGGCAAAGCTGGCAAGGCAGCTAGCAAGCCGTCGACCCCGGTCGCTACACCGGGAGCTTCAGAGCAGAGCTTCGATCTGTCTGACGGGAAGGACAAGGAGGAAAAAGCGCCCATTGATCATATCACGAAGGATACGCTCTCGCTTGTCCACGATGGCATGGTGTTCCTGGAGCCCGAGATCATGCGTGGCGTTCCGGTCCACAAGATTACGCCCGACCATGCGTACTGGGACCCTAAATGGCGGAGCATTGAGGACATGGTCCGGCCCAAGCTGGAACACTGGACGGAGCGCTTCAACGGCTACAAGCACCGTAACCTAACCGAAGACAAGCACGCCCGCTATCTTGCGGGACGGCAGGTCAATCGGGGCACAACCACCATGAACTTTCTGCGCGACGGCTCGATCCACCCCTACCAAATCGTGGCCAAGGATTTCATTACCCAGGGCATGTCCAACTACGACACTATGCACCGGATGATCGCCACGCTCGAAGAGCTCGCCAAGTTCACCAGCCTGGACGTGACGCCGCTGCAGTGGCTGCGCCAGCGTCTGCACGAGCGCTACACCGAGAACCCCGGGGCCTTTAAGCTGGAAAAGGTTCTTCACAACCTGTATCACGACCCGAAGCTCGTCGATCTTCGAGCCCTCAACGGCTTCGGCAACATTGGCCGGCCTTCTGTCCGCGCCGACGGCACTGCTCGGAAGCGAGCCCCGGCCAGTGAGAGCAAGAAGCGAAAGGAGCCGCCGACGAGCGCCCGTTCGACGCCCAAGAAGCGTAGCCCCGAGGAGGCCCGAATGCCTTCCGCCAACCATCTTGCGGCCCAGAACCCGCCACCGCTGGGTACCTCTCCCCGTGCCAGCCTCAGGAAGGAGAAGGGGGCCCAACAGCAGCCCTCACAGGGCGCTGGCAAGGCCGAGGTGCCTGCGTACGGCAAGGGCGGATTGCCCCTGGACCCCGATGCAGGCGATCTTGACTACGACGGCTACACCACGGCCGACTCGTTCAGCATGGACCGCGTCACGACCCATGACTGGCGGATCCACCAGGTCAAGACGCCGACCCGGACATCCAACTTCGACATCACGCAGTATTGGCACTGGATCGATGGCGACGGGGGCGGTAGCGACGGCGAACCCATGCTGGAACACCAAGTCCTGAAGGAAGTGGAGCCCCCCGACTGGGGCGTCTACAAGGAGCCTATCGATTTCCACCTTCGCATGCGAGAGATCAAGGAGATGCAGCACACCAAAGGAGAGAAGCGGATTGTCGTCGTGACCAAAAAGGTGTCAGGCGTGGTGCCGCGGGGGCTTGTTCTCGTTCAGTTTAAGCGCGAGCGGACGAAACGCAGGTTCCTGTCCTTTATGGAGAAGAAGGGCGTCAAGCTGGTCAGGACGACGGTGTAAGTTCTTCCCCTCGCTTGTCCGGCGAAGGTACGCAGGCTGGCACTGGGACGCTGACCTTTTTGTCGGGACAAGGGAATCCATCGATGAGTCTTGGGATAGCATCGTGTCCGATCTCCTTCCGTCTGATGCCGATTCCGACTAGCGTTCAGACGAGATTAAGATGGAGAGTGACGCCGAGTACATCCAGCGCTGATGCGAAGCCACGGGCTTGCCGACGTCATCGGTTCCGACGAGGTGAATCTTTCGGCTCACCAAAAGAGTTTACTCCGCTCACGACCTTATCCCTTGGTATGGGTAGGTACCTACCATACGCTTCAACACTCTCAGAAGGCTTGGGGGGGTCTTCCGAGACAACAACAGCCTGGGCGTCAGGAAACCGTCGACGTTCGAAAAGAAGAGACGGGGTAACGGGACATGGCCGTTTTATTTCTTCTTCACTAGAGTCTGCGGTGATTTCGCTTGGTTTCTTGCCCTCTTCCGTCACAAACTCGGAAGATTATGGAATCGAAGAAAGAAGGCCTTGTGGGGGGCGATTGCTGCAATGACTCGACGATGGAGGCTTCGACCATCAGCTAGAAGCCGAAGGGAGACGGCGAAGCATTGCGTTTTTCAAGAGACCATGGTTCATTCACGATGATCAACAGGTCTGAAGAGGACACCCTGTTAGAGTGGTGAGAAGGGGTGGGGCGTCTTCAGGTCTCAGGAGGAAGGTGTATAATACCTGGAAGATCGATGCATATAAATCATCATGCTCTCAAGTTTCTCAGCTTCCGTCTTCTGCCTACTTCGTTACCTGGTAGGTAGGCACCTCGGGAATTCAGCATGTATGCTGAGAGCTCTTCAACGGTTGAGGGATTGCTAGGGAATATCCCAATCACCCACGAGCCAGCTCACAGCAGGGTGGGGCGGGACGATGCAGAAACGGATGTGCATTTAAACGTGGAGCGGGGGATCGGGGTCCAGTGGCTCCTCTCCCTCGGTTAGAGCATAACCCCAAAATTTCAGACTCCAAACCACCAACAGACATCGTTGACCCGTGATCTTCAAACTCGGAAGCTCACGCAGCGCCCATGCCGCGCCTCCCTCCACAATGCTATACGAGCTGATAGGCATTGTACGCCTCCCCCATCCACCGCTCCAGCGCTACCGACCTCCTCCAGACCCATCGCTAACAGTTGCCCCCCGCAGGTCCGACCCGGCAACCTCGCCGAGGTGAAAGAGTAGGCTCTCACCCACTCCCACCTCCCTTGCGCCCCCAGCCACGACCACCCTCGCCCCAGCGCAACCCCCCCATCGACCCCCCTCCCCTTCCACCCAGCCAGCTGACGAACCCGGGCACGCACAGGATCGTTCTCACGGCCGGACAGACGGTGCTGCGGCGCGGGGGCGTGGTGCGCGACGTGGCCAACTGGGGCGTGTTCCTGCTGCCGCGGGCCGCGTCGCGCGCGCAGCAGAAGCACGTGCGCGGGCACTACTTTTGCATGCGCTTCGACGCCGCCACCGACGTCCAGCGCGACGTCGGGGCCACGCTGCGCCGCGACCCGCGCGTCATCCGCTCCGCCGCCGTCCGCCTCGGCGACGGCCGCCTCGAGTCGGCTGGCCGCTTTGGTGATATCCTGTGGGAGGGTGCGTTCAAGCGGAACTGAGATATGGGGCGACGGAGACTGGGGGAAGGGGGAAGCAAAGGCAATCTGCTCTCGTCCCCCCGGGTGGAGGGATGGTTCCTCGGTGGGAGGCCGAGGGAGTGGCCTGGGGGGAAGCACTCTCCACGAAAAGGGCGACCTTTGGACGTGCGGATGTACAATGAGGTGCAAGACTGGAAGGGCCGGAACCATAAACTCCTAGAGAGGGGAGTGGCTGTACGAGCAGAGGGGGCATAGAGGGCAACCGAGGGCTTTCGGTATCGGGCAATAGAAGTGGCGCTTGTGTTTGACAGATGCCAGAACGTCATCACACCTCTCGGAGCAGCATGAATCGCGAGTCCCAGAGTCCATCTCTTCTTGTATGGGGTACCGACGAATCATTCGGATTACACGTAGGCTCGCTGCAAATCTAGAGCGAGCTGGGGAGAGTGCCGTTACCTCCACGACAACCACCCTTCATCGCTGGTGGTCGCGTGTTCTGTCGAGACCGTTCACCTGCTCACTCGCCCATCCTTGTCCTTCTCGTCCTCGTCTCCGAAAGAGACCGCTGGTGAACTGGCGCAGGAGCCGCTTTCGAGCCACCGACGTCTCCATTCTATCCTCCCTCGATATGCCGCAGGGCTGGCTCATTGCCGCCTCCTTACGACTCGGTCTCCATCGCTCCGCCGGCGCCGGCGCCGGCGCCGATGCCGCGGGTCCGGCACCAGGCGACGAACTCGTCGATGACGGACGGCCAGGCGCCGTCCTCGCTCCAGAAAGCGAGCGTGTCGTCCTCGAGGGTGCGGGTGGCGAACTCGAGCAGCTGGTTCCACATGTCGCGGTTGACGGTGCGCGTCCACTTCTCCTCGAGGAAGGTCGTCCAGAGGGTCAGCCAGTCGTGCGAGGCGGTGCGCCAAGGCCGCCCCGGCGCCGTGAAGAGCACGCGCCAGAACTCGATGGCGTTGTCGAGCGCCAGGGCGCGCTGCTCCGGCTCTTTGCCCGCCACGAACGTGTAGCGGTACACCTTCCTAAAGTATGCCGGGTCCGCCGTCAGCTGTCCGACTCGCTGGTGGATGTGTTGCTGGTGGGCCGACTTGGATGCCGTCACGCTGTTGGGTTGGGGGATTAGCGGCGGCGTCGGCGGAGGAGGCGGGACAGAACACGCACCCCGTCTCTCGCCATCCGTCGACGAAGCCTTTCCGGGTGATCTCGCCAAAGTTGGGGGCTTTCACAAGCTCGAGCGCCACAAAGATCTCGCCGCTCTCGGGGTTGAGACCCAGGGATGTGAGGTAGGCCATCGTCGACTCGACGCCTAGGGCGTCTTTGCCGTCTTCTTGCGCATCTGCGGGGACGAGGTCAGCGGCGGGTCAAGACGGCACAGGGGAAGTGATTGGAGACGGGGCTGGACCTACTTCTCAAGTCGTCAAACATCTTGTCCAGCTTCGAGTCGTTGCTCGAGGCCGAGCTGCCCGCTGGGGGCGGCGGCGCGCCGGCATTGAAGTACCTGCGGGCGGGAAGAATGGTTAGTGCCAGGTTCCAGGGACGAATGAGTTGCACGAGGCGACGAGGACGCAGGAACGAGAAGCAGGACCCGCCGGCAGCCCGAGGGAGGATCGGTCGGTAGGCGGGGAACAGGCTGGGCTGTGCCGGCATCCGGGGCACTGGCGGCGGTCTGGAGCGTACCCTGCGGCGGCGAATTTGCTGTGCTTGCCCCGACCGGAGGAGCTCTTGGCCGCTTTCGTCTTATGAACACCACCACGAGCGGGCGCCATGCCGTCGGCCGCCTGAGGCTCCCGGAAGACGGTTCCAGAGTACGACTGCTGGGGTGGTTGTGGAGACGGCTGATGCGTTTGGGGCGGGGCGGATACGAGGGGCGGAACGCGGGGAAGCGGTTTGTCGACTGCGGGATGTCGAGTTGTGCGGTTGTTGAGGTGGATGCCGTGGGCAGGGGAAGCAAACGACGGCGAGTCGGCGTCGGTGGAAGCCGAGGTCGAGGTCGATCCCCGCGCTTTCCGGTGGGGTTTGGCCGACGATGCGAAGCAGGAAAAGAGGCCCGAGGTGCACATTTTCGGACAGGGAAGCCACGAGTCGGCCGGCAGCTGCCCTGTGCCCAACCGCCAATTATTCCGTAGTCCCGTGCTTCACACCGCCGACGGTCCGTAGACCGGTCAAAGCAGCAACAGCAGCGCGACTAGGTCGGTCGCCTCGGCGTTTGGATCCGCGCGCCGTCCCGCGGCACACTCCAGGGGAGCGAGATCGAGAACCTCAGGGCTCGCCAGAGCCGCGGGATACCCGGCCGTGTATCGACCAACGCTACGGCCCCGAAGCGACCCGGAGCTTCGGTTCCGAGGTCGTCGGGATCAAGGACCGGCCCGGGAGGACGCCGGGTGTCCGTGCCGTCGGACAGGAAACTGGCGCTCCGTTGCTATGCTCTG
>Ga0247777_1000364_pt1 | contig 12480 bp, 8 predicted proteins | sample UWRJL154409C5_FD_179937 | JGI IMG/M metagenome (GOLD analysis project Ga0247777, IMG submission 179937) | Plant litter microbial communities from Arlington Agricultural Research Station in Wisconsin, United States - UWRJ-L154-409C-5 | ecosystem: Environmental > Terrestrial > Plant litter >...
GCCCTACCTCTGTCTTGCCGGACCCTGTGGGGCCGTAGAGGCAGACTCGCTTGGTGGTTCTGGAAGCCTCACGCGCTTGCTTGAGCAACGCGGATTGATAATCTCTGAGTACCACGGTCACGGCGGCATACTCATGGCGATGTACACACCCAAAGTTGAGGTTTTTTGTGGGACCGAATTACCCTACCCGCCCCTTGATGAATTTCGCCCAGCGTCGGCCACAGGTGGGCACGCGACACTCGTAGCCCCACGCCACGACGACGCCGTCTCGCACCGTCTCCCATTGCCGTACAGGTCCACCGCAGGGGCACATGTCAGTTGTCACTCACTTCGGGGTCGGGCCGGGGCCATAGATAAGAGATACACATCAGGTCAAGGGCAGGTCAACTTCGCTGGAGCAGAGCAGAGCGAGAAGCCCCCTGTCCCTTGCCGCAGCAAGAGGCTCCTTCCAGCTTCGCCGTCACGTCGCGTCGCTTCCGCCAGCCTTACGACCGAGGGGTGCTGGCTTCGCCGCCCCATCCGCGTTTCACAGGTCTTGTCCCCCCGGTAGCGGTTGCCGCCCTGTGCCCCGGTGAGATTCGACGCCGGCACAGATGCCCGCAGCCTTGCGCTGCGGCTGGTGAGAGTCGGCTGGTGCTACGGAGGATGGAATGAAAAAGGCCGCACGGTGAAGTCGATCCCTTTGGGGGAAGTCTCGTAGTGGGAATACGACCACTACGAAACCGGATCGCCTTCACGATGCGGCCTTGTCGTATTCGCTCTGTGCTGCTGTCCGGCTTCCCGACCGAACGCCCCGAGAATCACATCGCCGGGGGACGTCGTCAAGCCCTTCTGTAAGTCATTGATTTGACTGTAGGTACAGAGGGAAGCGGACTTTTACGTCACACTCCCAGCCACAGACAGACACATCGTTGTGTATCCACACATTCTCGTTGACATCTCCCCTATGAAAGAAGACAATCTTCCCTCGCACTTCAACCACGGAGACACCAGATGGATGAACCCACCACCTCGGGAGACATTGGTACGGCCATGAGGGAGGGCACGCTGGCGCTGGGTGCCCGCAGCCCCACCTTCATCACCTCGCCCAGCATCGCCAAGATCGTGGCGGCGGTGGCGCTGGCACAGGCAGAGATTGTCCAGCCGCTCAAGGAAGCGGACAACCCGTTCTTCAAGTCGAAGTACGCGCCGCTCGACGTCGTCTGGAAAGCCGCCCGCATGGCGCTCGCCAAGCAGGGCATCGTCATCTTCCAATCCCCGACCTACGAGGTGATCGACCTCGTCGTGGAGTCGAAGACCAAGGCGGACGGCTCCATCGAAACCATGAAGACCAAGAAATACGGGGTCGTCATGCTGGTCACGATGATGGCGCACTCGTCCGGCGAATGGATCAAGGGCACGCACTACGCGCTGGCCGACAACATCGGCCCGCAGGGGGCACAGGCGGCGCTGACGTACGCGCGGCGGGCTGCGCTGTCGTCAATGACTATGGTCACCCCGCAGATGGAGGACGACGACGCCGAGGGCGCGACGTCCCACCCCGACCGCATCCCGGCCGCGTCCATCGACGCGTACAGCAAGGGGCTGGCGGCAGCGGCCAAGGTGGGCAGCGCCGAGTTGAAGACGGCGTGGGACGCCCTGCCGGCCGAGGCCAAGGTGCTGATGGAGACGTTGAAGGAAGCCCTCAAGCCGGTGGCGTCCAAGGCGGACAAGACCAAGCCCGCCGTCCACGACGATCCCGCGCAGCCCGCTCCGGTGCCGCCGCCGGCCGACGCTTCCACGGGTGACTGATGGAGCAACGCTCGCCGGAGTGGCACGACGCCCGCAAGGGGAAGCTGACGTCCTCCAATTTTGCGGAGGCCGTCGGCGTCTCGGGTTCGCGCAAGAGGCTATGGCGCGAGTTGACCGGCCGGCAGGATCGCCGCGTCAACGAGTACATGACGCACGGCACCGATTGGGAACCGTATGCCCGCCGTCTGTACGAGGCAGCGAACAACGTCACCATCGAGCAGATCGGCTTCGTCAACCACCTGTCGATCCCGTGGCTTGGAGGAAGCCCGGACGGGTTCATCGACACGAACGGGATACTGGAGTTGAAGTGCCCGCAGAAGATGTACGTCCTGTTCCCCATGCAGTACATGCCGCAAGTGCAGGGCTTGCTTCACATGTCGCACAGGGAATGGTGCGACCTGATGGCATGGGTGCCGCCCATTGAGGCAGATGACGGCACCGAGTTGGCCCCGGCGCACGTCAGGACGTGGCGCGTCTACAAGAGCGACACGTATTGGTACGCGCTGCTGGCCGAGTTGACGATTTTTTGGGGCTTCATCATCGCTGATGTTGAGCCTCCCGCTTACCCGCGCGGCGGCAAGCCGGTGTTCCCGGTAGACGACGTGCGGATTGATCCACCTATCGACCTGTGAGGAACAGATGCCCATTGCTTACTACCTCAACTGCAAGAACGGCAACAAGTACAAGGATCAGAACGGACAGGAACGCGAAGGCACCATGCAAGTCGGCCGCGTCGTGACAACGCAAGGCGGCGGACTCATGTGCATCATCGACGGTCTTCCGTTCGCGGCGCTGTCGAGCAAGGAACCCATCGTGCTGTTTATGAATCCGCCGCGCGACAAGGAAAGCACCGACGAGCGTCCGGCCCGCAGGGAAGCGAGCCACGCGCCGCCGCCCCCGAGCGACAAGTCGCAGAAGGATTTGGGCGAAGACATACCTTTCATGGTCGCTCCGTGAAGACCTGCCGCGTCTGTAAACAGTCGAAGCCGCTCACCGACTTCTACGCTCACCCGGCGATGAAGGACGGGCGACTCAACGACTGCAAACCTTGCCACCGAGAGAGCGTGGCAAAGAACAGGCGCGCGAAGATCGACTACTACAGGAAGCGGGACCGCGACCGTTCGCAACAACCACAGCGCGTACTGCTTCGTAGAGTCATTGCGAAGCGGTACGCGGCGGCGCACCCGGACAGGAAGACGGCCACGAACGCGCTCAACAACGCGCTGCGAGACGGCAGGATTGTTCCGCAGCCGTGCTGGGTCTGTGGAGTGAAAGCAGAGGCGCATCACCCCGACTACTCGCGTCCTCTGGACGTGGTGTGGCTGTGCAAGATTCACCATGAAGCCGCGCACCAAGCGGCGAAGACAGGAGAAGCATGAATCCCGACACCATCCTGATGAAGCACTACAAGGATCAGATCAGCATCGCCAAGGCGGCGGGTGTGACGCGCCAAGCGGTGCATAACTGGTTCAGCAGGGGCGCTGTCAGCTACGCGGCGTCTGTGATCCTTGCCGACAAGATGGGCATCCCGGCGGCGAAGCTGCAAGTCCGCTGGGTGCCGCACACCGGTCGCGTGTTCAGCGTGAAGGACGCGCGGAAGATCATGGCATCGAACACGGAGGTCAAGCGGAAGGCACGTCGCATCACCAAGCGTGCCGCCAAGCGGAGGAAGTGATGACGAGAGAACCGAGTGAACGGGAAATCGCAATGGTGACGGCGGACTCCACCGCAGGACAGACCACGCACTTCAACGGTCCTGTCCGGGGGCAGTCGCTGTGCGGCTTCCTGCACAACGCAACGACAACTTCGTCGGCAGTACAGACGACCTGCGTGGCGTGCCTTCGTATCCTTGTGAGCCACGGCAAGGACGCGGAGGCTGCGCTGCGGAAAATCACGGAGCAGAAGAAATGACCACCCGTCCCATCAAGACCAAGCCCCTCAAGCCCAAGCTGTTCCACGCGATCATCCAGATCGCGGACAACGTCCCCGACGTGGAGCTTCTGATTCGGGCGAAGACCGAGCAGGGCGCGCTGACGTTCGCGGCGCGCAAGCTGATCGTCTGTACGCTGGCGTCGCAAGCCGACCTCGTCCGTCTCACCAAGGCGGGCGTGGAAGCGGTGGACGCTCTGGACCCGGAGCCGGACCTTATTGGCCCCCGGAGCGTGAACACGGAGCCGGTGACGGCGTGAGGAATCCCGAGGGTCGTCCGCCGTACGAGACGGCCCTCGTCTTCACAGTCGTCCCGGCGTACAGCTACTACGACCCGGAGCCACCCACAGACGACGCAAGACGAGCGGTCGTTACCACGCTGCATTGGCGTCACGGCCCGGTGGTGGCGGTGACATGGTTGATTCGCAGATCAGGAGACTAACGTGGCACAACGAAAGGGCATCTACCAACGCGAGCGTTCACCGTATTGGTACTACGACGTGGTGGACGCGGCCGGCGTACGTCGTCGGCGCTCGACCGGCACCGAGGACAAGGTGAAGGCGCAGGAAGTCGCGGACCGGATGCGCGCACAGACATGGGACATTCGTGCTGGGCGCACGCCGGACTACACATTCAAGGAAGCGGTGGCACGCTGGATGGACGAGCGGGGCCACAAGAAGAGCATCGCTGACGACGAGCAGATGCTGGGCTGGTGGGCGGCGAAGGTCGGAGGCGTGCTACTGACCAAGCTGACGCGCGACCTTCTCATGGCGCACCTCAACGAGCGCAAGGCCGCGACGTCGCCGCAGCGCGCGAACCGCTACCTCTCTGTGATCCGCGCCGTGCTGCGACTCAGCGCGCGTGAGTGGGGCTGGCTCAAGGCTGCGCCGATCCTGTCGCAGTTCCCCGAGCCAAAGGGCCGCGTACGTTGGCTCAAGGAGAGCGAGGTCGTGCTGCTGCTTGCGTCCCTGCCCGAGCATCAACGCATCGTGATGATGTTCGCGCTCGCCACCGGGATGCGTCAGGCCAACATTCTCAAGCTGCGCTGGGACATGGTGGACATGGAGCAGCGCATCGCGTGGGTCAAGGCCGACCACATGAAGAACGGCAGGGCGTTCGGCGTGGCGCTCAACGACGACGCGATGTGGGTTCTGCGCTCACAGATGGGGAAGAGCAAGACCCACGTCTTCACCTACCGGGGGAACTCCATCGCTCAGATCAACACCGAGACGTGGCGCAACGCGCTCAAGGTCTGTGGGATCGAAGACTTCCGCTGGCACGACCTGCGTCATACGTGGGCCAGCCGTCTTCGCCAGCAAGGCGTGCCGCTCGACGTGCTGCAACAACTCGGCGGATGGGAGAAGCCGGACATGGTGATGCGCTACGGTCACCTGTCGTCCGAGCATCTGCTCGCGCACCAACAGAAGGGTGCTGGACTCGCGCCGGCCTAGTGCGGCCAGCCCTTGCTGTGTTCGATGTAGAACTTCGTCATGCGGCGGTTGTGGGCGCTGATCGCATCGTCAATCGCTTCCTCGCGCTTGACCTTGTCTGTGCCGGTGAGCGTGCGGCCATGCCACGGCTTCCCGTCCACGACCGCCGCCTTCTCCTTGTACAACTCGGAGATTGCCTGACGGTTGGTGTCGAAGACCGCCTTCACGCCGGCCCATTGCGTGTACTTCTTGAGCTTCGCCTTGTCCGCGTCGTCGCCCTTTGACATGGCGTCCAGACGCGCCAGATTCTCCTTGGCTTCGTTCAGTACCTCGTAGCTGACCTCGGGCGGCTTCGTCACGAAGCGGCTCACGCCGGGGGCCGTGCGTACGTTGAACTCGCGCCCTTCCCCGTAGTTGAGCGCAGAGGCAACCGTCTTCTGTGCTTCCTGCGGCCAGCCGGGAAGGTAGCCACGGAAGTAGTGGTCGAACGTGTTCGGGTTGACGCTGATCTTGCCGGGGTCTGTGGCCGATCCGCCGGTCAGGCTGTTCAGCGCACGCGACAACGTCTTCCACGTCTGTGAGACGCCGATCTTCCCGCTCTCCGACGGCGGCTTGGTCGAGCCGAAGGGAGACACGTTGCGGATCGTGCCGCCGAAGAAATTCTCGTTGAGCGCATCCATTACAACGGGGTCGGCCCACGACGGCGACGCCATCTTGGTGACGTAGTTCGCCATCGTGCTGGCGTCCGGCGAACCCATCGGGTTGAACGACCCCATCACGGCCTTCGCAGACTGCCACGCGGCGTGCGCCGCGCCCTTGCCGTAGAGCGTGTCGGCCATGTAGTTGCCGATAGCGTAGAACCCGTTCCACCCGTACGGCAGCGGAATCTTCGGGCCGCGCGGCCAGAGGATCAGGTGCGTGCTGCGCTCCCAATCGGGAAGCTGCTGGTAGTCGGGGACGCCGTCGTCGTCATCGTCACCGGCTGAGTTGCCGGTGAGGCCGGCGATGAAGCCCATCGCCATCAGCGCCATGCCGACCTTCTTGCCGCGCGGCGATGTCATCGCCTCGTACAGACGAATGGAGCTTTGCGTCGTCGCGTTGAAGAAGACGAAGTTCGCGGTGAAGAACTTCTGGTTCCCCTTCATGTTGAAGTCTACCGTGAGTCCCTTGACGTACTCCGCAGCGCGAGCCTTGTCCCAGCCGGCACCGCCTTCGCTCTCGGGCTTGGTGAGGAACGTGTACGCGGCGAGGCGCGGCACCGTCTCCACCGTCTCGCCCATGTCGCGCATCAGGTCAGCGACCTTGGTGCCGCCCAGCTTCTTCCACGTCTCACGTAGGCCGGCGCGCACCTGTGAACCCTTGTCGGCCCCCAGCGCATCGGACTCGATCCGCGCCAGCTTCTGGGCGCGATCCTCCAGCGACTTCACCGCGTAGAAGTGCGTGATGCCGCCTTCGTTCTTCAACTCGGTGAGCTTGTCCGCAATCGGCCCTCTGTAGTCCGGGTCGCGCGCGAGCTTCCACACCTCGCCGCTTCTGTGGATGTCGTAGATGCCCTTCGTGACCGCAGCCGCCATGCCCTTCGGCAGACGGGAGTCGGACAGGATGTTGGCGGTCGTCGTGCCGAAGTCACGGATGCCGTTCACCATCGCCCAAATCGGGCTGAACGTCGTCATCATCTGTGACTGCCAGCCGTTGAACTTCCGCATCGCGTCGAGGATGCCGGGTTCAGCGGCGGCTCCCGACTTCACCATCGCTGCGGCGAAGTCCGCTTCCTTCAACGTGATGCGCGAGGGCACCCCGTTTCTGTAGGAGATGACGACGTTGTCCGCGAACACGTCGTTGTCCGCTTGCATCTTGATCGTGCCCGTCTCCGGGTCGAAGCGCGGACGCGACTTGACCTCGTTCACCGTCCAGAACTTCGGGTCGGGGAAATCCTCCGCCAGTTGCTCCAGCGAGTTGGCGACCTTGTTCTTACCGGCGCGGACGATCTGTGCCTCGGCGTCGAGCAGCGCGTGGGCGATGACGTTGGTGGCGAGGTTGCCTTCCGTGCGGCCCAGCGCGTATTGCAGGATCGTGCCCTTGCCGCTGAAGCCCGTGCCCGTGCCGGAACCAAAGCCGCGCGCAAGCTCGCCCGTAGCATCCTCGTCCAGCCCCTTGAGCGGAACGTAATGCTCGTACTTCGCCATCTCGTCGTGCGACTCCTGCGAGATGACGCCGCCCTTCAGCATCGTCTCGCGCTTGAACACGGCGATCTCGTCTGTGATCTTGCCGATCTCCTGCAAATCCTTGAAGAAGGGCTTCGTCGCCATGTCGGCAAGGACGTCCTTCGCCTTCTGATCCGACATGCCGGAGCCGGCGTCCTTGCCCGTGCGCGCCTTGATGACGTCGTTGCGCTCCTTGGCGTGGCGCGCGATCAGGTAGTTGTTGGAGTCGTCCAGTTTGCCGCCGTTCTTCACCAGCGAATGAACGGCCTCTTCCATCGGGTCCGAATACTTGCGCTCGTACAGGTCCATCACCACGCCGGTTGCACCGGGGTGAAGAACGATGTGGCGGTACAGATCGGCAGCGCCCGTGATGACGCCGCCCTTCTCGCGGATGTGCTTCTGCAACGTCTTCACATCGACGTACTTGTTCCCCAGCCAGCGCGTGATGTCGCGCCGCGCCTTGGGTCCGCTGTAATCGGTGCCGGCCGCTGCGTTTATGACGCCGACCGCCGCGTCCACCGTCTTGGTGAACAGGTTGTTCCCCGGCTTCGGGTCGTTGTCGATCTGTAGGTCGAGAACGTCCGGGCCGCGTCCGTACGGAGCGTCGCGGCCTTCGGTGACGGGCGAATCCTTGCGGCGGATCAGGCGGATGCCCGGACCGCGCAGCGCGTTGAGCGCGTCCTCGGTCTTGGCGATGCGCGTCTCGGGAAGTCCCGGCTGGTTGCGAATGTCTGTGGGCGACGACCACACCGACCACACTTTGTCATGGCCGTTGTAGCTCGCCATGCCAACGACTTCCTTGCCCTTGATCGCGTAGACCTCGGTGACCGGCGCGATGTTGCGCCGGGAGAACTTCACACCTTCGGAGGTTCCATCGGCTTCGCCACCGTCCCCAGCGGCTTCGACGTGCTTTGCGAGGATTTCGCCGGCTTCGGCCCGAGCGGAATCAATACGCCCTTGCCGCCGAACAGCTTCTCCCCCGGCTTCGCTACCGTGCTTGTCACCTTCATAACGCGTCCCTTCCAGAGTTACCGGTTCGATCCATTCGGACCGGAACGTGAACAGCTTCGACTCGACCGGCGTGTCGAGTGGGATGCTCGCCAGCACGGACTCCATCTTCTTGTGAAACTCTTCGTTCGGCAGGTCGGTGAAGTTGCCGAACACCATGCTGCCGTCACGACCCGTGAAGCCACCGGCCTCGGGCATCGCGGCGTACACCTTGCTGAACAACTCCTTCTGCTGCTCGTACGAGAACGGCGTCTCGGGAATGACGCTGACGAACCCCGTCTGTGTCCCGGTCTTGTCGTCCTCGTCGTACGAGATGATCGCCTTCTGCTGGAAGATGTGACCCAGCACCTTGCCGGCTTCGGTCATCGTGTCGAACGGCACGCTGGCCGGGAACTTCACGATGAGCGCGGGTTGCGTGCCGCCCTCAAAGCCGCCGATGGTGTACTCGACGTCGGCCGTCAGGCCCATGTCGGTCATCACCTTCGGGATGATCGTCTGCGCTGCCTCGTACGTCGCCGCGCGCTTCTGCGCCTCGGTGAGAGCGTTGAACCGCTCCGCCAACTCGACTTCGTCCGGGTTCGGAGCAACCTCGATGTTGACGCCGCGACGGGAGAATTTTACTCCTGATTCCGCCTTCCTGCGGGCGAACCGCTCCGAGAGCCGACCGGCGGCGGCTTGCTCGTACCCCCTCTGAGTACGGTCAGCAAACGGCGACGCTTGTCCTTGAGCGCGGGGGTCACGGCCTGCGACTTCAGGATCGTCTCCAAGGAGGCGAGCGAGTCGTTCCGCTCCTGCTCCGAGTCCTGCGTCGCGGAGGATTTGTCTGTACGGCTTGGTGTCGTCATTGAGCAGGCTCCTGAAGTCCGGCGTGGCGTTGATGAGATCGTCTGTAAGCGCGCCGTCCTTCAGCAATTCACGGGCGTTGCGCGTCTCGCCCTTGACCTGCTGAAGCTCGTACAGCGTCTTCGCCCACGCCCAAATCGTCTCCTGTACCTCGGCCGGCGTCCACGGTTCGCCCGTCATCTTGGTGAGCGTGTCGGCTGCTTCGCGCACCTTGGCCGACATGGACAGGTAGCCGGGGCGCTTGCCGGGGCCGGACTTGGTCAGCGTGCCGGCGAACAGCTTCTGATCCACGCCAGCGAACGCCGCCATCCACGCGTCGTTGGTGACTTGGTAGCTGTCCCCGATGAGGTTGCGGTAGAACGAGTCCACCTTCGGCCCGGACAGGGTGAGCAGCTTCATGTCCGGTTCGCTCAACGCGCGCACGGAGTTGTTGATCCACGCCGGCAGTACAGACGCCTCCAGCAGCTTGGCCTTGTTCTTCGCGGAGGCGCGCTCGTACGTCCGCAGCATGGCGACCAACTCGTCCTTGTCCACCACCACCGGGAGGCCGAGCTTGCTGGCAAGCGCGGAGAGCGCAGCCTGCGGGCGGTTCTCCAGATCGGCCTTCTGTACCGACTGGCCGAGCAGCTTGTCGATGGCGGACTTGGAGGTGGGGCGACCCTTGGCCGTCCAGTTCTTCCACATCGACAGCGCGTTCTGGAGGTTCGCCTCGACGCTCGTCTGTGGCGACATGGCGGCGAGCAGCGCGGCGAAGCGCGGTGCGTCCGCGCCGAACACCTCGTTCAGCGCCCGCACGGAGTTGGTGTACCAGCCGAGCTTGGCGCGGCCGGCCCACGCCACCGCCGCCATCTCCTTCGCGTCCGGCAGGGCGTTGAAGTGCGAGAGGAACTTGGCGGCGACAGCCTTCAGGCCACCCTTCTTCGTGTACATGCCGGCGCGCTCGCCTTCGTCCAGATGCTCCAGCGCGTCCGTGGATGTCAGCCCCTTGCGGGACCGATGGATGCTGTCGTCTGTACGCGAGAACGAACCGTCGTTCCCGTACGCCGCCTTCACCTGATTGGGCGAGTAGACCGCGAGGTTCTTGACGCCCGTCTCCATGACGTAGAAGCCGTCGTGGCCGGCGTCACGAATCTTCTCCTGCGCGAGCGGGTTCTCGACCATTGAGAACCGGCCTTCCTTCAGCCCCTGCGCGAACTCCGCGTCCGTCTGGTCGTACTTGTCCAGCACCTCGGCTTGGTAGCGCGGATCGGCGCGCATGGCGGCGAGGACCGCGTCGCGGTGATTCGCGTCGTGGTAGTCCCACGGATTCTCGGCACGCACGAACAGCGGGTAGACGGAGACAGGAGGAAGCTCGTCGTTCGTAAGCAGCGGGTCCGCATTGCCGGCCACCGCGTAGGTGGCGGCGAACTTCGCGCTGGGCGAGACGTAGATCGCGTTCGCCATCTTCGGGCGGAACGCTTCGACGTCGTGCGGCGAGCCGTGATACCAGACCTGCGGATCGTCGCGCTCGACGTACATCATCGTCAGCGCGTCGAGCCGGCGGCGCTCCGCCGGGGACAGGGCGTCTGTGTCGTCCTTCTTGTCGAGCGCACGCATCTCGCGGATCAGGTCAGGGTCCATCCCCTTGGTGATCTCGCTCGCACCGAACCACTTGCGGAACGCCTCTGTGGCGACCTGCTTCATCCTGCGGCTGAACTTCGGCGCGTCACCGCGTCCCGACGAGTTGAGGTTGTTCGTCACCAGCGAGCGCAGGGACGCCGGCACCTTGCCGAGCGGGTCGGCCGGCGTGGACAGCGCCTCGGCCATCATTTCGATGAACTGCGTGGACGTCGATCCGCTCCACGTCTTGTGACCGAACGCGCGAGCGACGCGGGCCTTCTCGGCCTTCGACAGAAGCTCTTCCGCGATGTACGTCGCCTCGGTGGAGTTGAGGACGAGCGCCGCCTCGCGCACCTCTTCCAGATGCTCCGAGAACGCCTTCTGTTTCTCGGCGTTGCGGCGCATCCCGGCGAGCGCGTTGCGGCCGGCTTCCTCCAGCTTGGTGGGGCTGGGGTTCCTGCGATGAGCGGCGACCTTGCGCGCAAAATCACGCTGCCACTCGTCTGTGAGGTCTTCGTACTTCTTCGGCGCGAACATGTCGTTGAAGACCTGCTCCGCGTCATCGCGCTGCTTCACATCGTCACGGGCGCGCGACTCCGTCGTCACCTTGTTGACGATGCCTTCCGCCCGCGCCGCCCGCGTCAGCGTGTCGTACTCGGACAACAGGCCGGTCGTGATTCTGCCGTCCGCGCCGTGCAGGTTCTCGGCAGCGATGTAGCCGGAGAGGTACAGGTCGTATGCCTCGACCCAATTATCCTGAAGCCCCTTGGGAACCTGCTCCCACGGAATCTCCGGCTCCATCTTCTCGTTGTAGTACGCCTCCGCCTCTGCGCGAAGCTCTTCGTTGGACAGCGTCTCGGTCAGGTCCGGGTACGCGTTGATGAGCAAGTCGCGCACCGCGTTGTTCAGCAGCGTGGCGTCCTTGATGATGCCGCTGAGACGGTGCGTCTCCGGTGCCTTCAGGTACTGCTGCACCAGATACCCTTGCAGCTTCTCGTTCGGCGTCTGTTGCGCCGCCCGCTTCTGCGCGTCCTTCAGCCTGTCATCGGTGCGGAACTTGGCGAGGAAGTCTTTCAGGAACTCGCGCAGTTCTTGCAGCACGCGAGCGATGTACGGACGATTCTCCGGCTTGGCCGAGCGCGACAGAGACTCCCAAAACGCGGGGTCCATGAACGCGGAGCCGATGATGTCCGCGCCCATCTCTTCGATCACCTCGGCGGTGACTCGCTTCTCGGACCAGCGCGGATTCTCCTTCCTGATCTCCGCCGCCAGCTTCTTCATCAACGCCTTGGCCTCGGCGTTCTTGAGGTGCGGCAGCGCCTCTTCGACAAACTTCACGAACAGAGGACCGTGGTTCGTCTTCAGCGAGTGGCCGAACTCATGGCCCAGCACGAACATCGCCGGGTTCTCGGTGGTCGTGTCGATGTAGATCGTGTGCGGATCGCCGTCAACGAACAGACCCTCAAAGCCCTTGCTCACATCCTTGTTGTTGGCCTTGTAGAACTGAAGCCGCTTGCCGAAGATGCGAAGCATGGCCTCGGCCATCAGCGAGAACTTGGGCGGCACAGGGACGAGCGAGACGGAGTTCTCGCCGTACAGAGGGGTCAGCTTCTCGTTGATGTACGTGGACCGCTCTTCCGACGGCGCATCGCGTTCGATCTCGACGCGGACCTTGC
>Ga0247777_1000365_pt1 | contig 12479 bp, 10 predicted proteins | sample UWRJL154409C5_FD_179937 | JGI IMG/M metagenome (GOLD analysis project Ga0247777, IMG submission 179937) | Plant litter microbial communities from Arlington Agricultural Research Station in Wisconsin, United States - UWRJ-L154-409C-5 | ecosystem: Environmental > Terrestrial > Plant litter >...
GGGGGAGAGCGGGGGTCAAGGGGAGAAAGATACCCGTGCAGGTTTGGGTATGTACAATACGAGACAAACGCGCAACAACAGCGGTGACGGTGGCGTTCAGGCTGCATCGATTCCGGCAGGTCAACCAGCGAAGCCCATAGCGTTCCCACTATTATGCTTTGCGATGACCCGACTGCTAGTAGTTTTTACGAGGCGTCGCAGCCTGCCTCTGGTGACCTGAAGGCCCCTACACAGTAATTATGGTTCCAAGATGCTGGTGTCGCCACGCATCCTCGAGTGACCCGCAGCGACAGAACTACCCCGCAGCAGGCAGCATCCATCCCACTCGACAACCTACATACAGTAGATAGCTCCCTAGCAAGCTCAACGACTTTACAGTCGTCCAGACCTCATCCCAGCATACCTAGTAGTTCGAAAGCCGTTCCCAACTCGACGTGGGTGTGTCGTCAAGATGCCAGCAACATCCAACATCGTGGTATGTGTATCCCGGCACGCCCACCCCACCTTACGGCCCCAACCTGACTCTTGGGTTACCTTGTCCCTAGACCAAGATCAAGGTCCAGCTCAAGCTGTCCATCGCGCGACTGCGGATGGTTCAGTCCAGAGATACGGCCCTATCCAAAGCGGCACAGAGATCGATAGCGCAGCTGCTGAAGACGGGCAAGGAGAGCTCGGCCCGTATTCGCGTCGAGAACATTATCCGATCCGACATGACGACGGAGCTCCACGAGATCCTCGAGCTGTACTGCGAACTCCTCATAGCCAGAGCGGGGCTCCTCGACAGCCCGGTATGCGATCCGGGCCTGGAAGAGGCGGTCAAGAGTTTGATGTACGCGGCGCCCAAGACAGAGATCAAGGAGCTGCAGCAAGTGCGCGCGCTGCTGGGGGAGCGCTACGGTAAGGACTTCGTCCTCGCGGCCATGGACAATAAGGACCATAAGGTATCGGCGAAAGTGGTGGAGAAGCTCAGCGTCACACCTCCCAAGGAGGAGCTAGTCATCTGCTACCTCGAGGAGATTGCCAAGACATACAGGGTTGACTGGCCCCGGAGAGCCCCTGAGGAGCTGGGGGCTCCGCCCAGCCTCTTGGACGACGGTGACGATGGCGATGATGACAACCCCAGTGGTGGGCAGGCGCAGAAGAACCGCGAGGTGCCGCTAGTGGCCGAAGACTCCAAGGAGACGGCGGCGCGGGAGGAGCTAAGCAAGGCGACCCCCCCGCGCACCATCGGGCCGACGACGCCGCTCCAGATCACCCCGCCCTCGCCCTCCACGGACAATATCCACCCCAAGGTGACGTTGAACCGCATGGAGCTCAAACCCAACAAGAAGATGTCGGACGCGGCCGAGGCGCCCAGGAAGACGGCGCCCAAGAAGGCGGATATCAGGGACGGCATCCCCGACGTGGACGAGCTGGCCAAGCGTTTTGCGGCTTTGAAGAGGTAGCTGTGGGATATGCCATGTGCGAGAGGGAAATACTCTTGGGTTCGCGGGGGTTGGGTTGGGTTGCTGTGCGTGTAGTGTGGTGTGTGCGAGGACTCGGGTGAGGAGCGATGACCGCACAATGTGGCAGGGATCAGTGCCGTTGTCTAGTTGATGATGGCGTATTTCCCCCCTAACCACAACTATCACATGGCATCGTTTTTAAGGAGCGTGGCCAGGGCCTCTGGGGCGTTATCTCTGGCAATTTGGATAGGGGTTGGGGTCATATCGCTGGCGGACGGGCAGGACGGAGCCGTGTTTGCAATGTGCTCGAGGTCTTAGAACAGGGTTGTGTCTATCCAAAGCTGGGACACCGCTGGGCTTGTTCGAAGCCTACGGTATCTTGTTCTTTCTTTCTCGAACGTAGCCTAGGCTACCGTCACGGAGAGGTCCCGGGCAAGACATCTCGCCCCGGCGGGGGGAATGGAGGGAACGGAGGAAGGTTGCGTCAGAATACGATTTCCCGCTGCTGAGCGAGCAGTCACGAAGGGTCCAGTTTGCTCCTTCTCCTTTTCCGTGCCCGTCTGTTCCTCGCCCCTTGCCCTTCAAATGTCCCTCCCTTCCAGGTTCAGCTTGAAATCGAGACTATGAGTTTTAGCTGCCTGGTGCTCCAAGCGATCAACTCACTCCGCCTTCTGCTGCCCACGTCACCTGCGCACCAGACCAAAACAACAAACCCGCGCGGTGGGCACGAAAGATTCTTCATTGAGACGAGGGTCATTTCCGCTGGAATTTTTCCTTTCCCTTTCACCTCTCCATCTTTTACCACGTACTTGCTCCCAGGCAAACTACCCGAGGGAGTGCTCCAGATCTCACCCCCAACTCAGGAGGACCGTCTGTGGATGGGCGCTGAGACCGAGGTCGCCATTATTTGGGCTCGGGTCTACAGATTGCTCTCTGGCTCGGCCTCGCCTGTTGAGGGTTATCTGACACCATCTCTGACAAGGCTTGCCCCGGCCGTCTTTGGCCAAGACTAAGCTACCTACTTCTCCTCGCCTTGTTACTCACTCTCAACCAGTCCCAGACGATGGATCCCACAGCCAAGCATGGAGAGCAAACAGAGGCATTCCATCTTCTAGGCTTCAATTTCGCTGAACCTGGAGTGGAAGTCAGCACTCTAAACCCCGCCAAGAAAACTCCAGACACATTGGCAGCCTTTGTCTGTTATCCCAACCAGATGAGCGACGGTTTGGCACGAAACCAGGATGTAAATCAGGAGCTTGATGCCTGGGCCGCCTCACTCCAAAGTTTTGGGGACCTTCAGGGGTACGCAGCGGGTCAGTTCTCTGCCTGGGTTTCGGACCAGGATCTGAGCGACCATATGGCTTTGTCTTGCGGGGAGCTGGAAAAGACAGCCCTGACCGGCGAGGGCTACTCCGGCTCCTCCAGCTCCTCCCCCATTCACACATATGGAACAAGCGAGCAAAGTGGTAGCTCCAACCAGCGGTCCAACCATCTTATCTCAGGCTCTGAAAGGTCGGCCAGCTCGGTTCAGTTTCTTGGCCACGGAAGCTGTGAGGTCGAGAACCCTCCATGTCAACAGAATGACGCCAATCCCCACTCTTCCAGCAGGTTGGGAGGCCACAGGCAAAGGACGCCGCCTCCTGGTTACGTCTGCAAGCGCTGCAGGATACCAGGTTCGTTGTCAGGCCTATGACCTTAAGACGTATAGTGTACTCATGAATTTTAACAGGTCACTATTTCAAGCGATGCCCTACCCATCTAGATGTGGCCAGGGACTTGACGGTTGAACCGTCTGATGCATGCTATATCTGTGGACGGATCGGAGAACACCACGTCAGCGTCTGCCCCCAAAACACAGCACGGGGATCTCTTCACAGATCTCGGGCTCAGACCAGAATCAAAACCCAGGCCAGAATCAATCCACGAGGAGTAAGAAAGTTCAAGACGCCTGTGCTGTTAGGAGAGCGCCTGCGGAAGGAATGGGGTGCCATAGTCACACATGCTGAGCTGGATATGGCGAACGACTCCCATCGAGTTGACAGAGCATCTCCGACCCCAAGTCAGGTCGCGGTTTTCTCGAGCTCGGACGACAAAGACGAATACGCACATATTCACAAGAGTCGTCGAGACTTACTCGAAAATGCAGGGTCCTGGGATGGTGGGCATGTTCTGGCCCAGACCTCTGCCACACGCCCAGCGTCCCCCATGAGACGAGTTAGTGCCTCAGCACTGGGAGCAGAGCAAGAGAACCATCGTTCGAGAGACCATGACCCTGTAGGTCAACCCTTCGAGAGCTTTCAGGGTCAGGAGGGACGGCTTTCGTCCTGTCGTGCAGAGGCGGACATCCAAGACGAGAACAGAGGCGCGTGGGGCATCAGTGATCAGGCCCTTGAAAGCACCGGTCATTCCAAGCCACGCCATCCAGGGGGACCAATTATTCTGGAGAGGGATTTCAAAGAGCTGATTGACGGAGCTCAAGCTGAGGTGTGTCTTTGCTTAAAGAGTGTCCCTGACCTCTGACTGACCGGTATTGGAAGGTTGATACACTCACGGCCGAGGATACAGCATCCAGTCAATACTTTACGCTAGCAACAGTGACCCATGCTGAGGGCTCGGGCGCGACAAAAGAGTTGCAGCAACCGACTCACGGCCCAAATACCTTCCTTGTTGCCCTTGCCCACAGAACAAAGCGAAAGATGGCAATGCCGCAGAGAAAGGATGGTGAGAAGCTGGCCAGCTATTACGGTCAAATGAGCTTCGGGCACTATCCGAACAGCGTCTCTAACGCGGCTATACCTTCTGGAACACGGCAAACCGCCATGACCATGTGGGATCATGTCGATGAGATGAACGCTCGCGCGAGTGGCTTGGAGGCTCGCGCTGCCAGTTCGAACACCCCATAAGCCACCGCATGCCATCAGCGTCGCAGGGAATAGCACCGCGCTGGTCCCTCAACGTCGTTGATATCGGAGCCGTACAGGCGCGCTCACTGGTCTGTCACAGCACCGCGACCGCGATCCGAGAAACCACTTCTTCCATGCAGCGGGAAAAGGCCGTCGGCAGAGAGGTCGTTGGCCAAAAAATACATAGCTCCCCTGCCCAGACGTTCACTGGCCGGTGTCCCCTGGAGATTTCGCGGCAGAGCAAGAACTGTCAGACTAGGTGCCCCTGCTTGCTTGCCTGTATACCGGGCGAAGCGGGGTTGCCCCAGGGCAGTAGATAGACTCCGGTCATGGGCCCCTGAATTCATCGATGCGCATGGTATATACTCCGAACGCCGCGCATGCCCAGCTGTGCCCGGCCCCCCCCACCCCCCCTGCAGACGCAGGTGTTCTTCTTAGTGTCCCATTGCCCCTCGGGACCGCGGCCCCGCCTACTCCAGCTTGTCTAGGTGCTCTAGCCGTGTCAAAACGACCTGCTTGCTCGTCTCCTCGATCTCGCCGGCGAGGAAGACCTCGTCGAGGATGGCGTAGACCTTGTAGAAGTTGAAGACGAGGTCGAGCTCGCACACGTTGCCGAAGAAGGCGTCGAGCACCTCGACGAAGAAGTGGATGGCCTCGAGGTAGGCCAGCTCGTTATCGTTGGTGTCCACGCACGCGCAGAAGAACAGGCCCGCGTACCGCCGGTACACGACCTTGTGGTTGCGGAACTCGACGAAGTTGCTCTGGTACTTTTGGTCGCGCGGCGCCACGAGCCGGTGCACCTGTCGTCGCGGCGGGCGGGGCCCGCCTCCCGTTAGTAAGGGCCGCGTGCCGTAGGATCGCGTCGGGGCGGAGAGGTAGGGAGAGGGAGCCGTACCTCGCCTTTCACCTTGATCTTCTCGTCGTCGCTGTACGGCACGTACCACTTGGCCAGGCGCGTCTTGCCCCTGTAGCGCGGCACGCGTTAGCATGGCGTGTGGCCGGGGAGGAAAATAAGGGAAATGACCAGACGTACTGCCGGTTTTGTATCAGGATAAAGGACAACATGTCGGGTGAGGGGCGGCCATGAAGTGTCGCCGGCGGCGTACGAGAGCAACGGTCGTCAGTCGGTTGAAGGTCTCGTGGGAGCCCCACTGATAAGTATCCCTAACCCTTATCGGTAAATATCGGGGGAGCCCCTGAGCCCCTGAGAATCGGCGAGGAGGGTGCCGACACTGACGGGTCACTCAACGAACACAGACGACAGAAATGCGAGCTCACTGTCTCTATTCGTGGGCTGGACGGAATCTCGCCGTGTCTAACCAAATGCCACCTGCCTCCCGTCCTCAGCGTCGTCTCTTCTCCCCAATCACCAACATCCCAGGCTTCTGATATGCAGCCGACGATCTCGTTAGATCCGCCAGTGTGCAACCCGGCCAACATCCAGTCCCCCGCTGGCGGTGGCGAGCCCCCCCTGCGCCCCCCACGCCGCACTTTTGATATTCTTCTTGCTTGTATGTTCTTTCCATCGGCTCACCTCCACGCGTTCAAGCCGGCCCATGGATCTGCGGGGTTCTGCGGGTGTTGCGGCTGGGTCGATGGCGGCCGTTGGTAGAACTCGTTGGCCTGCTGCAGATGGTACGTCTGCTGCGGTCCCAGGGGAGGCGGCCCCGGGGGCGGCGGCGGCGGCACAAATCCCGGGGGAACGTACGGTTGCGGGGTCGCCTGCTGGTTGCCGTAGGTGCTGTACTGATGCGACTGCGCGAACGACGTCTGCGTCGGCGGCGGCGATGCCGGACCCGGCCGCATGGCTTGAATGCCGAACGACGTGACGTTCGGAGGTGGGGAGGCCGGGCCGGGCCGCATGACGTTCGACCCGAAGCTCGTAATGTTGGGAGGTGGCGAAGCCGGTCCCGGGATGCGGCCATGCGCGCTCGGGTTGTAGGCCGGCTGGTTGAAGCCCCCGCCGCCCGGTAGGTAGGGGGACGGAAGGTTGGTTTGGTTGGGTGGCGGAGAGGCCGGCATTTGGTATTGGCCAGAGAAGGTCGTCTGTGGATACCGTGGCGCATTTCCCGGTGCAAACAACGGGCTGGGCGTGGGCCGGTTGTTGGCCGGTGTCGCTTTCGGAGGCGGCGACGCCTGGACCGGCGCCGGCGCCGGCGCCGCCTGCCCCTGTGAGGGTGGCTCCATCGACATGCGTTCCATCAGACCCCGTAGTCGCTCCCTCTCCAGCTCCGCTTGAGCCGTCTTGTTGGCCGCTTTCTCTTGCTCGATCTGATTCAGGAGCTGGGCACCTTCGGATCTCCGGTTGTTGACGAACGTGACGACATTCTTCTCTAGGCTCTCCACCGTCTCCCTCATCTCCGCGTACCATCTCCTCGCGCTTTGCAGGCCGGCTTCGAGGTCCAGGAATTCCTGGTAAGCACGTTTGTACTTGGTGAGGACCAAGACTCGCTGGCGCTGGTTGGCCTCGTATTTGCTCTGCTCCGCCCTCACCCGCTTGTCCTGCAGGAGGTTGTTGAAGGCCATGGTCAGCTCCTTCATGAGCGCAGACTGCTTGTGATTGGCTTGTACTAGTCGGTTCTGGTGCTGGCGGAACTTCTCCAGCTCCGACTTGAACAGCTGTGGCTCGTAGTTGGCGATGGACTTCTTGTTGAGGATCAATATCTGCGAAATGTCGTCGTTGTGCGCCTGTCGTCGTTAGCATGCTCCCTTCCTTCTGCAAGGGAGGGGGAGAGCGTTTTCACCTTTTCCTTGAGATCTTTCAGCACCTGGTTCCGTTCCCGTTTTATGAGGTTCAGCTTCTTCAATATGTCCTCCACGTTGCCGATCTGTTCCATCACGCTCGGACCTCCGTCGTCGAAGTCGGCGTCCAGAAGGTTGGCTTCGCCGGCCGGACTGTTGGAGCTGCTCGACTTGCCTCGGACCTTGTTGAGGGACTTTTGGAACAGGGCATCCACCTCGCCATGTGTTGCCGCCGTCCGCATCTCCTCGAACTCGTTGGAGTTTTGCCTTAGTTTTGCCGCCAGCTGCCCATCGCTCCTTGCCGCTTCCTCTAGCGCCTCCCGGTAGTTGCGGATATCGCTGCGCAGTGTGGTGGTCAGCCGGGAGCTGGGTTGCTGCGTCCACTCCGACTCGTATTTCGACCGCATCTTCTCGCAAACGCTCTCCTCCATATCCAGCTGCTTTGAGCCACGATCCAGAACACCGACGATGGCGTCTTTCTCGGATCGTAGCGACTCGAATATGCCCGACGGGTTCTCGTGGTCGGCAACGTCGACGCACCAGGTCCGGAAGTCCTCGTCCGGCATAACGTCCTGGTCGAAGCCGCCCTTGAGGACCTGGAGTGCGCCTGGCAGCCTCAGGTAGTCCAAGCTGGCCGCCATCTCGCCGTTCGCCGTGTCGACGCGCTCCGTTTCGGCCCTGACCAGTTTCGCCTTCTCTTCGTCGTACAGGCTCGCAGACTCGGTCACGGCGAAGGGGACGATCTTGGCGAAGAGGTCTGGTCCTGTGATGCGCTGGATATCCTGACCGGCGTAGAGCTCGCTAACCGGGATGGGCTTCGAGGCGGGCAGCTTAGGTACCGCAGCCACGCTCGCCTCGGCCGGCACAGTTTGGTGGTAGATGAAATCGTTGTCTCGGGCAAGATCGGTCAGCTTGTCCTGGACGGTGGACAGGTGGCGCTTTGTCATTTCCGCCAGAAGACTTCCCGTCTCCGCCGTGAGGTTGGAACTGGGCGGCACGGAGCTGGGGAAGTTGGAGGCGACCTTGTGTGCCTCCTTGGCTAGATTCTCGGCGATCTGGAGTCTGCAGACAGCGACTCCATACGAGTTGGCATCTTCGTCTGCCAAGGCCTGATAGTACTGCGCCATCGAGTTCATCAGGCTGGCTTTGATCTGGCTGCTTGTTAGCCGGTGCCACTCCCCAACATACCGCACGGGCGAAGGGGGGAGGCTCGGACGTACCTGAACAAACAGAAGCCACACCTTCTCGAAGATGGCCTTGTTGACATTTTCTTGTACACCCTCGATGACCTGGCTGTACAGAGTACCGGCTTGACTGGACAGCTTGGCCAGCAGGCCCACCTTCTTCTGGTCGGCTATTTGCTTCTCGAGGAATACCTCCTGAGCCTGGGCCAGCGTGATGCTGATGAGTGACTTGACGGTGTCGCGGTGGAGATCGGCCGACGGGGCGTGCAGGAAGTTCTCGTTGATGTAGGTGAACATGCCAGCAGAAGCCTGGAAGGAGTGATATGCCGTCTTCAGGCCGGATTCCTCGCTCCGGTTCTGATTAGCAGCATGGCAAGAGAGGACGGCCGAGATGTTGAAGATGATAGAGGCCTTTTCGAAGGCCAGGGAGAATTGGGACGTTGCCTTGTGGGTGAAAGCGTCGAACCTGGAATGCCTTGGTTAGCGGGCGACTTGGGCCGGCGGCGGAACATGGGATTCCGCAGGCGGCGCAAACTGACCATGTAAAGGAGATCTTGATGTGTTGCTCGTCCACGGGGAATCGCAAGTCCAACAGCTCCAGCTGGCCGTAGTACCGGTAGAGGAGATCCCGGCCGGTGGTACTGTCCTTGCCCGCACCTCGCATGTCCTGGCGCAGTCGGCTGAGGGTCGCGCATTCCTCGGCGTACCGCTCCGGGTCATCGCCGTACGTGTTCTGGATATAGTTCTTGAGGGGCCCGACCCAGTCGATCTCGTTGGTGGCCTTGAGCGGCACCGATATCATGGGCATCTGCGTCATGTCGGCGATTTGGATGGGGTCGCGCAAGACGGATTATTGATGGAAGCGAGGGGTCTGCCGTGACATTGCTGGCACCAAGCTTGGTCTCGCCGAAGGGGGAGGTCAGAGACCGGCCGCGTCGCCCACGCGGAGCGGATCGAGGCGAGGCGAAGCAGACAGAGGGTCGGACGGACGAGGATGACAAGGAGACGTCGACGGTGTCAGAGTCAGCTCAACGCGTCTAGAGGGGTATCGTAGGAATCCGAGAGCGCGGCGCGACGGGTGGGATGCGAGGCGTCTACAGAGGCAGACGGCGCATCGGGTCGAAGTGCGAGATGGAGCTGTAGCCGCCCGAAGGTTTCTGGGCGTCTGGAGTCGAGAACCGGCTTGCCGCCTTGTCGCCTGCCGTGACGAGGTACCTGGGTACGTGGGGTTCAGATCCGCTCGCGGATCCCTGCCGGATGTTTAGCGGCAGGTACTTCGTTCGCCCCGCCTGCCGTACCGAGATGCAAAGTACTCTTCCGCGGTTGTTGCGCCACTCGGGGGCCCTGAACCGACTGAGTAAGCCTGTCGAGTGCCTGACAGGTCGGGGGCTTGGGGGCCCTTCGGCCCACCGAACACATGCTGCTCGCAAGCCCGACGACGACGACGACAGGGCCGAGAGGCTTGGACGAATTAGCCGCCTGGGGCAAATCTGGCGGACACGTACTCGGTACTCCGTACATACTCAGTACTGGGTGCATAGACAATACTTTGCGGGCGATTCCCGACGGCCCGCCCGCAATCAAGAGGGCTGACGATGGCCTCTCTGCATTAATATCCGGGTCTCGATGGCGTCGCAGGGCCGCCCGCTCGCAGAGTCTGCCCTGCCTTCATCGTGGGATGGCCCTTGGATACCCAAGCTCACCAAGGCACATCTCGTACCTCTCCGCCGTCGAGACATATTGTCGGGCAAGCCCTCTGAGTGGTGAGGTGGTCGGACACCCTCCTCCACGCCAGTGCGAGAGTTATGCAGGTGATAGCCAGTGAGAGCCTCGACGGTGCTATGGCGGAGGGGGATTGGTCAGACGCGGTGCTGAAGGCGAGCGCCAACGGACGGGAACATGGGCGGGATGGGGCAGGAGGGCAGCCATGGGGCAGGACATGGGGGCTACGGTGCCCCCGGCACCCTGCGGCCCGCGCCTGCAAGTCGCATCGTCCGCGGTGCAACTCACTCGAATCATTCCGGCCGGTTCCTGCAAGGACCGTGACGAACCCAACACCTAGCATCGACGGTGGAACAGTCGTGCCTCCGAGATCTAGGAATTCTTGCAGCGGCCGGACCCCAGGCCCATTCTGCGGCCAGCTCATCGTGTCTCTCCCTGACAGTAGCTTGATACGAACAAGCCTCTGCGAGGCTCTGCCCCGGACGCCGTCGACATGACCTAGGAGACGCTCCAGGTACGGAGTACTCCGTACCGAGCAGCCCTTTCCCAAGTCATACTCGCCCCAGACATCACGCCCATCCCCGCCTTTCCTGCACAAAAGGCGGAGGCCGTGACAACCTAGTCGAGCTGCTCATGTGTGACAGGCAGCCACTCGTGCTGGCATTCCGGCGCTTACGACCTCGCCATCCTTTCGACCACGTGACGGTGCAAAACCTCCCGAATCAAACCTGGAACCTACCTATGGGCCAACCAACCTTCCTCGGCGCACAAAACATCTCATCCAGCCAAGCGGCAGTCGAAGAACGGAATAACCTCTTCACACACGACCAAAAACGCAGCCTACCTAGGTAGTGCGGTTATGGAGCGCTTGCTGGCTCAACGCCCGCCAGGCTCTGCACCGTGCCTGGTGGTGTGTAACACTCTCCACGTGGGGTCCACGATCTGGCCCCCAAGGCATGGACGGGGCTTGCGGGGCTCGCGGGGGCCGGCGTCTGCAAGCCAAGCTTGAGCGCCAACCAGTCGTAGGCTCCTCTTTGACCTGTGTGATGTTGTTGTACGGAGTACACAGCAACAACGAGTAAGGTAGGTTTCGTACGGGAGTGCATTGCCGAACACTTGTCGCTAGACTACATCCTCAACGAGGAATAGTAAAAGGGATGGAGGGTCCGCTAACCCAAGGCTACGCGAAGAAAGTCTTCGCAGAGAGCACTCCTGCTTTAGGTCGTCCTCTCTCCGTCGACTCGAACCCATCGTCTCAGCTACCACCGAATCCTGCTAGAGCGCCTTTTAGTTAACTACCATACAGACGGCAACCAGGACACTTCCCAAGCTCTCACCGTGTAACCTTCAGCCCTACAATTCTACATGTTAGTTCTCAGAGAAGTTAAGGCAGCTCGGAGACATATGGCATTTCGCTAGCAAGGCTATTCGATAGCGTCTTTGCCATTTCTCCCTTTCTCTCGGTATTTGGTGTCTTCTCTTGAAGAATCCGCTACGCCTTCGAGTGCTATAGCAGTCTCAACAATCTGCTTCCCTGGTGTAAGCTCATTTTCTTGTTCAACTAACCTACAATGGCCATGTTCAAGCTCTGTCCCTGATTTGCGATCGACACCGACGCCAGCTCAGATTCGGCTGTTAGGCGCCTTGGTTCCGCAGCGAGTCCCTTAATATCAAGCATCCGATGGATGATTCCTACAAGCAACAACCACATTGCATGGAAACACGACAAGCTGTTTCGGGCTCATTCCCTCCCATTCATCGCAAAGAATACCAAAGGCTCGAGATTCCCCAGAACTATAGTGAAGACAAGTAGGAAGCGCAAAAGACCGAAGCTGTCCCCTCTGTGACAAGCCGCTTCGTAGTGTCGAGGGCCCGAGGGGCAACTCCGCTGAGCTCCCCTTCGTGAGCGCCCACAAGACGGGGTCGTAGATGGGATACATGGTGACAGATCTCTGGAAGAGGCTGGGAAGATTCCCCCACCACCCCTGGCAACAAGGAATCTGATCGCAGAGCAGAGCCACTTACATACCACGACGACATAGACTGCGAGTACATGTAAATACGACGAAGTCTCGCTCGTCATACTAAACTCGGCGGTTCGTGTTTACGGGTCGACTCCACATCAGCCTGCACTCGACGGAGCCCGGCGTTCCAGTTCTTAATCCACCTGTCCGTTCAATGGCGAGGAATTCGCAAACAAGTTGGCCAACGCGAAGTGACATACACAAGACAGAGTAAATCAGGGGAGGCAAGCTTATAGCCCGTGCCGTTCACATAGGGAGCTAGGGGCAAGGGCAAGAGCGTTGGGCAGATGGCCCCCCGTTCACTGGAGGTAAGAAAAAGGGGGTAAGGGGACGCCGTAACGCCGAAACAAAGCCGTACGTCGGGAACTCCAACTTAACTGCCGTCCCGAACGACGGCGATAACGGGCTGTGCGGGGTAGGGGGTGGAGCAAGAGTTTCCGTCTCCAAATGTCACTGAGG
>Ga0247777_1000366_pt1 | contig 12472 bp, 19 predicted proteins | sample UWRJL154409C5_FD_179937 | JGI IMG/M metagenome (GOLD analysis project Ga0247777, IMG submission 179937) | Plant litter microbial communities from Arlington Agricultural Research Station in Wisconsin, United States - UWRJ-L154-409C-5 | ecosystem: Environmental > Terrestrial > Plant litter >...
GGGGGGGCACACGTCCAGCCAGCGGGCGGGGAAAGGGAGAAGGGGGGGGCGCGGGGCCGCTCCGCTCCTCCTCCGCTCCTCCCCTCCAGCGGTGTACTTGCAGGTACTGTAGGGAGTACTTAGTTGGCTCCCCTCGCCTTCCTGCCGGTAGGTGAAGTTACTGTACTGTACTGTGTAGGTCACTTATCAAGGGCGCCGGGGCATGCCGTCCATATCGAACAAGGACATCCCCAGCGCCCAACGCCCTGAACGCGAACAGGTCTCCTTGCCCCTGCTCCGGACCGCCCGCTAGTCGAAGCCGGGCCGTCCCCCCCCGTGTCTCCTCCACCTTTGGACGATTCATTCCCCCCCTCCCATTCCCTCATTGGCGAGGAGCCGAGCTGGGACAAGGCCTGCGAAGGAGAATCGGGGAAATAATGGGCGGAACGGGGTATTTCATAGACGACACGGCGGCGGCCTGTTCCCAAAAAGACGGCCGAGGTGAAGTTAAAGCTGTGGATGCAGATATGAGGTGCATTGCGTCCTGCAACTAATGGAAACCTGCAGCAGGGACAGCGTCTCTCGGGGCAAAAGCCAAGACCCCGGGACGATGAAGGCGACAGGCCGCGCGCCCGTGCTGTAGTGACCTGCAAGGCGCCGTCACAGGAACCCGCTCTTAGGATCGGAGGTGGTGGTAATAAATTGGCCCAGTGCAATTTGCCATGGAGTCGCACCACAGTCGGTCTGCTAGCGATTGTGAAATTAGACCGTCGAGGGCCGCCGTTACTCTGGCTCGTCTGGACTCAAGGGCAGGATCCGACGGCGCCGTCTTGAGCCCGCTCACCAGATCTCCGTCGATGTCGTCCTCACGCAGGGACGCCTGTGGCATTGGGCACCGGAAACAGGGGCAGGGGCAGGACATGCAGGACATGGGCCGCAACGAGAGGCTGCAGTCCTGGAGGGCAAAGACGATGGCGGCCGAGGACGCCAGGATGGACTAGGCCCCGGCGGAACGGCACGCCAACAAACTGCGAGCCCCGGCGCGTCGGGTCGAGGTCGGGAGCCCCAGGCGAACGAAACCACGTTCTTGGTTTCCGAAAGCCGTCCCCGTCGTCGTCCAACGAGGCAACCTGACGGCAAAGAACCTGGAACTGCAGCGCCGACAGTCACTCCGTTAGGATAGGAGCGAAAATGCGGGTCAAGCATCGAACGGTTCGTACCGATCGTTTTGCCGAACCCCGATGGACCTCCCCCTCGCTCACCTACGAGCCTCCTTGCCAATCTTGCCTACCGTCGAGAGCAAGGCGGGCGAGCCGAGGCTGTCAGGGCTGTTCCCCTCGTCACATTTCAGAAATAGCGACCCCTCGCGACGAGGCCGCGGATGCGCGAGTCAGGTAGCGGAGCTCACGGAGGTACACCGGTGTCGTCACCGCGGGAGACGTCACCCGACACCCTCATCCCGCGCAGGCTTGGGGGACGGACGGCGGGACGCGCGCTTGGACCGAGGCTTACGGAGTACGGAGTACAAGGCCTGCGATCGAAGTGCCCAGACCGACGGCGGGCAGCCAGGCTGGCTGGCTGGCTGGCTGGCTGGCTCCAGACAAGCGAGGCAAACAAGCAAGGCGAGAACCAGAAGCCCTTGCTTCTCCAAGTCGGCCGACCTGAACCATGAGCCCAGAAACCCCGCAACCCGGCACTGGCCGGGCTCGTCCTCGGACGACCGCCGAGCAAGAGTGCGGCAAAGATGTGATAGACGGCAGGAGCTCCCTGTGAAGCGTCCCGCATGATTGGCGCTTAGGTCCGCCTGTCGCTGGCCTCACCGCAAATCCTTTCGCCTCGCCGTGCGCCTCGTACTTGCACACCCTCAACTTGCCGTCGGAAGCGAGCGCCCCACGGAGTAGAGCCGAGTCAGGGGCGAGACACCCAAGACACCCTACGTCGAGTACTCGCACGGGCACCGGCAGCTGGCGCTCGTTTCATTCTCCGGCACGCCCCGCCCGCTCCGAGAGGGCCGCCGCCTCCGGCGTGGAAACTGCGGCATCGTTCGATTCGGAGGGCCGGTAGTATCCGGAACTGAGGCCCGGCTCCCGCCCGGGCCTTGAACCAACGTCTACCTTTGCGTCGCGGATCAGGTGAGACGGGCCGTTGCCATCAAGGAGTACCCTGGCTGGCTTAAAAGGACGTATGAGTACTGTGGAGTGTAGGTATACATGCACGCAGAGAGCATCGTTCCTGTGCTTTTTAAATAAGACGCTGTATCGACGCCGCCTTCCGTCCCATCACACTTTGGGGTCCGCGGGTTGCTGTGAAACATCACGATTCAGCCGAACCGAGACACTACGCCCCTGCCCCCAGAGCATACCATCACCCGACCCTCGTGGATCACCAGCTTCTTCGCCGAGCTTGCAACGCCCTTTTCCACTCACCGAGCGAAGCAGGCGTCTGTGGAACGCAGTTGCATCATGGCCCCTGAGGCGTTCCAGACATGGCGGGTGTCAGAACCGTACATCAACCTCCACTGCCTCCTCGGAGAGGGCCCCTTCTACGAGAAAGAGACCAGGAGTCTCAGGTTTGTCGATATCCGGAAGAAGCAAATTCATTTCCTCTCGCTGGACGCGGGTCCGAGCTCGCTAGACACGTTACAGCTGGACGTACCGGTCTCGGTGACGGCCGACGTCCAGGGCGTGGACCCCAAGGAGAAGATTTTGGTCGGGCTCAAGTACGGCATCGCTCTTCTGGACAGGAAGACACACCGGTACGAGTACCTCACGCGCTTCACCGAGGACGGCGGCGACAAGCGAATCCGGAGCAACGACGGAGCCGCTGACCCCCATGGTCGCTTCTGGCTGGGCACCATGACCGACTTTGACCAGGGCGACTTCCAACCCGAAGGCAAGTAAATTTAGCAAGCCGTGTGTACTTTGTCCGGTCGGGGGCGTTCGGGCGGCGCGCGCCGTGTGACCTGTGACCTGTTCGATATCGAAATCCTTCTAAGGGAGAGAACGTGCGCGATATGGACGTTCGCGGGCGGCACGGCCATGATCTCCGGTCGCATTTGGAATTGGCCCTTTCGCCGAACTGCGCCGCCGCGGCTAACGGGAGACCCCGCAGGATATCTCGTCCGCTTTGACGGGGCGACGGCGGGCGAGGTGGTCCGCCGCGACCTGACGATCCCCAACTCGGTAGGCTGGTCGCCCGACGGCCGGACCATGTACTTTACGCACACGACGGCCAACACCATCCTGGCCTGGGACTACGCGCCCGGGGACGGCGGCCTGTCCCGCGAGCGCGTCCTTTACCGTCACGACGGGCCGGGCGGGCTGGACGGCTTCCGTGTCGACGTCGAGGGCAACATATGGCATGCCGTCTACGGCGAGGCGAGGGTCATCAAGATCTCGACCGCCGGCAGGGTCCTCGGCGAGGTCCGGCTCCCCACACGGAACATTACCTGCCCAGAGTTCGTGGGGACCGAGTTGTTCATCACGACGGCGGCGGACGAGGAGGGCGAGGGCGGCGCGCAGAGTCGAGAGTTTGGCGGCGGCCTATACCGAATCGACGTCGGTGTTGGCGGTGTCCCGGCCTATCCCTTCAAACCTGCCGCATAGAGCGGATTAGAATAGTCTGGTGGGCGAGCATGACTGGGCAGGCCCGTATGGATAGACGGATCGCATGGGAGACCAGACGAGCAGCTGTCACTTCCACATCCCGGTCACACCGAATCTCCTTCGTGCCTGGGCCTCCCTCAACACGATGCTTTTTTTTCCCGCCGCCAGGGGTCGACGCCGTGAACTGAAAACCCTACCCGTGTCCGTGCCGGGGTGCCCAACATCGCCGTCGTGGCGAACATACGACCCCTTCGCAACATTGCGTGGGGGGCCCGATCATTTTGACGTCCCAGGCTACCCCTTCAAGGCGTACATCTTGACGGGGAACAACTCCTGCGGAAACCCGCGCTGCATCTCGGCTCTGACCAGATGTAGGCCGGCGTCCTTGAAGATCTGTAAGAACTTGTCGTCCTGCCTAGACGACAGGGCACGTTTCAGCAGGTCGCCCTCAGAAGCCGTTTGCGAGGGGGGGGGCTGTGTTTGTAAGAAACTCACCTGGTCACGCTACTGTCGAGGTCGTCGAAGACGTCGCCGTCGCTGGTACTCAGGTTCTCCTTGACGACGATCAAGCCGCCGTCGGGGTTGAGGACGGTACGGCACGTGGCGAGGTACGACACCAGCTGCGCGTCCGTCAGGTGGCCGACGCACCACTGGTTCCACACGAGATCGTACACGAGGCCGTCGCCACCGGCCGTCTCCGCGGCCGCGGGCGTCCACCCTTCGAGCCCAACGTTGAAGACGTCGCGCACGCCCGCCACGCCCTGCAGCTTGGCCGTGAACTTGGCCACGGGCTCGATCACATCCACCTGCTCGGCCACATCGAGGAGGAGCCCCGAGGTGATACGGCCAATGCTGCAGAAAGCGTTGGCGGGAGAAAAAGGGGCTCCGGCGTCGAAGCTCGGAAAGGGGTTTACGGGGGGGAGACTCACCCAGCGCCGCCTTCGAGGCAGTTGGCCACCGTTCGGAGCCCTTCCTTGGTCCCGATGCCGAGTTTGGCTAGGAAGTTCCGCGAGCCTTGCAGGTCGACTTTGGAAATGTAGGGAAAGCCGCCCAGCATGCCATTGACGTCCGCGTCGATGCCTTCCCAGTACTCGAGGCCGGCTTCCTGGCTGATCTTGGCGTCGGTTGGCGGCTCGGCCATGGTGTGGCTGGCAAATTTCTTGTTCCTCAAAGGGCCTTGACGTCACGCTGTGCGGTGACCTTCGATGCCGAGGGGGTAGGTGCGTGCTGAAGGAGCTGGGGTTTCACTTCTCTTGGGAGGCAGTAGCGAGTCCCAGCTCCCCTACGACGATAGACCCAGAGGACGATGCCTTTCTGTGGGGGAAGACTTGGGTCTCTAGGTTCCTGACCAGTTCGTTCGGGGTTATTCCGCCTTGCTGTCAGGAAGACAGAGCTGCTTTGTAGTAGCCAAGCCTGCTATAGTATTTTATCCTGCGTTATGGGCGATTCTCTGAGAGCAGGATAGAACGGCAGACGCCAACCCAGCGTTGTATCTCGTAGGGGCACATAGATTGCCTCCATTGTGGACGGAACTGACCGTGCGAGACAGAGCTCCTTCCCAACCACACATATCTCTATGTAGGTTCCATGGTACTTTCTAGTAACACTCGTATAAGGATCAATCATATTGATTCCTTGGAGCAATAGGCGTGATCAATGGTCCAAATGTGTTAATTGTACTTTCCTTCGACCAAGATATCTCCCCACAGTCCCATTTGAAGAGGGTTGGGCTACTGTATAAACACTGTACCCCACACATTGTGGGGCCGTTTCTCTAGATAACCTCTTGGCGGCCTTGTTGCCTGGAGCTCTCAAGCTCAACTCACTTTTCAACCCCACCACAACAAGAAACTTGCCGTCTTGAAGTTGGACATCTTTGCCTCCAAGCCACTGTGCCCTCCATGGCGACAGACACGGGAGTTGCTGAGAAAGCAAACGTCGAGGACGACGATGACCTGGACCTGGGCGCCTGGCTCGAAGAGACGTGCAACAACGACGACAATGACAGCCTTTTCGGGGCTGGCGAGGATGACCAGTCTTCCCTCTTTATGGGAGACGGCATCTCTGCTCCCGGAGAGCACATTTCATCGCAGGGACTCCAGGGCGAACTACTTCGGGATGATCCGTTCCTGTTCCTGCCCCCCGAGGTGGTTGAACACCAGGACGAGCCACTCCCGGACGATCCACCACTGTACCTGCCCCCTGAGGTGGTGGATAACCAGGACGAGCTACTTGAGATCGATCCGCTGCTGTACCTCCCCCAACCAGGGGAATCTCAGGACAACACGCTGTTGTACTCCCCCTCTCTCCCTTACCCGCCAACCCCATCGTTGCCACCGGAGCCGCATCTCTCTCTGCCACCACCCCCAAGCGAGGAAGTGCGCGCTTCTGAGGCGCCAGATGTCAGTATTTTTTCAGTCAACAGTCACGCAAGAATTGTGCCCAACCCGGAAGGCACCCAGCTGGTAACTCAAGAAAACCAAGCAATTGACCATCCTCAAGTAGGAGACGCACCCTGCCATGACGCTCAAGAAGGTCATATGCATACCCAGAAGCCGGTCATACTGCCCACCTTCCCCCGACCCAGAGAACTATCGGAAGCACCGCCGATCGACGACCTCAACAATCCCGACATTCGAAGACTTGTTGGTTGGCTGCACCTTCGTGAGTATTTGCTTCGCTTCCTCCAAAGTAGGACTGTTGCTAACTCTTTGCAGGCTCAAAATCATCCCGGGATAGCATCTACGGCCTGCTCGACATGCCTGCGGAATTGGGCAAGAATATGGGAGACGAGGCTAAAACTTACCTCAAGAACCCCGAATATGCCATCCATCTCAACGGCAATCAAGAACCGTATGCTCTGCACACGCTAAAGATGACCTTGGTTATGAGCGCACTATCACTGCTGAGAGATGAGGGCATGGGTGAGAGGTGGTTTGGCGACAGCAGCACCGTACAGCCTCGCAGCAAGTTCCGTTGGCCCAAAGATGCAACCCAGTAAGTCTTTCGGTTCCCAGGCTAGGTCGGTGATACTGACTTGAGAATAGGGTGGTCTTGCACTTCGCGGGTCTCATCTACAAGCTCACCAGAAACGAGCAGCAACGTCAGTATGCTGGTAAGAAGAGGAAGGCCATGGCTGGCTGGAATGAGGCCATCACTTCCTTCACGAAATCTCCCGGCAGCACACCACAGTCTGCCATAGACCTTGCCTCCAACACCAATACAGCCGACAGCAGCACGGCCTCTGTTATGGGACAGACACCACCCCTTGCCATCGGCCCCTCGACAGAAGGCCAATCGGAGCGACTGAGAGCGTCCAGCCCGTCGGGACTGTTATATGCTTCCCCTCAGGTACCCAAACCCCAGCCCTCCATTGAACTTCTACTCTTTTCATCTGCTAACTGTTGTTGCGTGGCAGACGTTTCGCGTCCATGTCCAAATTGGGCTCGAGGATGGTCAGGTCCTGCAAAACCCGTTTGACGGCCGTATTGTTCGACAACAGCAACGTATCGCTCAGCGACAGGGGCCCAATGGTGGGGATTCTCGCCCAGCAAAACGACAGCAGATGACTACCAGCACAGCCAACCACCCTGGCAAGGTCTCTGGCAATGCAGATATCCTCTATGTCCTACACTTCATCAGGAACCAGCTTCACGTCCTGCCAAGGATGCACATCAGTCACTCTGGAGGGATGCGGGACGCCGGCTTCGATCATATGATGAATCGCTGCTCCGACCTTGGCCTGGCCGAGACTGACAAGGTGGTGGTGGAGGTCTTGACCTCGGATCGGGGGCTTCAGCGCGTCTCAAACAACCGCGACTGGGATGAAGTCGTTGGCAGGATCTCCCATGATGTCGTGATGGATGGTGTGGTCAGGGTTTGCATCCGACTACCCTGAGGAAGAGAACAGACACAGGCAGTGAAAGGGAGGGAGGGGAGCTTAGACTGCTGTGATCAGGGCGGAAGTTGAAGGGGACACAGGACATTTGGCTCATGTGATCCGCGGTTGTGCATTGGATTGGAGTCAGGGCGGCGGCATTTCATTTCTGAGATACCCCACGCCCTCCACTATGGACAGGTTCTTTCGCCTGACGTAGAACAACGTTAGTAATGTCGAGATAGAGAAACATCAATGTACCTATACGGCATATCGTGTATATGTCATGCCTAGACCCGGGTCTTCTTTGAGCGGGATTGAACTCCGGGTATGTTTATGTTTTGGTAGGGTTACGGCCGGGTATCCTCCTCCTTGATCTCTACACGCCCAACAGAGCTCACCTCCTCGTCCAGCGAGGGGCGGTCGTTCCGGGGCTTGTCGTCCTTGGCATCCTCTTCCCGACCTCTGCGCGAGCTATCGGGGCCATCGCCCTCGCCCCCGCCCGACAACACCCCGCCGCTGCCGCCGCCCGCTTGCCTCTCCTCGTCGTCCCCCCCGCGCGCCGTGGCGGGTTGCGCGCCCAAGGACGCGGCGGCGAAGCGGCTGCGCGCGCGGAGGCGCTCGCCCCAGCGGTGGAAGGCAAAGGGGATGAGGGCCAGCACGGCGGCCACGGCCCCGACGAGCGAGCCTCCGGGGCCGACGCCGAGGCGGTCGAACACTTTTGGACGCCGACGAGTTAGTTTGCCGCCCGGTGCGGGGAGGGGCAGGGGATTTGGGGGGTGGGGGATTGCGTACTGCGGTTCGTGAAGAGCGGCGCGGCGGCGCCAACGGCGGAGCGCAGGATGGTGTTGGCGGCGATGGCTGAGGCGGCGTAGAGGGTGTATACGTCGACGAGGTAGTTGAGATAGGCCACGAAGATCAACATCATACTTCAACATTAGGAGTCAGTAATTGCCTACAGCGAAAAGGGTTTGGAAGGACAAGGTGCGAATCCAAGATGAGACGCTTGTTCTCCAGTGTCGTCCAGAGGGGTAAGAGAAAAGCCCCGAAAGTACATACAAGGTGCTGAGGAAGACGCCGGCCAGGACGGCGGAGATCCAGTGGACGGAGCTGTCGTGTCGGAGGGCGTTAGCTTGGCAGACTCGGGGGGGTTGGTGGAAGACGGCGAACTGGGGAGCGCGCTTTACTCACTTGTACTCGCCGCTCCAGGCCAGCCAGAACATGCAAGCCGCGAAGCCTACCCCGCCGACCGAGGCGACCGGGAGACGGTCTTCGGGTTTCATGACGATGCCCGCCTTGAGCTTCCTCGCCTGCCGGCGGCTGTCGAAGAGGATGACGAAGGCGCCTATGAAGGCACCCACCACCGTTCCGATGAGGGGGAGCTGGCCGACGCCCTGATTCCATCCGCGGTGGTGCTGGAAGATGATGGGGTACAAGCTGAACAGCATATATAGGAGGAGATAGACGACGGCGAGATAGATGGCGCAGAGCTGCGGCGCCCCAGGTCAGTCCCCCATCGGCCTCACCACAACACCACATCACCAAGGCTGGCTCACAAAGCTGATGGTGTCAAACAGGATGATCCACGGCCTGGTCAGCGCGACCTTGTACAATCCGACCAGCGACCGGTCCGTCTCCTCGATGGGCGCCTTGACGTTCTCATACCCGGGGATCTTGGCTGCGCGGATCCGCTTCGCCTTCTGCAGCAAGACGATGGGTCCGTAGGTTTCGGGGATCGTCAGCATCAGGGGGATGGTAGCACCTCCTAACCAGAGCAGAACGTAAAAGTTCCACCTCCAGTTGCCCTTGGTGAGCTGGAGGAAGCCCGAGATGACGGGCCCCAGGGCCGGCCCGACCCAGACCATGCAGGAAAAGCCGGCCACTTCAACAGCCGGCGTCAGTCGAGGCCTAATACGAGGGGGGGAACAGGTATGAGGAGGGCAGGGATGTGAATCTGAGATTAGACACTCGTCTTTATTCTTCAGAGTCAGCCCAACGAGGCAACAAAAACTCATGAAGCTGCATACTGGCGTTCCCTCGTTCGATGGGGTCCCACAGGTCGGCCATGACGCCCGGCGCGTTGGAGAGGGGGGCGCTGACGAAGCTGCCCGACAAGAAGCGGCCGACCAGGAGGGCGCCAAAGTTGGGAGCGAAGGCGCACAGGAAGTTGAAGAGTACATAGCACGAGAAGGTGACGTAGAAGACGAAGCGCCGGCCGAAATGCTCCGACAGGGGTGCAGCGACGAGCGGGCCGCAGCAGTAGCCGAGCAGGAAGAGGGTAACCGTCAGACCGGCGGCTTCCAGAGAGACGTTGAAGTCGTCTGATATGCTCTGCGCGGGAGGGAATCGTGTAAGCCCGGTGCTGTTCTAGAGGCGGTCGGCCGGCGGAAAGCCGTTCCCTACCTTGAAGGTGCCTGAGGGACTCGACGAGGCAAAGGTGGCGTTGGTCAACAACATGATGGCGGCGATGGAGACGAAGGCCCGTCGTCCGGTGGACCAGTTGCGCGGGTTCTCGACATCGCCGGGGGCGAAGTCGACCTGGCCCTTGTCATTGAGAAAGGGAGCCCCATCGTACCGAACATCGCGACCGCGGTACGGTTTGGCATTTACTCTCGAGAGGAGGCGCGTTATGCCTTCCATGACGTCGACTCTTGAGAAGACATATGCAGAAGCCAAGCCCGAAAAGGAGAGCGGCAGCTATGCCAAGGAAAGGGGCGACGCGAACAGGCAACTTTATAAGAACAGAAGAGAGGCTCGAAAGCGAGAACGGGCCATACTCTGACTTGTTGAATGACACGACCAGCGGTGTGGCCCAGAAATTGGTTGCGTGCTCCGTATCCCGTACTCGGTATGCCTCTAAAGCCGGAGATAGCACCTTGAGCCCCGTGCCGTGAGCCGAGCGTTCCCACCTTGGGGAAAGGGCCCGGGAGTGAGGAGAGGCCAGGCATCCGCAGTTGGGCGTGGGAGACACGCCTCAACGCGCTCCATAGCATGCATGCATGACGCCCTGCGACAACGGCCTGCTCCCCTGCTGCCGCGGGAACAGCCTCGGCATCCGAACGAGACACTGGGAACTAGTCTCTCTTGGGACATCGTGTTTGCTCCCCCGGGGTTTCCCGGCCGAGATGCTGGGATATCTAGGCTTATATCCGTCCGGAATTCGGCGCCTGGCTCTGAGATGCAATTCCGTTATTGACGAGTGCATCTCGACGAGAAGGCGGACGTAGAGAGATGACATCAGGATGATCCCCAAGCAAGACGACCAACGCCAGACGAGGCTGGGATGAACGGCGGTCAAGTCGGCCGCGTCTCTAGAATCTCACAGGATGGCATAGGTCTACATAGCTGAGCCTAAGGGAGAGGAAGCTTGAGTAAGACCCAGCATCGGGGAGATGAGGTCGCTCTCGGGTGGCCTTGGCCCTGGCCCGGCCGAGTAGACTAGGCCCGGAAATTTAGAGCCCAAGCCGACGGATGCCACTCAGCCACAGCGGAGGCATCTGCTTTGCCACAGAGATCATCGTCAAGATTAGATTAGATAACTTATACAGAACTTTATCGACGTCAGTCCCCTGGTTGCCATCTCCCTTCCCCTCCCTCCACAGTTCATCTCCCTCAACCCTCTCAACTCCCCCAACGATACGGCTGATTGATATGCGCCCGCCAAGATGGCGCAAGACGCGCGGTCCCCGAGAAGGGCGCATATCCTCGCCTCCATAAACCCACACAGCGGCCCTTCCGTTCAGCGGGAAACGAGGCAGCCATCTCCCGCCCCACATATCGACGAAACCGCTGTGCACGATGAGAACCCGACCCCACCGGACGAAGCCGACCACCTCGCGCCCCGCGGTTCGCGATTCCGCTTCAAGTCCAAAAGCTCCAAGCGGCGGCGACACGACTCCCGGTCCCATCCCTCCACCGACGAGCACGACAGTGCCCGATCCAGCCGTCGCCACCGCCACCACCGACACAAGCGGCGACGCCCCGACGCCGCCAGCGCAGGAACATCTCCACCGCCCAGCGGAGACACGGCGGCAGGACAGGCGGAGAAGGAGGAAGAAGATCCCTTCGCGCCGGCGCCGCTGGACGCGGACGCGGCCTTCCGCGCCTCGCTCTTCGACGCCATGGCCGACGACGAGGGCGCCGCCTACTGGGAGGGCGTCTACGGCCAGCCGCTGCACGTCTACGCCACCGACCGCACCGCCGCCCGCGGCGAGCTCGAGCGCATGACCGACGACGAGTACGCCGCGCACGTGCGCCAGCGCATGTGGGAGAAGACGCACGCCGGCGTGCTCGAGGCGCGCGAGCGCCGCGCCCGCGAGCGCGACGCCGCCGCCCAGCGCGCCCAGGCGGCCGCGCGCGCCGACCGCGAGCAACGCCGCGCCGAGCGCGCCGCCGACGAGGCCGACCGTCGCCGCCACGACGACGGCCGCCGCGCCGAGCGCAGGCGCCGCTGGGCCGAGTACGCGGCCGGCTGGGCGGCGTGGGACGGCGCGGCGGATGGGATGCCGTGGCCGGCGCTGGCGGGCGGGCGGGCGGCCGCCGCCGCCGACGACGAGGCCGTGCGCGCCTTCTTCGTGCTGGGCCTGGACCTGCAGGAGCTGGGCGGGCGGGCCTTTGCCGCGCGGCTGCGCGACGAGCGCGTGCGCTGGCACCCGGATAAGATGCAGCAGCGGCTGGGCCCCGCCATGGACGAGGCCCTGATGCGCGATGTGACGCGCATCTTTCAGATCATCGACAAGTTGTGGAACGATACCCGGCCCGAGACGTAGGTGCGTTCTCGACGGCCACGGCGACGACAAGGTGTGGGCAGAAGGGGGTAGGGGGTAAGGGAGGGGGGTTGGGTTTTGATTAAGCTTAGGTGATGGGGTGGCCTGGGGGAATCAGACGGGGCTATTCCGTCTCTATTGACTTCCCCCTTTTTCGAATGTTGATTCACAAGATCCTCCGTGCGATTCCTCCCCTACGTCTCCCGCAAGACAACCCCCTCCCTCGGGCCCTACAGCCCCATCAG
>Ga0247777_1000368_pt1 | contig 12461 bp, 14 predicted proteins | sample UWRJL154409C5_FD_179937 | JGI IMG/M metagenome (GOLD analysis project Ga0247777, IMG submission 179937) | Plant litter microbial communities from Arlington Agricultural Research Station in Wisconsin, United States - UWRJ-L154-409C-5 | ecosystem: Environmental > Terrestrial > Plant litter >...
TGCCGCCCTGGGTGAACAGGTCGCCGCAGAAGAACGTCCGCGTCGTCACGTCCAGCATGAGCCCGCATTCCCAGGAGTGCGGCGTGTGAGGCGTATCGAACCAGCGCATCGTATGGCGGCCGAGCGGCAGCTCTGCGCCATCTGCGAGGGCCCGCGCGGGACGGTCCGCGAAATCATTGATCGACACCATCGCCGCGATCTGCCCGCAGACGGGGACGGCCTCTGGCGCGGCGGCCAGGAACGAGTTGAGCGCGCCGCATTCGTCTGCCTCGAAATGCGAGAGGCCGATGTATCGCAAACGTTCCAGGGGCATCACCGCCCGGATAGCTTCGCTCACCAGCGGAAAGAGCTGCCGCTGGCCGGTGTGGAACACCATCGGCGCGTCGTCGACGATCAGGTACTGGTTGAAGTTGAACTGGCCCGGCCCGTCGGACATCGACACGGGCGTGTTGATGCGGAAGATGCCGTCCGCCACTTCCTGGATGTTCGTTCCGGACTGGGAGTTCGTGATCATGCGTTCCGCTTCCGATGTAGATGGGTTTAACCGCGCAAAACGACGGCGTTCTGGCTCAGCGTTGCTTGCAGTAGAAAGCACTTGAGGGCTGGCATTGTCGCGCCGAATGAGCGACCTTTCACGGGTGGCATGTGTGGAACGGGAGGGGCGTGATGAACCGTTCGAGGCGCATTCTTTGCCTGGCTGCTGCGCTTGGGGTGGCGTTACCGCTCGGCGCGTGGGCCGCGCAACCCAAAGATCCCCTGGAAGGCACGTGGGTGCTGAACGTGGAGAAATCCACCTTCAAGTTCGCGCCCGGCCCGCGCGGCCAGACGCGCACCTACTCCATGCAGGACGGCGTCGAGAAGCTGGTCGCGCGCGGCGTCAGCTGGGACAAGAAGCCGACTCTCGTTCGATACGAGGCCCGCTACGACGGCAAGGACTACGACATGACCGGCTCGCTCGGCGGCGACCGCATTTCGCTCCGACGCATCGATTCACACACCACCGAGTCCAGCCAGAAGCGGGAGGGCAAGCCCGCCATCGTCGCGACCCGCACCGTGTCGAGCGACGGCAGGACGCTCACTGTCGTTTCGAAGGGCACCACCGCCGAAGGCCAGCAGATCGATTCGACGCTCATTTTCGAGCGGCACTAGCGCGCACCTTGGCGTAAGCGGAGTCGATACGAGCCAGCGCCTGCTCGTCGAAGGGCTTGCCCGCGCGCACCTCATCTCCCAGTAACAGGCCCTGCGGGCTCGCCTCGGTGAATGCCGGCCAGGCCGGCAGGCCGGCAGGCCGGCGCCGTTCGGGTCGCCGGTTTTCGCGAAGTTCGTCCAGTACGTCGCCATCGCGGCGGCCAGTCGGCGGTCCGCGTCTGCCCACGGCAGCGGCTGCTGGTCGAGATGATCGAAGACGTATGGCATCTCGGCGCCATGCGTCGCGCCGAGCGTGGCGAAGGGCGAGCCGGGCGGCGGCGTGTCGCAGTAACCTCGCGACGACATGAGACATGACCTCACGACCTGATGATCAACGACCTAAGCGCGCAGTAACCCATCAGCGCTCGACCAGGCCCAGCGCCGCGAGACTCTCGGCCGTCGCGAGCAGCGCCTCTTCGCGCGAGCGAGGCGACCAGCCGAGCACCTGCCGCGCCTTCGCGCTGGTCGCATTCTTCACTTTGCCGAGCTCGGGCAGGATCTGCCGTACGCCCGCATCGCGCAGGCCGGCGAGGCGCACCATCCAGTCCGCTAGGAGGCGCGTCGGCACTCTCGCCGCCAATGCGCCGGCGCGCGACTTCAGTACCTGCGCGATTTCCTGGATAGACATGAAGTCGCCGGCCACGGCGAGGAACCGCTCGCCTCTGGCCGCTGGATGCGTCATCGCGCGCAGGTGCAGATCCGCGACGTCGCGCACGTCGACGAGGCCGAAGTAGAGCCGCGGCACGCCGGGCACCGCGCCGTCGAGCAGGCGCTTGATCAGGAAGATGGAGCCCGACAGGTCCGGTCCGAGCACAGGCCCGAAAACCGCCACCGGATTGACGACGGACAACTCGAGCGCGCCGCCTTCGCGAGCGATGAAATCCCACGCGGCGCGTTCGGCCAGGGTCTTCGACTTCGTATAAGGCGCGAGATCCTCGTCAGTCGAGTCCGTCCAGTTCGTCTCGTCGAACGGCGCGGCCTGCGTGGCATGCCCGTAGCCCACCGCGGCGAACGAAGATGTCTGGACCACCCGCTTCACGCCCGCATCGCGCGATGCGCGCAACACACGAAGCGTGCCTTCCCGCGCGGGGACGATCAGCTCATCTTCGTGCTTCGGCACTTTTGTCGGGAACGGCGAAGCGACGTGCAGCACGTAGTCGCAGCCGGCCACGGCCTCCTTCCAACCGGCGTCGGTTTCGAGATCTGCCGCAAAGAACTGCAACCGGTCGCCGGGATCTGCCCCGCCCTGCTTCAGCAGCGTGCGCACGTCTGCCTCGCGCGTGAGACTGCGCACGGTGGTCCGCACCTGATGGCCCGCGGCGAGCAATTGGAGGATGCAGTGGCTCCCGACGAAGCCTGAGCCGCCAGTCACTAGAACGGTTGTCACGGGAAACTTCCTTGGAGCGGGGAGGCGTGTTCCAATTCTATAGTCACATCGCGAGGGAGAAGGCAGATGAAGGCATTCACATCGCTGATATTCGTGGCATCCCTTTCCAGTGTCCTGGCCGAACCACTCGGTGCTGCCGCCGAGGAACCCGCGCACGATCACGCGGCGACGGCCTCGACATCAGAGGACGTTCGTTGCGTTCCCGTCGAACAACGCGCGGGAAAGAGACTCGGCTGTTATGTGCTGGCACGCGAGACGCTGGGTGAGCTTCCGGACGCGCCGGTCTACTGGCACCTGTATGAATATCCGTCGCGCGAGGCGGCGGACAGCGCCAGAGGCAAGCGCGGCAGCGTCATCGAGTCCTACGGGAAGGTGTGGCTCCTCAACGTCGCGGATGCGAACTGGTCCGTTGCGGGCGGCAAGAAAGTCGCGCGAGTCGGTCCGCTGCCCCTCGCACACGGCGGCAGCTGGACAGCGGTCTTCATGGAAGCGACGTTCATGCCGGGCATGAAATCGCAGGTCCATCGGCACCCTGGGCCCGAAGCATGGTACGTGCTGAAGGGCGAGCAATGCCTGGAAACGCCGGATCGCAAAGCCGTCGTGCGGGCGGGGGAAAGCGGCATCGTCCCCGAAGGGCCGCCGATGATGCTGACGGGAATCGGCACGGGCGAGCGGCGCTCGCTGGTGCTGATCCTGCACGACTCCGCGAAACCGATGACACTGCCGGCGACGGACTGGACGCCGACGGGCTCCTGCCTGAAGAGCCGTTAGCCGCGACTCACCGCAACGCTTTCCGCACCATCAGTTTCAGGCCGGACCAGGTTTCGTCGACCGCGCACACCTTGATGTCGACGAAACCGAGCGGCAGCGCCAGCTCGCGCACCGTATCTTCCGTGACGTCGGTCGCGACCCCGGCGGACTTCTTCGGCCATGACACCCACACGACACCGTTCGGATTCAGCTTCGCCCGAAACCCCTTCAACGATCTGGCGAGATCGGATTTCCGGGTGACGAACGCGTGGACGATGTCGGTCGTGCTCGCGAGGCGCGCGACGAACTTCACTCCCTCCGGCAGTGGCTCGACGAGCTTGCGATAGTTCGCAGGCGCATCGACCAGCAGCACCTCGTACGCCGGCTTGAAACCGAGCTTCTTTGCGAGCGGCGTTCCGGAATAGCCAGCCGTTGCCACCACTCACCTCTTCCCGGCAAGCAGGTCGACGTAGGCGCGATCGATGAGCTGCGAGGGCTGCACCTGCAGGCGTGCCATGAGGTCATGCGCCTCGCGCACGCCGGTGTCCGCCGACTCGTCATCCCGAAGCACGACCTCCAGCTCGAGAAAATCACCGAGGCCTTCGACTTCATCCAGATGGATACGCGTTCGTCCGACCATGAACAGGACGCGGCGCTTGCGCACGCGGCCGACTTCACCGTAAGCGAGCGTCAGGACTTCGCGAAGCGAATCCGGCGAGCGCGTCGGCGTGCGCACGTAGAAGGACTCCTTCGGCCCTTCCTGATCAGTGCGCCGATAGAAAATCAGCTCGCCCTCTTCCGCCGAGAACGCGCGCAGCTTCAGCCGCCCCCGCTCGCAGCCGAAGAAGGTGTCGTCCTGGCGAATCTCGATCGGCCCCTCGTCCGCGATCGCGGCGGCTCGCGCTGTCAGCGCCGTAAGGTCCACGACGTGCGCTTTGATCTCGATGTTCCGCGCCATGCTCGACTCCGTGCGATTGACAATCCCCGCTCCGCTGCGGAGACTACCGTTAGTGCGCTTTGGGGCGCCACCTGTCCGCGGCAAGGGAGCTTCTCCCACCCAGTCGATCTCAACAGATCGTCGACCTTCTTCCGGCCTGTGCTAAGCGGACTTCGGGCAGCAACGGAAGGTAGGCTCATGATCCGCAAACTCACTGCGCACAGCAGTCTCGAAAATCTCCGCAAAGACGCGAAACGCTGGCTGCACGCCATTCGGGCAAACGACGCCGACGCGCGCGCACGCCTGCGTGCCGCGTGGCCCGGCGCTCCCGCGCAACCTGTACTCCGCGACATGCAACACGCGCTCGCGCGCGAGTACGGCCTGGAAAACTGGGCCGCGTTCAAGACGGCCCTCGAAGACATCGCGCTCGCGAACCAGAGCCGCGAGAAGCTCATCGAGGAGTTCCTGGTGCACTCCTGCATTCACTACGGCGTGCGCCCCGGAACCGGCAAGTGGGATCGCACGTACTTCGACGAGCCCTCACGGTGGAAGTACGCAGCGCGCATCCTCGAGAAGCATCCGGAGATCTCGGGTCACAGCATCCACACCGCCGCAGTCAGTGGAAATCTCGAGGCAGTCGAACGCTTCATCGCGGTCCGCCCCGAAGCGGTGAACGAGAGGGGCGGCCCGCAAAAATGGCAACCCCTGCAGTACGTGTGCTACGGACGCCTGCCCCTGCCCGCCGCGGCTGACAATGCCGTCGCCATCGCGCGCCGGCTGCTCGACGCGGGCGCCGATGTGTCGGCGCAGCTCGATAGCGCTGACGCCTCTGGCTTCCTGCCGCTCACGGGTGCCATCGGTGAAGGCGAGTTCTCACAACCGCGGCATCCGCAAGCCGCCGCGATCGCGGAGCTGCTGATCGAGCGTGGGGCCGATCCCTATGACTCGCAGGCGCTCTATAACACCTCACTCGAGCACGACGACGTCTTCTGGCTCGACTTTCTCTACGAGCGCAGCGCGCGTCGAAACGAAATCTCCAAATGGACCGCGCCGTCATCGACGTGGCCGAACTCGGGCATGCTGAACTACCTGATCGGTAATGCCGTGAGCCGCAACGACCTCCGTCGCGCACGATGGCTGCTGGCCCGCGGCGCCGACCCGACGACAAAACACTTCTACTCGAAGCGCAACCTGCACACCGAGGCACTGCTGCTGGGCTACACGGATATGGCGGCGCTGCTGCAGACCTTCGGGGATGTGGCCGAGGAATTGCGCGGCCATGACGCGTTCAATGTCGCTTGCATGCGGCTGGATCGGGATACCGCCAGCGCCCTGGCTCACGAGCATCCCGAATATCTGACGAACGCCGGACCCTTTCTTCACGCCGCCACGCTCAATCGGGTGGACATCGTAACGATGCTGCTCGACCTCGGCATGTCCCCCGACGTGGCCGACGCAACGAACTTCCGCCCGCTGCACGCGGCCGCAAGCTCGGATGCCGTGGAGGTGGCGAAAATTCTCATCGAGCGAGGGGCCGGGATCGATCCGGCGGAGACGCGGTTCAACGGCGTGCCGCTCGGCTGGGCACTCCACAACAACCGCCCCCGCATGGTCGAGTTGCTCGGTGCCCTGAGCCGCGAACCGCACATGCTCGTGAGGATGGGCAACGTGACCCGACTGCGCGAACTGTTCGCGGCCGATCCCGGACTCGCGCGGGTCACGCACAAGAACGGCTCGCTATTCTCTTACCTGCCCGATGACGAGGATCTCGCCCTCGAAGTCGCGGAGCTCCTGCTCGCCCACGGCGCAGACCCCACGGTGAAGACCAGCGAGGGCCTGAACGCCCTGGAGTTACTGGAGCGAGGCGGGTACGACGAAGTGGTCGAGCTGCTGAAATCCCGCGGCGGAGGCGCTTAGCGCTTCGCGCCCAGCTCCGCCAGCTTGGCGACGGTGTTCATGTTGCGAGCGGTCCCCGCCACCCCGGCGGGGATCTTCAGCTTCGAGCGCGCCATGCCGCTGCCGTAGTGGACGTAGATCTCGCGCTTGCCGAGCTGCACTTCTTCGCCGTCGGCGCCGCGAAGAGTGCTCAGCGTATCTTTCGGCGGCGGCTCGTCGAGAAAGATGGCTACGGTCCAATTCGTCGGTTTCTTCGGGAACGGGTTGCCCTCCACGACTTTCGCCAGCTCCGCAGGCGTGCGAACCAGCACCCCCACGGGCTTGCCGGCGTACTTCTGCAAGGCGGCTTCGAGTGCCGCCTTCACGGAGGATTCAGACTTGCGGCTCTCGAAAAGCACGTTGCCGCTCGCGATATAGGTCTGCACTTTCGTGAAGCCGAGCTTCTCGCACAGGGCCTTGAGATCGCTCATTGGCAACTTGCCGGTTCCGCCGACATTCACGGCGCGTAGCAGGGCAACGAATGCGGTCATGGTCGCGCGAGTGTCTCACATTCGCCTTCGATTGCGACTGTCACGAAAGGGATGCTATTTCAGCGGCGAAGAATTTCTGCCGGGAGCCTCGTGTGACGAAGTCGATTTCCTCGATTACCGCAGCGCTGGTGCTGATCAGTTCGGCGTGGGGTGGGCCGGGTTTGGCTGCCCCGGCTTCGACCGGTGCGGCCGCGCACTGCGAATCGAAGACGCCGGACTTTGACGGTCGGGTGACCTGTACATTCCCCGCGTCTGGCGCCGGCCAGCACTTTGCCTTCAGGGCGAGGTTCACCGGCAGTCACGACGACACGACGTTGTCCATGACAGCGGCGCTGAATCAGCAGCCCTTGACCTGCGAGCCAGGCAGCAAGACGAGCAGCCGCTTCGAAGATGGCGAGATCACTCTCGAATGTCGATTCTCAGTGAGCGCCAAGGCAGGAACGAAGCAGACGCTGGAGATGAACGTCGTGTGGTCTCACGCGCAGTACGCGGACTTTGAGTTCACCGCACTGTAGCGAGCACCGCATCGAGCGTAACGGAACCCTCGAGGGAACCCGCCTCGCCGCCTTCGAACTCGATCCATCCTTCGTTGAAGCCGTCGAGCATGCGGATGCGCGGCTCCGGATTCTTCATCCCTTGCGACCGGAACAACGCGTCCCACGTTTCGCGCGGGACCGCTTCGACGGCGACGCTGCGGCCGAGCCGTTTCGCGAACGCGGCGCCGACCTCGCGCGGTGTCACGCGCCGAGCGGCTTCCAGCTCGACGACGCGCGTACCGGTCCAGTCCTGCTGAATCAACTCGGCCGCTACGCGCCCGACGTCTGCGGTTGCGACAACGGGCACGGGCTTGTCGAGCGGCTGCAGAAAACTGGAAATGATCCCGCGATCGCGCGCGGCCGGCAGATCCCACGCGAAGTTCTCCATGAACCAGGCGGGCCGCAGGAACGCGACGGGCATCGGAAGCTCGCGTAGCGCTTGCTCCATCAGCGTTCGAAGCGAAAGCAGGTTCGGCTGCGTGGCCTGTGCTCCAATCGTCGAAAGGCACACCACCTTCTTCGGCTTCGCCACTTCGAGCGCGCGCTTCACCGCCGCGATCACGGCACGCCCTTCCGGGAAGCCGGGCGACGGATCGAACTCCGGCGGTGGCAGGATGAACGCGCCTTCGACGCCGGTGAAAGCCGCGGCGAGCGCGACCGAATCCTCCATCTCCGCGAGCATGAACTCGCAGCCCCGGTCACCCCACGCACGCCCCTTGCTGGCGTCTCGCACGACGGCTCGCACCGACTTTCCGGCAGCCAACAGCGCGCGAGCCATGGCACCGCCGACATTCCCCGTGATTCCAGTGATTGCGTACATGGCCGTAGACTAGGGCGGCCGCTTTCTTGCGTGAAGCGCCTCTATGTCACTTCATTCATGATAAAAACTCACGAACCGAAACGGGAGCCCTCCCATGGCCTTCGACGGACGTCTGGTTGCAAACATCGGTGTGCTGGCCGCGATTGTCGAAGGCGGCAGCTTCGCGCGCGCCGCGGAGTCGCTCGGGCTCTCACCCTCCGGCGTCAGCCGCGCGGTCGCCCGGCTGGAGTCGCGCGTCGGCGTGCGGCTTCTCGATCGCACCACCCGGTCCGTCACGCTGACCGATGAAGGGCGACGCCTCTATGGCGAGATCGGCCCGATGCTCTCCGGCATCGCGGATGCCTTTACGCACACAGCAGGCTCAGCCGCCATCGTTCGCGGCCGCCTGCGAGTGAACGTCGATTCGTTCTTCTCGCGAAGGATGCTCGCCGCGCACGCCGGTCGTTTCCTGCAACGCTATCCGGAAGTGTCGCTCGATCTCGTCACGCGCGAGCAACTGGGCGACCTCGTCGGTGAAGGGTTCGACATCGCCGTGCGGTTCGGCCATCCACCCTCCTCGTCGCTCATCGCACGGAAGCTGCTGGAGACGCGGGTCGTCACGGTCGCCTCACCTGCGTACATCAAGAAGCACGGGCGACCTCGCGAGCCCGCGGACCTCCTCACGCACGAATGCATTCAGATGCGAAACACACTCACCGGTGAACCGCTGAGCGAATGGGAATATCGCCAGGGCCGCCGCAAGGAATCGGTGAAGACCGGTGGCCGGCTGCTCGTCACGGAAGCAGGCACCCTGCTCGGCGCCTGTCTCGCCGGCGTCGGCATCGCGCGCATCAAGGCCATCGGCGTACGCGGCCTGCTCGAGAAGGGGCAACTCGTCGAGCTGCTGCCCGAGTGGCAGGGCGAGTCGTTCCCGCTCTACGCGCTCTACCCCTCAGGTCGCCTGCCAGCGGCCAAGGTGCGCGCGTTCATCGACTTCGTGATGGAAGCGATCGAGGGGCGCGGCGCGTGACACGGCTTCTCTTCTGCCCGAGTTCGGACAAAAATCTTTCCTCCGGTTCACACCGCCAGCAGACTGCGCCCGCATGTCGGATCTGAGCGAGCTTCAGGAGCTGATTGCCTACCTGGTGCGCACGACACCCCTCTCCCACGGCGAAGCCACGCGAGTCGTGGGCGACGTGTTCGCGTACCTGAGCGAAACGCCCGAAAGCTACGTCAGGCGCAGGCATCTCGTGATGCAGGCTGAAGGGCTCTCGAACCCGGAAATCTTTGCGCGGCTCCAGGCCGAGCTCGCGCAATGGCGCTTCTGCGCGCCCGGGCTCACGGAGCGACAGATCCGACGAATCATCTACGGCTGAAGCCGGGCGCTTCGAGGAGTCTGTCGCGTGTGTGGAATTGTCGGTTACATCGGTGAGAAGCAGGCGTCGCCCATCCTCATGGAAGGGCTGCATCAGCTCGAGTACCGCGGCTACGACTCGGCGGGCATCGCGCTCGCGAGCCACGGCGAGCTGAAAGTCTTCAAGAGCAAGGGCAAGGTGCGCAACCTCGAACGGCTGCTCACCGAGCCACCGGAAGGTTCTCCCGGCATCGCGCACACCCGCTGGGCGACGCACGGGGAGCCGAGCGACCGGAACGCGCATCCCCACTGCGACACGCACAATCGCTACGCCATCGTTCACAACGGCATCGTCGAGAATGCGTCCGCACTGCGCGCGCAGCTGGAATCGAAAGGCGTCGTGTTCCGCTCCGAGACGGACTCGGAAGTCATCGCCCACCTGATCGCAGCGATGCAGGCGGACTCGCTCGCAGACGCCGTTCGCGCGACGTTGCGGCTCATCGTCGGCACGTATGGGCTCGCCGTGATCGACGCGCAACGGCCCGATTCGATCGTCGTCGCCCGCAACGGCAGCCCGGTGATTCTCGGCATCGGCGAGCGGGAAATGTTCGTCGCTTCCGACGTCTCCGCGCTCGTGCGCCACACACAGCACGTCGTGCATCTGAACGATGGCGACGTGGCGGTGGTTCGCGCCGACGGCTACGAAACGTTCACGCTCGACGGCGGCCCCATCTCCCGCGCCCCACTCGCGATCGACTGGCAGTTCGAGTCACTGACCAAGGGCGACTTCACGCACTTCATGCGCAAGGAGATCGCCGAACAGCCGGAGGCGATCCGCCGCGTGCTGAGCGGGCGGCTGGAAACGCGATTCAGCACCACGCATCTCGGCGGCCTGGAGCTGGCCGCGCGCGAGCTGCTCGAAGCGAAACGGGTGAAGATCCTTGGATGCGGCTCGGCGTACATCGCCGGCTGCGTCGGAGCGCAGCTCATCGAGCAGCTGGCGCGTATCCCGGCGCACGCCGAACCGGCGTCGGAATTTCGATATCGCAATCCGGTCATCGAGGCGGACACGCTGTACATCGCGGTCAGCCAATCCGGTGAAACATTCGACACGCTGAGCGCCGTGCAGGAAGTGAAGCGCAAGGGCGCACGCGTGTTCGGCATCATCAACTCGGTGGGCAGCACCATCGCGCGGGAATGCGGGCGCGGGATCTACCTGCACGCGGGGCCGGAGGTTGCCGTCGTCTCGACGAAGACTTTCACCAGTACGGCGGTCGCGTTCGCGCTGTTCGCCATCTATCTCGGGCGTCTTCGCGATCTGTCGGCGGCAAATGGGGCTCGCCTGCTCAGCGCGCTGAGCGCGCTGCCCGCGCAGGTCGAAGCGATCCTGGCGCAGGAAGATCGCATCGCCTCCATCGCGACGGCATTCGCGAAAACACGCGACGCCTATTTCGTCGGCCGCGCCGCGGGCTACCCCGTGGCGATGGAAGGCGCGCTGAAGCTGAAGGAAGTGAGCTACGTGCACGCTGAAGCCTATCCGGCTTCGGAGCTGAAGCACGGCCCGCTGGCGCTGATCGCGCCCGACACGCCCACGCTGGTGGTCCTGCCCCGCGACGACCTGTTCGCCAAGAACGTCTCGACGATCGAGGAAATCCGCGCGCGGCGCGGGCCGACCTACGTCGTCACGCATCCCCAGCCGCTCCCCGTGGCCGTCGACGGCGTCATCGAGGTGCCGAAGTCGGAGCCCGAGCTCGACCCGATCCTGCTCAACATTCCGCTCCAGCTGCTGGCATACCACACGGCGCTCGCGCGCGGCACGGACATCGATCAGCCCAGGAATCTCGCGAAGTCCGTGACCGTCGAATGACGGCGGTCTGCAAATCCGACAAATCGTTTACAGGCGTTTGACCCTGACCCAGGGGCATGCTTCATTGTCGCGGCTGAAGGCGACCGGGAGCCCCCACGATGCAAAACATGCAGCTGATCACGCGTGAGCTCATCAATGAAATGCTCACGCCCGAAGAAGAACGCGAGTGGATGACGTACACCGCGCACCTGCCGAAACACGAGCTCGAGGAAGCGCGCGAGCACCTCGTCTCGGCGGGCGTCATCACCAAGGCACTCGTGCGCGTCATGAGCGAAGGCGCGGCACCCGAGAGCGAGGCCGTGCAGAAGCTGATGCATCAGCACAACCAGCTGATGTTGCGGTATCGGCTGCGCGAGCGGCTGGTCACGCGCGGGAACTGGAATGAGCACATCACCCGCAAGGTGCATGCGATGGGCATGAAGCTGGTGCTCAGGATGGCTTCGCCGGATGGCAGCGTGTCGGGAGAGCAGGTTTTCAATTTCTGCTGCCGGGCGCGCCAGGCCTCGAAATGGGGCAAGGCCCTCGACCGGATCGCGTCAGAGGCCATGGCGCTGGAGGCGCGCCACGCCAGCGCCCATTCGGCCGCGGCCCAGGCACTCGCTGAAGACCTGGCGGAGGTGTGCGAGGCTCACGCGCTGGGCGATCCCGTGCTGTACGGGCGCTGGTATATCGAGTTCGGCATGCTGTTGGTGGACGACGGATGGGTGCCGGTGGATGAGCCGCACCGGAAGGCCTGGGCGCTGCTCGTCGACGCCGTCGAGGCGTCGCGCCGCCCGGCCGGGCTGCGCGCGGCCGCAGCGTGGTAGGCGCGAAGGGCCGAAACGTGCGGCGGAGACTTGCTCCGCCGCGCGGGCGTCCCTAAGCTTGCGCGCGCCATGGGAATCAGCCAGTCACACAATCTGAAGCGGCCGCCGATCGAGCAGCTGCGGCCGTATGGGGTTCGGGTCAGCCTGCCTGCGGGGGATCCGTTCCGTAAGCTTCTTGGCGAGGAGTGGCACCGGTTGCACTGGTATCCGAGCCCCGAAGAGCGCGATGCGGCGCTGGCCGAGATGAGCCGGCGGCATCAGTATTCGCGGTCGGGGGATAAGCCGTCGCTGGTGTTCCAGAAGGTGGAGAAGCTCTCCGAGTCTCGCGGGCTCTAGCCCGCAGCAGACCGCGTCGCCGGCGCGCGCGAGCCAGAGCTCGCCTCGCCTGAAGGTTCGCCTCTCAGCCGCCCG
>Ga0247777_1000369_pt1 | contig 12438 bp, 5 predicted proteins | sample UWRJL154409C5_FD_179937 | JGI IMG/M metagenome (GOLD analysis project Ga0247777, IMG submission 179937) | Plant litter microbial communities from Arlington Agricultural Research Station in Wisconsin, United States - UWRJ-L154-409C-5 | ecosystem: Environmental > Terrestrial > Plant litter >...
GGGGCCGCTCGCCATGTCTGCGGATTCTGTCAGTACGACCCACGGAGGTCTGGTGGTGGTGCAGCGTACACTCGATCAAGCCGGGGAAGAACGGCTTCTCGGCGAGGTCGGCGTCTGAGTGGCGGTTAGCCAGCTGGCTCGGATGCGGCGTGGATTAGAGGAACGGACAGTGCTTCTCGAGGTGCGCCTTCCCAGGGGTCACGAGCTTGATGGCGGCAAGCTTGTAGCTGTACTGCGTTAGGGACATGGGGATGCATGTCTTTGGCAGAGTCCACTCACCCACGCTGCTCGAAGCGGGAGACGATAGGGCCAACAAGGCCGCGCTGGAGGTGTGTCAGGCAGATCATAACAAAGGGTTTGGGGTTGTTGAGCGTACCTGAACACCATCGGGCTTGATGGCAATGAAGCTATGGAAGGGTCAACAGGGGTGTCGGGCGGGAGGGCGGTGCCCCTTCTAATTGGGGTCAAGTCAATATTGACATACGTCTGCTCGGCGGACGACATTTTGGCGGGTTGATTCTCGTTTTTGGCGGGGAGCAGCTGTGAGGGGATTCGTTCTTTTGGTATTTCAACGGTAGGAGTCTCCTTGATCAGTGGGAGTTGTTGATGGGAGTGGGGGAGGAGAAAATTGAGAACGACGACGAGGGCGACACCAGCAATGAGACCGCACACGAAGACCAAAATTGGCGGGGTTGTCGCTGGTCGGGACTTTTTTGTCTGGCGGGGTTCTTGTGGCGGCTGTGGACCCTGCCGTGGCTTGTCGTTGGCTGGAACTCCGTTCTCGACAGGGGCAACCTTCGACGAATGTCGGGAGACGGCATGTATCGGCTTGTCGGGGTCCATCCCGATACGGGCGTATTCCATTGACACAGCTTTTCGGCAACGCAAGATGGAGAGACTCTGAACGAAGTTTGGTGCCCAGTTCGATAGCCTGGGAGCCTGGATGCCTCTTTGAGCCGCCTCGGCTGCGTACAAGTACTAATCTCGCGGGCCAAGGAAACAGGTACCTAGGTGAGACGGTGCACATGCAGTACGGAAACAAGAGGGTCGAGAGTTGCGAGCAGAGAGAGCTTCATCAATTGGCAAACGTCGCCGAAAAAAACAACAGAATGAAACTCGATCTTCAACTGGGACTGCCCCGATGGGACCCCGCCGGGCGCGTGATAGCGGCAAAAGGGAGACCCTTTTAGGTGCATATTTACCCCCAGAGGGCAACGGCGAATAGCGAAACGTGGCTGCAATGCACCCCTGTCTTGTCGCAGGTTGCTGCGACCGGGCCATTTTGAACATGCCAGAAGGGACAGCTTTGACATCGTCCCAATCCTTCAAGCTGACCTCCACCTCGGTGACAGTCTCGGCACTACGAGATATACGATCCCCCGCCGAGTCCGAGGCGATAGTTCCTCTCCTTCGTTGACTGATTGATGGTCCCTTCTTGAGACTCTACGTCCTTTTTCTGCCGTCTTGGGGTCGCGACGCCGCGTGAATGAAGATGCGGCTCCCATCCGGGGTGTCCAGCGGGACATCTTGGACAGCTTCGCTGTGCTTATTTTCGACGCTGTCTTGTTTATTCGCGCCTGCTGGTACGCACCAGGCCCCGTGTGCGGAAATAATCTTGTAGGGTGTCCCTGACAATAGTCCTCGCAGTCGCTGTAAAAGAGCACGACTTCAAGAAGTGCGACCAAGCCGGCTTCTGCAAGCGCAACCGCGCCTTTGCAGACGACGCCGTCGCCGCCGGATCGTCCTGGAAGTCACCCTACCACGTCTTGCCCGAGTCCGCCACCCTCAAAGACGGCCAGTTGCAAGCTGTCGTCCTCAAGACCGTCAACGAACAGGGGGACACAGTCCGACTGCCCCTTACCATCTCTTTCCTTCGGTCCGGCGTGGCGCGGGTGACGCTCGACGAAGAGAAGAGGCAAAACAGGGCTATCCAGCTAAGGCACAACAGCGGCGCCAGGAAAGAACGGTACAATGAAGTCGACAAGCTGGTCATCGTCGGCGGCACCGAGCTGGACAAGAACGCCCAGCTGGCCGACAGCACAAAGGCCGGGTTGACGGTCAAGTACGGACCCTCGGGCGAGTTCGAGGCCTACATCAAGTTTGCCGGTCTTGCGCTCGACTTCAAGAGAGACGGTGCTTCGCAGATCAAGTTCAACGACCGCGGGTTCTTGAACATGGAGCACTGGAGACCCAAGATCGAAAAGCCTGCCGAGGAAAAGAAGGAAGGCGAGGAACAGAAGGAAGGCGAAGAGAAGAAGGAAGAAGAGAAGAAGGGCGATGACGAGAGTACCTGGTGGGACGAGGATTTCGGCGGCAATACGGACAGCAAGCCGCGAGGCCCTGAGAGTGTGGCCCTCGACATCTCTTTCCAGGGCTATGACCACGTATTCGGCATCCCCTCCCACGCCGGCCCCTTGTCTCTCAAGCAGACGCGCGGCGGAGACGGCAATTACCAGGAACCCTACCGCCTGTACAACCTCGACGTCTTCGAGTACATCCTCGACAGCCCCATGACGCTCTACGGCGCGATCCCCTTCCTCCAGGCCCACCGGAAGGACTCTTCGGTCGGCGTCCTTTGGCTCAATGCGGCCGAGACGTGGATCGACGTCACCAAGGCCAAGGACAACGCTAACCCCTTGACGCTGGGGATCGGTGCCAAGTCCAACACCCACACGCACTGGATCTCGGAGAGTGGCCTGCTCGACGTTTTTGTGTTCCTCGGGCCCACCCCCCGCGACTTGACACAGAAGTACGGCGAACTGACTGGTTACACGGCGTTGCCCCAGGAGTTTGCCATTGGCTACCACCAGTGTCGTTGGAACTACATCACCGACGACGACGTCAAGGATGTGAACCGCAAGATGGACAAATTCAAGATCCCGTACGACGTCATCTGGCTGGACATCGAGTATACCGACGGGAAGAAGTACTTCACCTGGGACAAGGACAACTTCAAAGACCCCATTGCTATGGGCAAAAACCTTGCCGACCACGGTCGCCAGTTGGTTACCATTATCGACCCCCACATCAAGAACGTCGACGATTACCCCGTCGTCTCAGAGCTGAAGTCCAAGTCCCTTGGCGTCAAAAACAAGGAAGGGAACCTCTTCGAGGGCTGGTGCTGGCCTGGGTCGTCGCACTGGATCGACGCCTTCAATCCGCTGGCCATCGACTGGTGGAAGACCCTCTTCAAGTACGACGCGTTCAAGGGCACCGCTGAGAATACATTCGTCTGGAATGACATGAACGAGCCCTCGGTCTTCAACGGACCCGAGACGACCATGCCGAAGGACAATCTCCATCACGGAAACTGGGAGCACCGCGATGTCCACAACCTGAACGGCATGACCTTTCACAACGCCACGTACCAAGCGCTTCTTTCCCGCAAAGACGGCGAATTGCGGAGGCCGTTCGTGCTGACCCGCTCCTTTTTCGCCGGTTCTCAGCGCTACGGGGCCATGTGGACCGGCGACAACCAGGCGTCCTGGGAACATCTGGGTGCCGCGGTCCCCATGATTCTCAGTCAAGGAATCTCTGGTTTCCCCTTCTCCGGCGCGGACGTGGGTGGCTTCTTCGGCAACCCGGATAAGGAGCTCTTGACGCGCTGGTACCAAGGCGGCGCCTTCTACCCCTTCTTCCGCGGCCACGCCCACATCGACGCCCGTCGCCGGGAGCCGTACCTGCTTGGGGAGCCGTACACGCCCATCATCACGGCCGCCCTGCGCTTGCGCTATAGTCTACTCCCGTCCTGGTACACGGCCTTCCACCAGGCCCACGTCGACGGCACGCCCATCATCAAGCCCATGTTCTACACCCACCCCTCGGAAGAGGCAGGGTTCGGGGTCGACGACCAGTTCTTCGTCGGCGACACCGGTTTGCTCGTGAAGCCCGTCGTCGAGAAGGACAAGGAATCCGCAGACGTGTGGATCCCCGACGACGAGGTATACTACGACTACTTCACGTACAACATCATCCCGACGCACAAGAACAAGCACGTCACCCTCTCCGCGCCGCTGGACAAGCTGCCGCTGCTCATGCAGGGCGGGCACATCTTCCCCCGCCGCGACCGGCCCCGCCGCTCCAGCACGCTCATGAAGTGGGACGAGTACACCCTCGTCGTCACCCTTCCCAAGGCTGGCGGTCACGCCGAGGGCTCCATATACGTTGACGACGGCGCCTCATTCGACTACGAGCAGGGCCAGTACATCCACAAGAAGTTCGTGCTGGACGGCGGCGTCCTGACGTCGTCCGAGGCGCCCGGTCACGACGTTGCCCAGCTGAAGCCGGGTACGTGGCTCAAGGAGATGCAGCAGGTATATATCGACAAGATCATCGTCGTGGGCGCACCGGCGGCCTGGTCGGCCCGGGAGGTGCAGGTCGAGTCGGAAGGCAAGACATGGACGACGGCCGTCGACTTCACCCCGGCCCAAAGCGGACGTGCGGCGTTTGCCGTCGTGAGGAAGGTGGGCACGCGTATCGGGGCGGACTGGAAGCTGAGCTTCGCATGAGAGCGGTCGGGAAAGGGGGGGCACGGAGAGTGTTCGCCACTGGGGAATCTGTGGATCTCAGGAGAGCGTGGAGGCCGTTGTTTAAGAAACAGAAAATCATGTACTCTAGATGTACATCGGGGAAGCGAGCGATTCAGACTCTTATTGGGATACTTGAAGTCCTCTGTATTGCTGCCGGCTCCGCTCGCCCGCTGGGGAAGCGGCGCCAAAGCCGATTCCGAATTGGTACGGTTGGGCTACCCCCCATGGCGTCTCGGAGACATGATGTAGATCCATCCTTACGTCTCAATCGCCGTTCCGTTACTGGTTTAGAGACGGCGCCGCTTCTCCAGCGGTTCGAGTCGGCCCGCCCCTATCGTGGCTGGGATGGCGGCCACAGCTCCGTACTGATGATGGAAGTCGACTTCTGTGAGTACCTATGCGCAGCAAATTTGGCGATCGAATCGGCGCGCCAGATGGTGAGGCTACCTCGGCATCAACAGCCATGGGCGTTCCCCGTTTACCCGTCGAGACTCGAGCAGGCCCAGGACTCCTTGGAGACGGTTGGTCCTCTGGCTGCTCACGCGTCCCCTCCACAGCCGCAGCGGCGGAGAACGAAACGCCTGGCCGCTATTGTTGACACCTCCCTGGATTTCGAGGATATGGGATCAGGAGTCGCCATAACGGCGGGGGCGCATCCGCGAGATCCGGAAAGAAGACTGCTTGACCCGCCGGGGGATCATTGCGAGGGCCGCGAGATGGAAGCGTTCTCTTTTGGGGCTTCATTCACAGCAGGCACAGCACAGTAGGCACAGCACTGCAAGCGGGAACAGTACTCCGTATGGCATAAGTTTATCTGTAACTTGATAGCAGCAGGTGCAGCAATGTTGGACAGGCACTTTCCGAAGTACTTCGTTGGCAGTGTCAGGGGAGAAGTGAGGCTCAACTCGCCAAGTCGGCGAAGGCCCGAGTAATGAACCGTCTTATGGCCCGTTCGAGATTTGCAGTCGCTGCCGCCGTGCCCTGATTGGCCGTTAATAGGCGCGAGGCACACTGGGGCCCTGGACCATCGGCTGAAGGCCGCAAAAGACGGCAGGGACGCTTCAGCTGGGCGCCTGGAAGCGGCGACACCCAGAGGCGCCTCGGTGCCAAGGCGCTAGCCCCCGAACCCGTAGCAGCCGTACCCGGGGCCACCGCTGCCGGGAGAGAGGGTGAAGCTGTCTCTTGCCACGATGCCTTCTCCTCGACACCATCGCGTCTCGCAGTACGAGCCTGCCCGGTCCTCCCCAGGCGGCTCTGCCCTGTGTGCCGACTCCATGTCTCGCCATCGCTACGCCCCCCGCGCAGCTCTTTAGCTGTGTCGAAGAAGCTCCCGCGAACCGGAGCAGCACGGCTGCGCGCTGTCGATCAGCCGCACCCCGAGGCACCACCTGCTGCGAACCTCGACTCCGGATCGCATCCTACCTCAGAGCAGCCCGAGGGGAGCAACCCCGACGCGACCACGAGCCGCCGACAAAATGATGAACTCTCTTCCCGAGAACTGGAAGTCCGACTACGACGGCGAGCGCTGGTTCTACGTGTACCTGCCCACCGGCAACGTCCAATACCATTTCCCGCAGCCCGGCGACGAATATGCCGAGTTTCTACACACCTCCTCCGTTGTGCCCGACCTGACGCCCGAGGAGCGCCTCGAGAGCGAGCGCCAGGTCAAGAGGAGGGGCACGACGTCGGGAACTGGGGAGAGGGGCAGCCGAGCCGCGGCTTCCCGCCGGTCCACAAGGGACACGCCCGTGACGGAGACACAAGACGACGTAGATGATGGCGGCGGCTACCTCTTTTCGTTTGAAAGTTTTGGGTACCTGGGGCCGGGGAGCTACAACGACGTGTCCCCCCTGAACGAAGAGGAGGATGGCCGCCCAGACGATGTGCCCAGGGATCTGGGGAGAAAGGCGGAGGGGAGCAGCGCACGCCGCGCCGCGCTGGAAACGCCGCGAGAGAACTCCCTGAGCCCGCTGGCCAGTACGGTGACCACCCCGAATGTCGCCAACAGCTTCGTCATGGCTGCGGAACCGGTCATGGCCCCCACTACGGCGCCGACCACCGGGGAGCCCGTTCGCAGTCCGCCCCGGGCGAACGAGCCGGCCGCCGCCCCTGTCGTGGGTGCTCCTGTGCTGGCCGTGGACACAGCAGCGGCGCACAATATTATTGCCGTGGACTCGGGGATGGTACAGTCACCAGACATCCCCATGTTGCACAGCGAGTCAAGACCGTTCGAGCTACCGGATGCCGCCCACATGGGTGCCAGCAACTCTCACGCCCTGGCCCAGAACCACAGAGTGTTCTCGCCTGTGGGGTTCGTGGCCGAACTGGCCAGCGATGCGACAGCGCAATGCGCGGAAGAGGCAAATCCGCCGCCGATCGAGCTGCCCGGGAACGAGATCATGTTCGGTGGTTGGCAGACGAATCTGATCCCATCAGCGCCGGTAGAGCTTCCGCACAATCCTATCGAAGTGCTCCCAACGCCGCCGGCCGAAACAGCGCAAGCCGAAAAACCGTTGCCGTCACAAGGACTCGCACGAGTTTCGTCCCCCCCACAGGATCCTGGCGGTCGGCCGGCACTGCAAGCAGAAACCGAGACTCCACCTGCCGCCGACACGAGGGCGTATCTTCCTTTCAGGGCTAAGAACATAACGAGAGATGAAACCCTTGCAAAACGGTCCTCGGTGGTTTTGGGCGATGTCAGTCTCGCCGAGTCACAAAACAGGGAGATGGGACATGTCGACAAACGGCACTCGCTGGCCGGGCCGGCGTTGCCGGCGAAGCGCGACCTTTCGGATACGCCAGCGGCCCTCCAACCCCCAAGAGTTCCCCCAAAGCGGCCCCTGGACGATGACGACAAGGTGCTACGACCCGCTTCGGTGGCAGCACCCTCTCACCCTGTCATTCCGGGCACGGAGGCACGGCACCAGAGTATACCCTCACCCTCGGACGGTGGATTCGGCGGCATCCCCGCAGCCCTGAGACCCGCTCCGGGACAAGGACCTGCCCCGAGACCCAACCCAGCTGGTCTGTCTCATTTTCCATCCATCTTGAAGCCAGCGCGAGGACAGTCTCCGGCTCGACCTATGCAGCCGTCAGGAAGCTCCGAGGGCCGTCGAGTTCATATCGCCGCCAAGCCGTATATGTCCTACCAAGGCCACTCCTCTCGGGGAGGGTCTCCAGCCCGCTCTGCGGCGGCCTTTGGACCGAATGCTGGCCAAAACCACATCTCCAGCGCCGACGTCCCGCAGCCAGGGGACCCTGACTTCCGCCCAGGACTGCAGCGAGTCAACACGCTGCCTGACCAGCTGCCTTCTCACGCGGTGATGCATGATCCCACGGGAAGCGCTCAGCCGACCCAGCGGCGTCAACACGCCGGAGGTGGACAACCTCGCCCACAGTCGCTCTATGCGAGCTCCGAGGTGTCGATAGATACACCCGAGACCTTACAGGCCGCCGTCGTTCGGCCAGGCCGTGCGTCCCTCGTCGAAATACCGGCCACCAGTCCCCCCCGGAGAACGAGTGCTGGCACGCCGGCTGATCTTGGTGGAACTGCACCTACCCGCATCGACTCATCCTTAGTATCCAGTGGCGCGTCGATGGTGGTTAAGGACCCTCCGCCTGGGCCAGCCTATCCGTACCTCCCGTCTGGGGGGGTGAGCGGCCGGTTCCCCCACTCGGGACCTCCATTCCCTGCGAACAACGACACACGCACAGGTGATAGTGTTGTCCGAACGGTGACACCGCTAACTGGAAACGCGATGCCGAATTCCTCTCTACCCAATCAAGAATTTCCGACTCCTGACGACCGCCCAGCTGGCTTGCCCGCTATCTCGCGGATGATGACTCCTATTGACGGGTCCTTGGTCGCCCAGAAGCCGGACCCGGTACCCTATCGGGGGCCCGCATATGGCTCTTCCTTTGGGGTCATGGGATCAGAACACATCGTTCCTGCTGTGCCTCCATCCGTACCTCCACCAGCAGCCGCCCCTCGCACCACGTTCGATGGGCCGTCTGCGGATGGATCCACAAGGCGAGGCGTTGCTGAAACCTCGACACTTCCTCTGGGGTTGACCCCAAAACCTGAACCCCACGGTATTATGGCTCAGCCGTCGATTTCGACATTCAGTGTGGTGATGGGGGGCATAATACCACCCAGGAGTGAGACTCCGGGCAGGCAGGCACAGCAATCAGCGCCGGGCCTTTTGGTTGACGGTCAAGTCGAGGTGCAACCGCTTCGGCTCCCCCAGTCACAGGCGAGCGTTGCAGGGCCAGCAGGCCCTCCTCCGCATAACGCAATCCGGGATAACGCGCAATTTCTGTCGAAGTTGGACTTGTCAGACCGCGATCGAACCCGGGAACCGACACGGTTGATCAGCCAAGCGTCCACTGCATCAGAGTCCCAGCCGTCGCCGACGAGGCAGCCCCCCGCTGCACCCAACCGGATGGCCGCGGCGGCTGTAGCGCCGACCTCATCATTTTCTCCCGCATCTCAAAACGCAACCAGCCCTCCCACCGGAGGTGCCCTGCAGCGTGACGCTCGTGGCGACATCAAGGAACGAGCTCATCCCGAATTGGGGCCCGAGTACCCGGTCGGGTACCGTCTCCCGTCGCTGGAGCCGCCGGCGAGGGCGGCTCCGGTTCCGCAGCCGAATGCTGCATCGGCTGCAAGACAAACCCAGGATACAGCTTCCATCCCTGACGAGATAATTTCCAAGGGAGGGGCCTCGTCGCCCGCAGAAAGTCCCCGTTCGGCTAAACGAGAGTCGATGTCCCATCAGCCATGGGGTGTCGCTCTACCCAGTCACCCTATGGCGCCGGCCGGCCGACGGAGAGGATCAACTCCGCTCCAGGAGAGCCCGCATAAGGAGCAGCAGTTTCCCGACCGGGCTGGACCGAGCAGTCAAGGCTCGCCCGCCCCTGGGCTTGGTCAGTCAACGTCGTCCCTCACGTCCGTTTCCGAGTCTCCTCCGGAAGTCACAGCCCCATTGCGCGGCTCTTCCCAACCCCGAGCACCGCCCATCTACGGCCCGAGGGGATCTGTGCCGCCCCGGGCCGAGGCCACCCCACCCCAGGGCCAGACCGGGGACCAGCAAACAATAATGGGTCCGATAGTCCCTGCAGCGCCGTTTCCGCAGATGCAACCGCTCACCCGCCCTCCGGCGGGGGTATCCGGGGGCCCGGCTGTACCCGTTCGAGGGCCGCCGCAAGCGCCGCCGATACAACCCCCACCCCCGCCAGACCAGATGCAGGGTACGGTTCCTCAGGTGCTGCATGCCCAAGTCCCTAGACAGAGTCAAACGACTGCACCGCTCGCGCCAGGGCCGACTGTCGCCCGGCCATGGAAGCCGTCTCCATCTGGACAATCCGCAAACCCCCAAGCCTTAGCACCTGGGCCAACAGCAGCGGCACGACAGCCCAACCAAGGGCCCCCCGGTCAGGTCTCCAACTTGCAAGCCCAGCCATTCAGCACCACTACACAGCAAGAAAATCGCCGATTTTCTCTAGTCAACCCGGTAGGGTCGGTCGCCCCGCCGCCTGTTCATGGGCAAGCCCGACCTCCAGCGGGGCAGCCTCTTCCGCTCCATTCCAAGAAGTCGGCGGCTCCTGAGGCACCTACCACGAGGCCGCCAATACCGCCTCCACCGCATATGCGGCCAAGGAAAGAATCCCCGCCAGCTCAAGGCAAGGCGCCGTCACCGCCCGACCCTCCCCCCGGTGGGCTGCCAACCATGACCAATGCTCAAGCCATGCCTGCGCCCCCCCCTCTGCGAACTCGAGCGCCCGGGCCACTACCCGGGGGAGCCGCACCAGGAGGGCCTCGACCTGTCTCCCTACACCAGGTGTACCCCCTCCAAGCCGGACAACCCGGCGTGTACCCGCAGTTCGTGCCACATCCGGGGCAGGCGTTCTTGCCACAACAAACACCGGCCCAGCCGCCCCAACAACACCAGCCACAGTATGGTCAAGTGCGAGTGTCAATGGCACCTCCAGGGCAGTTACCGGCCCAACCAGGGATGATGCCGCCGGGACACCACGGAATCCCCCAACAGATGGCGCCGTTGACGACAGGGGGTCCTTCGCCGGGACAGCCTATGCAATATGGCGCTGTGCCTGTGGGATATAGCTGGACACCACCTGTCCTACCTCCCCAGCTGCAACCCAATGTGACGCAGCCGCCACTGGCAGGCTTCCACCCCGGTGGACAGCCCCAGATGAGGACCGGGCCTTTTGTCCCTGGCGCGCCTGCCCAAGCCGCTGGAGTCTATGGCGGTGTACCTCTGGTCTACAACCAGCAGCAAGCGCCGCCGATGGCAACCGCGAGCGGGACCCAGCCGCCCCTCAGTTCGCAACCGGGAACGGCAAGCTCGCCGGTCCAGTCGATGAAACGGGCGAGCGTGGCAAGCGTACAGTCGCAGGCACCGTCAACGCCTGCTTCTCAAAGGCAAGCCCGCAACTCGGTCCATTCCATCCCGTCGCCTCACCCGGGGAGGCAATCCATCTCGATGCCGCCGCCCGGCGTCGATGCCCTGGGGCAAACTCCACAGACCGCTGCTGGGCAGGTCACCAGACCTGGCGAAGGACTTCCAGCATCAACATCCTCTCCGTCCCACATGCCACCCCCAGCCGTCGGCTTGACGCAACCTCCGGTCGCGGGCGGACCCATCCAGCAGGTGTCACGCATCCCCCACGGTTCGATGCAAGCCCCACCTGGGGTCTCCGTGCAGCCACAGCCACCGGGCGGACCTCATTTCGGGGGACCACAATTCGGCGGACCTGGCCCGATGCAGCAGCCTGGATTTCCAGGCCAGGCGGGTTACCCACAAGGGATGGCGCCACAGAGCATATTGCAGGGCATGCCACCGGGAATGCTGCAAGGGCCACCGCAGGGGCAGCAACCTCTTGGGTTGATGCCTCAAGGTATGACACCGGGCATGGCGCCACCAGGGACTGGTCCCTTCCCCGGTCCGGGACCGCAGTTGCAAGGCATGCGTCCCATTCAGCCACTGCCATCGCAAGTCCCGCAGCCTGATCCGGGTGTGAGTCAACCGAGTCTGCCGTCACAACCAAAGACCAAAGGTCTCTTCGGCTTCCTACGGGGCGCATCCGTCAAAAGATCCCAGGGTGCAAGTAGTCCTGTGCCTGGGTCCAACGGCCGCGCAACACCGCCCCAGAGCAAGCTACAAAAGTCGCCCTCGCAGCACAAGGTCATGCCCCTCTATCAGACGCCACAGCCGCCAATGCAAGGCCTCTACGAGCCCGGAGTCCAAGCCGCCCAGGGCTTCCCGGGCCAGCTTCCCCTGGGACGTGATCCACCGACGATGCAACAGCAGCCTCCTCCCAGCCAGACACCCATGCACGGACCCCCTGGCAGCAATTCGCCGTTGTCGCAGGGACAAGGCCCGACGTGGCCACAGGGCGAGCACACGATGGGCCGCAGCCCCTCCCAGCACGTGTCCGTTGGCCGGGCGGCCGGCGCCGCCGCAGGCGTGACGGCCGGCGCAGCGGTCATGCAGGCCATCCCGGAGGACGGCCCGGGGCAGGCGGCTATGGTGCCGGCGCCGCTCTTCTCCGGCGGCGGAAATCGCGCGAGCATGCTTGGCGGGCCGGTGTCGCCTACGGAGACCGGCCCCGCGACGCAGGGAGTGGACGCCGTCCGCGTCGACGACCCGCCTAGCACGGCGGTGTCGGCGGGCCGCTGGGGTGGTACGGTGAACTACTCGGGCGATGACTGGGGTGATGAGGATTACTAACAGCGACGACGAGGGCGTAATCTGGGGCTCGATAGCTTTAGCCCGGTCTGCCGTGGTGCATGGGCATTCGGAGCGGCGGGGAAAGGAGGTGTCTACCCCTTCCTTCCAGGTTGCACTCACTTCTTGGATCAGTGACGACTTGGACATTTGCAGATATC
>Ga0247777_1000370_pt1 | contig 12412 bp, 14 predicted proteins | sample UWRJL154409C5_FD_179937 | JGI IMG/M metagenome (GOLD analysis project Ga0247777, IMG submission 179937) | Plant litter microbial communities from Arlington Agricultural Research Station in Wisconsin, United States - UWRJ-L154-409C-5 | ecosystem: Environmental > Terrestrial > Plant litter >...
AGCGGGGGCTTTGGGAACTTGATCGAACCCTTCTGCGCCGGCTTCTTGATGGGGATCCTGGCCGACGCTTTGCTCTCGAACGGCAGGTTCGACTTAAGATCGTCGAGTGAGCCAAGGCCGACCGTCGGCGCGTCGGCAAAGGGCGCCACGTTTTTGAAATCTTTAAAGCTCGTGCGGAAATCATCGTTGTCCTCGGATCCGGCCGAATTGTTCGTGCTGAAGGCCGCCGATCCGTGTGCCGAGCTGGGAGCAACGTCCGGCTTGGCTCCGATCACGTCACCAGCTCTCCACTCCGGCCTGGACGGTTCCACGGGAATGTTTCGGGCACTACCCATCCCCGGAACAGCAGCTGGCTCGACAGGCGGATCGATGTCCATGGCGTTCGGGCTGTGCCCCTCTCCGTCAAGGTTGCCCGTCGACGACGCCGGTCCGGTCTTGTCGTCGCCACTGCTCGTGTCCTGGTCGTTGACTAGACCAGCCGTTCCTGCCGTTTTGAGAACGTTTCGACCTTTCTTCGTCGGTCGTATGGGCCGCGATGGAGAGACGGACGGCTGTGGCGGTTGGGGCACAAAGTGCTCCGAGCCGATCTTCGTCGCCCACTGGCCCGGGTCGAACGCGTTGAGCGGCGCTCCACCGCCAGATCCATTCGCCGGGCCTTCGCCCGGCCGATTCAACGGCTGTGCTCGTCCCTTCGGGGGAGATCGACCGCGCCGATTGCCGGATTGTGAACGACGGCCCGAGGCCGCGCCCGAGCGCGCTGGGCTCTCCCCGGTCGGACCGCCAGCGTTGAATCGCCACTGCGTATTAGAGTGCTCCTCAGCAACAAACCTAGTGTTGATACTATCTGCACTGTTCCTCATGAAGCGATGAGCATTGGCGGCTGATGATGACGGCGGCGGGGTCTCCGGAACGGGGACTCGGACGCTATTTCGGCGGTGCCGGTCAGCTTCATTGTCCACTTTCCCGGATGGTCTCCGAGTATCCCCGGCGCCCGAGCTGGATTTCGCGTCTGCCGCAATGGGGGGGTTCTTGTTGATGATCTCGTGGAGGATACGAAACTGCTTGGTCTCGAAAGCATTGAGGGTAGAGCCGTGGTCCTCCTGGGCTCCACTTGGACCCTTTTGGGCGAACATCGGTTCGACCTCGGGTGGCAGGTTATACCACCGAGCGCGATCGAACCCGCCGTAGCTCGGGCCATGCGAGGAATGCCTTGCTGCCCGGCTCTTTCCTCGGCACGAATAGGAAGAAGACAAGAAGTTAGAGAAGCTGGTATACCCGGTGTCTGCAGTTGCTTTGGGGCCACCTTGCGTAGCTACTCTGCGAGTCAGCGTACAAACACGAAAGCGGCCAGACGGGATCGGAAGGTCTCACCATAGTCGCCATCCGTGGATGCGAAAGCGGCCTTCGGCCCTGTGCCAGCGGCGGCTGGAGCGGCCTCGCCTTGACCGTGAGGCTGAGATTGACTGCCATATTGTGTCCCAGACAATCCACCGTTCACGCCAACCCCCGCACGCGGTCCGTTCGACTGTGGGAAATTGTCAGGATCTCCCGGCGCGCTGGAACTGCGACGGTGAGCGTTTGCTGCAGCACCGGAGTCGTCGTCCTTGGCCCGCGGGTTTTCACGAGTGCTCTTAGCACGTCCCAAGTTGACCCCATCGAACGGATTGAGCTTTTCCCCTCCACGCGTCTGATAAGGCGTGCTCTGACGAGGGTCCAGGAAGCTGTCGCGGAACATGTCCGTCGGACCCGCATTCGACGACGCCCGGCGAGCTCTCCGCGCATCGGCCGAGATGTCGTTGAACATGTTGGTGTGCATCCTGGTGGTGGAATAGTTGCTCGAGGAGACGGGTGGTTCGTCTCCAGCAGGAGATTTAGGGGCAAATCCACTTTTGCGCGCACCAAACGAGGCTTCGGCTTTCTGCCGTTGGAATGCCGTAGGCGGCGGTTTGGGTCGGGTTGGCTCTGCGCCGGCATTCGCATTGCTTGTGCCTGCTGTCTTGGCAAAGGTCGCAGAGGCCTTGGCCTTCGCCGACGCTCTCATGTTCTCCCAAGCTCTATAGCGGCTACTGGGGTCCCCTTGCGGCGGCTTCGGTGTCGTCGGCGGCGGAACGTTACTAGTAGGCCGTGGAAATCGATTGGCACCGGAAGAGGAAGCTCGAGTTGACGACATGTTGGGCCGCTTCGGGGGCGGAGGGTACTGGGCCGATACATTTTGATACGGGTTGCCAGTAGCATGTCGCGTCGTTCGTGTCCGGTGCGCGTCGTACCTAGACTTTTGGTCCGGACTCGTCAAGACCTCATGCGCCGACTGGATTGTCTGGAACTTGGCGTTCACCTCCGCTTCTCGTCCGGGGTTGCGATCGGGATGGAACCTCAAGGCGAGCTTGCGGAACTGTCTCTTGATTTCGCCGACGTCCGCTGTTGGGGGAAGCTCCAGATCAGCATAGTAGTCGCGACTGAGGTCTGCTTTCACCATCTTGCCGAGTCGTCATGAACGTGGACGAGTAGACGGGTGGAGACGGATGGTAATGGATGGAAGCAGTGCACGGTGTCTTCAACACAGCATGACCTGCATTTCAGAGCCACAAATGACTCGACAGAAGTGAGGATCGAGCTGCCCGACTGCTTGCCTGCCTGCCTGCCTGCCTGCCCGCCCGCGTACTATCGATGTTTTGTCGTGAACGATGTGGTTTGTGGGGCGATCTGTTCGCAGCCTTGAGAGGTTCACGCCGTAGTTGCAGCAGGACCGTTGATCCTTATCGTTTGCCGGTGGGTAGCAACACCAATCCGTGGAGGAAGACTGGCCGCTCCAAGGTAATGGTCAGCTGACACACGTACCTAGATGGGAGGGGGAGTGGGATGCTTCAGCAGGCGAAGCTTACCTCGACCGCTTGATGACGCGACGAGGCGGCTCGAAAGCTCAGGTGGGCCGAAGGGCGCAGAAAAGACGCGCAACAAGCGCTGTATCATCTAGGAAAGGCGTTATGGATCCTAAATGGTTGGGGAGTCATAGGTTCCAGGTTCCATGCTGCGAGTCTAGCGAGGTCGTTTCGAGATCAGTCCAGTGTTGACGTCGGCCACGGGATCCCCTGCATCAGCCGGCGCCCCACCTGCCAGGCCAGCCCCACGGCAACAAGCGGCTAAGCTTCGGCAACTCCCGGTACCGTACACAGTATCCTCGACCTAAAGCTAACTCCTTCGTACAGGCATGGTATGTCCCTGCACGTAAATTTACAGGTGTTTACCTACGGAGTACTGGGCCCTGCCAGCTCGGGTACCTGCTAAATTTAAGCACCAACCTGTCCGAGCAACGTCGGCTACCAGGTACCTACTGTACCGGAGGTATCTCAGACGTCAATCCGTGGGAAGCCTAGATGTGTCAATATTTTATGTCTGATGATGGTACAAGCGCAGGGAGCTCAATGATCGACCCTGGCTGTATAACCTGACCAAGGTGGAAAGCCTTAGCAAATGAACGAACAAATAAACAAAAAACATGTGTCAATATTACATATCATCTACTTGACGCGCTCAGCAGCGAGGCTCGCTGACCAATTTAACCAAGCAGCTTCTCATCCGCCTCTGCTGTCCACTGTCACATTTCCTGGGGAAGCCAACCCCTTCAGGTGCGGCGGCGTCCCGCTGGCCTCAGTTACGGGAACCTCCCAGGCAAAACTCGACGCCCTCGGACGATCTGCCGACGCGCCGTAACGGTTCCGTCCGCGGTCCTCTCCCTTTTCCGACAGGCGCTCCAGTCGCCTAAGCCGGGATATGAGGTCCTTGGGGTTGGACCCGGTCGTCATGGGCACCCACCAGGTGCCGGGGCGGAACTTGCCCTGCGAGAGCTTGAGGCCGACCCAGAAGAGGAAGAGCACGATGTGCGTCCCGTAGGCTGCGGCTACCTTTTGCACGGACACGGGCGTGTCCCACCAAGTCGCGCTGGCAAGAACCCAGACGACGATGCAGCCGACGAGCCCGAGACGGGCCACCCAGGGCTGACCCCACGATAGTACGTTGAAGACGCGCTTGCGGTACAGAGCCGAGCCGCGCACGAACCGCGCGAGGTCGGGGTGCTGTGCCACGAGGGCGGGGGCGCAGAGGCGGGTCCTACTGGCGAGTGAGTGGAAGTTCGCCCAACCCCAGGGGCATAGGAGGTTGGTAATGAAGGGAAGGGACAAGGGCAGGAAGACACACCATTTCTCGAATCGGTGAAAGGCAAGGCAGAGCGCGGCCCAAACAATCAAGCACGCCACGCTCGACGAGAGCGACACGATCTTGATCAGGTCGTCAATGGCGAAGTTGCCGATCAGCATGAGCCACGGCAACCAGTAAAAGGACAAGACTGTCAAAAACAGGGCGGCGGCAGGCACTCCGGTAGCGTCCCAGATGGTGCTGGCACCCTTGAAACGGCGGGCGAGAAGGCCGTCTCCTAGGTTGTAGGTCAGGCCGTACAAGGTTCGCGAGGCGACATATAGGGCTGTGTTGGCGGCGGATACGACGCTGAAGATGAGGCAACCGTTGAGGAAGGCGGCAAGTCCCGGATTGTCGCTGTAGACGGCGATGACCGTCGCCGAGGTCGAGAAGGGCGGCGTTGTTTGCTTGGTGAGCCGGGCGAGCATGGACGGCAGATGGTCGTGGTCCCATGGAACGTTCAAGGCCAGACCGATGGTGCACATGAAGTACAGGACGAAGACGACCCAGTGCACCCACTGCGATGGTCTGGCGATGGATTTCGCCGTTCGCGCCTCGTAGGCGGCCATGACGGTCGTTTCGATGCCGAGGAAGCCATAGGCGGCGAGGGGGAAGGCGTAACAGAAGGCTTTGAAGGGGGTGGTAGCAAATGAGGCGTTGTTTTTGAAACCGTCGTTGATGGGACCCGTCGGCCCCCCGGCGTCCTTCTTCCTGGCAATGTTGTACAGGATGCAGGATACGCCGAAGACGAGGATCACTTTCAAGGCGCCACCCACGGTTTCCACCCAGCCGAATGCCTGGACCCCCCTGTCAGCGAGTGTACGGCAAGCGAGCGCGAACGGGGAAGCGACTTGCATCGACGCCACAGAGGTTCAGAGCAAATAGTAGCCACGGCATCAATCCGTAGAAGATAAGCGGTGGCCAGACCGGGGCAGGGCTCCAGTAAGATAGGAGCTTGGCCGCGCCGAGCATCTGGGTCGCGAAGATGGTGGCAAACGCATACCAGTATGAGACACCGATGACCCAGGCCAGGTCCTCGTCGACGAAGGCCGACACATAACAGAAGATGGCGTTGGGGGCGGGGAACAGCTGCACCAGCTCCGAGAGCGTCTCACCGATGAATATTGCAAATATCCCCATGAGGACAACACACCTGTTATCGGGACAGAGTCAGGGGTGGAGATCCCGGCAACGGCGCAGTCGTCGGCCCAAGGGGGAGGGGAAGCCGGTCAACGCACAGCAAGAGGCCCATGGGGCCGGCAACCTCGAGGGCTTGGCCATTGTTGGAAAAGACACCGGTTCCGACGACTGAACCCCAGTTAAGCCGTAGTTACAGCGCGAATGAAGGGCAGAGTGGTTCGCACCGCTGGTGAGGACAATAAACTACAACGGCCCCAAGGTTGTCAGCGCAGCCTCGCCCGGGATGCCGCGTCTCGTCCTCGACCCAAACCCGAGCCAGTTGGGGAAAACGTACGAATATTTGAAACCCGTGCAAGCGTTGTCTAGAACAATCGTGTCGACGTCAGTCACGATGCTGCGCCGGGCGGAGTCTCACGGGCCTGCGGTGGAGAACGGCGAGAGCCGGCGGATCCGCAGGGGATGTTTTGCCTCAGCCGTGCAGCGGGCGGGAGACAGGGTCCGGCTGAAGGGACTCGGGGAGAGCTTTACCTGAGCTGCGCCGGTCTTTCACTGGCCGAACCCTGGATCGGGGGGCGCGCAGGCGCAGGTACTTCCTCGTCGGCCATGGCATGTGAAGCCGATGCCGGCAGGAACGTCGTCCGAGGCAGCAGCGATTCGTTTGTGGCTAGGGCATGGATGAGAGGGTCAGCGTTGCAGTGTTCCGGCGTTGCAACTGTCCATTCCAGGGTTGCAGCAGGCAGCATGCGGCTCTGCTGCCAAATCTGCCTCACGCGCCAGCCGTCATTGCAGTATTTCAACGAAAAACCCGACCGCCAAGCCCATCTCACGGCTCAAGCACGGCCGGCCATTGCCAGCCCAGGCTTGGCCTGCTTTGGCCTCGCCTGCCATGTGTGGAAGCAGCGGCAGTCTCGTGCCTCGAGCTGATTGGTGTGGCGCGCGCAGAATACAGAAGCTATCGTACATAGCCCCTCTCGCCCCTATGTCGTGTCGCTGTGTCGGCGCCCTCTTCCTGTCGCCTCATTTCCATTTTCAAGCACAGCAGCCAGTAAACAAATAGCCGCACCAGCGGAAGCCGCTTCAGTGACCGACCTGGCTCACCACTGCCATCAGAGTCTGACCCCACGAAAAGCGCCGCCTGCCGCCGGTCGTGGAGACGGGGAATGACGCACTCGGGAACACTGGATGCCTGGGACCCCTGCCTTATAAGTCGAGAGGCTCGCCAGCCTTCCAACCTCGGCCTCGGTCGATGTTGCCTCCTGTGAGCCAGTGTGTGACATATCGTCGACAACATGGCGGCCGCTTTTCAGAACGTCCTCGATCCCGAGTACACGCGCTATATCGACGTCGGGGATGACCTGTGGGCCTATCTCGACGAAAAGTATCGCTCCCTCGTCGGGCCCGACTACGACTATCGAGTTACGGTGGGTTCGTCCCGGCCCCCCACCCTTCCCCCTCCCCCCGAACCGGGGCAGAGTGCGCCTCAAAAAAACTCATGCCGCCGCAGTACAAGCACGATCGTTGGAGCTTTCAGGCCCCCGAGGAGCTCTCCGAGGTACGTTGGCGCACTGGACGCCGTCTTCGACATCCGTCCGAAGAGGATCTCCCTGCTGACGAATTGGGCCATTTCCAGAAACAACTGCGGTATGTAGGCTCGTAGGCTATGTTCCGGGGGGGCGGAGCACACTGTGGCTGACGACCGACTCTGAACGCAGCAAAATCACCAATGAGATCGTGGACCGTGCAGATCGGCGAAGAGAAGTCCAGACGGCGAGTTTAGCACAAGGCACGGAGTAATGGCACTCGGCCTGGGTAAGGGTGTTTTGTGGGGATAGGGGGGTATGGTGGTAGGGGGTGACGGAGTATTCCGTGATTTACTGGGGACGTCGTTGAGACGATGCATGACAATCCGGACCTCTGAGTTCGACAGCGATAACCACCACTTAGGCTGGTATAGTAGAATACTGTGTAGTGTATTCTGACAGGGACGGGGGAGGGCTGGCTGGATGAATTCGAGAGCTGACTTTCCTGGATCTGAAATGCCCACGGCCCGAATAGTGTCAGCGGGCAGACGCGAGGCTCTCCCAAGGCTCTCTCAACCTGGAAAAGGCGGACCACCCGGGCGCGTGGCGCAATTTTGTGGCTTGCAGCGGTGTTGTCTTTGAGCTCATATTTGGCGTCACACCTCGCTCCTCTCTGAGACTGCTGTCGGTGGGGCAGCTTCAGCTTCTCCAACTCCCGAAGACCGCCATGGGCGAGAGCGCATCTGCCGCGAGATGGACTCTGTATTTCGACGACCAGTCCGACGGGGCGCCGACACGGGCCCTTCGAGAACAGCTCGAGGAGGCCGAGGAGGACATATTCGATGATTCGTCGAGCAGCTTCACCGTCTCAGACATCGTGGACGGTGAGCAACACGCCGTGCCCGCCATGCAGGCGGTGGCTGATCGACCTGCGTAGGGAAATCCACCACCTGGCCTGTCCAGAACGAGGCCGACTTTGACGCTATTCCCGACCCGGCAAAAACCAAACATCGGACCCGCATCATGTGAGCGCCTGTCGGGGACCGCGCTGCCTGACGCCCAAGCCGGACTGACCGTGTACACAAAGCTCCATCTCATCGCCGCGGACCATAAAGCCGCTGCGGATAACCCCACGACTTGCCAGTAGAGTCTTGCTACGACATCGGGTCAAACCCGACTTCCTCCGCGTGCTGCTGTCCTTTGGAGAGGATCCTCATGTCAGTGAGGCGAGCAGCGGCTTTTATACGTTCCACGCCCCAACAGACGGCAGCTGTACGTCCTTGTCCGTGTCCTGTGTGTTGTCGACCTTCTTCGTTGACCCCGTCTATCTACCTACCTAGACACCGCATGCTACAAGCTCAACTACGTCGAGCGAAACCGCCGGTCTGAAAGAGATCCCTGGTCGTTCCGCCATGTCGGCGTCTATCACCAGCGCGATGAGCACGGCCATCTCTTCCTCTTGGTGTACGGAACTCCAAACACCAATCTCTTCGAGAGCATGGCGACCTTGATCCCGGGAGGCCATGATGTCGAGCTTTCTCAGATCGCCGTCGAACTCTTACAAGACAACCCGGCAAGCCTCCACAGTCACATCTTCTCGTGCTATATCGACAACTGGAGACCGTATTTGCGCCATTTGGGGGCGCGCTTCAATCGCATTGTACGTGAGTTACAACCCTCAGGAAGGCACATCCGCTAACGCTTCTCAGAACGTGCGTGATCGTCGTTTGGGGCCATTGCCTCTGCTTGCCCCGCCCGGGTTTGGCTGATTGTGCGTCTCGCAGAACCAAGCCATGATTGTCGACGCGGAAAAGTCAGGCGAGGAGAGCTTTTCCAGGGTCCAGTCCCTCCGGAATACCAACGACTTCGCCATGTTTGCCAACGCCTGCTGCGCCAGCAACCGCAACATCGTCGACGCCCTCAAGACCGACGCCGTGTTGTCTAGGAATGGCGCTCAGGGGTTCACCAACACCCTGACAGGATACGTTGAGAGCTGCCAGATCCTCCAACAGAGGATACAGAACGCGACCGACTTGGTAGGCCCCAGCCCCCCTGCATATGAGAAAAGGGGCTCACCTCCGTAGGTTGGCTACACATTGTCGCTTCACAACCAGCTCGAGACGGCCAAAATGGATCGAGAAATCCGAGACATGACTGAGCAGATGAAGAATTTGGCGCAGGAGACCGGCGTCGTGACCAAGAAGCTGCAGGAGCTGACCCAAAACACCGTCGACGACTCGGCCGTCGTCAGTATCATCACCATCGCCTCTGCCATCTATCTGCCCGGGTCGTTTGTCGGCGTAAGTTTCCCGCTCTCCTATCCCTTCGCGGCCATCTTCCGACCAGGTGTTACGCTCGGCGGCTTGTCCGGTTCTGCCTCGTCAGCGCTGACTCGGCCGGACCCTTGCCTAGTCCATCTTCGGCATGAACTTCTTCGTGTTCGACACCCAGGCCAGGACGATCGTCATCGGGAACGATTTCTGGATCTTCATCGTGCTATGGATAGGCCTGACGCTGCTCACCGGCGCAGCCTTTGGTGTCACGTACTGGGCCAAGAGGAAGCGCATCCCTCTGCCGTGGTCGAGGAAGCGGGACCTGTCTCCAGCCTCAGAGAAGGTTTGACCAGGCATGCGGCGGAGAGAGTTTTCGCACAGGCCTCCCCGTAACCGCCCGATGTGGTCTTGTACAAGTTCGTGGGTCGGGCGATGATGGTTGCGATGTCGTTTTGGCTAACTCGCCGCCTCCGCGCCTCAAGGGGTCGGCGTAAACTTAATGGACTCGACCTTTCCATTGATGTGAACCACGAGGATGAGGACCTCGTCGCCGTAACGAAAAGCCGACATACAAGAACCGGGCTTTGGCTTCAGGCTGAGCTGACACAGCTCTTTCCGGTCCCCAATTCGATGTACCGAGGCGCCAAACTGTAGGGGATACTCTTCCACGCGGTAATGGCGTTGGCCATTCCCGCTGCGGAAGCGGTTCCTTTGGAGACTGATCAAGGAGTGATCATTGTACATGCATGCAGCTCGGACGGTGGCCACCTTGAGCTGATCCGACGTGTACCGTGGAAGATCACGGCGATCGTTGAATAGGGACCCTCGCACGATGGCGGGAAAGAAGAGCTTCATCTCGGAAGCGGCGACAATGGCCCCCAGGTAGCTGTTGTAAGGGAAGAGTGTTGTTGACTCTTCCTTCTCGCTGATGTCCTGTGAAAGTCAGCCCCGCCGTTTAGGAAGACAGTTGAGTGTATAGCCACATACCCAGTCGTACCGGCCAATGGAGTCGGGCCGGCTGTCGGAAAGGGCGGATATCCGCCACGCCAGATGAACTCCCTGATTCCCGACGGCCCATGCCCACAACATGTCACCGACCTCGTTGAAGGCAATGTCATTAAAGGGGAAGTCTTCCTTGCCCAGCGGCGTCTCAGGAAAGCGATAGACCAGGAAGGGATCTCTGCTCAAAGGTTAGATAAGGTTGTTTTTGGACTCTTTGGGGGAGGGTGGCGGGAGAGACTGTACCCCAGCTTGAAGACGAAGATATTAGCGTCGCAGATTATGGCAACGGCGCCTTGCCGTGAGACGGCCACTCTCTTGTCGTGATCAAACCTTTCGAACTGGGTCTGATAGCCGTGCTTAGGCATCTTAAAGACGTCTGGATTGACCGACCCGGAAGCCTCTTTTCGAAGGCGGGCGACGTACAGCTACTCCTGCTCAGCTAAAGACGTCTCGGATAGGAAGTGGATCTAACGCACAAGAGATTTCTCGGTCTTTCGGCAGGCACCCCATGCCGCCACGACGTCTCCCGCGACTGCCACGCCGGTCCAGCTGTATGTACTTTCGTTCGGAAGTTGAAGTAAGGCCTCGTGCCGGGCCATAGCCTCGCCAGAGAGATGTGGCTGGATTGCAAAGACGCGGACGGTCTGTTCCACCAAGAAAACGAGGCGCTCCCTATCCATCGCAACGGCAGCCGCCCCGGAGACGGTGGGCGATGGTTCCCATATCTCTGGCGGTTGGGCGACACGTTCTCTGTCCGCCGAACATTTGATGCCATAGGCATTGGGCGGCCGACCGGTATCGAACGATGACGTTAACGATTCCTGACGATGGTGAAGATCCTGTGAGGGCACATGAGATACGACAGGGCTGACAACCGAGGCGTAGGCCTGGGGATCACCTCCTGATGTTCCAGGTGGAAGCTGCCACCGTGGGCTCAAAGGAAATGGTAGAAAGTCCGCTTTGGAAGAGAGAGGCGAGGTCTCTGGGTTCTCTTGACGGCTGTCGCCCGAATCAAATATTTCGTTGGGGCGCAGAGGTAGGGTCGGAGGGTTAATGAGAATGGCTAATGGATCGATCTCCTGCGAGCCGGTATGAGGCAGGTTTTGTTCATCCCCGTCGACCCCGTCTTCTCTGTTTTCAACGGTGGGTCCCGGCTCTCGGGTTGTTTGGCCGGTGAAGGCGTACGGAGAGGTGCCCGATATTCGTGACGCGGCTTGGTCGTCTCGGACGTGCTTAACGTACTTCAGAAGTTCGTGTGCCGATGGCCGTTGAGCAGTGTCCACCTGAAGGGTCCTTTCTATACACGCAACCCAGGAGTCGACGTAGCCCCCGGCCCCGGATGCGTTTTCGCGAAGATGCTCGAGCCATTCGGTCACTTCCTGCCTGACAACGAAGGTCGGCGAAGCCGCGGAGAGAGTGCCCTGGGTGCCATGTGCCTCGGAGCAGAAAGCCGCGTTTCGAATGCGGCCCCGACTGCCGGATTCGCGTTTGTCCTCGAAGCGGCGCACGTACTCGGCCCCCCCGAGCGCGAAGGTGAGCACCTCGCTGAAGATGCAGGCAAAGGACCAAACGTCACTTTTCCTCCCAATCTTCTCGTCGGCGTTCAGTTGGGCTCGACGGATCTCCGGCGCCGAGTAGTCGCCCGCAATGCGCTTCATCCTCGTGAGCAGTGTCTGTTGCCTGGAGACCTGCGGCGGTGCTCGTGTCGATTCCCGCACGACGGATATGCCGAAGTCGGTGAGTTTCCAGATGCCAACGACGGACTGCTTCCGTGGGTCGTCAAAAATGATGATGTTATTGGGCTTGAGATCAAGGTGGGCGCAAAAGAGGAAATCAGGGCCGACCTGGCCATCGTCGTGACCCTCGGTAGCAAACCCGGCGTGCAGAATCACGAGGGCTTCGGCCAGGGCGACACACTGCTTGAGCAAAGACGACGCAAGGTCCACGCCAGGCTGTGACGCTCGCTGGAACCTCTCGCTGAAGGGAAGCCGCTCAAAGTCGTCGCCATTGTCGGTGACGGCTTCCTTGGCCTGCAGGAACTGCCATAGATCACCCCGGTCGGCGAGTGGCATGATGATGTGGTAGTCAGGCCCTTGCTCAACGATGGCGTGGTGGACGTTGATGTGCCGCTGGTTCATCATGAGCATGCTCTTGAGATGGCAGAGATTCTGCACCTCTTCGCGAGCCTCGTTACGAATATCGGGGTCCGGGCGGAACGTCTTGACGGCGACCGCGTATGGTTTGTCCTTTGGTATGATTAGTTGCGAATTGCGGCCGACGAGGACA
>Ga0247777_1000371_pt1 | contig 12406 bp, 12 predicted proteins | sample UWRJL154409C5_FD_179937 | JGI IMG/M metagenome (GOLD analysis project Ga0247777, IMG submission 179937) | Plant litter microbial communities from Arlington Agricultural Research Station in Wisconsin, United States - UWRJ-L154-409C-5 | ecosystem: Environmental > Terrestrial > Plant litter >...
CTCTTGAGGTTGCCGCCGCCGCCGCCGCCGCCGCCGGATGGCGGCCGGGACAGCTGGAGAGGGTGGTCGGGAGGGCCGGCGTGTCTTAGGTGCGCGGCGCCGTCGCTGGACCGAGTGGACATGGCGTGGTGATGGCTGCCGCTGCGACCACTGCTGCTGCTGCTGCTGACACCGTGGGAGAGCCTGCGAGAGAGCGACGATGCGAGGAAGCTTCTGGCGGGCAGGGACGGCGACCACAGCGGTCATTCTCTGGCGAGGGGGCCTACAAACGGAGAAGGGGGCGGGGAGGGGGAGCAGCCAGAGAGCGGAGGCAAGACAAACGTAAGGCTCAGGAGAGGCAGAAGTAGCGATTGGCCATAAGTAGGGAAGAGACAGGTCGGAGTGGAGTGCGGTCGGGATCGGGGGAGCAGTAATAGGGGTGGACCGCGGGTCATGGCCTTTGTGGAAGACGCTTTTTGCATTCATGGGGGCAAGAGGACAATGATTTGCCGCCCGGCCTCAATGACCTTATGGGCAGCAGATTTGAGCTCTGGCTCTGGCAAGGCGGTCATGGGCTGGGACGGTCCTCTCTGGCCGTCTTCGTGGCGTGGTCCTCCGCTTTCGCGTGTCTCGGGAATGTACTGAAGCCTGAGCCGTTGCCACTCAGACTTTTTTCTTTGTTCAGCGTGCGCCGTCGTCCGTTCGCAGCGGCCAGCAACAAATGACCAGTAGACAAGGCTTGTAGAAGTCCCGCCCGGTGACCAGACAATGGGGGCGAGCGGAGGAATGCAACGCAGGCAGAGGCAGGCCACGGGCTGGAATGACGATATGCGCCGCCCGCCACGCTCAACCCTCTGGACAGGAGAAAGGGACAATACTGTCTGCTCTCTGCTTTCTATCTTTCACGTGATCTTACATCTTCTCTTCAACGCCTTTGTATCCCCTCCAGTGGTGCCGTGTGGTGCGTGTGGTGTTGGTGTGGGTCGCCCGCGTTGGCAACGGGGCCGCATATGTGGAATATGTCTCAGCGCAGCAAACGACGGCGCCAACCGACTTGGGACAACTCCACAATCGACACACGGACGTCAGCCGCCATGGCTTTTTACCCCCCCCTCCTTCTCCCGACCGTTTACTCGCCGCTCACTTCTCTGCTCGGAGGGGGGTCAGATATATGACGAGTCTCGTCCTCGGTCTTGGGCCGCTTCTCAGACGTTTCGGCGCCTTTCATGAGAGGTATTCCTGGGCCGACTGGCCGCCGAGCAGCGCTGCGCTGCGTTGTGCGTCGAGGAAGAGGCTCTCGCACTCGGCTACGTCCTTGACGTCAATTTCCTTGTGGCCGTGAGACCGCGCAAGAATGCTTTTGTTTCGTGTCAGGGCCCAACTTTTACCGCTCGTCTGTCTCCCGCAAATTACACGTACCTGGAGGGGGTCAGGAGCTGGAGGCAGTACCGCAGGCTGATGCGGACGCCATGCTCGGCGATGCGGTCGAGGGCAGCATCCGCGATAGCGACGCCTTCCGTGGTGGCGCGGATGCGAACGATTCTCTTAATCTCATCCGCTTCGTACGCCGTTGTGGGGATGATGAGGAGGCGCGCGAGGAAGTCGGGGGGGACGCCGTGGGCGGCCACCAGGTCGTCGGCGCCGCGGATGGTCGCCTTCCCTCGGTTGGAGGCCAGCACCACAATAGGGGAGATGGGCGTCTCCAGTGCCCGGTTGAGATAGGTGAAGCATTCAATGTCGAGCATGTGCGCCTAGCCCGTGTCAGCCACGCCAGAGACGACAGTCGGCCGAACGCCACGTACCTCGTCGATGAACAGCACACCGGGCACGAGCTCGGCGACGCCCTGATCGATGTACTTGCTGACCACCTTGTTGATCTCGGTCCTCAGCTTGTCGGTGATCTCGGTCAGCTTGGGCTTCATCAGCTGGCCCATCATCGACATGATGTCCTGTCCGCCCTGCGGCCGGGCGTTGGCGACGTCGAGATCGTGAAGCGTGACGTCCTGGACGATCTCCTTCTTCTTGTGCACCTCGCCCTTGGGAATGGGCACGTATTCCTCGGCCTCGAGGTCGAACTCGGTGGCGTAGGCGTCGGACCGGCCCACGCGCTTGCATGCGCCCGTGTTGGCCTCGATGTAAATGACGTCGCCCACCGTGACGCGCTCCTTCTGGATGGCCTCGTATATGCTCGGGTCCAACCGCAGCTTCTTCTGGCCCTTGGCGCTCTTCAGCCCGATGAGCAGGGTGCTGATTGTCTTGCCGTAGCCGCCGAGCGGGTTCTCGGCCTCCTCGGGCGTGAGCTCCGTCACCTCGCCCTCGTACACTTCCTTGGTCTCGCGCACCTTCAGGCCGATGGCCCGCCGGAAGTTTTCCATCAGCATCTCCGTCTTCTTGACCTCGGTCGAGTAGACCTCGCTGCCGACGATGGGGCAAAAGGGGATCTTGGTGCCGAGTTCTTGGCTGATGGCGAGCGCCAGGGCCGTCTTGCCCGTTCCGGGCCCGCCCGCCAGCAGTACGCCTCGGCCAGCCATCTTGTGCGATCGGATAAGGTCGACAATTACACCGCAGGCCTGGGGAAGGCGCTCGTTAGCCGAAGGTGACCGGGGCTTGCTGTGGACCCGCCCGGACCCGTCTTACCTCGCGCGCTGTCGCCTGTCCGACGAAGCCGGAGGCCTGTCGCTCGGCTGTGCCATCTGATCTCAAGCCCAGGCCCTTGATGTGTGTGTGGGAGGAGGTGCGGTTCTCCCGATTGCTGTTCTTGACCTCGCTGATGTTGACCATCGTGGATGTAGGTTGCGGCCGGAGGGGGGTATGACCTGCTGGTATGGGGCCGAGTCGACAGAGGAAACCGGAGAAACTGGTCAGGAAACCCAGAAATGAGACCGAATTCAAGTCAAAATCGGTCAAGGTGGTGTATTTTCGCAAGCGGGGGGTTGTCTAGTGGGAGACTGGGAGATTCCCTTCGGTCGAATTATTTGCGCGACGCGACAGGGAGCTCCATCGCCAAATTCTTGACTTCGAGCGTCACGTGGGGACGGCAGCTTCACGCGGGGTTTGATAGGCCCAACCTCACATTGTCTCTTTGATCCCTCCAACAAACCTGGAAGCTTAGAATATCCAGGCGACCCAGCGTGCCAGGCTACCTAGGATCCAAATTCTATAATTTGAGCATTCTATGCAACCCGCTCTAGGGGCATCACACTCCCCTCGTCGTCCTCGCTGTCGTCTTCCGCCAGTATCGGAAGCGCCTCGAGGTCAACCGTACCGCCCCTGGCCGCCTCGACCTCCCCGGCCGCGAGCCCGTCTGGCGCGGGTCCCCTGGACAGGGCCGCCCAGACGGCACTCCCGAGGATCAAGCCGCAGCCAAACAGGCTGGGAAGCCCCATGTCGTGGTGGAAGACCAGCTTGTCGAAGCCGGCGGCGAACAGCATGTGCGTGTAGATCATGCCCGTGGCCCGGTTGGACCGTTCCCCGCCGAGGCCGGCCGTGATGAGGAACTGCGTGCAGAAGCCGCAGACGCAGATGAAGGCCAGCAGGCCCCACTGGCGGAGCGTGTGCGGGAAGCCGAACTGCAGGCCCGGCTGCCCCACGCCCAGGGCCGGCGCCGCCGCGAGCACCACCGTCGCCACGACGGTGCACGACGTCGAGAAGTAGTTGACCGAGATCAGCGGGTGCGCCCGCCTCCCGATGGCCCGGATCGTCGTGAAGGCCCCCGAGCCGCCCAGGACGCCGAGGAGGGCGACCCCGATGGCGCCCAGCCGCTCCGACGGGCTGACGTGCTCGGGCGACGCCGCGAGCGGCTGCGTCGCGTTTCTGGGGACGGCGACGGCGACGGCGACGGCCGACGGGTCGGTTGCGGGGTCCGACGAAAAGAGGGAGGTCGGGCGGGCGATCAGAACGACGCCGGCGAAGGCTAGCAGCGACGCCAGCTGCTCCTTGCGGGTGTAAGGGTCGCGCAGCAGCACGTGGCAGATGTAGCCAGCGATGCCGGGGACGAGGAAGGTAATGACGGTCGCCTCGGCGAGGGGCAGGTACATCATCGAGTACCACAGACCGAAGATGCCGAAGAAGCCCGAGATGCCTCGCACGACGAGCAGCCACCGGATCTCCCTCGCTCCGAAGGGGAAGAACGGCACCTGCTTCCAGTACATGTACAGACAGCTGAGGACGGTGGTGATGCTCATCCGTACGAACAGCAGCTGCATGGGATGCATCCCCTGGCCCTCGCCCTCCAGCTCGAGGAGCCGGGCCGCCAGGTTCATGAGGGCGCCGAAGAGCTGGGCGAAGAAGACGAAGAGGACCGGTTTGTGCCGGGCCCAGAATCGGCGGCAGGACTTGTGGAAGGCGGCCCCGCGTGTCAAGGGCCGTCCGGGCGGGGGAGAGAAGGCCCTGGATCGTAACGGGGGCGGCGACAGCTGGGTGGTAAGCTCGTACTCGGAGAAGGGGCTGACGGACAGGCGACGGAGCGCCGCCGCTTCCAAGAAAGGCGTCGTCAAGGGCTTGCGCGGTCCGTTCGCTTTTGCGGGGGTGGTCGAGGCCAGGCCGTCGATGACATCGTCCTCGTCGCCGCTGTCGTCGAACCTCGACTTGGCACTGAGCGTCCGCGGCACCTCGAGGAGCGACGCCATGATCGATGAGAAGGAGTTCCCGAAGCGGACGAGCCCGACGCACGCTGCCTTGATAAAGTAGCCATATAAATCAGACTCAAGAGCGGGTCCGCCAGTCGAATCGCCGCTATCTACCTTTGGACTTTCTGCACGGCATAAAGTCTAAAAGCGACGCGGTGGAGACGGCCAAAGGTTGTGTAGCTGTGTAGAAACCAGCAACACCAAATCCCGTAGTCGGGCAGGAGGCCCAGGAAGGCCAGCGATCCATCACGCAACGCCCCGTATCTCAACGTGCCCCGACATCGAAGGGCGGGGGGTCTATGACACCTTTGGCCGGCGCAGGGCGCGACCGGCGCCCTTGGGGGTCAGGCGGGGTGGAGCCTCGGTGGGTGGCGACGGGCGCCGACTGGCGAACCGGCGACGGACGACTCGGAGGCTATTCCCGCCAACCCCGCCAGCCAACGCCCCAGGCCATGGCGGCCCCATGCGTCCGCCCCCAGCGCTTTTCTGCGCGCTGCTGGGGGGACCGGAGCGGATCCTCGAGCGGACGCAGGCACCGCAAGCGGCCCCTGTTGGCTGTCCAGGAAAACCCGATATCGCTGGACACTATACCCGGCGCGGACGAGGCGTGCGGCTGTCGCCTGCGGCCTGCATCCGCTGCCGCGGCTCCTGTGCCTACATCCGACCGGCCCTTGGCTCCGGGGGCCGACGCCCACCGCTGGTCGCTTGAGTCCTTCCGTGGCCATGTCGAGTGGGGGCCGCTGCGTGTAAAACAAGCCCTAGTTACGTCGGCGCATATGACCATGTACTTGTTTAAGAGCATAGGCAGCGCTCGAGACGCACTGCTCATGTTCTTCGAGCGCAGATAGTTCACCGTAGGGGTGATGCTTCACCGCGGGGCAGTAGTTCTGGCGGAGAAAGCCGCCCCTTGATCAGTCTTTCTTGAAGCATTGATGTTGATCACCTAACCTCCGACCGCGTGAGCCTCCATCAATGCGATCCGGATGCCTGGGCCGCAGCCCTGATGCTCAGCCCAAAAAGAAAACACCCTCGCTGTGGAACGCCGATGCCATGCGCTCACTGTAGAAACCACCGGACCGTTCATACCCCGCGTCTCGTATTCGTAGTCGCCGGTCGTTCTCTCTCCGACGAGAAAGAACAGCATCATGCCTTACGGGCCCCCGTCTGCCTCGGGCATGAAGACATCCTCGTCCTCGTCCAGCAAATCCTCCTCCCCGATCTGCCCCTCACCCTTCTTCCTCCTGCCCCTCCCCCCGCCGGCCCGCGAGCCGGACCCGTCCTCGGGCCCCCCACCAGCCGACGCCGTCGCGGGGCCGGCGCCAGCGGCGGTGCCGGCCATGCGCTCAAAGGCCTCGAGCTCGGCGCGGCCCATCTGGGCGAGGCCGCCGATGCCGCCGCCCTCGCCGCCGATGTCCTGCCAGCGGCGGGCCTCGGACACCTCCTTCTTGAGCTCGAAGATCTCGCGGACCTTGCCCAGGAAGAGCGGGTTGCCGCGCAGCGCGAACTCAAAGTCCTCGTACTTGACCTTCTGCCGGCCGGCGTAGGCGGCCGACTGCGCCGCCTGGAACGACAGGCCCTGGATGAACTCGGTCGCGATCTCGTCCACCACCCGCATCGTCTCGGGGAGCGGTTCGCGCGCGTCGCCGCTGCCGTACAGGAGCTGCGAGACTGGCCGTTGCGCGCGAGGCCTTAGCTTGGGGGGGATCCTTGGAAACGGCGGCAAATGTGATATCAAGAGGCGGAAAGATGATGGTCGGGGGGATTGCGGTTGGATGAAGGGTGGGGGGACAGCGTACGCGTCTGTAAATCAAAACTCATCTTGCCAACATTCTTTCCAGCTCTTGCTCTGGGCTCCATCTTGGCTGTCTGGTGAACCTGGCCAGGCACGCGAACCGCACCAAACTGATAGAGTGAGGCAGTACTCGATATAGGGACTTGGCCTGACGAGTCGCTATCCTGCTGTCTTGAGTGGTCGTGGAGAGATGGCGCCTGTGGTCGAGTGACAGTTTAAATGGTGAGGTGAGGTCGGTTTTACGGGTACGCCTTTACGTAAGGACTGGATTTCTCCGGGTTGGGTAGCAAGCCTGGCTAGGTCGAGGGAGAGGTTGAGAGGTTGACAACATGAGTCTCCCAGGTGCTTGGTTCTAGTTTAGTGGACCGTGCGCCTTTACATCAGCCCCGCCCCCACGGTCCAGCCCTCCAGCCGCTGAGCCTCATCTGAAAGGCAACTTCTTGTTGGATTGGAGCGTCTACATAGAACCCGTTCAAGCTGTTGATTGCTGTGCCTGGTGCGGAGTCTTCTGGCTGCTGTACGATTGTTCTTCTGTTAAAATTGGGCAGCAGGGAGTGGGACCCTCGTTAATCAGCCACTCCAACGGCTACTCCTGTGTGGCTGCAGTCTCTTAAACCACAGTCCTGTCTGACACTTCTCGGGGACCAAAACTTCAATTCGACGACTGATGAGAACGGTAGGGTCAAGCATTTTTTCCCCATTCGTCATCGCAAAACAGTGGATTTTACAGGCATCTCCCTCAACTATTTCGGACTGGGACTCGCAGTTGGAGCCAGATGGGCCACGGATGTTCACAGGCTTCACACAGCCGAGGCTCCTTTCGGTTGCTCTTGGAGATATTCTAACCCTAGGGACGTCCTGCTGCATGCGTCTACAGAATGGGAGCAGTATATCTTTGTATCAATCATCCCTGCCCTCCTTCACCATCTCATCTCTTGGCAGCCTGGGGTCTGTCTTCAGGCAAGGGATGTTGTTCGTAGATACCAACTATCGTTAACGTACCTGACTTTCGTCATCACTCTCAAACCCCAAGAAAGATGCATTTGGCACAAGTACTGTACCGTGGCAAGCGTGGGCACCTATTCGTAAGCAATAAAGAAGCAACACACCACGTGGTAAGCGTGGTGAGAAACAGACCTGAGGCCCAACGGGAAGAATCAACCAGACCGGAGTGGTCCCTCGTGATGCCGCATCCGAAAGCGACGTTCTCGTTGTCGCAGAGCCACCTTCGTGGCCCGACCGAAGCTTCGCTGCCCCCCCCTCCCCCCCCGCTTCCTAGGTCCCGTCGTCCCATATCGCGTGCATCCCGTCCCGGGCCCGCCATCCTGAGGGTTCAGCGGGCCGCCGCCCGACGGACCCGTCAAGTTCGTACACCGGAGAGCCACACTCTCCCACGGGCGGCGGCGTGTCAGACGACACAGGTCAGCACGTTTCACGCCGCCGTGCACCTGCTTCTTGCTGTGGCATTAAGCGACGACGTTTCGAGCAGAGGGGGAAGGGGTGGTGCGTGTGGACCCCGTCTTATAGCATTGGGCCTTGGGTCGGACCGCTGGTCGGTGGGGCGAGGCGAGATCCAAGGCGCACCCTCTCCGGCGTTGCAGGGCGTTTGATGATGATTTGTGGCTGAATTTCAGCTCCTGGTCCTCCATCCTGGCCATTCTGCCGCGCGGGCGGAAGCGGCGATCTGGGATATCAGACGACACTTCTCCCGAACCTTGCGCGACGGATCGTCAGACTCGAGTGCCGAGGTGGGGAGAACGAACCCATCTCCGAGGATAGGACAAGAGTTCGAGTCCCAACGTCGCGCGTGGGTCGCCGGTTTCGAGTGCTGTGGCGGCACCTTGGCCGTCATAATCGGGGTTCTCCTGAGCAGGCGAAGGGCCTGGAAACACGGCCTACCCGCAACTCGCGACCGGCGCCCAACCGGGAAGCCTGGCCAGGACCCGAGAGCATCAGATTGCCTGATCGCCAGAGGTCCCCCGGAGCCACGCTCCCGCTGGATTGCCGAAGTCGTTCTTGGGCAATACGTTTGGTCTCGAATGTGTTCGCATGGCGACAATTGGCCGATCATCCTGTCAGATCTCCCCTCCCAAGCTTCGCATTCATGCTGGTGCACGCGACAAGAGGGTTTTGTGGCCATCTCTCTCTGAGAAAATGAGATGCGATGCAGACCAAGGGCATTTTGGTACGACTTCGTCCTCGCAAAATGATTTTGACAGGGAAGGGCGCTTGGCGAGCGGTGACGCGAAGACGGACGGCGAATGTCAGCAGCGAATTGCCGCCGGAGAGCAGAGAGGCGAGGGCAACGCCCGCATCTGAGACCGCGGCGTCCCTGGAATGGCGGGCCGAAATGGCAAAAAGCACTTGAGACCTCGAGAAACGAAACAAGTGCGCCCGGCTGGAGGGAACAGGGTTATTTGGGGAGACCGTGTCGCCCTGACGCAAGCGGCTCCGTGCTGTCGGCGCCGCCGGCGGCACCGGAGCCGCCTCATCGCATGGCCCTGACTCGACCGAGCGTCAGCGCGCAGGGAGGAGTGTGGGTTGGGTTGCACTGGCGTGGCTCCTTGAGAAACCCGTGCTGGGGCCCGTCGTCCTCGACGAGGCGATGCCGACCCTGGGCGAGGCCGAACCCAGGCTCTGCGATGGGGATCAAGCTGGCAGCACGCAAGTCCGACATGGGGTCGTTCGCGTTCCTCGGTCGTCGTGGGTTCCAGGATTCAAAGAAAGGAATATCGAGGCTGAAGGGAAACGAGCGTGGGAGGAAGGGCGATTGGGTGAAACACGACCTGAAAAAGCAAGGCTTCGCTCAGCTTCGAAAACGGACGGCCCCTCCCACTAAGTTTAGAAGGGGTGTGGTATTCCGGGATGGCAGGTTGCTGAAACCCGTCTGATGGTCCGCACAGCCCGCGCGCTGCTGCAGAGCTTTGGGACGGAAGTCCGAGAGTCAACGTGCAGCTCGCGATCGGGTTTCCGGACGAGGCTCCTCGTGCCGCGGCGGCCAAAACCAGGGAGCTGCAACTCGCCCAAGGAGGAGGCGGTCGTGGGCCGAGGGAGCTCGGACGGCGGCGTCGGTGTTGCTGCGTCGCGGCCGACCATATGACGGCGTCCCGAGGGGTGCGGTTACCGACAGGCCGTGTGGCTCTGCGGGGTACGGTACTATGCTGTGTGCCCCCGTGTGTGCATCGTGCGTACTGTGTACAGAGGTTTGAGAGGCACAGTATCTTTCGACGGGCCTGTGGGATACCCGGAAGACGCGGCCCCGGCGCGGGAGACAACGACGGCCGTGGTGCAGTAGCACCGCGGCCTGCCTCGGAGGGGGTAACATTAGGGCAGTGGACGAGTAAGCAAACTGCCGGGAGGGAAGAGCAGCGACAAACACCAAGGGTACAGTACCCAGGGCGAGCGAGGCTACTGTAGGTAACCTCGACACCCCCCGAGGACGATCGGTCCTCTCGTCGACGGCGCGAGGTCGAGTGCAGCACGCTTGCGGGGTCCGTCCGTCTTTCGGCGGACCGGCTGCCGGTATCACGGTTGTGCAACTTGGATACGGCGCTGTTCACAACTCGCATGGGAAGTGGGAGCGCACCCATTAACCCGGCTGCTTGCAGCGGGGTGCTTCTGCGCGAAGCCATTTCAGTTGCCTTAAACCCAAGCTCGAGCACGAGCCCAAGCAGACACCCGCCGCGATTCTGGTTTGGTGCTCGCGGGCGCTCCGGCGCAGGTTTCGACTTGTCGGTGCGGTGCAGCCCTGCCTCGGACTTCGGACGTCTTGCCCCCTTCCAGTCGCGGCTCTCGCAGCCTCGGGTCTGCGGGCGGGGGAGCGGAAGCGAGGGGGAGTGACCCGGTCAGCAGGTAGGTAAGCGTGAATCAGGCCCGAGACGCGCCCTAAAGGCGTGGCCGATGCCCTGCGCCAGTCGCATGGTTCACGGCAAGGATGAAGGGGGGGGAGGGGGGAAGGAAAGGGAGGGGGGGGTTCTTCCCTGAGCTGGCGGACGGACAACGCATCCATGTTGTGGCGAGAAGATAAAGCAGATGATCAAGTTGCGACGCTCCGAGTGGAAGACGGAAGGCATGGAACAGCTTGCATGCCGCGTCGCTCAGCAGCCAGGAAAATGGCGAGCCAACGATGGAGGCGAAGCTGTCGGAATCGGGCAGCAAAAAAGGCGGCCTCCTACACAGTATGCCCGTCGTCTGCTTGCGGCGCTCTCGTGGCACTTGGCTGCTGCTCGGGGCCGTTGCCGTATCCGTACGAAGCAGAAGGGGAGGGGGAGGGGGGTGCTTCATTAACATCACACGAGAATGGGCAAAGCAGCAGTGCAGGCAAAACTTTTCTGTTCCAAGTGTCCGGGCATGGCAGCTCGGCATGAAGGCAGGGACCAGGGTCGGGTGTACGGAAAATGGAGGAAAAGAACAAAAAGATGAGAAGGCTGCAAAGGTACAAAGTACTGTACGGAGCACTCCGTATCGGGTCCCTGAACGCTGAGCGGCGGGTCCCTGAAAATCAGGTACAAATTCCAATCGGCCCAATCCAATCTGCGGAGGAGTGTCGGCACCGATTGGTCTCCCGTCGAAGGTCCCGGTGGGTCGGGTCGCCATCCCGGGGCCCACGAATTGGAATGGATGATCTGGACGTTAGCGGGAGTCGGGAGTCGGGCGGAACGTGACCGCCTAAATCGACTGCTGACAGGCACCTCGGACACCCCAAGGTGAAAGGTGGATCTCGCCCGTCGGTGAAGTTCGAGTACAGGAATTGCGAAATATTTACGGAGGGGGGAGGTACCTACCTTCGGAGTGAAGCTAGTTGAGCTAGTATCCAGCTATCTTCCAGACGTCTTCTCTCCCCCTTTTGCCGTCCCAGTAGGAGCAGTGCCAAAGTACGGCACTGGCACCGGCCTGCATGGTTTTATTGAGGCAATACTCGGCAAGAGGGGTCGATGGTGCGCGACGAGGGGTGGTCGACGCAGGCGGCGCTATATATCGAGCTATTGCCGCTGCGCGTGCTGTTCCTCATTCCGTGCCGGCGCCGGCATCAGCATGGCGAGCCAGCCTCTGCGGCCTTCATTTATCACTATTGAGTCGCGCCGGTCGCAGCCGCCGCCGCCGCCGCCGCCATGCCAGCGAATTTTTGTATGGATTCGTTGGGGTCGGCTGTCGGCCACGGCGGTCGGGCTTGTCAGGGCCCAATACACCTACACAGTAGCCTACGGATCAATAGGATGGGAGCAGAGTAATGTACAGTACATATGGAGATACTGTGTATGTAAGTGATTATCGCTTGGTCGTCGTCAGGGCGAGTGGCGGCGTTCGACGTCGACAGCCAGCGCTCGTCGGGGCGAGCTGCACGACTCGACCCCAGCGACGATCGAGACTCCATCCACGATGACGGGTCGGAGTGCAGCAGTCCTTTACTCCGTACCCAGTAGTTCCTTTTCGCCGCGCCTAACTTTAGTATTTGCAATCGGCGGGCGGTGACCTAAAGTTGAAGCGCCACTCCACCACCGCCCACTGCCGCCACTGGTGACGCCCCGGATCGACGGGACCGCCGGGTTCTGGTCGTGCTATTTAGTCGAGCCCGTGCTGCTGACGACGTGGCTATGGACGAGGTGCAGCTTCTCCATACCGCCTCTCCGCCTCTCCGCCTCTGTGGCCCGGACGCCGAATCTCGCCGAAAGTCGCCTCGTCCAGGTGAGCTGTGCGGACACAGCTGGTCCACACGAGCTACGCTTGCCACTGGCATGAATTTCTTCTTATTGCGCCTGCGTCTGAGGGACGGCCTGGGGCTGGGGGATGGTGGTTTACTGGCCCAGGATCGCTGACGGTATGCAGGACGCCGCAGGCTGTTAAAAATCTTGCTCGTCCACAGGAAGGCCCCAGCCGGTTCAGTCCTGCGGTGATTCCTGTTTCCTCTTTTGGGGGCTCACTGCCAATGGGGGCGAGCAGGGCGCCGTTCCGGGGCTTGCCATGTCCCAGATACCGTTGTAGACGGACAGGGTACTTCCGTTCGAGT
>Ga0247777_1000372_pt1 | contig 12402 bp, 7 predicted proteins | sample UWRJL154409C5_FD_179937 | JGI IMG/M metagenome (GOLD analysis project Ga0247777, IMG submission 179937) | Plant litter microbial communities from Arlington Agricultural Research Station in Wisconsin, United States - UWRJ-L154-409C-5 | ecosystem: Environmental > Terrestrial > Plant litter >...
CCTCGACGATCGTCTCGTCGACGGCCGTCGCCAGTCTCTCCTTATCTTCGGCCTTCTGCTGCAGCACGGTCATGATCTCGGCCTGCTCGTTCGTGGAGAGGCTCTTCGTCATGATGGGAATGTACTTGGTGTTGTGCTCCCCCATCATGGCCGCCGCGGCGAAGACGCATATCAGCTGCGTGAAGAAGGTCAGCCCCCCTTCCGGACGCGTCCGCGCACCCCACAGCCCGGTTGGACGTTACCTGAGCGATGCCGTCTGCGTCGAGGTTATCCGATATGGAACGAAAGTCGACGGTTCGGGGCAGGAAATCGATCTGCCCGCTCGCGTCTTTGTGGATGGTGTACTTGGTCAAGGCCTTGAAGACGGACTGGATGTTGCGCTTGCGCGTCAACCAGGCCGCCGGCCCCGTGTTCTGCTCGAGCTCGGCCGGGTTGTACTCGGGGTCCAGGTCCTGCAGCATCTGGGCAAAGACATGGCCGTCGGCGAGGTCCTCCAACCTGTCGACCCTTCTGTCGAGCGGGAAGGTGTTGACCCATGTCAAAAGCGCCCCCTGCGCTGTTCGACTCAGAGTAGGAGGCATCTTGGGCTGGGTAGGACGGCGGCGAGTCGGTAGCACGGTTGTCTTGGCTCGCTGTCCGCCGGACTCTTCAGGCTTCGGCAGGCGAGCTCAGGAGGTTCGGGCAAGATGACGGTCCACCCCGCTTGAGAGAGGCCGGGAGAGGAGGTGCCCGTCAAGGCGTCGAGGTCGTCGGAGGCGTCGTCGGCTTCTGCTATAGGCTGGAAGATGGACAGCAAGAGACATCCTCGAGGTAGAGCGGCCGAGGGACAGGCGGAGGCCGTAGGTTACGAGGCCAGCGGCTGATAAGGCCCCATGTTTCATTCCACCTTCTTCCGGCGTGCGAGAGGTTGTCGCAAGTGAGAAGGCATTGATTCCAGGGGACCTCGAGCTCCCCTTATCGCCGATAGGCCAACGCACAGTGACGCGTGGTTACAGGGTCCGCGTCGGGCCACGACGCGCCAATTTAGGGCCGCAGTCGCTTAGGCACCGCCAATCCTGTGCCCTGCAGCCACTGGAATTACAGGCCGCGTCTCCCCTGGAGAGCTTCCCAGTCCTCTGGGCTCGCCCGCAACCTCTGGCACTCTCAGGGCACGGCCAAGAGACCTTCTTTATAGTCTGTCCTGTCTCGGGTACCTGTCGAAATGACGGTGTAGCATACCTCCAAGTGACACAGCTTACCACCGAGACGGCCCCCGGCCGTGGGACTGGTGTGACGGTCCGTTCGTTGCTCAAGGGGTGACGCCTGCGAGCCATGCTAAAGATGGAGATCTGAGGCGTCGCTTTCGACGGGATAGGAGGAGACGCGGCGCGGCGACAATACGACGAAGCACATCGATAAAATAATACTTAAATCGAGCACGAAGCAGGAAAGACAGTTCCCGATACGCTCATCCAAGGTGGGTGAGGGTCAATGTTCGATGTTGCCGTAACGCCGCGAGGACCTCTCTATCCCATGCCGTCCTCGAAATGCGCCTTGTTCCGTCCACGACGTGGCGAGAGGAATCCAGTCATACCCCTCCCGCAGCCCTTCATATAGTTCATAGATGCCAACCCTCAGTAGGCCGACACCTTCTTCGACTCCTCGATGCGGGCCAGGCTTTGCGAACCCAAGCCCCGGACGGTGTCGAGAATCTTCTCTCCAACCGTGGCGGAGAAGCCCCTGATGGCGTGTTAGCAGACTGGCCCATGGCGCCTCCGGAGGCTGTTGGTGCCGCTTACTTTATCAGGTTGAACTCGTGTGTGATGATGCCCCCAGCGTCGCTAATGACTTGCTTGGCTTCTTCCACGACCGAGTCGGCGGTGTCGTCGGGGTATGTAATAAGAACCTCCTTCTTCAAGTCGACGGCGATGACACCGGAGAAGAGGGCCAGCGTGGCCAACAGGAAGGCGACGAGCTTCATATTTGCGACGACAGTCCGATCAAGGGGTGGGCGGCTGCCGAGGATGATTTGATTTGGCTTCTCGTAGGGTCGTCGGCTTCGAAGTCGTCGGCGAACGGCTGATCGGTGACGGCTGCTATGATTAAAACAAGTTGTGTTTGTACGCTGCGATGGGTGACTCGGGACAGTTGTCTTGCTGTTTGTTGCTAGAGGGAGGTTGTTTCGCCGCATCATCGAATAAATGGTCCCGGCCCTGTCGGCGCCTATTTCGGCCAAGGCCGAGCAGCCCGGGCGCCACCCTCCCATTCCACCCTGTGACCCATCTGTCGCCGGTTCTGGATGGTGCCACAAACACGTGATAAAACCCGATATATGCATAACACGTCTACCTGCAACATGAGCACCCAAGAAGGAAGCTCAAACGGGCAACTAATTCAACGCTTCATGCAGTCCTAGGGCGCCGGAGCCTTCGACGTCTACCTTCTGTTCCCAGATATCCCGGGGATTACCTACACCCAATGGACATAGGTATTCTAGACATAAAGGCTTCGCGTTGGCGTCAGCGCCCTTCCTACCCGGAACATCCCCAGCGGCCAATGATGTAACTTCAAGTCTTCAACCGTCCTCGACGGGCTTTGCAGTGCTTGGGACACTCCCATCCTCGTCCCAAACATCCTTGCTCTCCTGCTCAACCGCCCGCATAGCCACGGCCACCTCCTCAAGTTTGGCCACAACATCCAGCACACCTTGGTTCACCCGCTGGAAGTACTTGTCGTTGGCTTCACGCCTCTTCCTTGCCAGCATGATATCCGCCTGCGTCTCCTCTTCCATCTTGGCCCCGAGCCGTTCGGCCCCCAGCCCGCTGCTCCCAGGACGCGGCCCGGTGCCGGGGCCGCCGCCGCCGCCCGTCTTGCTCCCCGACTCGCCAGCCGCGTCCTTGGTCCCGGCGACGGCGGCTTTCAGATTCCGCACATTCCCGTCGGCGGCGGAGAGAGACGTCTCGATAGCCTCGTCCGCTTCACTTCGTGCCCACGCTTGAGCCAGGGCGATCTGGGCCTGCCGCAGCTCGGCGAGCTTGTGGTCGTGATCCGGACCGAAGACCCGAGTTCCGCCGGACGCAGAGAGCTCCACCTCCTCGAGCGTGGCCTGCATCTCCGCCCAAAGCGCATCTGTCCTATCGGTTGCGCGGGTGGATTCCTGGCGGAGCTGAAGGGGAGGAAATCCGACTCCAAGAGGGACTACACCGGAGGGGCGGAGCGACGGCTGCCGCTGGTCCGCTAGAGGCAAGGTTGACGAGCCCGCTTCTGGCCGGAGATTAGAGCCACTCCTTTGAGGGTGCGAAGGAGCAGTCGACGATGGACCGGCTGCTTGAGCCCCTGATGCGAGAATGCCAGGAAGAGAGACATGGGAGGCGGAAGGCGAGGGTTGCGCGAAAAGGGCCGGCGGTGGGTCTCTCTGTTTGCCCTTCCCCTTGGCTGACTGAGTCGTGGCCATGGCTACATCTTAGCGACGTTCCGGGGATGCATGTGCCACTCCACGCCGTCGTCGGGTTAGTGTGAGTGTTGAAAGCCGTAGAGCATTCATAGCTATCAAGTGGAGCTCGAGCGCTAGCAGGAGGGTATCCGCCTATCGGGGACCGAGGAACGTAGGCGAGATTTGATTGGCCCTGCTTGCGGAGGCGGCCCCTCTTTCTTCCACGATTGGCAGAGGGCGGAAACCCTACCAAAAATTGTCCCCCCAAATCTCGTGGGCAGGGAACGAGAACCTCAGACCTCCAGCACAGCATCCCCAATTCCCACCCAGGCCAGGCGATCAAGTCATAAATCGGTGCGTGGGATCCCTCATGATTTCGAGGCTACTGCCAGCTTCGCACCGTCCCGCCGTTTAATCGAACGGCTCCCAACTCGTGTCAGTAGCGCATGCTGACCATTCGAAGCAATCATGGGTAAAGGAAAGCCCCGTGGCCTGAACGCCGCGCGCAAGCTGCGCAACAACCGCCGAGAACAGCGATGGGCCGATCTTCAATACAAGAAGCGAGCGCTAGGAACTGCCTTCAAGTCATCGCCCTTCGGTGGCTCGTCACACGCCAAGGGAATCGTCCTTGAGAAAGTCGGCGTCGAAGCCAAGCAGCCCAACTCGGCCATTCGGAAGTGCGTGCGAGTGCAGCTGATCAAGAACGGCAAGAAGGTCACGGCTTTCGGTATGGGCGCCCTGGACTCCTACGGCCTCATCGCTGTGGCTCTCGGAAGGGGAAGGTTTTTCTGACAGCAAAACACAGTGCCGAACGACGGTTGCCTCAACTTCGTGGACGAGAACGACGAGGTGCTTCTGGCTGGTTTCGGTCGCAAGGGCAAGGCGAAGGGTGATATCCCCGGTGTGCGCTTCAAGGTCGTCAAGGTCTCGGGCGTCGGCTTGATGGCGCTGTGGAAGGAGAAGAAGGAGAAGCCAAGATCGTAAGGACGCAGGTGCATGGGCACGGCATGGTTCGGCAGGGGAGTCATCTTTGCTTGTTCGCATCGGAATCACATCAGGTCAGGGAACGACTTGAGGCTTTCGGTAGACACGGTCCACGAATAAGAGATCATCGATCTACACACACGCAAACGGCAGGAATCCCCAGCCTCCGAGGGGATCCGGTGGGAACGTCGCGCGAGCTCTTGGGACGTCCGCTAGTTACCTAGTTGGTTCAAACTTGCGGAGATGTTCTGCATGTTTGTACAGCAATGTACATGTGTCTCAGGTCTCGGCCGACACCAGCGCCTCCTCTTGTCCGCCACCACTCCGCGTATACCGAACGAGGTAATCGGCTCCCAGGCCGAGGCTGATAGCGCCTCCTGTCAACCAGCAGCCGTTGACAAACCACCACCAGCAGTCCTTGACGCTCTTCAGATTCACCCGCTTGATCATGATGCCCAGGGTGACGAGGGCTCCGCCACAGCTGCCCACAAAAAATACCGGGCCAGCACCCGATGCCATTCCAGCTGCCGCCAGGAGGCCGACTTGGACGACAGCCAGACCGGTCAGCACCTGCTTGGTCTGTGCATTGTGCTTCAGCGCAATGCTCTTGATGCCGGCCTTGGCATCGTCCTTGATGTCCATGTGGGCATATATCATATCGTACAGGACGGTCCACGCTATGTTCGAGGTGTACAACAGCGCCGCTGCGGTCAGCGCCGCGTGGTCGGACAATAGATCGATTCCTAGGGCGGGAAACCCCATTATCGCGCCCCAGGAGAACGTCAGACCAAGGACCAGCTGGGGGTAGTAGGTTACCCGCTTGGCGAGGGGGTACGTCGAGACGAGGAGGAGGCTGGGGATGCCGTAGTAGAGACAGGACGTAGGAAACTGCAGAAGGATGCCCAGCCCGGCGAGAAGCTGGGCGCCCGTGTAGACCAGGCCCCGGAACGGGGTGACGGCTCCGCGCGCTATGGGACGAAGCCGTGTCCGGGCCACGTGGGGGTCGAGGTTGCGGTCCCAGAGGTCGTTGATTGTGCAGCCTGCACCGCGCATAATCAACGCGCCGGCGAAGAAGAGCAGCGAGGTTCCGACGACGGAGGCGGGAGACGCCATCGGGGCTGCCAGAGGAGCCGCCATGAGCGTGGAAAAGAGGCAGGGGAAGTAGAGATAGTAGGTGCCGGTGGGCTTGTCGATCCGTATGAGCTCGGCGTACGGCACCCAAGATGCCGGGAGCAGGGATAAGATCCCCGTCTTGGGCGCCTCATAGGGAAGACGCGTGGAAGTATCCGCAGGGTCCGGGACGGAAAGGGTCGTGGCTGACCGAGACGGCGTATGTGATGTTCTCGCTCGGACATGACCGGCAGCCACTTGGGAGAAGCGGATGAAGGCGCTGTGAGGGGAGGCGCTGTGAGGGGCCCGCGATCCCGGCCTTCCACCACCATGGACAAGGTCCGAACATCGTAGCCTCGCGCCCAGGAGCGGTCGTTTCCAGGTGCTGCCGAGCACCTTGACGCATCTCATCGTGTCTGCCGGCGTCGCGTGCCTGTTCCACCGTCAGAATCACAACTACATCATAAATACTATAGGTAGTTGAGCGTCACACCTCAGTTACCCTTCTTTCCGCTTCCCTTTCAAAGGGTATGGTGCCCAAGACCCCCCATCATCGCATGGCTCGTTTGTCGGGACCTGCGCTCGCTGCGAAAGCCACAGCAAAGACGCGACTATCGTCCCTGAGCTCCGTCAGCCGCAAGCGCGGCATAGGATGCGCCACAGAAGGCATTGACGACGGCGGACGCTGATTGGCTGCGCAAAGCAGCCGCGCCGTCGCGACTTGTAAAACCCCCCGCCATTCGCCGCTTCCTCAGGGTCAACACCAGGCTTCCGCTTCCTTCGAGAAATCTAGGCGCAAGACAGGCTACCATGCTAGGCACTCCAGGCCGGGCCACTATAATGCTGGCGGGCGCGCGGGTGAGCAACGAGATCCGCCAATCCGTGAGAGAAACCGCCGAGTGTACACGCTAGTGCTAGCAGCACTGGCGGCCGAGTCGGGATGCCGACGTCCTTGCACCCGCAAGCCAAGTTCGACCCGATCCCTCCTGACCTCGACCTTGGCGCCCTTGTTGATGGAACGCCCAACTTCGAATGGGTGTTGCGCGTCTCGGCCGCCCAGATTCGAAATCTCGGCCCGCTCGAGTTCGAGAAGCTCGTTGCGATCCACGTTATCAACGGCGGACGGCCGCTCGTCATCGAGAAATGGAACGGCCGACTCCCGCGGTCGCTTTTCAGCGTAGAATGGCTGGAGAACACGTACAATAAGAAGCAGGAGAACGTCTGGGACGTCACGGCTCAGACCAACATCCCCATGACCATGGGCCACTATCTCCGCTCCATGAAGCAGCTGGCCGACCAGTGGACCCCGAGCAACTTCCGCGACGACCGTCGGCAGCGCCTGTACCTCAAGGATATCGACTGCCCCGTCGAGTGGTACGACCACCTGCGCAAGGTGCTTCCGCCGAGCCTCTTCTACTTCAACGACAACGTCGACGACCGAGGCAACCGCGACGACGACCTGTTCGTGGACGAGCGCGCCGCGGCCCCCGCCGGCGATCTGATGAGCAGCCTGCCCGAGGCCATGCGCGCCGAGAACCTCATGTGCTACATCGGCCACGAGGGTACGTACACGCCGGCTCACCGGGAGATGTGCGCGAGCCTGGGCCAGAACATCATGGTGGAGGCCTCGGGAAACGACAACGGCGAGAAGGAGGGGAGCTCCATCTGGTTCATGACCGAGACCAAGGACAGGGAAGTGGTTAGGGAGTACTTCCTGTCCATGCTGGGCCACGACGTCGAGATCGAGAAACACTTCGCCCAGATCAACGCCTGGAAGAAGGCCACGTTCCCGGTCTACGTCGTCGAGCAGAAGGTCGGCGATTTCATCCTTGTGCCGCCCCTGGCGCCTCACCAGGTCTGGAACCGCGGTACGAGAACTACGAAGGTGGCGTGGAACCGGACCACGGTCGAGACGCTTCAGATGGCACTGCACGAGGCCCTCCCGAAGGCCAGGCTCGTGTGCCGGGACGAGCAGTACAAGAACAAGGCCACCATCTACTATACGCTCAAGAAGTACCACGGCCAGCTCCGGAACATGGAAGAAAACGCCGAGCTCGGGTGGCTCGGGATCGGGCGGGATCTGATGAAGGACAGCGCTCGCATGCGCCAGATGGCCGGCGACTTCCGACGCCTTGTGGACCTCTTCACGGAAATCCTCGTGGACGAGATGTTCTCGTCCAAGGAAAAGGATGTCGAGTTCCTCGAGTTCGACTCCAACATCACCTGCTCCTACTGCCGCGCCAACATCTTCAACCGGTTCCTGACGTGCAAGCACTGCGTCAGGGAACTGATCACCGGCGACGAGGACACGTACGACATCTGCATGGAGTGCTACGCGATGGGCCGCTCGTGCGTCTGCGTCTCCGGCCTCGCCTGGTGCGAGCAGTGGGACTGGGCCGAGCTCGTCAACGACTACGAGATCTGGCGGACCATGGCCATCCAGAACGACGGCTTCGTCGACGTCGACCTCTCGCCCCCGCCGCTGGAGATCGCCAGGCGGAAGTCGGGCAAGAAGTCGGTGGCGCAGATCTGCCAGGAACAGCTGCGGCGGAGGCCCTTCAAGGACATCACCAAGCCCGACGACAAGCCCGACTTGCCCGAGGAGCCGCCTGAGCCCGAAGTCGACGAGGAAGGGAGGGTCAAGAAGAAGAAGACCAGGAAGAAGAAGAAGGGCGAGACTTACCGGTGTCACACCTGTTCGCACCAAGAGTTCGTCTACAAGCTGGCCTTCTGCACCAATCCGGGCTGCAGCGAGGCGTACTGCTTCGGCGTGCTGTACCGGGGGTTCGACTTACTGCCCCAGACGGTCCTGGAGCAGGAGAAGTGGAAGTGCCCCAAGTGCACTAAGATCTGCAACTGCGGCTACTGCCGAAAGACGGGCAACACCAACCCTTACATCCCCAAGAACACGCTGCTAGGCCACGATACCCGGCGCGTCGCCGACGACCGCAGCGTGGAGTCGCTCGTTGACTTCCGCCTGCACAACCTGGGATGGCTGAAGAATGTCGGCGAGGAGACGCGTACCCAGAACAGCAAGCGGATGCAGCGCCTGAGGCAAGCAGCCGACGCCGCCAAGGCGGCCGAGGTTGGCGACACCGCGAGCCTCGACGTGACCATGCGGCACTCGATCGCCGGAGACGACGTGGAGGAGGCCGGAGGGGCGCCGGAACCCGACGACGCGGCGGCGTCTGCCGCACCAGCGCTCGGCCACGGGCAGGACCAAACGGACGGCGCGGCGGTCGAGACCGCCGACATGTCGCTGACCCAAGACGCGGACCTGGACGAGTCCAGCTATCCGGACCCCGACAGCTACGGTGCCGTCAACGAGGCCCTGAATCGCGAGAGGATGCTCGGTCTGGGATACTACCAGCAAGACGACACGCCGGATAAGATCTTGTTCGACCCCTACCAGCAGCCGTCCGCCGACGCCATAGAGCTAGCCGCTGACGAACCGCCCGAGTTCCTCAAGAAGACGATGCGCGCCGCCAAGCGGAAAGCCAAGCTGCACAACGAGGACGACCCCGACTTCAACGCACCCCGGAAACCGCACCACTACAGGAAGAAGCCGCGGGTGGACAACGAGGCTTCGGCGGCAAACATGGTCCTCGACCCAGCCCTTCTCGACGAGGAGTCGCCCGCCCCGCATGTCCGGGATGCTTCGGGAGAGGCGGATGACGAAGCCGTCGTCGCCGAGCCGGACATGCCGAAGGGCGGCCCACGGTACGAGGCCAACAAGCCCGAACTCAGGCATGGCAAGCCCGGGATTTCGTACAGGGAGGGTGAGGACGAAATGGAGTTCGACGAGCCGGTCCTATCCAGGGATGCGCCGGTCCCTTCGGCGGCGGAGCAAAATTCCGTAGATCCTCTAGACCTCGCCGCCGACGCCATCCGATCGCTCACCGGGGCCGGGGATGGTACGCAAGCGGCCGCTTCGCGCGAGGGAACGCCCGCCGTCAAGAGGCGGCGGGGCCGACCCCCGGGGCCCAGGGGCGCGGCGTCACGCTCGTCTCTCCGGAGCATGGCCCAGCCCGCGATACCTCCGAGCGAACCAAAGACGCAGCCCAGGGTTTCGCGAACGTCGATGCGGGCGAGGGGAGGTCTCTACCTGCCGACTGCCGACAGCACCAGCGGCGAGGGCACCCCCGATCAGGATGTTCTCGGCGAGATCGAGGCACAGTTGGAGGCCGAGCTCGCCGAAGAGGTGGCGGCGAAGACTGCTGCGGACGCGCCGACCGATGCCCCTAAGAAAAGGCGAGGACGGCCGCCGAAGAACCGAGAGGCGGCGACCGGCGCCGCGAGTCGCACCCCAGAACCGACGAGGCCCACGCCTCCGACGGCGACGGCCACGACGCGGTTTCTGTCTCTGGCGGAACGGATGGCACTCAAGGGGAAGAAGGTCAGGGTCGGGCAGCGCAAACCGAGCGGCCCGGCCCAGACGGGGGCCCCCCAGCCCAGCCCGTCTGCCGCCATCGCGTCGGTGGACATTCTGCAGCAGCGCAAAGGCGCCGACGCGCCGGCGGCTGGGCACGAGACGCTGGCGTCGGTGGGCTTCAAGGCACGGCCGGCCGGCGCTAACAACGGGCCCTCGTCTTCTGGCGCGCGCAGACCCTCCCCGGCAAAGACAGCAACGGCCTCGCGACGGCCCGCGGCGGCGTCTCCGCCGACGGCACGAAAGGCCGCCGGCCCGACCGTGGTTCGACTGGGCGAATCGGACGACGAGGATAGCCACTACAGCATGAGCAACGCCAGCGACTCTTCCAAGTCGGGCGACGACGACGACGACGACGACGACGATGATGAGAACATCCCGGCGCCGAGGCCCGTTCCCACGGCGCTCCGGGGGCGGCCGGTTGGCTTACGGATCAGCGGCCGCGGTGGCCGGGGTGGCCGCGGTGGCCGGGGCGGCCGGGGCGGCCGTGCTATCCGGGGAGGGCGGAGGGTGTGAAATTTACGACTAGGAACGGGTTGCCCTTCGCCGGCGCAGCGTGGTGCCGTACGATGCCACAGCTTCGCCTGTCCCGTTCTGCGGGCTACTGTACCAACGTCATGAGGGCGGCTGAGACGGTTCAACAAAGAGACTTAGGGTCTCCAGGCCTGAGAAAGCAATCTTGGGGATGTCTAGGTCATATAGACGGAGTACCCAATGCAACGAGTCCGATCGTACAAAAAGCCGGCCTTCTCCTCTAGCGTCAACTGCGCCTGTGACTGTCACTTCTTTGTCTCCTGTACCTGGGGAGGGCCTCGATCTGTGGCTATCCTCGCGGCAAACTCTACAGACAAGAGGCCGACGCCCCAGCTCGGCGGTAACGTCCGGTCTCGTTCCCTTCCTCCCTCACAGTCCGTCGTGCATGCTGGTGCCGGATTTGCTCGTGCGCTCGGCGGCGTCCTTGGTGCGGCGCTGCAGGGCCTCGACGGTCTCGTCGGCGCCGCGGTCGGCCTTGACGGCCTCCTCGCTGTCCGAGGCCAGCTCGGGCTTCCAGTGGCCCTGGCCCGACTTCTGCTTGGCCAACGAGTCGTCCTTGTGCTTGTGCACCTCGTGCGAGTCCGGGTTATCTGCGTCCGGGGAACGACGTCCGGTCAGCCGGGGAGGGGCCAAGCAACACCGCGCAGCTAGGCGCTTGGGAGACGCGGACGCAAGAGGCACTCACGGCTCGCGCTCTCCTTGTGCCGCGCTCCCGGCGTCCCCGCCATAGTCCTCCGGGCGGCGATGAGGCCCGTCCGGGCGGCGGCGGGCACGCGGAGGAGCCGGCGGGACAACATGGTCTGGCGGGAGGTTGCTGGGGAAGATGGCTCGTGTCTGGCGGCGGATGCGGTTCGGTCGGCCGTGTGAGAAGCCAATTGATTCGACCTGAGGGAATTCCGGGCAGTTCTGACGGTGGAAAGCTGCGAGGGCGGAGTTGCAGAGAAGGGAAAGTCGACGGGCAACTGATAAGTGCGTGTGACGTCATCATGAATTCGAGCTTGTGATTTGGTGGGGCGCGCTCCCGAGCTATGGTACGAGGCTCTCTTTGCCGTGACGACCCTTCTGGACTTTAGTGCGATGGACGCTGCTTGTCTGATCCCACAAGAGCAGTTCGGTCAATATGGCGCTCTAAGCCAGACGAAGCCGCTCGATGGGGGAACGGCGGTGAGCCTGGGGGCGGAAGCATGGGAAAGGGCTTCCCATGTCATGAATGCACGTCGTGATTTGCACATACGACAACCGTGCTGCGTCCGCGTCTCGTTCCCGAACTCGTCTCGAACCGCTGGCTAGCATATATGAAGGTCGTCCAGCTTAAGAGCGAGCAGAAAAGCCGGGCGGGGCCGACGAGCGCCGGCGAGGGCAGACGCCCGGGTCGGAGCCGTCGGAGGCTGGGCCAAGGGGCGAAAGGGGCCCTTCGAAGCGCTCACCGGAATACCAACTGTTGGGATTTGAACTCAAGATGCCAGCTCGTTCGTTTGGTGGCAAATCTACCCGATGCGTCTCCGTAAAGACAGAAACCAGGGAGTCGGTACTGGTATGCTCGCGACCCCTGAACCTTGGGACAATGAAAAATGCCTCCAGCCAACAGTGGAACCCCGACCCAGTAAACCAAGCAGTATTCCATCGCAAAACGCCGGTATCCGCAGAGGGAGGCAGGGATCATAACGAGTGTGCCCATGCCCCAAACCGTAATACAACCGCAACATCGCACCTCCTCCCGCCTCGATGGGGTGCCCCCCTAGGAGGGAAACAGCACTTCGATGTTCCCGCTCGTGGTCTGGGCGTGGAGCTGGCTGCCCTGGTTGTCTTCGACGTTTCCCTTGCGGGCCACAACGCGCTTGTTGACGCCGGGCCAGCGGCCGTCGCGGCGGATGACGCGCACATCCCGGCCCGCCACCTCGAGGTCGCCAGTGTGCGACGCCAGCTCGATACC
>Ga0247777_1000373_pt1 | contig 12395 bp, 8 predicted proteins | sample UWRJL154409C5_FD_179937 | JGI IMG/M metagenome (GOLD analysis project Ga0247777, IMG submission 179937) | Plant litter microbial communities from Arlington Agricultural Research Station in Wisconsin, United States - UWRJ-L154-409C-5 | ecosystem: Environmental > Terrestrial > Plant litter >...
CTCGTAAAATCGCAATGAACGGCTAACTCGAGCCGCGTTTTGTCAGTGGCCGACAAGTCAATGTCGTTCGGGTAAAGGGCCCGGGGGCCAGCGCTGGTTGGTTGCCCCTTATTAGCCCACCTCCCCCTGCTACCAGTTGACACTTCGCACGACCGCCCCAGTTGCCTAAGGAGCTTGTTTCTACGGCCCCGATGCGGCCTGCGGTCAAGACATGGTTCCGGTAGCCCGCGACGGGCCCTCCTCGAACACATCACCGGAATAAACCCACCAACCACATCCCCTCTCGGCTCTCGTCTAACCCTACTATCAGTACGCGTGGCAAGGTACCCACCTGGAAGCCCTCTGGAAGCCCCAGTCCATTTACATTGCACGTGGCAGTCCGCTGACTATGACGAAGTGACTTGGTGGCATGACCCACCCATCGTCGGAGAAGATCCGGGGGGGAGTATGAGGGCAATCTATAATTTCCCGGATTGGCTGGAGGCTCTTCTTGAGACGCAGAGAACACATTGGGGCACTGGGTTGCAGGGCTGATAGGCACCTGGGGCAATACATGATGCTAATACCTCCACATTTCGAGCCACGCTCGCCGGCAAGGAGACGATAAGACCCAAGGCCGCTATGCGCCGAAGATTCTCGCGTCGGTGGGTCTATCCAGCCACCTTCATCACGTGGAAGCCCCCGGGCACCACTCCAGGGGCTGCAAACCCACTATAACCGGTGCCAAAAAGGACAAACTTGCCCTGGACGGCAACACCCCCGTGGAAGTTGGTCTCGAGGGTACGATCCATGATGATGCTCCCCGTAGCCTTGTTGACGGCCACTAGCCCGCCCATCGTCTGGTCGTAGCCCGTGTTGTTGTTGACGTCTTGTCCGGTGCGGGCCACCAGGACGATGTCTCCCACGACACTGGGCGGCCCGAACGCCATGCCGTCCATGGGCGTCGGCGTCTCCCACAACAGGCGGCCCGTCGTCAGGTTCAGGGCGCCGTAGGCGCTCCGCTCGGTCGTGGCCCCGGACGGCAGCAGCGTCCAGGGGCCGTGGTCCGAGTTGATAGCAGTGAAGTAGACGCGCTGGTCGTCGACGGCGATCCCCCAGCTCAGGCCGCCGCCGAGGCCCACAACCGTGGCCTGGGTCATCCAAAGCAGCGCGCCCGTCACCGCCTGCAGGCCGTAGATGACGCCGTTTTTGCGGCCGATGACCACCATGGGCTTGCCTCCGCTCACGCCCTTGGGCACGAAGGTGGGCGCCATGCCAAAGTCGGCGTCGAGGCCGGGCACCTCGGGACAGAGGGTCAGATTCTGCGGGAAGAGGCCGGGCCAGCCGCATGCCGCCGAGAAGGCGTCGAGTCCGGGGGACTGGCGGACCCAGCTGACGGCACCCGAGTCCATGTTGATCGCCACGACCGAGTCCTGCCAGATGTCTTCGGGGAGACAAGGGTCATGGTTGAGACCGTCGTTGGGGTAGGTGACGTTCTCGTTGGCGTGTTGGCAGGCGATGGTGGCGTTGGGCACGCTGTACGTGTTGCCAGTGGCCACGTAGACCTGGCGGCGGTTGCTGTCGATGGCCGGTTGGCTCCCCCAGAGCCCGGCTCCCGACCATCCCATGGTGTGTCGGACCGACGGGATCATGGTAACGTTCCAAACCACCCTGAACTGGCCGGTTTTGGGGTTGAAAGTAAGGGCGACCATGTTCCCCACGAAGCTACAGCAGGGATACGTGGGGACGAGGGAGACGTTCTCCTCCACGCTGGCCGCCCCGATGTAAAGCTTGCCATCGTAGAACGTCGGTGACATGGTAAGGGCCGCCAGGGGATGCGAGTTGATCTGCTTCAAGCCCAATAGGGCACCGGTTGTGCGGTTGAGGGCCAAAATGAGCGCATGCGTCAACGTGCCGACGTAGACGACATCTCCGTTCACCTGCGGGCTGGAACGCGACAAAGGCTTCGTTTGCTGGGTCTGAAAGAGCGATAAAGGCTTGAAAGCGACAATGATGGCCGTGATGTTGGTCTGCCACAGCACCCGACAGGTCCGGAAGTTGACGGCGGCAAACGAGCCGTTCCAGGTGGGAAAGTAGGCGATGTCATCTTCGAGCACCGGAGTCGCGCTCACGCCGACCGGGTACGGGACCAAGCACTGGCTGCTGACCGAGTTGATGTTGACCGAGGAGATCTTGTCGTTCTTGGACGCCCATCGATTGTTGCGGAAGTTGGCCCCCCACCCGGTCCACTTGCCCAGGTCCTCGGCCGCATTCACTCCCACGAGAGAGACGAGCCCGAGCCCGAGAAAGGTGGCGACACGAAGCAGCAGCATCTTTAGTGCCTCTCTTGTCCTTTCCTCGGCGGAAGTGAGAAGAGGGGGCAGGCTCTGGAGGACCCCCGAGTCCACGACGCGTTCTTATCATCCCCCCTCTCCCCACACGCGCCGGCCCGCCCGGGCGGATGTGACCCTGGCTCGCTGCTAAGGAGAAGGAATCGGCTCGAGGTCGGACCGCGGTCCTGGCCTGCCCCGGACGGCGAGAGCCGCGTGGAAGCTCTCCCACGCGAACTGCTGGTTGGCTGGCCGGCTTTCGCTGGATTGCGAACCCGCAGCATGCAAGCGAAATCAACCCTTGGGGCGAATCAGGGCAGACGCTGTGACCCAGGCCTCGGTGGCTGCAGCCACTGGTTCGTGCTACCTGCCGCTTAGGATTCCCGGATCGGAACGGTCAGTCCCTCCTGACCGGTGACCGGACCGTCTCGCAAACCACACATGGCCCTCAGTCGACATGGCTGCTCTGATGTCGGCAATCCACTTAGTACGGCGTGGAATTTGTCTCTTCGTTCCCAGGACTTCATCTTGCCTACTGCTCGAGTCGGCTTGGATTTGGGCAGAGTCGCGTCGAAGGTCGGTCGGCCTTTGTGGAACACCCCGCGAACGGCGGCAAGGGCCGTCCCGCCGCTAATTTGAGCCACACCCAACGGTCTGGGATCCGGGAGAACCCGGAGGGTCGGGGAGATTCACCACTGCAGGTCAGGATGTCCCCTCGACTATCGTTGCATATCTAGGCCCCAACGTCTCGGGTCCCTAGGCTATGGGAACAATGCCCTCGGAAAAATATCAAGCAACCTGGAACGTCCGACTGGGCAGGCCCTCGGTGAGACTGGCTTGCCAGGGTTAGGTCGGTACCTCCATACTGTAACCCACGAGCCACCGTCCCTACCCGGATACATGACATCAAGTCAATTCAGCCATACCATGGGTCAAAGAAGTGGAATCAGGAGTGTACAGCACAAAGATGTCTCGTATCGACGGTAGTTTCCGACGTGATTATGCGCGAAGCGCATTCCGTTCGGCGATGTACGCCTGTCTTTCGAGCGCCCATGCCGTGGACACCGAGGACAAGGGAACTGCCTCTCCTGTCCCAGACAGGCAGACATGAGGATCTACAGTACGTACTTTCCCCCACGGCAGTATCTTCAGGCCCTGCTCGCTGGGCAACCCGTCCCTCTCGAGCCTCTCCATAACCTCTCGGCCGTCGTCATCAACAACAACCCGCAAGGCCGCCCAGAACTCCTTGTCCGACATGGTCCAAAGACTCTCCTCTGGTATATACCCACGGCGGATGGCATCTCCGATCAACTTCCCGGCTTGTTGGTACATGACCATTTGTGCCGGGTTGCCCCAGACGTCACGGTCCGCCGCAATGTAGGCTCGCGCGAGGGCGTGTGCCGCTTGCTCGTCCCGGAGAGCCAGGAGACGCCTCGGGGAGTCCGCGTCCGGGTATGCCGTCAGCGAGGCGAAGACGCGGCGCGCGTCGTCGAGGCTCCTGAGAGACTCGGAATCAGCAATTGCCTGATTAACCCGGGAGGCAGAGGAATGAGCAACGCCAAGCCGAGGGCCGTCCGGCTGGGACGTCAAGAAATGTCACGAATCTGGAAGAAGCCTATCTGGCCATTGGTTGTGGCTTCCGGCTCTTGAGGCGGCCGGAAAGAAATAAAGCGACCTCGAGTGTCACTCACAGCTTGCCAAAGGCTACGGCGTCGCGCAGCCCGTAGTCCAGGCGATCGGCGCAGAGATTCGGCGCCGGCATCTCGACCAGCCGGTACGCCTCTTCGTCGAAGACGCTGCCCACGCCCTCCACACGAAAACCGTGCCGTTTGAGAAGGGCGGGAAGCTCCGTCGTCGCGACGAAGCGCATCTTCTGCGCCTCGTGGAAGCTGGGCTCGCCCGGCGCTGTCAGGGCCCAGTCGATGACGTGACTCATGACGGTATGGCTGATGTCGTGCAGAAGGCCGACGATCTGCTCCGCGAGCGATCCCCCGACATGGCGAACCAGGAGGAAAGCGCCGACCGAGTGCTCGAGACGGGTGACTTTCGGCGTCAGACCCACGAAGCTCGTGATGCCGTGCTGGCCCACGCGGCTGAGTCGGATGAGACTGGGGGACTTGAAGAGATCAACTAGGACGGGCTCGCTAACAGTGTGGACACCGTAGATCTGGTCGTGGATGATGACTTTGCCCTGCGAGTGATCGTACTCGAGGCTCTGAAAGTAGCCAGCTGCCGGCTCCGCGGGAAACGCCATGACTTTCCGCACCAAGTAATCGATTCGGGCGCTGTTATCGTCGCTGTTGTCCCGAGTCCTGATTTACACCATCTTGATGAACTAGCCGCACTCGCCGCGAGATATTTAGGTCAGATCGATTGGGAAACGGCGGTGTCGTCGATAGGTTCCGAACAAACGCCGATGGTACCCGACTTCAAGACTCTCACCTGCGCCTTCTTCTCCAAGGGGCGCCTTGAGGCGACTTGACTTGGAGGCCCCGAAATAGGGGATATGAATGGTTCAATGCCTTGATTATTCGATTGCTACTATCGTAGGAGGAACTCAAAAAAAGGAGGAAACCGCGGGTACTCGTCTCCGCCGGCTTTTCCTTGCTCACTGCATTCAGGTAAATATTTGATGCTGATGGAGCACACACTGAGCCCTACTACTGTACCCGTCTTCAACAGATCGGAACATCACAGATGAGGAGTGGTCTCTGCAGGAGATAGGAGTTTCGAATGGTGGGTCTATCTTATACGGGCAGAGCAGGCGTGCACCCTACTGGTTGTTCAAATTCTCATCCGGCTGAATCCTTCAACTTCATCGGTTTAGGTTGCTTCGCCGCTTCGGTGTCCGCGGGGAGCGAACGTACTCGGGTCGGGTGTTGTTCGAGTGCTCGAGATGTACCAGTGAGTCGTCATCATATCAATGGTAATGGCGACCGCCGGAATCGAGGTCGGCGAACCTTACGCCCAAATGTATTGCGATGTAGTGCTCTTTGAAACCTGTCTCGCACAAACTTCTTGCGTCGTGAATATGGCCCTGTTACCCCATGCCTGAACCGGGTGCTTTCGTCTCTGCGGCTTCCGGCGAGACTCGGCACTCACCTAATGCACATCAGCCGCACAACTTATCCGGTATCCGGCGAGACGGAGTTCAGTGTTCAATCCTGGTAGATGCGGCGCAGACGATACCGTTCAGATGTCTCCTCATGACACCGCATAATGTCAATAAACCACTCACAGTGGCAGCCAAGGCTCTAAACCCGAGGCTTTGAGGCCTCAAGGGTCCGACATGTCCACTGTTGCCTCGTACGCACGTGGCTGAGCCCTTTCGGCCTCCATCGCGACGTTGATGACCATCCATGAATACCTGACTTCGGTGTTGCCTGCCGTGAGAGTTTACTTCCCCCCAATACACAGGGCACACCGCCCGGGTGAACCGCGGCTAGTTCTCCATATTCATCGTATGCCCCGAGCTCGCAATATCCCTTCCCGTTCCCTGCCGTGGTACGATGTTGGGCGGGCGTGCTACGCCAACCCTCTCGATAGGCAACGAGCTCGGGACAGCCGGGAAGAGACTTAGGTCGCCTCGTATATTACATGTACGTGTGCGTCTCGACCTGGAGGAGCGGACCCGAGGAGTCGGTCCGGTTAAGGGTCCGACCCCGTGTCGTAGACGGACTTGGGATCGTTCGTTATGATTGTAAAAGTCCGCTCCCAATCCCTGGCTAGCAGCGGTCGGTATTTATAAGTCCCTCATCATCTCGACGTCTCAGCTGTATGTTTCACGGCAACAGCTTCTCTCTTTTATTTCCCTAGACGAGATGGTGTTTGCTTCTCTTCTTCGAGTGACTGCTTTCGCAGCGCTGGTCATTCACGCTGGGCAATGTGCTGTTCTGCGCCCCCGGCACGATGATCCTGCCACTGGTCAGTGTCCTTGAGACCATGTCTGTTGGAGATAGGGTTGACAGTAGGCTGACAACAACAACAGCGGTAACGCTCGGCTTTCTCGAGCCGAAACAGTTCAAGGAATTGGGCGCGAAGAGGGTCAAGATCTCCTACGGACCATTTCTCGTCCCAGCAGCAAGTGACGAGACCACCCACGGGATGAAGGAATTCGAACTGGGGAACATCGAGATGCCCTGCAACGACTGTCTGATTACGAGTTGGCAGCCTGACCTGACATATGAAGACGGGTCTACTGCGAACGCGGACAAGGGCATGTGGCTGCATCACGCCGTCTACCTCAACATGAACCGCACAGATGTGCCATGTGCGCGCTTCGAAGACCGCTTCGCCGCCAGTGGAAACGAGAGAACGGTTGTCGATGTCACCGTGGGCGGGTATGTCCACCCCGTGCGGATACCCGGTCGCTCTCGACCTTCCTTCTTGGAAGTTGGGGCTGATGCGCCGAGGCGTATAGCACCCATAAAGCTGGTTATTACGTGGGAAAGGCCGATCTCCTCACCGCTATAGTGGAACTCATGAACGAAGCTCAGGAGGAGCAGGAAGCCTTCGTGACGATGGAGTGGGAGTACCTCCCTGCCAGCGTCCAAGGATTCGATCTCGTCAAGCCCATCTGGCTCGACGTGGGTGGTGTCTGCTCCCGTGCCGACGTCTCCGTCACCGGCAAGGGCGACGTCTTCAATCTGACGACCGAGGCGTGGACGGCAGGCTTCTCGTCGCAGGTCTTGACGGTTATGAGCCATCTACACGACGGCGGAATCCACCAACAGCTACGGATCGGCGGCAAGACGCCGTGCGACAGTGTTGCGAGGTGAGAAATACCTCGACGTTCTGGTCACTTTGTCCAGCCTATTCCCGCCCTCCCGCCTATCCGCCTTGATTGAGAAACAACTGGACTTCCAGAGCCCAAGCGAGTTTCTTGAGAACCCGAGGCTCCCTAGCGGCCATTCCTTGCTCGGGAAAAGCTGATTCCGAGTGTCGTAGGTACGGAGAGACGTCGGGATATCGGTCCCCGCCTGCCACACATGGACATGGCAACCACCACGATAGTAGCCCACAAGCTGTGGAACACATCTCCTCCATGAGCGCATGTAACAACCTCGGGAAGATATCGATTGGCGACAGTCTGGATGTCACGGCTTTCTACAACATGTCCTCGCACACGCCCATGCTAAGTCACGACGGAGAGCTTCATCCGGTCATGGGAATCGCTATTATGTACACGGCGAGACCGCGGGATGAAGCGATGAAGGAAATACTGGCAGACAAGGGCCCGGACAGGACGAACAGACCTCCTCCGCCGCCCGAACAACATCACCACCACAGGTGAAGGGACTCGGAAAGAGAGAACAACAAGTTATTGCTAGTTCAATGACTTTGTAGGCTCTGGGACTTGTCCAGCACATGGTTCACTACGGTACCTAATCTTGAGACTGCCGATCGTCCGTCTCCCACTTTAAATACAGCAGGTTCTTGCCTATGATGAAGATGCATGGTACGCCGGTGAGCTGTTATCAAGGCTACCGTATATAACCCAGGTATTACCTATTGTAGCTCTTTACATGCTTGGATGCCTCAGCTCAACAACTGTACTGTAAGCCTCCGAAGAATTTCATTCCGATAGACTACAGTACCTAGATGTACCCAAGCGTCTCTCATCTCTGATTTCTATCCGAAAAGCAATGCATCATGTGTTGCCCTGACAGTGATACCGCACCAGAACCGTATTCTGGCCATCCGTGGGCCTGGGTAAATTGACCGGGCGTCCCTGCTCCGCCCTCTGAACCGAGGCCGGACGCTTCCAGCTCCCGTTCCCCACTCCCTCGCCCCGCCAGCCCGGATTCCACCAATGCAGATTCTTGGTAATCTAGGTCGGACGATGAGACGGGTCGTAAGGTAACCCGCGAGATGCAAGGGGTGCTCCAGTGTTCTGGGCCGCCGGGGAACCATGCAGTGAACCGAGGTGATGCTGATGCCCAGGCTTGAATTCTGCTACCTACCTACTACCTACCTAGGTACTATGTGTCTGTGGGGGTGGCTGACCAGGTTTTGAGATTTTAAGCAGCGGACCCGACTGACCCAAGGCCTCACGGTCCCTACCTCGGTCGCGGGCCGGTAGCAGGCAGTACAGGGAGGTAGGCGGGGATTTGGCATCTTGACATGCTGCGAGATGCTCTCGTTCTCTACTCCCCGACACAACAAACCCCCTCACCCCTCTACCGAGGTGGAATTTGGAGTAGCTACAACGCGGCGCAACTCGCAGAGGGCGGGAATTGTACCTCCGCCCCCCCCATGGCGGGTCGGGCCAAGGAGCTGTTTCGGCTGAAGGTGGATTTTCCAGAATTCTCCGTCACCGGGCGTCTTATACAAGCCTTCCATCCCACGCCTTCTTGACCGTCCTCGATTGATATCCAGGTTCTCTCTGTCTAAGTTTGAGGCTTGTCTGAATTCGCCGCACCATGAGGTTCGCCTTCGCAGTTGGCACCTTGTGTGCTTCGCTCCTCCCTAGCGCTAGTGCCGCCATATATTTCGCTGGCGTTGCCGAGTCCGGCGGCGAGTTCGCAGTATGGAGTCCGACCAAGACGGTGGGAACTGGCCTCCCTGGGAGATTCGGATCCGATTACGCCTTCATTGGCGAGGCGGGGGTGGACACATTCGTTGACGAGCACAAGGTGCGTGGTCTTCCACTCCCACCAGCCGAGCCCGGCAAACTAATACTGCCACTAGGTCAATCTGTTCCGCGTAGCGTTCCTCATGGAGCGGATGTGCCCGCTGGCCACTGGTCTGGGAGCAAAGTTCGACGATACCTACTGGAGCCACTTCAAAGATGCCATCGACTACGTTACCGTGAAGAAAGGAGCATGTGAGGCATTCCAAAGACGCAGCCGTACTGCCCCACGTCCATATTGACCCCCTAAACTCTACAGATTGTATCCTGGATCCCCACAACTATATGCGCTACGGCGATCCCTCGCAGCAACCCATGTCGGGCCCCGTCATCGGAAGTAAAGACGCTGGGGCTGCCACGACGGCTCAGTTCGGCGTCTTCTGGGGAGAGTTGGCCAGGCGGTTCAAGGACAACGAAAAGGTCATCTTCGGTCTCATGAACGAGCCCCATGATATGCCTGGGTCCCTTGTGCAAGCCAACAACCAAGCCGCCATTGATGCTATCCGGGCCACAGGCGCCAAGCAGATGATCATCGCCCCGGGCAACTCGTGGTCGGGCGGACACTCCTGGACGCAAGGCGGCAACGACGCCTCCAGCAGCTTCATGCACAAGCTCAGGGATCCACTGAATAACACGGCCATCGATATCCACGAGTACTTCGACAACGACTACAGCGGTACGAGTTCCACATGTACCAGGGATGTCCCGACGGCACTCAAGGGTGTCACTGCGTGGTTGAAGGCACGAATCTCCCGTTCTGAACTAAGATGGGGCTTGGAAGGTTGGCTAACCCTCGTTGCAGGAGCACAAACTCAAGGCCTTCATCACCGAGTTCGGTGGCGCCGACAACCCAACGTGTTTGAAAATGCTCGGCGAGATGCTGGACTACATGTCCAACAACCCCGAGTATATCGGGTGGACGGCATGGGCAGCAGGCAAGTAGAGTCCAAGCCGTGAGTTGTAGCAGGGAGGGTCCAGGGGCTTACCATCTAATTACCAGGGCCGCTTTGGGGACCTAATACACCGTGTTGCAACGACCAAAAGCAGATGGGCAGCTTCGAGCCTGGCAGCACAGCCGCGGATGGGAGCAAGGGGTACGTATCAAACTTCCCAGCCGAAATCACTCTCACAGGCTGGAACGAAGTAACTGATGAAACCACAGGATATACGATACCGTCTGGCTCACTACCATCCAGAAGCGGGTACCCGCAAAGCTGCAGTGGTCAGGTTTGGCGACTGTGAGCGGTGGGAGCCTCACTGCCAAGCCATGAGCTTGGGTGGCCACACTCAGATGGCAATGGTGTAGATAAGACCTACATATCGAGTACTAGGCCGAGTATTTTGCTGGCTCTTTCCATCGTGACGTCTTGTGGGACACCATCTCCCCGCTCACGGCACCATCGAAAGACGTCGCATCGCCGACTGCGAGTTCGAATCTACTCGAGATTGGAACTCTCCAGATGGTGCGTCTGTTACTATTCTAGTCTTTGAGGGCCAAAACCAGTGCTCCGCTCCCAGGATCCGGTCGTCAAGCACGCGGCATAGGCTAAACACCCGGATTCGTGGTCTTGGCAAATGGGGATTTAACCTGGAGAGCGACCCTCTCCGACGCCCCTACGATGACCCCTGAGCCGTCTGGCCCTCATTTTTCCGTCCCGACGTTTATGTCGATGATGGGTTATGGGCGTCGGAGTTCATTCCGACCTCATCACGACGGTCTGCCATTGCAACCATCACAAGAGCTTCCCCTTAAGCCTGCCATATCGATCCTTGTATCTCCCTGCAGCCCCGGTGTATGAGATATAGGAATGCCCGAGAAGGTCACTGGAATTATCGAGGAACAATAACCTGACCCCGCGCATCTCAACCATGAAAGGAACAGCAGCAGCCACGAAAGTGGGAGGACGTATAAGTTCCCACCTTCCACGGCGCTCTCACGTAGGAACAGATGATACGCCCTCAGGCTCGAGCCGTGTCAACCAACTCAACAAGACGCAGGCACCGTGATTCGCAAGATGAAAACCACCCCCATCTTTCTCCTACTCTCCTCAGCGGGGGCCAGTGATCTCCAGGCTCGCCAGGAGTCGACTCCGGTCGCAGCGGCCGTGGTCACCGTCTCCAGCACGTACACCTACTCGGCGTACACCTCCACCTCGTACGTTGCCGTCCCTTACAGCTGCATCGCGTCCATCTATGCGCAGCCAGCCGCCACCGCGGTCCCGGCGGCCGCCAGGCTCCTGAACGAGGACTACCACCAAGCGATGCCGACGCCCGTCCCGGCAGGTGTTCCGCCCGAGGCCATTCCCGCCCCTGCGGTTGCGGCGGACTCGACGACCACGGTCTGGACCGTTGTCACTGCGACCCAGGCCGCGCCGGCGCTCGTCACCTACTACCAGTGCACCTCGACGCTGGCATTTGCCTTTACGGTGGCGGGCACGACCACGGTTACCTACAACGTGACGCAGTTTGCAACCACGGCGACGGCCGTATCTTCCGTGCCCTGTTCGGCCGGCGCCGGGGCCGGCGGAGGCGGCTTTGGTGGGCCAGGCATGGGCGGAGGCGGCTTCGGGTCCGGTGCCGGCAAGGGTAAAGGAAAGGGGAAAGGCAAGAGTTCGAGCACCGGCGTAGGGGTCGGGCCCAGCGCCGGCCCTACCAGGGCTCCAGGTGGGTCGATCGGAGGCTCGACCGGAGCCGGGATGGCACCTGGCGCGGGGACAGCGCCGGGTCTTGGGGCAGGCGGGGGCGTGGCCCCAGGGGTCGGCGGTACCGCCAAAGGCAAAGGGGCCAAAACCACGGCAAAGGGGGGAGGCAAGAGCGGGGGCAAAGGCCGCGGTGGCAAGACGAACCTGCCTCGACGTCAAGTGGCGTCGCCGACGTTGGCGACGGGGGCGGTTCCTGTTAGTACCACGACAGTGGGCTATACGCAGACCGCGTACACCGTCGCAACCGTTAGCGCTACGGGGGCGACGACTCGGGTGCAGTACTCTTGCATCGTGGCTTCGACGCCCGCCGCCGCCACCCCTTGATCGCATGAGGTTGGTTAGTATCTTGGCGAACGGGCGAGAATTCGAGCAAACGAAAGCTGGACGTTCTACAGAGAGAAAAGGGGTGATATCGACAGACCAAGAGGTTATGCAGTGCTTGCAGACTCTCCGTCGTCCAAGATTGCCCGAGGATTCTCCGGCTTCAGGGGCTGCCCGGACGCCTCAGAGACTACCTCATCGCCCTGTTGTCAACGGAAATGCAAGTTAAATGACGGCGGAGTGTGACGAGCCAGAGCAGAATAAAAACCGGTCGAGCCACTTGACATGACGCCATCCATCCAACCCACCGGTCGTTTGAACCGCTTCTCCTCTCGGCAGCGCCTTCGTCTTAAAAATCATGGGAAACCTGACGGCCCTCCCGGGGACATAACAGAACGCGCAGTCCATACGACACTGCAAGCCACCGCAGCA
>Ga0247777_1000374_pt1 | contig 12394 bp, 15 predicted proteins | sample UWRJL154409C5_FD_179937 | JGI IMG/M metagenome (GOLD analysis project Ga0247777, IMG submission 179937) | Plant litter microbial communities from Arlington Agricultural Research Station in Wisconsin, United States - UWRJ-L154-409C-5 | ecosystem: Environmental > Terrestrial > Plant litter >...
CAATTGACGGGGGTCGCTCGGGGGGGGGGTGGACGACGTCCTCGTCGAGTTCGTGTGTGTGGTGTTTGGGCGGCGCGCCTGATTTTCCAGCGATCCTCACAGTGTCCGCATCGTCTTTTGCCGTTGTCTGCAGCGGGTGTCGTGTATCATGCCAGACACGGTCTGCCCTGGAGGGGAGAAAGGGTCGATATACGGCGGTCGGGGCCAAAAAGGAGCGACAGGGGTGAAACGACGGCCGTGACCGTGACCAGCCGCCTGGATTTCTTGGGGGGGTTTCTTTCCCTCAGCGCAACGGTCCGACGCCGCGTCGCTAGCAGGAGAGCAGGAGAATGACCGGCCGTGCACTATGTACCAGTGCCCCGTTCGACTGTTCGGTGTGCTGTGCGGGCGAGGCGGGATCCCAGGATCCTTTGTGAAAGAAAAGAGGGGGACGCCGGACGAGCGTACATGTACAAGCAGAGCAGCGAGATTGCCGACTGGGAAGACGAGAGTCGCTAGTCTCAGGGGAACCAAATCCATTGGCCTCGCACTCTGCGAGAACCAGGGGCGCTTCGCACTCTTCCAACTTTTTTTTCGGGGGTTCGATTCCGTCGGCGACCCCATGCTCAGCGGCGGGGACGATTCCATCTCCCCTTTGCTATCAAGTGCACCCCCGCGCTAACAGGGCTACGGGGACACTGGGCAGAGGGGCGATGAAATGTCTGTTCCCCCTCTTAGCGCCTGGGCCGACTATTTCTGCCACACAGCCCGTGGAGGAAACATGAAACGGAGGACTCGCAGGGGTTAGCCTCTAGAACTCTCTCCAGCCTGGCACGGCACCTCCAGCCTTCTACGGTGTAGGCAAGCCAGGGAGCCACCTGCTGACGCCGTACTCCGTCTGGTGCTCCGTACTCCGTACTCCGTACCTTGCTCCGTGCCGTTGTTGGCTCGGCCCAGCCGCGCGCCCAACCTGCGAACCTGGCACGCGACTCCATTCCGCTGCTGGCCTTGTTGGTCGCTCTACTGGCTAGCAGCGAAAAGGGGTCGACAGCGGTGGTCAACGAGTACGGAGTAGTACTCCGTACTGCTGTGGATCCGACCTCCCACCGACACACGTCACGAGACCCAAACGACCCCCCAAACGACTCGTGCGCTGCTGCTCTTGGGCATCCTTGCGTCTGCCAGGTGTTCCCGGCAAGCAGACTCGCCCAGCTCGCCGAAGACGCCGAGGGCCGCATTGTCACCCTGGGAGCCTGGTCACAGAACGATCGACGACCTTGTCACTGCCGGCCTCTCGACTGGGTGGAGGGTTTTCCGAGACTGGGGGCCTGCTCGCCTCGCCTGCTTCAACGCTGTTCCGCATGAATCCACCTTCAGGTCCAGAAGAAAGCATCTCCCGGACCCAGGGTCGGAACCGATGTTGAATCTCTGCCAAAATGAGAGATTTGACGCCTCGGCTCGGTGAAGGCCTCCCGATGCAGTTCCTTCACTTCTCAGCGGCCGCTGGGCCGCTATTCAACGCTGCTCTCGTTTTGGTGGCAGGACGAGCTGAACATGGCGGCCAAGGGCGCGCCATGATTGCGATTCAATGCCGTCTGGCTCCGCCCTCGAACGTATCCAGGTCCTTGACCCAAGCCTTGCAGCTTGCCAGACGTTGAGCGCCGAGCCCCGCGAATAGAGAGTCCGACGCCGTTCGAGACGTTCTCCAGTCAGTCCCCTGTGCCGAACGGGCCTCGGGCGTTGAAATGCAACTGTACAAGACCCCCGATCGGGCATAGAGCGAGCACATCTCCCGAGTCCGCACGGGATTGCAAACCGGCAGACCAGCCCCCGTGACAGGGGCCTCTTGCGGCGAGGGGAAAGACGTCGAGTATATCGACAGGTGTCTGCCTTGCTAGTTCGACCGCCGCACCAGAGTTGTTACCCTTGGAGTCTGTCCATATGGAAGATCGTAGAGTACGACCCGAACCTGAAGCGACGCGCTTGTCCCCCCCGTAAAATGCACCAAACTGCCCCCCCCCACCCCACGGAGCGTTGGATAGTGACCCCTGGCGCGGAACCAGGGCGAGACGGGTTCAGCGGCTGTCACAATTTCAATCACAATTACCCTTCCCGGCGAACCCGACCGGGCACAACCAAGGGCACTTCATGGCGGTTATCTAAACGAACCGCGGCTTTCGCCGCTCGGTATGCGCCGTGGCTCGTGTGACAACCTCCGCGGGGCGCCGCCGAACCGCCTCGCCTCGCCTCTGGTTGACTGACGTTTTTTTCCATTGGCGTCATATTTAGGGCATTGTCAAGAGGAGCCCCGCCCAGATTACTGCGAAAACCGTGTTTACGTAGGTAGCCAGTATGGACTCGTACAAGAGAAGACCCGAGCAAAGCCACGCGAGCCCCATGAATGCCCCCCCTTGACAAGATTTCCTGTGCATTGACGGCGCCAATATCGCCGTCCCCCAGACCGAGCCTTCCTTCGTAGACCGCCGCAGGGCCTGCGCGCCAACAGACTATAGCGCCAGCCCAATTCTCTCTGGGTTGAACGGATCAGAAACGGGCCGCCCGGCCCTGCCCACCCATGGCCTGGCAGGAGAGTCCGCTTCGCGGCTGTCCTCCCCCGCCCTCGACGGCTCTCCGGTCTCTACGTCCGTCTCCGGGCTCCCATCCCTCGCGGGCGGCATCGAATCCGTCCACGACCAAGGTCGAATGTGCTGGAGGCTGGGGCGTCGGCAGGGGCGCCATTCGTCGAACTCGCGCTGCTCTCTGGCTTGGGCGGCGGCCTGCCTCCGGGACCGGCGCATCAGCAGGAAAGTGGTCAAGATGATGGCCACGGCAAGGGCGAAAAAGACCACTCCTACCGCGATCCCGGCGGCTGTGGCCTGTTGATGCTCATCGGGAGGCGGCGCCGGCGCCGCGGGGGTGGCCACGGCACTTCTCGAGGACGTGACGGCCGCCGAGGCCGCCGAGGACGGCGGGCTGTCGGTTGTGGGTGCCGATGTCTCCGTGGGGATAGAGCTAAGTGTTGTGGATGTTATGGGAGGCGGGGGCTGTTGGCTGGGCAGGGCAGCCGTCGGAACCGGCGACGCGATTTGCCACTGCTGGTTCCGGAGGTGAACCTGAGCGAGCTCGCCACCGGCTTGGTAGAACAGCCACGTCTCGCCGTTGGGGCCGCTCACGACGCCGAAAGGGCTGCTAGGCTGGTCGGCCGTCGGCCAAGTGTTAGTGTCGGAGATATCCTGGTTGCGAACTTGGTTGTCGAGATCGACGACGAAGCCGTGCAGGGCGTTGTCGGAGCCGATGAAGAAGATGTCGATGTTCCCATCGCTGTCCGTGGCTACTTGCAAGTGACCCGAGGAGCTCACCCACGTGCTGATATTCTCCAGACCCCGCTCACATGGTTTGTGCTCGCCTGTGGACGACTTGTCGGCCGCGAACTGTGACCCTTTTGAACTGTCAGCAAGTGATGGGCGGCTACGGCGCTAGGACGTACAATTGTTGGTGTTGTCGAACGAGCTGAACCGTGAGATCTGGATCGCCCGGTCATTGGCGGGCGCAGCAACGAAGAACTGGCCCCGGGAGGCAAGATAACCTGCGGATAGAGCGAAGCCGGTCGGTGAGCCCCCTAGAAGGCGCAGCGAGACTGCCGAATTGGGCAGACTGGTCGAGTTGTAATGCAATGTCAAGATGGACATGTTCCTTGCATGGTACAACAGACGGACGCCATCTTCCTCGCCCCCGCCAGTGACGGCCAGTCCAGTTTGCTGATGTATATCGACGGATCCACTTGACAATCTGGCGATTGCACTCCCGACGCTCTCGGATGAAATACGCTGGTATCGGCCGTTGGAGAGATCGCACACGTACGCGTTGTTACGGATGTCACTGTCGTTCGTCTGGTAGAAGAAGGAAGCCTATGGCGGGTTAGCTGCCAATTTGATACAAGGGATTTAGGAAGGAAGGCGTACCCAGAGGTGGTTGTCTCCGTCGATCCACCCGACCGCTGCTAGTTGGCTGCCTGGCCTGGGGGTTTCAGGGGTTTCGAGGATGTAGGGAGTGGCACGAGGAAGCTGAACGGTGCCGTTGAGGTTGCAAGGGCTGTAGACGATCTTCCCTGCGGCCTCCTGGTAGGCCACCGCTGGACCCTTTCCGGCCCACCATGCGATAGGGGTAAACTGGAAAGGTTCCGCGAGCGTCTGGAAGATCAGGTTACTGAGGAGAGAGAGCCGTATGGCCCCCTTGGAGAGGCCAATTGCCATCTTTGGGGAACTGCGCAAAGAGAGGGAATCGCGGGAGATCTGGTCAGGTCGTCAGGGAAAGGAATAGCGAGAGAAGAAGAGGATGAGGGTGCGCAGGGAGTTGCACGAGGCGGGCAACGGGACGGTTGTGAAGAGCGGGCGGATGGCGAAAGATGGGTAGCAAAATTAACAATGAGCTTCAATGGGTGACGGGCCTTTCATTGTCGTTGTGCCAATCGCTGAGCACGACGACACGTCTGGGCGACAAGATGAGGCCGTGGACTGGAACCTAGTGACTGGCCACCACCTGGAGAGCTCCCTGATGGCATCGGGTTCAAAGCTCGCAACAGCCCGTCGTTGCTTGTATTCCTCGCCCAACGCGCTGTATCCTACAGGCATCCCAACAGCTCCGTACTGACCAGCAGAGAAATAAACCAAGCTACGGTGGACGGAGCAAGAATATCGACGACCCCCCCGCCCATTGTTTTCCTGCAACAAAGGGGTAGAAGAGTTTGACGCTGCTGTTCGTCCGCACGCTTGTGACAAACAAACAGGGAGGGCTAACGATTAAAGGATCCTAAACACCGAAGGGCGACCAGACAATTCAAGACCGAACGAAGTCGATGCTGGAAGTTGGCGTCAACACGAGACTCCCCGTACATACATCCTTTCGACAGTCGCAACACCTTCACTTGGCCGGACAACAAGAATCGCCACAGCAAGGGACTTCCCCTAGGCGTCCGTGCGGGTAGTGAGCAATAGCAAACCCGTTCGCGATGCTTGAAGCTCACAACGATACGCGAGCAAGTACCGCTTGGTGTTGGTGGAGTACCCACGTGCGCCGCTGTCAAGGGAGACAGACTCGCAGAGCCAAACGGACAAACTCGGCCGGACCAGCATTGGTCACCGTTGCACAGCGCCGGTGGCACGCGAGAGCTCGCGTTCGTCAACGTTGGGGCGCCCAGCGAAGGGCGTTGAAAGGGATTTCTGCCAAGCGATTATTTTTTTCTCGTGTTGCAAGCGTTGCAAGCGTGGCAGGGCTCGGATGTCATGACCACGAGCAACAAGCCTTTGCCAAGCGCCAAGGCTGTCGATGCCTGGGGAGTCTCCCGCGCCTGAGCCGTTGCGCCGGGTCTGGGCATCAGGTCTGGGCATCGAGAATCGGTTCGAAGCGCAGTCGAGAAGATACTGTAACTTGAAGCGACGAGGGAGTCGATACCAACACCATATGACATATCCGCTGCCTCGGCAGAGGGTGTCGTGGTCGTTTCCCCCGGAATGGCGGCGAGATGAGTCCCGCTTCGCCCGCCTCCCCCACAGTGGCATGCATTGCCATAGCCTTGCACTGGCTCGAGTGGCTCGGCCGGGATTTCGATTTTGGCTATGCTCCGGACTTTGCCTCTGAAGGCCACCCACACCTCGCACAACCCGCCCATCCGAGCCACGCAACGATGACAAGCCCGCCACGAGATCTTGGCTCGACGGGTTCCATCGACCCCGTCTTCGAGCCGGGTTTTTGGGTTCCGACCCTCCCTGGGCGGAGAAGGGAAAACGGGCCCGCCACCGCCCTCACGCAACGTCGTCAGCAGCCGAGAGGGCCGACAGTGACGACGGTGGGATCCAGTGGCAACGGGGCGGCGGGTTTCACGTTGTTTCTCCGGCACTCGAGGCGAAGAGGCCGTGGCCGTTGACCGCTCGGAGGGAGCGGATCGACCGTATCCGTTGTGGGAAGGCCCCGGCGCGGCGCCCGGACGAGAACAGAAGCATCAGGGAACGCACCACACGTCCGCCCGCCCGCCCGCATCGGTCGTCTCGATGCGGCGCCTATTGCGCTCGGTGCGGTCGGCGACGCTCGAAAAGTCAGACGACTCTTTCCGTCGGCAAGGGTGGGCGGAAGGAGGGGAGCGAAGGGGAAAGGGAGGGCAGCAGCCGGTTCATCCGTGCCATCTCGGACCAGCTTCACTGTGTTGATAAGTACCAGCAATCAAGACTGCTGCAGGTCTAGGCCCCGCGCCAATAAGCAGCGCCGGCAGCCCTGTGCCGCTGCCGGCTCATCTTCCACGCATGGCCCATTTGGGTGGCATTGAGCAAATGGACCCTGCGCCTACGGTGCGCCCGCCGTCGCGCACGGCCTATTAACTGCGGGGGTTTCCAAGTTGCTGGGGGACTCGCCCGGAGCGTGGAGCCTGGCAAATGGCAAATGGCAAATGGGAACAAATGGCACGCAGCAGCGTCGCGCAGCGGTGGCAGTCAGTGACACTCCCCACTCCCACTTTTCTGTCTCGATCTGTTCCACTCGCCCTGGTGCTTGATCCGCGGGTCCAAGTTCAAACACATTCGAGACGGGGCTACAAAGCAACGACGAGTCGGACGAATCCATCGCTCTCCAGTCGCTCTGTTTCTTCCTGGGCTGACCAACGGCCCATGCACGCCCTGCGACCGACGACGTCTGCCCAGAAGCGCCTGTCGTGCCCTGCTTCCCTCGCTCCCTTCTGATCGGGACACCAAGACTTCTCGGCGCCCAGCCTTTCCTGCGTACATCCCCCGCAGCCACCACGTCAACCCGAATCGCATCTGCCCTGTCCGACGCGATCCGTCGGTCACGGCCTGTCTGAACCTCGACTCAATTGCTCTCGGCCCCTTCGTCTGGGCCGCCGACGCCCGTCTTCGCCCGCGCTCGCCCCTGCGACTCGCCGTCGCCGTCGCCCTGCTCGGCCGAGTCCCCCTGCCGCATGCCCGACGCGACATAGGGGGTGACTACCGTCACGGCATCGCAATCGTCGGCGCGACTGCCCCGCCACGCCGACGTCGCCGCGGATGGCGATAGAAACGTAGAGCCTTCTTCGAGCGGAGGACTCGCCCACCGTCCTGCGCAGTGGCTGGCCGCGAATCTCTCCGCATTCGTCCCGGCCAGCCCACCACGATGGAACTCCGACAGCGTGGCCCGGCCGATGTGCCAGGCGTGCTTGCCCCGGCATCCAGAGGCTACGTCTGCTCGTCGGTCACCCTCCCCATGGGCGGCGTCCTCATCATCCCCGGATCCGACCCCATTACGCTCACGGCCCCCGGCGCCTACCGACCTGCCTGCACGCAGTCGAACCAACCCGCCATCATCGCCGGTAATGGCGGCCCCGGAAGCTTTACAGAACTCACCGAATTGGCCGGCGGTGCAGGAATCAACGTCGATACGGACACGGGCGAGATGGGGCCGCAGTTATCCGACCTGCGCGACCCTTTCTACGCGTCGACGTTTGTTGTTTGTTACGCCCTCGCCGCGACGACCATCATAGCCTACACGCTCGTCATCATGCTATTCATCACGCCGCGGTCCTTCCTCGACGGCGGCGTCGTCGTTCTCGGTCGGCGCGGCTTCACGCATGGCGGTTCGGGAGGCCAAAACATCGGGGGACGTCCTTGGCTGCAAAAGGTGGCGGCGCTGACGGTCGCCATCTCCATGACCATCGCGACGGCCGACACGTTCCGCGAGGCCGAGGAGCAGTACTCGTACGGCTTCCAAAACGCGGCCGTGCTCCAGACCCACGTCCTGGGGGGCACTCAACTGAAGATCATTCGCCTCGTCTCGGACACGTTCCTCTGGCTCGCCCAGGCCCAAACCTTGATCCGGCTCTTCCCTCGTCAGCGAGAGAAGATCATCATCAAATGGACGGCCTTCTCTCTTATTACTCTGGATATCATCTTCGACTCGCTCAACAGTTTCCTCTATTCCAGCGCCGGCAGGACCTTCACGGATGCCATCCCGGCCCTGAGCTACCTCTTCCAGCTCTCCCTCGGCGTCTTGTATGCCGCCTGGGTCATCTATTACTCGCTGATGAAGAAGAAATACGCCTTCTACCACAAGAAGATGCGCAACATGTTGCTGGTCGCGACGCTGTCCATTATTTCGCTTCTGGTGCCGGTTGTCTTTTTCGTCCTGGATATATCTAAACCCGACGTCACCGGATGGGGTGACTACGTGCGCTGGGTCGGCGCGGCCGCGGCCAGCGTCATTGTGTGGGAGTGGGTGGAGCGGATCGAGGCGCTGGAGAGAGAAGAGAAAAAGGATGGGATACTGGGGAGGGAAGTCTTTGACGGCGACGAGATGATGGAGATCTCTGGGTCGGAATTCACCTGGCCGAGAAAACGCAAGACCCGTAAGACCGGCGAAGACGACGAGAGCGGCGGGTTTGACGACGGGGGGGAAGGTGGAGGCGTGCCGCCGCAGACACAGAGGGTCAACTGGGCGCGAGTAACGTCGATCACGAACCGGTTTGGATCACGGCCCAAGACCGGGGCGAAGGAGCACGCGAGTTCGGGAGCCACGGGCACCGAGGTCCACGGCGCACCGAGGTCCGCGGCGAGATCCCTGCAACCCCCTCTTTGGCCCTCTAGACCACCGGTGGCAGTCACGCCCGTAAGCCGGACGGACACAGCGAGTGCCGACAGTACGGTTTACCAGGTGCGATTCGCGCCCCCGACCGATTCGACATCTCGAACGGACGGAGCGACCCCCCAACCGCCGCTGTCGCGAAGCAACAGCGCTGCTTCGTCTAGACCGAGGCAGGGCGCGGCCGTCGACGCTGCGCCGACTTCTCCACCCGCGGACTCGGTATCGGCGAAGCGCTGGCGTGCTCTTGCCCAAGCCATGCCGTTCCGGCGGGGGCCGCCGGAGTCGGATGCCACGGCGGGAACCTCGTCCCACAGACGGCAGCACGAAGAGTCCACCAAATGGGATCTCAGGAGCCGCCTAGAGGACTTTGCCGTGTCACAAGCCGAGAGGCTTCGCGAAAAGATACGGCCCACGGTGGACACGGCCAACCTACCGGTCCGGGTCATACCAGCCCCGGCGAGGCGCGGAACGGCCCTGGCGCAGGTTCTGGAGGAGGAGGAACAAGCGCAAGCACTTGCAGCGGCCCGGGCATCGCAGGGGACCGACGACGACGCTACGGGCTCGTCTCAGACGGCTGCCGCCACCTTCCCGGACCCGGGCACGTTGATCCTGGGGCGAGGTGTCAGCAACCCTTCGAGGGCGACGACGGCTCCAGCAGCGGCCGGTTGCCCCCCTATTATCGTCGAGACGGCGTCGAGACGTCCAAGTTTGGACCGCGAACCCGCAAGACCAGGAGCCGAGTCGCCGCCGAGAAACCCGCCCGATCCGCCGGGTCCGTCACGCCCACCTTGAGCGAATCCGGTCCTCGGGCGTCTCTCACTCTTCCTTCAGCGGGCTGCATTCCACGGATGGCGGTATAGCATAAGTCGGGCATGGGCGGCATCTTTCCCTGGCTCTGGGGCTCGCATTGCGGACCACCAGACAGGCTCTACGAGTACATACTAGCGGAGCGCAAAATCGAGGCGACACACGGCTGGGCGACTGCCGACCGCCGAACAGCACGGGAGGTGGATCGCCTTTCGGATGATGAATAAGGCATTTACCTACCTGGGGCGCGGGGGAGATACCCAACGAGCGAAGTAGCATATTCGGCGCACACGAGGGCAACGAGGGGTCGCGATTTGCTTGGGGCAATGTCTTTGGACCAGATGGGAATCGTTCATTTGCCGTACATCCATGAATAATGTTGGACAGGCCTTTGGATAGGGGGTCTGCCTTTAAGGAGGCCAACAGCGGGGCAGGCGAGCAGCGACAGCTGATGGCCGACCGATGCAGGCGGGAGTTCATGTATATAGACTGGCGACAGATACGACCATGACTCTAATGTTGACCAACCCGCGACCCCAGCCGTGACCCAAGCCATGAGCTTACGGGATGGAAGGATCATCGGTGCTGTTCGTCGAGCACGTGAGGTTGAGGCTAGACAGCTGCAGACGCATGGAAGGCGCTGTTGTGCTACGGATTAAAGTTACGAGGACGGAGTACTGTACTCGGTAAATTTACAGCTCCACCTACCCGACTGTTGGATCTCTCGGATCCACCCTCGGGGACCCTATTGTGGTCCATCCGTGGATACTTGGGAGCCAGGGACTTGCCACAAAGCAGCAACGCGTCGAGAAGAGCTCGTCGTCCCAATTTGCAGCAAGAGGCTGTGCGTGACCGCTGATTTGCCGCCACGGCCATCCGGTGTCCGCACGCCCCGAGATCCCCGTGCTTCCCGAGAGCCTGGACCAGGGTCTGATCCCTTCAGAAATTATATCAAAACCGCCGCCGCGCAGCGTCAGCCCTGCGCCCCCCCTTTGGACTTTGCAGACGCCGCCCCCGTCCCATCCCGAATCCTCGGCCGCCGCCACGCAGACCCGACCAGAGACGATCTCATTGCCCATGTCTCCGGCCGAGGAGGCCATCGCTGCCGGCACAATGCCTTCCGACGAAGCGTTTCCCGACCTCGATGCCACGGCAGACCAATCGCACCGAGCCGCCGACGCCGCCGCCGGGACACGCCGCCGACGCAAGTCGAGCGGCCTCGGAAACGACATGCGCGCTGCTGGAGACTCGGGCGCGCCGGCGCTGGCTACGAGCCTGGCCCATCTGAACGGCGCCGACGGCGGCCGCTACCACGTCAGGGTTCGTTCATACCGACCTCGGGCCCGCGCGGCCGAGTTGAAGCGAGAGAGGGCGCGTATGCTGACTGCTCCCCCTCCGCGTCCACAGGCCGACGGCAAGGAGAAGCGCTTCTCCAAGCGGCGGAAGGCCCGCTCGCTGGCCCGCCGCGTCAAGCTCTACGCTGTCAAGCACACGTGGGTCGTGCCGCTGGCCATCCTCGCCGTCTTCGGGAGCCTCTATGCCGCCAACCCGAGCGCGACGAACCCGATCCACCGCTTCATCTTCCTCTCGTACAAGCTGCCCCCCCGGCCCGGGGCTGACCCCTCGGCGCCGGCCCAGTACGGCAAGGGTCTCTGGGACATCGCGCTCGTCGCCTTCTACACGGTGGTGCTGTCCTTCACGCGCGAGTTCGTCATGCAGGAGCTGCTCCGGCCGCTGGCCCGCTACGCCGGCATCCGGTCGCGCGGCAAGCAGGCGCGCTTCATGGAGCAGATGTACACGGCCGTGTACTTTGGTCTCCTCGGCCCCGCCGGCATGTACGTCATGTCACGCACCGACGTCTGGTTCTTCAACACGCGCGGCATGTACGAGCAGTACCCACACAAGGAGCTCGACGGCACCCTCAAGTTCTACTACCTTTTCCAGGCCGCCTACTGGGCCCAGCAGGCCATCGTGCTGCTGCTGGGCATGGAGAAGCCGCGCAAGGACTTTCGCGAACTCGTCGGCCACCACATCGTCTCGCTGTCGTTGATCGCCCTCAGCTACCGCTTCCACTTCACCCACATCGGCCTGGCCGTCTACGTCACCCACGACATTAGCGACTTCTTCCTCGCCGTGAGTTGGCCCCCGTGCTACTATTTACTGCCTTTTCCACCACCTACCCCGTTCCCCTACCCGCCCTTGGGAGATACCCAGCTGACCGTGGCCTCGTTGTTGGCCACATCACACAGACGTCCAAGTCGCTCAACTACGTCAAGGCGCCGTACCCTTACATGGAGCTCTACTTCTTCCTCTTCGCGTGCGTGTGGATCTACCTGCGGCACTACCTCAACTTGCGCATCATCTGGAGCCTCTTCACCGAGTTCCGCACCGTGGGGCCCTACGTGCTCGACTGGGAGGGCGGTAGCTATAAGTGCGACATCGCCTTCGTCATCACGCTCTCGCTGCTGGCCGCCCTGCAGTCCCTCAACCTCTTCTGGCTCTACTGCATCGGCCGCGTCGCCTACCGACTCGTCGTGCACAACATCGTCGAGGACGACCGCAGCGACAACGAGGAGAGTGAGGTCGACGGCCCCGACGCGCCGCCCCCGCACCCCCCTCTGCCCAACGGCAAGGCCAAGGCCGCCGCTGCCGCTGCCGCCACGGCCGCCACGGTAGCCGCCGCCGTCGCTTCGTCGACCGCCCTCCCCAACGGCGCGACCAACGGCGGCGCCGCCTCGTCGCAGCCCAAGAGGCGGTGACGCGACCGGACGGCCCCCCCGCGACGGCACGTCTTTTAACTCCCCGCCCCGTCGTGTCCTTTGGACCCGACGATCCCAAGACGCACCTTGGAACTTTCTATCCCCTGCATTGCATATTCGGCCCATCGTGGGACCCCCTCCTGCCTTGTCGTCGTCCGAGTCAGTCGCTTGCATGGCCCGATGCGAAAAATGACGGGCGCCGCGCAGCAGCCGTGTCAGGCTCGGCAGGT
>Ga0247777_1000375_pt1 | contig 12387 bp, 6 predicted proteins | sample UWRJL154409C5_FD_179937 | JGI IMG/M metagenome (GOLD analysis project Ga0247777, IMG submission 179937) | Plant litter microbial communities from Arlington Agricultural Research Station in Wisconsin, United States - UWRJ-L154-409C-5 | ecosystem: Environmental > Terrestrial > Plant litter >...
CATTCATGCCATCGTCCACAGCCTCTGGATCCCCGGCCTCGAGCGGACGGCCCGCCTCAAGTCCGACATCAGAGCCATGACGGGCTGGTCAGCCCAGACGCTCGAGGAGCAGCTCCGCTCCGTCTCCGAGACCGGCCACTTGTCGGTCTTCCTAGCACACGCCGAGCGCGTCATCGAAAAGCGCCCCGCCGTTCTCATCGCCTATGCCTGGGTTTTCTACCTCGCCCTCTTCTCGGGAGGCCGGGTGATGCGCGCCGCCCTCGAGTCCGCCGGTGAAGCCTTCTGGCGTGTCATCCCGGACCGTATCCGCCCCAACCTGGTGGCCTGCCAGCCCCAGCCCGAAGAAGACGAGAGCGAGGACGACGTCGGTGCCGGCGCCGAGGTCATCACGAATCAGTGCCACCACGGGCGCGCCGCCCGCGCCGCCACGGTCCCCCAAACTAGGCAGGGCCGCTGCTTTCCCCTGACCTTCTTCCACTTTGCCACGGCGCGCGACGGAGAGGATCTGAAGGCGGATTTTAAGAAGCGCCTGGCCGCCGCCGACGCCGACGGCAGCGCTCTCAGCACTGGTAACGAGGGTGTGGCAACGCTCTCAGAGGAGGAACGCGACCACGTCGTCCACGAGGCGTGCTGCATCTTCGACAATCTACTGCTGATCGTCCGCTACCTCGATGCCGTGTGCGGCACGAAGCTGGGTGATGCCTCGTCCTCGGAGGGGCTCGCGTTCCTGCTGGGCAGGGGTCGCGGGGACCGCTTCCGGGACAGCATCGCTATTTCCAAGGAGCGGACGAGTCGCATGGCGATGAAGCGAGAGATGGATGATGAGGGCGAAAACGACGACGGCGCCTACACCGCCACCACTGCCGACAGGGGTCAGGAAGGGCAGACAACGGATCGCACCGTATCCTCGTCCGAGTCCAGCTCGACGTCCAGCGGAAGCTCCACCTCGGGTGGCTTCGTCGGGCAGGTCCAAGAGGTTGTGGCCGAGATGGCGGCCCAGGTTGAGGACGCGGTCGCGCGGCGGCGGGCGATACCTGGCGGGGATGTTCTGACTGGCAGCGGCGTGCGTTGGGCGGCGGCGCCCGAGAAGCCTCGAGGAGGCGACGAGGTGAGGGGGGGCGGCACCGGACGCGCCGAAAGCGAGCAGTTGGACGGGCAAGCGGAGGGCGCACCGGGGGACGAGGTGGTGGAGAAAGGACGCTGGCTCGGGCGTCTCTCGCTGAGCGACGTTCTCTTCGGCCTCGCCGTCATTGGCCTCGCCGCCTTCCTCCGCCTCCTGCGTCTCTAGTCACCGCGAGAGGAGGATCGGGAGCCCATGCCGGTTTAACGGAAGGTTGGCGAGAACCCGAAATGAGAAGCCTCGCAAGGCTCGACCTAAAGCGGCGCATACATTGGCAGGGTCACCCTCCCGCGCCGCACTCAGCCCTCCTCAAGATACCCCTTTCTCCGCTCGCTAGCATCAGGTTATCGGTCAAGGCTTGGGAAGTGAGAAGGGGGGGGGGGCGTGTACACTGGTTCATTGATAGCGTGGCATTCATTGAGATACAGTGCCAACCCTAAATACATTTTTCAAAGAAGCCCGATGAGGGTTGTTACCAATGCACAGCAGCCCCTCTCCCCTTGTTCCACAACGCCTGGTGCCCTAACCCCTTGAATGCGCCTGATTATAACCTGTACAATGCTTGGTATGTATCCGCGATGCAGAAAGTCATGATGCAGACTGTGAAACTAGGGGGTTTGGGGGATGGGTATCGCCGAACAATCAACCAGAACCCCGCCGAGATCTTGGGACTCGGCTCCTGCATCGCTCTGCGCGGGATGCGCACTCCCCGTCCAGTGAGCAGTTCCTCGCCGCTACCCCTCCTCCTCGTCCCAGTTGGCCTCGACGTCCGCCCAGCCGCTGGCCCAGCGTCGGCCCTCGCCCTCCCCGCCGGTGCGGAGGGCGGCGGCGTGCGCGCGATCCTCACCCCAGCAGCGCACCAAATAGTCGTCGCCGACGGTGACGAGCTTGCCCTCGCTGGTCCACGAGAGGGCGCCCACCTCCCGGCTGTGGCCGCGCACGAGCGGCGTGCCGGCGCTGTAAATGGGGATGGTGTCGACGAGGCGGGCGTTGAGGTTGGAGAGGCTGTTGGTACGCGACAGTGCGGGTCGGCCCCGGCTGCCTCGTGGGGCCGCGGACGGCGGGGCGGTACTGGGGAGGGCGAGAGGGGGGGAGGAAAACAGATGAGACGGTGCCTGCGGCGGCTCCTGTTCGTAGGGGGGCCGCAAGTAACGCTCGTCTGTTGGGAAGAGGATGGCGCACCCGTCGCTACTCCCGACGGCCAGCAGCTCGGAGCGGCCGTCGCGGGCGGGTCGGATGGCGCACTTGACATAGAAGGAGGTGGCGTGCAAGGATTCGTGACGGAAGCCATAGATGGGCCCTAGGCCCTGCTGGGCAGTGAAGTTGCGTCTCTTTGGCGGGTCCCCCTTGGTGGTCAGTTCAGGGGCGTGGCCGAGAATCAGATGCGATGTGGCATAGGCGTAGACCGTATTGTCCTTGCAGACGGCGTACAGCCGGGCGCCGTCCGAGCTGAGGGTCATGGCCGAGATGCCGAAGGGTCGCCACTGCGTGTGGCTCTCGGGTTGGGTGGTAAAGGAGAGGGGCGTGCTGGTCTTCTGGCGCGATGTGTGGACGTTGCGTATGTCCCAGAGCTTGATACTGGCGTCCGCCTCGCATGCCGACAGGATCAGGTGCTCTCGTCCTTCGGGCATGAACTGGAGTGCAGTGACCGAGACTTCGCCGATGCGACCCGGCACTTCGCCCCGCGTGGCCGTGACGTCTGCCGACGGTGTAGACGACTGCATCCGCGCTTGTCGATAGGTACCGGCGTGGGCGTTGAACATGCCGTTGACAACACAGCCTTGCGTGACCCTTCGGGGCAGCTCGTACTGCAGCCCGTATGTACGGTTGACGGTGAAGTCCTGGACAATGCCCCCTCTACAGCGAAGATCCCAGATCTTGATGCTCCCGTCGCGGCTAGACGTCGCGAGGACGTGCCCACCCCCCTTTCCCGGTTGGAAGCGCACCTGTTTCAGGGACGCCGAATGCTGGTCGAGCAAGGCAATGGGCGTCTGGGTCATCATGTCCATGACGCGACCGGTCTGGTCACCCGAGGCAGTCGCTAGGCGGTAGTCGTCGGGGGAAAAGGCAAGGTCGATAATGGCATTACCATGTGTTTGGAAGTGCAGGTGGATGTTGTCGAATCCTCGGGGCTCTGGGCCGCCCGTCTCGGCAGGGTCCCGCGGCCCGGCCGAGTCGAGTAACCGCACGACGCCTTCTTCGTCGCCTACTGCCACGAGGCTGTTGGCTACGCAAAGGTAAACGGCTGGCCCTATTCGAACCAGAGTTGTGAGAGAAGTACGTACTGTGGCAGCTGGCAGCACAGAACGGTATACACCGCTGAGACCCCTCATGACTAGAACAGAAGTGGACGTCATCAGGCCGGCTACAGAAGTCGGCCGTTTCTATCCTCCAGTCTAGGGGGCGCATTGGTTAGTAACCCGCAAGATATCCGGTGTCAAACGGATAGTCATTCCTACCTGCAACCGGGCACGACATGATCTGGCGGCCGCGGGAGGGCAGCACGCCAATCCGACGCTGAACAAGTTGGCCGGCGAGACCACGTTCAAGCAAGGGAACGATACGGTTCAGAGGCCGGGTTTCGGACGGCAGGTCCGCTTCAGACATATCTGAATCCGACAGAGCCTGCTCCTCGTCGGCCTCGCTATTGCGGGAAGATTCGAGCGGGCTCAGTAGTAGGGGGTTGCCGAAAGCCGGAGGTCGCATAGGCGTGAGATCCCAGTCGGAGGCGGGCTTCAGGGGCGACGATGGGTCCGGTGTGTGGTACATTTTCCTCCGTTTCGCTCCTCGCAGCCTCTGCGTGGGTGTGGCCGAGCCATTGACCTCAAGGGATTCCTTCAGGGGACTCGAGCCGACGGGAGATCGGTTGAGCGCCTGAGCTGTGAGGTCCCGGAGTGCTCGACGGGCCGCACTCGGCTCGGACGAGACCCTCAGTCGTGGGGTAAAGAAGCGACGGAACTTCCTGGGCGTAATAGAGGGCTGGCGCCGCTCCTTGCCCCGAACCGACGACATTCTCGGTGACGAGGGGGCATAGTGGCTGTCGGGGAGACCAGCTCCCGTTCTGGCGTCACGGTTTTGGTCCACCATCGTCCCTCACAGACGCTGCTTGACGCCCTCGGGAAGCGCGATCTATAACGGAGAGGGATGAAGCATGGTAGAAGGGAGGAGAGGAGCAGGGACGGAATTCCACAGAAGGCAAAAGTCGTGTGGCGGGGACTGGCGTGTTACATGGGTGGGGGGGGTTCAGTTTCCTGGAGCGTGGGTTGACGCGGTCGGACGCGAGCCACTGCGCGACTGGAAGTGCGAATCAACACGTCCGTCGCCGCGACCAATTCGCCCCACAGCCAGCCCCGCCAACCCGCCGCTGAACGGCCCGGGGGGGGCAGGTTACTCGTAAGCCGCAGCCCCGCCTCACCGCCTTATCTTATCGCGATGCGCTGATGCTGAGGGCTGGAAAAAAAAAATCGGCCCTTCAGACACTTGTGAGTTCGACGACTGCAGAAGAGTCACGACTGGGTACGCGGCTCCGTATCGCCATGGCGATCCAAAAGAAGCATGGCAAGGGCCGCTTAGACAAATACTACAAGCTTGCCAAAGAGAAGGGTTACCGGGCCAGAGCCGCGTTCAAGTGAGCCGTGTCCCACCCTCCCCCACTGCCGCCGTCGTTTTCGTGGACTAATTGACCATCGTCTCTGCCAGGCTGATCCAGATCAACAAGAAATATGGCTTTCTCTCGACAAGCAAGGTCCTCCTCGACCTGTGCGCTGCCCCGGGCTCGTGGTGTCAGGTTGCCGCCGAAACCATGCCTGTGGGCAGTCTCATTGTTGGCGTCGACCTCGCTCCCATCAAGCCAATCCCAAGGGTCATTACCTTCCAAAGCGATATTACCACCGACAAGTGCAGAGCTACCATTCGGCAACACTTGAAGAGCTGGAAAGCCGACACGGTCCTTCACGACGGAGCCCCCAACGTCGGTACGGCGTGGGTGCAAGACTCGTTTAACCAGGCCGAGCTGGTGTTGCAGTCGATGAAGCTGGCCACGGAGTTTTTGGTCGAAGGAGGGACGTTCGTCACCAAGGTCTTCCGCTCCAAGGATTACAACTCGTTGCTTTGGGTGTTCAACCAGTTGTTCACCAAGGTCGAGGCCACCAAGCCGCCTTCTTCCCGCAATGTTTCCGCCGAAATCTTCGTCATCTGCCGTGGCTACAAGGCGCCGAAGCGGATCGACCCACGCTTTCTTGATCCCCGCGCCGTGTTCGCCGAGTTGGCAGATCCGACCCCAAACAACGAAGCAAAGGTTTACAAGCCAGAAGTCAAGAAGCGGAAGCGGGGTGGCTACGACGAAGGCGACTACACGCTATACAAGGAAATCCCAGCCAGCGACTTCATCCAGACGACGGACCCTATCGCCATTCTTGGAAGCCACAATCGCCTGACATTCGACCAAGCCAAAAACGGCGATGTTGCCTTGGCCGCTCTCGACAAGATGCCGGAAACAACGGACGAAATCCGCGTGTGCTGCGCCGATCTCCGCGTGCTAGGGCGAAAGGAGTTCAAAGCCCTGTTGAAATGGCGACTGCAGGTCCGCGAGATATTCGGATTCCCCACAAAGAAGACAGCCACCCCTGCCCTTTCCGAGGAGGTCGCCGTCGTTGATACCATGGACGAGGAGACGAGGATTCAAACGGAACTGCAGGAACTGCAGGACAAGGCCAATGCCAAGAAGAAGAGAGAGCGCCGTCGAGAGAACGAGAAGAAGCAGAAGGAAATCGTCCGCATCCAGATGAACATGACGGCGCCAATGGATATAGGCAAAGAACAATCCGGCCCGATGGGTGAAGGGGGGATGTTCGCGCTCAAGCCGATCGATAAATCGAAAGCCCTGGGCAGGATATCCCGGGGTAAGATGGTGCAGGTCGGCAACGCCGACATGAAAAAAGATCAAGACAGCGGTATTGGATCGTCTGCGGAAGACGCAGAAAGCGACGAAGAGGAGGACAGACTGGAGCAGGAGCTCGACAACCTATACGACCAGTACACCGAGCGGAAAGCCCGGTCGGATACGAAATACCGCGCTAAGCGGGCAAGGCAAGAGCATGGGGACGACGAATGGGAGGGGCTGTCCGCCAGCGACAAGGAGATGAGCGACAGCGAGAGTGATCTTGACGAGGAGAGCGACGACGACGTGGATACGGAGGCCGGGCTGGCTACCCAAGCTCCGCTCCTCACGGAACTCGACAACGACAATACAGCGACGGGTGGGCTCTCGAAGAGGGCAAGAAGCTTCTTCGATCAGTTCAAGGACATTCCGGGCGTCGTAGACGAGTCGGAAGAGGATAGCGCCAATGCCGAGGAAGAGGACGAGGACATGGGCGATGGGTCCGACGACGGGCTCACCAGTCGAAATGAGAAACCGGACAGTTGGGGGGCCGAAGATACCGACTCGGAAAGAGAGGGTGGTGGTTTCGAAGCTGTCAAGCGAGATCCTGAGGACGATTGGGAGGAAAGAGAGAGGCGAAAGGCAGACGGCACACTTGGTTCGTGCCCCAAACTACTCAACCCCAATGGCCGGAAGCTAATGGCTCTAGATATCGACATCATCACGGCCGAGGCCATGACGCTCGCCCATGCCCTCGCGACGGGGCAGAAGACGCACCACGAGGTCGTCGACGAAGGGTTCAACAAACACGCCTTTCGGGATCGCGATGGCCTCCCCGACTGGTTCTTGGACGACGAGACCAGGCACGACAAGCTTCAGCGCCCACGGACCAAGGCGGCCGCGGACGCGATCAAGGAGAAGCTGCGAGCCTACAATGCTCGGCCTATCAAGAAGGTCCGAGAAGCAAAGGCTCGCAAGAAGTTCAAGGCTGCACAACGGTTGGAAAAGCTCAAGAAGAAGTCGGATTTGCTGGTCAACGATGAGGGCATGACGGAGAAGGAGAAGGCGGAGAGCATCTCCAAGCTGGTCGCCAAGGCGGCCAAGGGGAAGCCTCGGGCGCCGAGAAAGGTCATCGTCGCCAAGGGCGTCAATCGGGGTATCAAGTCTCGGCCGAGGGGCGTCAAGGGGAGGTATAAGATGGTGGATCCGAGGATGAAGAAGGAGACACGGGCGCTGAAGAGGATCGCCAAGAAGCACAAGAAGAGGTAAAGGGGAGGATACCAGGGCCGGTGGTAGACAACTCTAGGCAGAACAATCGTTGTGCTAGTGTCGCTATTCCGCACCGACGGTCTGTTTCTGCTGGCTAACGGATCGCACGAACGAGGTCAAGGCGTAGAGTGGTCCGCTGAAGTCCATATCGTACCTGACGGGCGAGGTCAGAGACGTTCATCAACTCAGGCAGAGTGCGGGGGGACACACCAGTAGTTGACCGCAACACAAATGCCTTCCTCCGAGCAAGACTGGGAGACCTTATGATACCTTTGGCGGCCCATCAGCAACTCCGGAAAGACGACGCCCAAGGGAGTACCCACCACATCGCGGGGAGGTACAGCATATCCCCCGGGTCCAGGGTGACCGTCACCGGCTTGGCCAGAGCAGAGTATTCGGTGGGGCGCACTTGACTCTCGTCCGGGTCCCATGTCGCAAACGGCACGTCCTCGCCGTCCTCTGGCTCCAACACAAGTCCAGACCCGCGCCGTGCGTACGAGGCAGGGCGGAGGGATCGCTCCGCCACGCAGGGTTGGCACAAGGACGGCAGGAGGACGAAATGCTTCCTGCCCAGGACCTGGACGTACACGTTCTCGTAGTTGTCCCGGTGGAGAGCTGTAACTGACCGAGAGTTGCCGATCCACAGGTTGATGGCGTCAGGGTGTTGCTGAAGAGCTACGCGTGCCCACGGGGTGTCCCGCTGGACCTGGCCAAAGAGGGAGACGTATTCGTGCCGGAGGTTGTCGTTTTCTTGTCCGGACGGTCAGCGGCCTGTGGCTTGTGGTGCGAAGTGGCGACGACGTACGGGTTTGCGCGTATCTGACTTCCGAGTCCTCGGGGAGACGGCCCTCCTCCTGAGCCCTCACATAGCTCAAGAATTGCGGGAAGGGCTGGTCTTCCTCCCACGGCTTCGCAAAGACGAGGTCTCCGCCGAACCGTGTGGGAGCATCCGCCCTTCTGTTGTCGTGTGGGACGCAAGTCGGTCAGTCGGCAGAACCAAGAGCCGGCTGTGGACACGCACCCGTTAGGAGTCACGGCGACGTTGACGACGTGGCCTGCCAGTGCCTTCTCGAGGTACGAGGCATTCCATGTTGTCACGGCTTCCCAGCTCGAGGCCCCTCCTCTCACGACAAAGGGGGTATTCCTAGCAACATAGCGCATGAACTCGAGCGGGCTAGGTTCCTGACGGAGCTCGTCGATGAGATTGCTGTTCAGCTCGTTGAAGCACGTGAGGAGCTCGGAGACAGGGTCCGGCGTTTGAACAGGTTCCTTCCCCTCCATACCAGGTCTGGTCCCTAATTTTGGTGTACCAAGGTCCCTGGCTCGGTAGGCTAGTCCAAGGTCGGGATCCGTATGTACTCCGATAGGTGTTTGGGCCCGTGGGTGAGATCGAGGTCGAGGTCGATGTCGCACAGATCATGGAAAGGGTCTGGCCCGAAAGGAAGCAACGGCAAGCAGGCGGCCAATCATGCGCATTTCCACAGTTGCGAGTGGCGTGATACGGGCAGCAACAGCCGACTCTTGTGAGGGGAAGAAACAGCGAGGAAGCGTTACGGGGGTTGAAGTGGCCTGATCCAATGCCCTCGCAGCCTTAGAGGCGGACTCGGAGTAATCCGTATATAAAAGAGGTCGCCAGTCCCTCGGTCGACTGACCCTTCGTTCGTTCCCCCCGAGCCCCCGTAATACGACCTCAAAGAAGTTCACCTGGAAGGCCCGTCTATCGCCCCTGTTCGGGATCTCCAGGACGCCTCCCTCGATGTCTCGCGCCACTGACGAGGCGGCGCGAGGCCAAGCGCCTTCTGGCCCTGGGAGGGTCCGTCTCATTCGAACCGCCCTCGCGGTCTCGGTGGCACAAGCAGCTCCCCGGTCCGGCGAGAGAACCTAGAGAACCAAGACACTGCCAGAGACGGGCTTCTTCGCCGGCCAAGTCCACTCGGCCCAGCAACCCAGGAGCCAGCTTGCCCGGCTCGCTCGCCCCGACCTCCAGTTCCCAAAGCCGAGACAAGAGTCCTCAACGCCGAGGCGCCCAGCGCTCCTTCGGCTCTTGGACTCGGTTCCTGAGCTCGGTTTCTAGGCTCGCGAGGGCATGAGGCTTTGGGCTGGCTGCCCCCTCCCAAACTGGACTTGTTTCAAAGCTGGCGTCGGCACCTGCGGGCGGTTCGGGCGGCCACGAAACGTCATGGCTCGTCTCGCGCAATCTCGTCGTGGCTCCCTCCAGACCGCCATAGGCGATCGCGCGTGCGCAACCGGGCCCGGTTTCTTGCAATCGGTCCCGTTGAGCGTAGCGTGGCCAGCGTGGAGGAAAAAAAAGAACGCGAACTCCGACTTGAAGCCGCCAACAGCGGAGGGCCACTCGGATGCGGGCCAGTCACAGCGGTCGGTGTTGGACGGTGGGCGCTGAGGCGCTGTTCGGGGGCGTCTCCATCGGACGTCCGTGCCCCGTCCCCGTCCCCGTCAGGGGGCCATGGGATTTGGGCGAAGGCCCCCTGTTCGTCCATGCCCAGACGATCGCAGGCGGCGGGCCCTGCTTCCAGCGATTCGGGAGTCCGCGGTCCCCCGCCAAATCGCGGTTCGGCCTTCCGTCCCAAGTCGGCTGGAGGCCGCTCCACCCGCGACCTCGACAATTGTCCACTTCGAAACACCCAATGCCGTAGTTAATTCCTTGATCCTGTCTGTCGTCAACAAGCCCCACCGACGCCTTCGATTGCTCGACCCAATCTTTCACACACCTCGACGCAATGGCTTGAGCCGTGCCGGGTCTGCCCTGCGCGCGCCTCTTGCTCCGACTCCGCCTCGGCCAGTCCCAAGCCGCAGCGGCAGCGGCGAGAGTGAAGGGAGTGAGAGCTCGGTGTCGGGAGCTCAACGCCAGATCCCTCCCCTCTCAACACGCGCCTCGTTAGGCCGGCGCCGCCGGAAGGCCGCCACACGCCGCTGCCCTAGCCAGACAGTGGCCCGGTCTCGGCAACTTCAACCCTAGCCGAGTCGCGTCTCGATCCAAGGCCATCGACTTTTTGTTGCGCTTCCAGGCGCAGCCGGGGCCATGATAGCTTCGTCCACGCCTAGACGAAGGGAGCTCTGTCGCCCGACTACCTCGTCCTCCCACGCCGCAGCGCCGTCTTCGTGATGATCTGGTATCTGCTCTATCCCATCAGAGGGTGCGTCTGTTCCCCCCGCGCCGCCTCCCCGCTGCCGCTTCCCCGCTGCCCCGTCTCCCTCACACATGTTGACTTCGTCCGGCCCCTTTCAGGACCACGGAGGCGCCCACGCTCGCTCCCGACCACCCCCTACGAGTCGCCTTCACCCGCTACGGCGTCTACGCAGCCCGCCATGTCGTCGCGACCATGCTCATCTCGGTGGCCATGGCTTCGATGCTGGTCTACCCCATCCCCTTTCTCTACTCCAGCGACTTCACCAACGGCGCCTCCAACCTCCCTCACCACGTCTGGACCAACGCGCAGCCCCTGGCCGACAAGGTCAGCGGCGAGCCCGACGTCATCATGCGCTCCATATGGGTGCATGGGAGCTACATGAAGGCGCTGGAGCACGATGTGCTGCTCGGTGCGCTGGAGTTGCAGGACGAGCTGCTGGGCTCGACCAAGAACTTCAGTCCCCGGCAGCCGGCTACGGGCCTGACGCTCGCGCCTGGCGACGCGGCGGAAGACTTGCGGCCTCAGGACCGGGACAGCTTCCACGTCGTCAACGGTCTTACTAACCAGTCGTGGTTCTTCCACTCGCCCCTCCAATACTGGTCGTGTGATCACGATCAGATCGCCGCCGACCACGACCTCGTTGGGACGGTCAACGAGAAGAAGAAGCTGCCCACCTCGGTCAATGTCACACTGCGGCACTCGGTCGTCTTCAGTGGGAAGCGCTTCGAGGACCGCGCCCTCCTGGCGGCCGACGCCCTCGTCATCACCCTGATCCACCTCCGCGACTCGCCCGTGGGGCGCCAGTGGGAGCGGAAGGCCGTCGAGCTCGCGTCGCAGTCCACCGACGAGTGGAACGTCTATCCGCGGGACGGCCGCGGCATGCCCAACCAGCTCTACGAGTTCCAGTTCCTGCCCATCTCGCTCCGGGACTCGATCCTCCTGGCCGTCGCCTACTCCCTGACCTTCCTGTACTTCATGCTGAGCCTGTCCAAGCTGAGAGCCATGAAGTCCAAACCCGGCCTCATCCTCACGGTGCTGGCCCAGATTTTCTCGTCCATCATGTCGAGCTTTACCATGTGCGCCATCTTCAAAATCGACCTGTCCCGGATGCCGCGGGCGGCTTACCCCATCGTCGTCGTCTCGATGAGCCTGGAAAACATGTTTCGGCTCATCAATGCCGTTCTCGCCACCCGCCCCGAAGTCAGTGCCAGCAGCAGGGTGGGGGAAGCTTTTGGTCAGACGACGCACATCGCCGCGACGAGCGTCCTCCAGTACCTGCTCATCCTCTGGGGCCTCTCCCACGCCGTTCCCCTGGAGCCCATCTCGTCCTTTTGCGCCTTCGCCGCCATCGCGACCCTGTTCGACTTCTTTTACCTGTCGACTTTCTTTCTCGCCGTCCTCGGCGCCGAGGTTCGCCGGACAGAGCTGAGCGAGGCCATCGAGAAGTCGGCCCCCAAGCACAACCGCTCGGCATCGCAGGTCCACAACCGCCAATCCTGGGCAGATGCCGTGCTGCAGGGGAAGACGGACGTGTCGACCCGCATCGCCGGTATCATTGTGATGCTGGGAACGGTTCTCATCGCCCAGTGGCACTTCTTCGACGAGCAGAGCGTCTACACGAAACTGGTGAGACTACTGGCGGCGACGTACGGCCAAGATAGCGGCCAAGGCAAGTCCCAGCTGCTAGTCGAAGTCCACCAGGCTCGCAGCCCGACCTCGTGGCTGCGGCTTCAGGACCACGAGACGGCCCGCGAGGTCATCCACGTCATCAAGCCGTGGGCACACAGCTACGTCGCCCGGGTCTACGACCCATTGGTGTTTGTGCGCAAAGGCTCGGATCGTATGCCCTCCGTCGAGGAACCAGCCCTTCTTCCTGCCGTGTACGACTTCTTCCGCCACCAGTCCATGCCTTTTCTCGTCATCGTCTTGGTCATCGTCGCCGCCATCCGCATCTTGATGCACTATCTGCT
>Ga0247777_1000376_pt1 | contig 12360 bp, 8 predicted proteins | sample UWRJL154409C5_FD_179937 | JGI IMG/M metagenome (GOLD analysis project Ga0247777, IMG submission 179937) | Plant litter microbial communities from Arlington Agricultural Research Station in Wisconsin, United States - UWRJ-L154-409C-5 | ecosystem: Environmental > Terrestrial > Plant litter >...
CAGTCGGGGCAAGGAGATGTGGAGCGCAAGTCCTTCCCGGTTTCGCTCCTCGCTCGACAGAAGGTTGAGACTCCAGATCAGGACGAGCAGGTTCCCTTGCCTTCCATCTTTGACAAACGGAAAAAAATAGATGGTTCGATGGCCACGCCGCAACGGATCTTGATTCGGGGCCAGGCAGGTGTGGGAAAGACCACCTTGTGCAAGTGGATAGTCTACAACTACCTCCGCAAGGGCATGTGGGCTGGCACGTTCGACCGCCTGTTTTGGGTGCCTCTGCGTACGCTGAAAGCGAGGTCGGCCTACACCCTCGAAGATTGGCTTCGCGACGAGTACTTCCGTGCCGGAGACGGAGACATGTTCGCCAAAACACTAGGACTGGTGGTGGATAAGCAGCGCAGCAGGACCCTGTTCATCCTCGACGGCCTGGACGAAGTGTCTCGCGAGCTGGCTTCCGAAACAGCAGGCCTTCTTCACGACCTGCTAAAACAGCCTGATGTCATCATCACCTCCCGGCCGTCAGGGGTGAGCCTAACCCACGTCGGACGCGTCGATCTGGAACTGGAGACAGTTGGCTTCTATCCGGACCAAGTACAAACCTACGTGAGGATGGCTGCGGGCGAGCACGCCACAGATATCGAGGAATTCCTCCAGGGTCATTGGCTTCTTCAAGGGCTGGTACGAATTCCCATACAACTGGAAGCACTTTGCTACAGCTGGGACGCTTCCATGAAGGAGCAGGGAACGCCAACGACCATGACAACTCTCTACCGGAGAATCGAATCAAAACTGTGGAAGAAGGATGCCGCGCGTTTGGGAAAGCCGTACGAAGGCGAACCGCTCTCTGAGGACACCGCGAAGCAGATTCACGACAGGGAGATCGCCCCGCTGGTGATACCGGAAGTTAACCTTCTCCGCTGCCTTGCTTTTACTGGCCTCTGCAGCGACGTGATCGAGTTCGACAAAGACTATCAAGACAAGATCTGGGAACATTGGAGCCATGTTTCGGAGGGCCAACCAGTTGCAAATTGCCCCTCGTCTCTCTCACTCGCGAAGGTCTCGTTCCTGCGTTCGTCAGACGCATCCTCCAGTCGGAGACACCGAAGCTATCACTTCTTGCACTTGACCTTTCAAGAATTTTTCGCTGCGCAGTATTTTGTGGAGCATTGGAACTCTGGCAAGAAGCTTCCGTCTTTACTACGCCGCGGGGCGACCGGACCCAAACGTGCCGAAGACTTCCTACATAAGGAGAAATACAACGCGCGCTACGATGTGTTTTGGCGTTTTGTCGCCGGCCTCCTTCACGAAAAGTCCGATGAGCAACTCTGCCGGTTTTTCCGCACGATCGACGAGGAGCCGCGCGACCTCTTGGGTCCAACCCACCAGCGGCTGGTCATGCACTGCTTGAACGAGGCGCCGTCAAACAATTCGCCAAGCTTCAATCAGCTTCGAACAGGCCTGGAAACCCAATTGTCACTGTGGATATTGTTTGAATGTGAATGCAGCTTCCAATCACATTCATCACTGGCTGGCGAAATGGAACTTCCAGAGAAGGCCTTAGACAGCGCCCTACAAAAAGGATCTGAGGATGCAAAAGTGAAGATCCTGGGCTCGCTACGAAAATTTTCGGCAACGGCCATACAACGAATACCCCACTGGCTGAAAGACGAAGTCTCTTCCAGCTTGAAAATTGCTGTGCTTAAAACACCACAACCACCCAAAGGCCTACCGTCAGAGACCCTTCATGCCATAGCAGGCCAGCTTAGGGATAACAATACACAGGTTCAGGAGGCAGCAGTTAACGCCCTTGGACGCCAGGCAACCCTCTCGTCAGAGATTCTTCAAGCCATAGCAAGCCGACTTGAAGACGACAACACATTCGTCCGGGAGGCAGCAGTTACCGCTCTTGGAGGCCAGGTGACCCTCTCGCCAGAGATTCTTCAAGCCATAGCAAGCCGACTTGAAGACGACGACACAACCGTCCAGGAGGCAGCATTTAAGGCCCTTAGAAACCAGGTGGCCCTCTCCCCAGAGATCCTTCAAGCTACAGCACGCTGGCTTGAAGACGACAACGGAGATTACCGCTGGTATGGAAATTTCCGCTGGTTTCAAAACGACGACAGAGAGTACCGGTGGACAAAATATACCGCCCTTGGAGGCCAGGCAACACTCTCACCAGAGACCCTTCAAGCCATAGCTGGCCAGCTTGAAGACAACGACAAAGACGTCCAGCAGGAAGCATTGATCGTCCTTGGACACCAGGCGGCCCTCTCACCAGAGATCCTTCAAGCCATAGCATACCGGCTTAAAGACACCGATAATGATGTTCGGTGGGCAGCGCTTACTGCCCTTAAAGACCAAGCGGCGCTCTCCCCAGAGATCCTTCAAGCTATAGCATGCCGTCTTGAGGACGACGACGAAGACATCCAGGAGGTAGCATCTACCATCCTTCGAAATCAGGAGGCCCTCTCACCAGAGATCCTTCAAGCCCTAGCACGCCGACTTGAAGACAACAGCGCAAATGTCCGTTGCCAGGCAGTACTTGCCCTTAGAGCCCAGGCAGTACTGTCGCCAGAGATCCTTCAAGCCATAGCATGCCGACTTGAAGACAATAGCGACAATGTCCGTTACCAGGCAGTACTCGCCCTCAGAGCCCAGGCAGTACTGTCGCCAGAGCTCCTTCAAGGCATCACATACCGGCTTGAAGTCAACGACAGAGATGTCCAGTGGGCAGCAATTACTGCCCTTGGAGGCCAGGCAGCACTCTTACCAGAGACCCTTCAAGCCGTAGCAGGCTGCCTGGAAGTTGACGACACAGATGTCCAGGTGGCTGCAGTTATCGTTCTTAGTGGACAGGCGGCCCTCTCACCAGAGATTCTCATTCGATATATAGGATCTTTTTACAGGGTTTTGCTGCGGCGGAGCTTCGAAGAACATTTGAGTTGGTATCTGGATGACGGTATCTGCATTGACATACCAGGGGCCTTCACAAAGGTTCCTTCCAATCGGCTAGATCTGTTTCGAGACGCAATCCGAGGAGCGCAGAAAATGTTGAGAACTCCATATGGGAACCACGAAATTGAGTAACACCGCGTACGTTTGGAGGACGGAAGAACAATAGAGGGGGGTTTCAGGAATATAATTAACGTTACCTCACGTCCAATAATACGGTGTCACAGAGGGAGTGGTAGGGAACGCCTGCCGAAAACCGCGGCTTCCTGCTCACGGGCACACCACTGTGCGTCGAGTTCATGCCGCTTAGGAGTGCTCTCAGTCGCACCCAGGAGGTTTTTCAACCACTGCAACACCGTGTTTCTTCGTTGAAAGGCTAGGCACGGCGCATCCAGTCCGGAGAGGGTGTCTGGAGTTCCACTCATATTCGTCGCCAGAGTCTGCGAGCAGCAGCAAGTATTTCTTCTGAACAGTTGGAGAAGAAGTGGACAATACGGGCACTTTCGGCCGTAGCTTATCGCCCCAGAAGCGGTCGCCTCAACTGTCTGTGAGACGTACACTGTGTAGCAAGGCTGGCGCAGTTTGTCTTCTTAGTATTCCAGCCCTGACCCGCTTGGAGCCATCAAGATTGCTCTACAACAGTTAGCTAATGCCTCAAGACCTGCCTTCAGGGGACGGGATTGACCGCCCTTCCGCCATCGATCGTCTAGACAATCAAGTACCTAGTTATCTCTGTGGGTGCGAAAGCAATAAAGTGGAAGAATATGTTACTAGAGGGGCGTCCCGAGAAGTGTGTTTCAACTCGTTGCAACTTGGCGTCCTAGTCTTTCAACTCGTGACAAATTGGCGTCCCGAACTCACTGTTGCATCGATGACACTTGACCCTCAGGCTCTGGTATCGCTTCACCTCCACGCCATGACACGCTCTGACCTTCCGGCTTCACTGCGTCTTGGCCGTATTTCAGACAAATTTGAAAGCTCCAAGTGGGATAACTGTTGACTGTCCCCTATGCAAGGGATCGCGAGGATTCGATCGGTCTCCCGACCTATGGATGCGGTGTGACATGAGCGTTGGCGAAACATCCTCCTCGCGCCATCTGCTCGTATGTTTGCCCATCAACGCACTTGCCTCCCCCGCTAGGGCCAATGTGAGGGCAGTGAACGTCGGGTCGGTACGGTAACATGATCTGGTGTATAGATCTGCACAACAGTGTGTTTCTGCCCGTCTCGTAGTCCCTGCCCAAACGGATCTTCTCGGTGAGGAAATTGAGACAATCTGCGCTATCCCGGTACTGTTGGTTTGCGCCAGTGCAGTGCTCGTCGTGTAGTTGACAAATACTGGTAGCGATGGTCTTGCCGAATCGAGACGTTGCCTCGTCCAGCGTGACACCAGCGGTCTCGGCTATTCTGGCGATGAGAGTATCGATAAGATAACCAAGGAGACGGATGGATACCTCGTACTTCGCAATCTGGCGGTCGTCGTTCCACTCCATAAGGCTTTCAACTCTTACAGGAAGAGTGTCGTTTGTAATAGTTGATTTAAATTCCACCACGGTTATGGCCGATGCGGTATTGTCGTAGGCAACAAAGTCCAAAATTTCGTAGGATGTTGGGATGCTGACAACAGAAGGATGGACCGGGTCGCCGTAGAGACCAAAAAGATACTCAGTACTGAGCTCGCGTCCAGAGAAGTTGCCAGCAAAGGAGCATCCGATCACCTAAGAATAGGATATTAGGGGTTGTCAATCATTGAACTTGTGGCCGGAGGCTTACATCTTCTGCAAAAATGGTAGAGTTAATGGCTTTTATCTGCTTGAGATTCTCTGGATACATCACGCTGTCGTAGTATGCGGTTTGTAGTTGCCAAAGTTCATCGTACGTGAACATGGGGGGGTTGGTAGAACCTCGGTGAGAGGAGGTACCTGCTCTCATTTAGCTTAGATTCAAGGTAGTATCGTCGAACATACAGTACCTGATTGCCGCTGGCCTATCCGGGTGTTCCCAAATCGAGAAGATGTTGGTCGACCCATTGTAGGGTCATGGAAATGTCCGGAGATCATCTGCATGCAGAGCATGTTCAAGTAAATCAACAACGTCCTCATAGTAATCGACGATCGAGTGACCACAACCAAGGACTTCGATAATTGGAAAATCTTGTAGCAACACGTAGGCAGCTGAATGCAGGATATTAATCTACCCGTCTGGGCATAGTACAATATACGCAGGAGGAAGGACTCCTCACAACCTCTTATAGTTCATCTTCTAATAGCGTCAGCTATCGTTACGTCTTATGATTGTAACGGACCTTCTTGCCGATTGGAGTCGTGACAGGCACACGTTATCAAGGTTTAACCTCCGCGTATGAGGCGATAGTGGGCTGAACAGGTGGTATGCTTTCGTATTAAATAAGATGAGGTACCTCCGGTTCGCTTGCTGCGGCCATGTGATGAGTCTCATGTTTGCACAGTAAAGGGACAGGTTGTCCATCTCGAGAACGAGATGTCTGCTGGTGGACACATCGGACGGAAGTTGGATTGCCATGAGCAAGGGAAGCAACTGTAGGTCGGTGTTCAGGAGCTCTGAGTCAGCGTGTCGCATCTCAGGCACTTGGAGTCCCCAACTCTGACTGGCCTTCGTAGGTACTTTACCTTACCGTATGTATAGGTCAACCACATGCCATTTAACCACCTAGAAACCGGCCACACGGCAGGCATCCCGTCGTGCCACGATAGTACCAAACGCGATCTGTCGGCCTCCTAGCACATGTTACCCGAGCGGGTCATGCAACCGGACGCCGAAGAGGACGCCTCGGGCCAGTCATCGGTGTGGCGAGACATCTACCATCTGATGCAATGTCCCGGACCGCCTTCCCATCTGGGACCGCAGTGCTGGCGCGACCCTGTGAAAGACACACCATCTGAGGAGCATGATCAAGCGATTAGAGCAGGGCTACGCACTGCACTGCACACCTACCACGACGTGCCGAGGGATATCCTGGGAACAGCTGTACGCCGAGGAGCATCAATATTTGGATCGCCAGCGGGAGCATACGGTGTCTCCTCTGGCTGGCTTTCCGCCTATCAACATCACCAACGTCATGCCTGGGCAGTCCCAGCCGGCTGAGGCCTCGTGTTCCACGGCCTCCACGTCACCGAACCCGCTCTAGGCTTAAGAGGATCCTCGACGAATTGGTGCCGAGAAACACCTCCGCAGCCTCCGGCAAGAGCACTGAACTGGAGCAGTGGTTTGGTCCCGAATACGCCCAAAGCCTAGTTTCCTAGTTAAGGTAGGAGGAGGGCCTTCGCTGTTCTCGGCGCCGACCGGTTCTCGGGTCCGTGCCTCGCACATGTACATGAAGCTGGGAGGATCTCTGGGGGCCTAATTCGAACAGACCTTCGAGAACCTTCACCTCGCCCCTCCAAGTTACAGCGCGGCATCAACTCGTGAAGTCATGAAGTTCGCTTTGACCGTCAAGGCAGTCTTCTTCGTTCTCGCTGCTAGCTCGGGCGTTCCAAGCCGCTGCCAGGAGCCGAAAGGCCATGAGTGGCATCCACCACCACGGCCAGACAACAGTCAGACTTCCAGCCACCCTTCCCGTATATCCTCGTGAACAAACTGACCAGATACCGCAGATCTGTCTCCTTGTCCCGGTCTTAATACCTTGGCAAACCACGGCTGGCTCCCTCGCTCGGGGAAGAACATCGACCTGGCCGCGCTCCGACTCGCCGTGGCCGGCGCCTACAACTACGAGCCCACCTCCTTCGACTTCACTTTTAATCGAGCGGTTGATTTCAACCTCAAGACTACGGGGAACAGCTCCACCTTCCACCTCGCCGACCTGAGGAAGCACGACGCCATCGAGATCGACGGGTCGCTGTCATGGAACGATTTCTACTTCGGGGACAACCTCAATTTCGACCCTGCCATCTGGGCAACTGTTGCCAAGAGGCTCCGTCTCGATGAGACTGGGAATTCCGAGATGGATCAATATGTTACCGTGGAAACGGCGGCCAAGGCCCGCGCCGCCCGCGTGCAAGACGCAATGAGGGCCAACCCAACCTTCAACGCCTCTGCCAGCGCACTCTCCGGCAGTCCCGGAGCAACGACCGCCTACTTTGTCACCTTGTGGGATGACAAGGTTGGCGCCGTGCCGAAGTCATGGATTAAGGCTTGGTTTGGTAGGTCCCGTCCCCATCGCTCGCCACCGGCAGGATTACTATTATAGCGCTGCAAACGGGCGCTGACGACCAGCCAGAAAAAGGAGCGCATCCCGTATTGCGAAGGATTCACGGTGCCTGAAACGCAAGGAACCGTCAAACCATTGTTGATATGCTGGCCAGGGTTCTAGCAATCAAGGTCTGAACGAGATGTGGTTGGATCGGCTAATATGTACCGTAGGTTACTTCCGTTCCTTCTGAAGGTCGCAACTAATGACGCTTAGACGGGGTGCTCGGCTGTCTGCCAGGCGTTATTTCGCTCTGCGGGTGGATTGGGCCCTGTCCGCCCGTCGAATGTAAGAAACGGGTTGGGGACAGTCCATCCGCCAGCTTCTGATTATGTCTTCCTGCTCGCGCCTCCCGCCCTGCCTCTGGCTTCACCCGGGTTGACAGAGTTGTGGCCCCTGACAACCCGCCCATGGGTGCCAAGCGAAAGAGAGCGTCCTCGGCTGTCAACGAAACGACAGTCCCTGGCGTCGACGTGCTTGCAGTTTCCGGTGCCAGTAGTTACGCCTTGGATCTTTCGCACACAACTGGAAGTACGTCGGACACATGTGGCTCTGAGACCGCCTGCCACACTGGTACGCCCCCAACAATTAGAGTATTGGTCTACGGCTACGAGAGTGGCCTGTAGTACAACACAAGCTTCGCTCATCTCGGTGGTCTTGGTGATTCGCTCCGAATTACGATACTAGATCTCTTACGTTCCGAGAGAAGACGCCTCGTCCTTATCGGCCACAGCCTGGGCGGCCTCCTGACAAGGATTCTCTGATACGGATCGTGAAGTTGGACTCCGATTCCGACTTGATCAGCCTCGTCTCTGGTGTTCTATTCTTCGGTGTTCCAACGATAGATCAACAGCCGAAGGCACCCATCTGCGAGTTGTCCTCATGCCGCCTCGAAAGCCTCTTTGCTCCATCCATATGTCCTGTTCAACCTTCGTGCCACGAACAGGATCTTGTACCCCTCAATATGGGACGCGTGCGGTCGGTGGAGCGTCAGTGGCTTCTGCATCGCCATGCTCTCGGGTGGGCGGAAAGTGTAGACCGATCCGAACTTCGGTATGACGGCGAAGCCAACATCGGTCATGGCTGCTTCGAAAGCAGCCCAGCTCACTGAGCCGCGTGCCTCTGACTTTCCGAACAACGTCTCGAAGACTTCCACTGTTGACGCAGCTACTTTGAACGGCGACGCCGGTGGAGGAGGAGGCGGCTCGGGAACAGGCACGAGCTCGAAGGTAGAAGTTGTCGAGGGGCGCGTCTTCTCCTTTTGCTTCCGCCCTTCCACTCGCTTCTCCGTCGGCTGTGGAGTCGATACAGGGTTAGGGGGGCTTTCTCCCTTTTGCGCCGTGGCCTTGATTTGCTGATACCGATTCTGGAGATCAGACAAACAGTCCTCGATCAGATCCTGGTACAGGAAGCCCATCTTGGTCCCCATCTTCTCGATGATGATGCTGTCAAGCGCTTTCAGGGCTCCTTTGGCCACCCCAGGCTCCAAAAGATTATCGATAGGCACTGCGTAGTCCCGCAGATCGATCTCTTTCTTGACCGTGTTGAACTCGACCTCCAGCTCGCTCGACCGTGAGACGAACATCTGGCCCTTCTTGCGTGACAGGGGGGGCATAGAGATGACAGGTGACACCTCCCAGATAAAGCCAATGATGACGGCAAGATCGGAGAGAGCGTCGGCTTCCCCGCCGGAAATTTTCTCTCGCTCTTCGGGATGGGCATCGTGCAAGTCGGTAAGCCTCTTGATCCAGTCAACCGCTTTGCGGGCATCGGTCTCGTCCTGACAGAGGCGGAGAACGTAGTGAAGGTGGGGATCAGCTCGAGTTAGCTCCTCTGGGGAACATTTCATGTTGACACGGACGTTGCCCTCTTTATCGTACGCGTTGGAGCTCCGTCTGAACCACTTGGCGCCGCTGCCGGACTGGACGTGACGCTTGAAGAGCGACTGTGCCCGGCGGTATTCCAAGTGACAGATGTTCGACACCTCTTGGAGTACGATGGTGCGGTACATCTTGTCGATGTTAGGGTTGCTAAGGAGGTCGAGCAGACGGCTGATGTAGGTCCAGATGGCTGCGCCTTTGACGAGGCTATGAACAGCATCGAAGACGACAGCACTAACGTGCTTATCTGTATGAACATGTAGGATGCGACCCTTCTCGTCTGCCACAAGCTCCGGCCGGGCGAAGAACCAGCAGTTGACAACATGAGTCAGGACGACTGGCTCCACGGACAGGAGACGAAGGTACTCTTCGAGCGAGATTCTCTGGTCCCGAGCACTGACGACAAGGTCCGTCAGCTCGAACTTCGTCGGGGGCGCCGACCGAATCGACATCTTGGCGAGGGCAGCCGCGGCCGCTGTGTCGGGCTTTTCGGGCAGATCTTTCCGAGATCTGCTCTTGGACCCTTCTTCAAGAATGTCGTCAATGACCATTTTGAGCCCCTGCAACAGATACGTTTGTCGCTGCAGCACCAACTCTCCGGTTGCCTGAAGGATGACGAGACCCGCTCTTATGGCAGATGCGAAGCCGGCCATGATTTGATCGTGTTCTTTCAAGATCTCGAAGGAGTGCCCATATTCACCGCCGTCCATGAAGAGGGTGTAACAGTTTGGGAATGACTGGACGTGGCGGAGGCCTCTCGTGCGCATCATTCCTTCGATGACTTCGCGGTCTCCCGGCCCATCGGCGACACCTATGCAGTACTGTTCCGAGAGGGATTTTGTAGTCCGGTGCTTGAGATGATCCAGTAGGAAGTCGGATCCGGGTTTCGTCAGGTCCCTCAAGTTCCACTCCGGGATAAACTCGCAGACACTCCCTAGAGACTCGTCCAGGGGGTGCGCGAGCACGGCACCGTCTTTAGCACCGGCTTTGATACAGAGTTCCCGTTGAGCCTTGTTGAATGTGGGCCACATTGTCTCGATCCTGTTGGCATGCTTCAGATACTTCCGCTTCAGGTCGCCGTGCAACTCTTGTACAGCCTCAGAGGTCTGGGGCTGCTCCATCTTGGGCTGCAAAATCTTGGCGAATCCTCCGTTCGGCTCTCTGTATCCGGCAGGTGAAGACCCGAATAGTCTTATGAGATTTCGTGCGTTCTTGCTGTGCTCTGCCCTGCTTGCAGTTTGCGACGTCCCGCGACAGACCCCCCAAACGAAGCGGGGAGTGTTTCGGGTTGCGGGGGGTGAGGAAGCGTGCGATACCTCAGGTACCAAATGCTGTACGTTCACGTGACCTTTAGTTGATGCCTTTGGTACCTAAATACCTACTGTGGCGTGGCGCTCAGTCATTGGGTGGCTGACCTCACGCCCCAACATAAGGTCATGTGACCAGGGGGGGGTGGTCTCCTTAAGCCCAGATACAACGCTTTTAGCTACAACAAACGGCTCTCTTTTGCTGCTTCTGGTCGTTTGCCGTTGAACTCGCGCTTCTGGCTCCCTCCTCGGCTTGGAGACCAAGAATACCGAGGGAGGGACCTGATGGCCAATCAGAGCTGAGGACCGAGCCCAGCGAGATCCCACCCCTAAAGGCGAGAAACCACCATTCCCCCAGCTGCCCTAAGTGCTGTGGGTGACCCATCGCTTATGAGCTCGTTGTGAATAACTCCCTGGCGTAGTGTCGTTGACTGTCAGAGGTGCGAGCTTCGCATTTACGAGGCCCCCACCCGATCGTCGCTCAAACTCGCATGGGACAAAGGCGGTAATTACGATCGAGGCTCTCCTTTGGGCGTCCTTCTCGTTGAATGCCACCGAGTTGGCAGGTGACCTGTAGCATCGCTTCTGTAGCAAATTGCCAGGACTTACATGCAGCCCGAGGTGTCCTTGCCCGCCGCACCGGCCCACGACCAGTCCACAAACGCCACCGGTGGCCTAGAAGCGCTCCGCCCGGCCCATCACCCTTCGCCGCCCGCTCGCCGCGCCGCTGTAAGTGCCCCCTGCGGTAAGTATTTGTGCTAGTTACATGAAGTAAGTCATGATACCGAGGACTTGGGGGTAGACCTCGGGAAACCCGCTCACACTTGTTCTCGATTCCTGCCGAAGTGTGGGTGGGAGTGCCTGGGATGACTAGGCCAACCCCGGCCGTCAAGTTCCAACCTACCTAACCTTCCATTTACCACAGATATACTCGTTGTCATTCTTGCTCGTGTTGTCATAACCCTTAAACTCACCTCTAGAGACTTTGAATCTGGTAGCGTTAGGTCTTCTGATCTAGTCTATTGGCTCCCTTTCCCGCGACATCAGGGCCCAGACAGGGCCAGGAGGGAGGTGCGACGAGTACGGGGCCGTAGCCACGGCCTCAACCCGGCGCCTCCCTCTTGGTACTAGTGCATCTGCGTGGACACACGAATCCGAGTGAACACATGCTTCTTCGTCGTTCTTTTATGGGTCGCCACATGTCTCTCGAACCGCTGAACGAGGGCAGCTTGGCAGTCAGTGGTGTACAGATACAAATCCCTAGTCCATATGCACAGATCCGGACACAGGACCTCGGAGAAGGGACATCGGTTCCGAGCGTTTGCGGGTGAGGCGTGGGCCGTTGTCGCTTTCTCGGGGGTGCACATTCATTAACGAACTTCACGCTGTTAGAACCGTGACGTGTCACGTAGTAGTATCCAGAACTTAACATAGGTTCAAGTTGTCCAGAACTTAACATAGATTCAAGTTGTATCTTCTCTATGTAACGGAACACCTTGAACTCATGGCAGGGGATATCTGGTGGCAGACAACGTCGTATGTCTCGAAAGGATGTTCGATACAGTACTAGTGAAACGGATCTCGACTGGTGGGATAGTAGGTACAGCCCCTGCTGAGGGTATAGCCCTTGACAGACGCGAGAGTCGGGCCGCGACAGTCGCGGAACGACGTCACCGTCGACGGCGTGCGTGGCGGGCGTTTCCGTCGCAAACCATACGGCGTTGACGACAATTAAATTGTCTATTCCTCCCAGTCCTCGCCACCCTCGTCGTCGCCCTCGTCCCACTCGCCCTCCTCGCCGCTGCCCTCCTCGGCCCACTCCGGGAGGTTTTCGTCGCTCAGGCACTGCGAGTAGTAGTCGTTCTGGTAGTAGCATTGCGTGCCGGATACGCAGGACGTCTGGCCGTTATAGCCCTGGCCGCCGCCTGGAGAAAGACGGTATTAGCAGGTCGGCGTCTTTTGACTTGGGAAAGGGGGTGGCTGAGAGGGGGGTCTGGGG
>Ga0247777_1000377_pt1 | contig 12358 bp, 19 predicted proteins | sample UWRJL154409C5_FD_179937 | JGI IMG/M metagenome (GOLD analysis project Ga0247777, IMG submission 179937) | Plant litter microbial communities from Arlington Agricultural Research Station in Wisconsin, United States - UWRJ-L154-409C-5 | ecosystem: Environmental > Terrestrial > Plant litter >...
AGACCTCGCACGTGGGACCCGTCGACACCCGTGCCCCCCGTTTTGACCCCGGTAGACGAAGAGAGGTATCTTTGGTACTCGTGCCCGACCCATGTCGGGCCGCTCCGCGTGCCTATGCACCGGCAACGCCCCCTTCCGGGGTAGCCGGTTTGCCTGAAGCACCGGTGTCCTCCACTCGCGGTACACCCTGCGGTGTTCACGCGGACCTTGGGATCCGGGCGACACGCCCGACCTCGGGTGCAGAGAGGGATCAAGTAAACAGAGCTCGCCAGACAGCTTGACGAGACGCAACAACGGAAGAAGCAGCCGGCGTATGCCAACGATCCAGCAGCTGGTCCGCAAGGGCCGCACTGACAAGGTCGCCAAGCAGAAGACCGCGGCCCTCAAGGGGAGCCCGCAGCGGCGCGGTGTGTGCACCCGCGTCTACACCACGACCCCGAAGAAGCCCAACTCGGCGCTCCGCAAGGTTGCCCGCGTGAAGCTGACCAGTGGCATCGAGGTCACCGCCTACATCCCCGGCGAGGGTCACAACCTGCAGGAGCACTCGATGGTGCTCGTGCGCGGCGGTCGTGTGAAGGACCTGCCGGGTGTTCGCTACAAGATCATCCGCGGTTCCCTGGACACCCAGGGCGTGAAGAACCGCAAGCAGGCTCGCAGCCGTTACGGCGCGAAGAAGGAGAAGAGCTAATGCCCCGCAAGGGACCGGCCCCGAAGCGGCCGCTGATCTCCGACCCGGTCTACAGCTCTCCGCTGGTGACCCAGCTCATCAACAAGGTGCTGGTCGACGGCAAGCGCTCGGTCGCCGAGAAGATCGTCTACGAAGCGCTCGAGGGTGCTCGCGAGAAGACCGGCACCGACCCGGTCGTCACGCTGAAGCGCGCTCTGGACAACGTCAAGCCGACCCTCGAGGTGCGCAGCCGCCGTGTCGGTGGCGCCACCTACCAGGTGCCGGTCGAGGTTCGTCCCTCGCGCTCCACGACGCTGGCGCTCCGCTGGCTCATCACCTTCTCCCGGCAGCGCCGTGAGAAGACGATGGTCGAGCGCCTGATGAACGAGCTGCTCGACGCGAGCAACGGCCTCGGCGCGAGCGTCAAGCGTCGCGAGGACACGCACAAGATGGCCGAGTCCAACAAGGCCTTCGCTCACTACCGCTGGTGATGTGATGCCCGACCCGCAGCCGCGGGTCGGGCTCTCCCAGCCCTAAGTGAGCGCTGCTACCAGCTGCTCATAGACAGGGGAAGACACCCGTGGCACAGGAAGTGCTCACCGATCTGGCCAAGGTCCGCAACATCGGGATCATGGCGCACATCGACGCGGGCAAGACCACGACGACCGAGCGAATCCTCTTCTACACGGGGAAGAGCTACAAGATCGGCGAAGTGCACGACGGCGCTGCGACGATGGACTGGATGGAGGAGGAGCAGAAGCGCGGCATCACGATCACGTCCGCCGCGACGACCTGCTTCTGGAAAGACCACCAGATCAACATCATCGACACGCCGGGCCACGTGGACTTCACGGTCGAGGTCGAGCGTTCGCTGCGCGTTCTCGATGGCGCCGTTGCCGTGTTCGACGGCAAGGAAGGCGTCGAGCCCCAGTCCGAGCAGGTCTGGCGGCAGGCGACCAAGTACGACGTGCCCCGCATCTGCTTCGTCAACAAGATGGACAAGCTGGGCGCGGACTTCTACTTCACCGTGCGCACCATCCAGGAGCGGCTCGGCGCCAAGCCGCTGCCGATCCAGCTCCCCATCGGCTCGGAGAGCGACTTCATCGGAGTCGTCGACCTGGTCGAGATGCGCGCGCTCACGTGGCGCGGCGAGGTGGAGAAGGGTGAGGACTACACGGTCGAGGAGATCCCGGCCGATCTCGCCGACAAGGTCGCCGAGTTCCGCGAGCAGCTGATCGAGGCTGTCGCGGAGACCGACGACGAGCTCATGGAGCTCTACCTCGCAGGCGAGGAGCTGTCCGTCGAGCAGATCAAGACCGGCATCCGCCGGATCGTGACCAACCGCTCGGCGTACCCGGTCCTCTGCGGTTCCGCGTTCAAGAACAAGGGCGTCCAGCCCATGCTCGACGCGGTCATCGACTACCTCCCGTCCCCGCTGGACGTGCCGCCGGTCGAGGGCACCCTGCAGGACGGCGTCACGCCCGCGTTCCGCAAGCCTTCGAAGGAGGAGCCGTTCGCGGCACTCGCCTTCAAGATCGCGGCGCACCCGTTCTTCGGCAAGCTGACCTACATCCGGGTCTACTCGGGTCGGCTCTCCGCGGGCACCCAGGTCATCAACTCGACCAAGGACCGCAAGGAGCGCATCGGGAAGCTCTTCCAGATGCACGCCAACAAGGAGCAGCCGGTCGACGAGGCCCAGGCGGGCCACATCTACGCGGTGATCGGTCTCAAGGAGACGACCACCGGCGAGACGTTGTCCGACCCGCAGAACCCGATCGTCCTTGAGTCGATGACGTTCCCCGACCCGGTCATCCGGGTCGCGATCGAGCCGAAGACCAAGGCCGACCAGGAGAAGCTGGGCACGGCGATCCAGAAGCTGGCCGAGGAGGACCCGACCTTCCAGGTCCAGCTGGACGAGGAAACGGGTCAGACGATCATCGCGGGCATGGGCGAGCTGCACCTCGAGGTGCTCGTCAACCGCATGAAGTCGGACTACAAGGTCGAAGCGAACATCGGTAAGCCTCAGGTGGCGTACCGGGAGACCATCCGCGGCACCGTGGAGAAGTACTCCTACACGCACAAGAAGCAGACCGGTGGCTCCGGCCAGTTCGCCAAGATCCTCATCACCCTGTCGCCTCTGGAGAGCACCGACGGTGCGCTCTACGAGTTCGACAACAAGGTCACCGGTGGTCGCATCCCCAGGGAGTACATCCCCTCGGTGGACGCGGGCGCCCAGGACGCCATGCAGTACGGCGTGCTGGCGGGTTACCCGCTGGTGGGCATCAAGCTGACCCTGCTCGACGGTGCGTACCACGAGGTCGACTCCTCCGAGATGGCGTTCAAGATCGCGGGTTCCATCGCGCTCAAGGAAGCCGCTCGGAAGGCCAACCCCGTGCTCCTCGAGCCGGTCATGGCGGTCGAGGTGACGACGCCCGAGGACTACATGGGCGATGTCATCGGTGACCTCAACTCCCGCCGTGGTCAGATCCAGGCCATGGAGGAGCGCAGCGGCGCCCGTGTCGTGAAGGCACTGGTTCCGCTGTCGGAAATGTTCGGGTACGTCGGCGACCTGCGGTCTCGCACCCAGGGTCGCGCGAACTACTCGATGGTGTTCGACTCCTACGCCGAGGTTCCGACCAACGTGGCGAAGGAAATCATCGCGAAGGCGACGGGCGAGTAACCCAAACCGGAGCACCGCAGTTCTAGCGGGCTCTCCGGGGGTCTCCCTGGGGTCCGCACAATCGACCCTGACGTGTAGTCCGGCGGGCGCGAAGCCGCCCGCCGGACCAGCAATACGAAGTCCAGGAGGACAATCCAGTGGCGAAGGCGAAGTTCGAGCGGACGAAGCCGCACGTCAACATCGGCACCATCGGTCACATCGACCATGGCAAGACCACGCTGACTGCTGCAATCTCCAAGGTGCTGCACGACAAGTACCCGGATCTCAACCAGTCGTTCGCGTTCGACCAGATCGACAAGGCGCCGGAAGAGAAGCAGCGCGGCATCACGATCTCGATCGCTCACATCGAGTACCAGACCGAGAAGCGCCACTACGCGCACGTCGACTGCCCCGGTCACGCGGACTACATCAAGAACATGATCACGGGTGCGGCGCAGATGGACGGCGCCATCCTGGTCGTGGCCGCGACCGACGGCCCGATGCCGCAGACCAAGGAGCACGTGCTCCTGGCCCGCCAGGTCGGCGTGCCGTACATCGTCGTCGCGCTGAACAAGTCCGACATGGTGGACGACGAGGAGATCCTGGAGCTCGTCGAGCTCGAGGTCCGCGAGCTGCTCTCCGAGTACGAGTTCCCGGGCGACGACCTCCCCGTGGTCCGCGTCTCCGCGCTCAAGGCCCTCGAGGGCGACGCCGAGTGGGCCGACAAGCTCATCGGTCTCATGGACGCGGTCGACGAGGCCATCCCGGAGCCGGAGCGCGAGGTCGACCGTCCGTTCCTCATGCCGGTCGAGGACGTCTTCACGATCACCGGCCGCGGCACCGTGGTGACCGGTCGTATCGAGCGCGGCATCCTCAAGGTCAACGAGGAGATCGAGATCGTCGGTATCCGCGAGACCTCGCGCAAGACCACGGTCACCTCGATCGAGATGTTCAAGAAGTTCCTCGACGAGGGCCGCGCGGGCGACAACGCCGCGCTGCTGCTCCGCGGCATCAAGCGCGAGGAGGTGGAGCGCGGCATGGTCATCGTGAAGCCGGGCACCACCACCCCGCACACCGAGTTCGAGGCGCAGGTGTACATCCTCTCGAAGGACGAGGGTGGCCGCCACACGCCGTTCTTCAACAACTACCGCCCGCAGTTCTACTTCCGCACCACGGACGTGACCGGCGTCGTTGACCTCCCCGAGGGCACCGAGATGGTCATGCCGGGTGACACCACGGGCATGACGGTGAAGCTGATCCAGCCCATCGCCATGGACGAGGGCCTGCGTTTCGCCATCCGCGAGGGTGGGCGCACCGTGGGTGCGGGCTCGGTCACCAAGATCATCAAGTAAGTGATCCTGGTCTAATTCCAGACCCCGATTTGGAGCGCCACACACCCGTGTGGCATCCTTAACGGGTTGCTCGTCGGGGCGGCCGCGTTCATCAGAATTCGGCCGCCCCGTCACGAGCGGTCCGCGCCCTGAGTCATTGGACATCGGTTAACCCCGCTGGCTGATCAGGGTGCTGCGGGTCAGGCAAGCAAGACCCATCCCACGGAGTTATCTCAGTGGGACCGGCTTATGCATAGGGCGCGACACGCCCGACCGCGTGGACCGGGCACCGTGACATTTGAACAGGGGCGGAGCGCGCCAAGGGTCCCCAGTGACCCCCATTAGGCACCGCACCGCAGCGGTACGAGAAGCAGAGGAACGGCAAGCCACTATGGCGGGACAGAAGATCCGCATCCGGCTCAAGGCCTACGACCACGAGGCGATCGACGCGTCCGCGCGCAAGATCGTCGAGACCGTGACGCGCACCGGCGCTCGGGTCGTCGGGCCTGTGCCGCTGCCCACTGAGAAGAACGTTTACTGCGTCATCCGCTCGCCGCACAAGTACAAGGACTCGCGCGAGCACTTCGAGATGCGCACTCACAAGCGTCTGATCGACATCCTCGACCCGACGCCGAAGACGGTGGACGCGCTCATGCGCATCGACCTGCCGGCGAGCGTCGACGTCAACATTCAGTAAGTGGACGCGGCAGTGTTGATCCCATTTGGGGCGGAGAGTAACGAGACCCATGTCTGACAGGCAGGTTAAGGGGCTCCTGGGCACCAAGCTCGGCATGACTCAGGTCTTCGACGAGAACAACCGGATCGTTCCGGTCACCGTCGTCAAGGCCGAGCCGAACGTGGTCACCCAGGTGCGAACCCAAGAAATCGACGGCTACACGGCTGTGCAGCTGGCCTTTGGCGCTATCGACCCGCGCAAGGTCAACAAGCCCGTGACTGGCCACTTCGCCAAGGCGGGCGCGACTCCTCGTCGCCACTTGGCGGAACTGCGCACGACGGACGCGAGCGAGTACCAGGTCGGCCAGGAGCTCACGGCCGAGGTGTTCGAGGCGGGCGCTGTTGTCGACATCAGCGGCACCACCAAGGGCAAGGGAACCGCGGGCGTCATGAAGCGCCACGGTTTCCACGGCCTCGGCGCCAGCCACGGCACGCAGCGCAAGCACCGCTCGCCCGGCTCCATCGGCGCGTGCGCCACGCCCGGTCGCGTGTTCAAGGGTGTCCGCATGGCTGGCCGCATGGGCCACGAGCGCGTGACGACCCAGAACCTCACCGTGCACCGCATCGACGCCGAGGCGGGGCTGCTGCTCATCAAGGGCGCGGTTCCCGGTCCCAAGGGCGGCGTGGTGTTCATCAAGACTGCTGCGAAGGGTGGTGCCTGATGACTGCGACCGTTGAGATCCGCACGCCGGACGGCAAGACCGACGGCAGTGTCGAACTGCCCGCCGAGATCTTCGACGCGCAGGCGAACATCTCCCTGCTCCACCAGGTCGTCGTCGCCCAGCGCGCCGCTGCTCGTCAGGGCACGCACGCGACGAAGACCCGTGGCGACGTCTCCGGTGGCGGCAAGAAGCCGTACCGGCAGAAGGGCACCGGCCGCGCCCGTCAGGGCTCGACTCGTTCCCCCCAGTTCGTCGGTGGTGGTATCTCGCACGGCCCGCAGCCGCGCGACTACACCCAGCGGACGCCCAAGAAGATGAAGGCCGCCGCTCTTCGCGGTGCCCTCTCCGACCGGGCGCGTGCCGGCCAGCTGCACATCGTGAGCGCTCTGGTGAACGGGGACACCCCCTCCACCAAGACCGCCCGCAAGCTGCTGGAGACGGTCTCCGAAGCACGTCGCGTGCTGGTCGTGCTGAACCGCACGGACGAGGTTTCGTGGGTCAGCCTGCGCAACCTGGCGCACGTGCACGTGATCGCTCCCGACCAGCTCAACACCTACGACGTGCTGGTCAACGACGACGTGGTGTTCACCAAGGACGCGTACGACGTGTTCATCGCCGGACCGGCCCGTGGCCGCTCCGCGAAGGCCGTCGCCCGTTCCTCCGAGGTGTCCGAGGAGGCCGAGAAGTGATCCCCGACCACAGGGACATCCTGCTCGCGCCGGTGATCTCCGAGAAGTCCTACGGGCTGCTCGAGGAGAACAAGTACACCTTCGTGGTGTCGCCCGGCTCGAACAAGACCCAGATCAAGATTGCCGTTGAGAAGGTCTTCGGCGTCAAGGTCGTCAGCGTCAACACGCTCAACCGGCAGGGCAAGCGCAAGCGCACCCGGTCCGGCTATGGCAAGCGCAAGGACACCAAGCGCGCCATCGTGACGCTTTCTGCCGAGAGCAAGCCGATCGAGATCTTCGGCGGCCCGGCCGCCTGATGACGACGAGGACTGCGTAGAGATGGGCATTCGCAAGTACAAGCCGACGACCCCCGGTCGTCGCGGTGCGAGCGTCTCCGACTTCGCCGAGATCACTCGGTCGACGCCGGAGAAGTCGCTGGTCCGTCCGCTGCACGGCAAAGGTGGCCGTAACGCGTCGGGCAAGATCACCACGAGGCACAAGGGTGGCGGTCACAAGCGGGCATACCGCTTGATCGACTTCCGCCGCACCGACAAGGACGGCGTGCCGGCCAAGGTCGCTCACATCGAGTACGACCCCAACCGCACGGCGCGCATCGCACTGCTGCACTACGTGGACGGCGAGAAGCGGTACATCGTCGCCCCCGAGAAGCTGCGCCAGGGCGACATGGTGGAGAACGGGCCCAAGGCTGACATCAAGCCGGGCAACAACCTCCCCCTGCGCAACATCCCGGTCGGTACGGTCATCCACGCGATCGAGCTCCGCCCCGGCGGCGGCGCGAAGATCGCCCGTTCCGCGGGCGTGAGCGTTCAGCTCGTCGCCAAGGACGGTCCTTACGCCCAGCTGCGTCTCCCCTCGGGCGAGATCCGCAACGTGGACGTCCGCTGCCGCGCGACCGTTGGTGCGATCGGCAACGCCGAGCACAGCAACATCAACTGGGGCAAGGCTGGCCGCATGCGCTGGAAGGGCCGCAAGCCCACGGTGCGCGGTGTCGCCATGAACCCGGTCGACCACCCGCACGGTGGTGGCGAGGGCAAGACCTCCGGTGGTCGCCACCCGGTGAACCCGGCTGGTAAGCCCGAAGGCCGCACCCGCCGCCGCAAGCCAAGCGACAAGCTCATCGTCCGGCGTCGTCGCACCGGTAAGAAGCGCTGAGCAGGAAGGGAGTGAAGGATGCCTCGCAGCCTTAAGAAGGGCCCCTTCGTTGACGACCACCTGCTCAAGAAGGTGGACGTTCTCAACGAGTCGGGCAAGAAGACCGTCATCAAGACCTGGTCCCGCCGGTCCACGATCATTCCGGACATGCTGGGGCACACCCTCGCGGTGCACGACGGCCGGAAGCACGTCCCGGTGTTCGTGACCGAGGCCATGGTTGGGCACAAGCTGGGCGAGTTCGCCCCGACGCGCACCTTCAAGGGCCACATCAAGGACGACCGGAAGTCGCGCCGCCGCTAGGCGACGAACTAGGAAGAAGCTAAGGGGAAGCAGCGATGAACGCCCGCAACGATGCCAGTGCGCCGGAGTACCCGCGCGCCGTGGCTCGGGCTCGCTACGTCCGCGACACGCCGATGAAGGTGCGTCGCGTGATCGAGCTCATCAGGGGCCGTAGCGCCAGCGACGCCCTGGCCGTGCTCCAGTTCGCGCCTCAGGCGGCAAGTGAGCCGGTCGCGAAGGTGCTCGCCAGCGCCGTGGCCAACGCCGAGAACAACCTCTCCCTGGACCCGACCACCCTCTGGGTGTCGAAGGTCTACGTGGACGAGGGGCCGACGCTGAAGCGTTTCCGTCCGCGGGCCCAGGGCCGCGCGTACCGGATCCGCAAGCGCACGAGTCACATCACCGTCGAGGTCGAGTCCCGTCCCAAGACGGAAGCCCGTCCCAAGGCGGTTCGCAAGACCAGCGCGAAGGGAAGTAACCGGTAGTGGGTCAGAAGATCAACCCGCACGGCTTCCGGCTGGGGATCACCACTGACTGGAAGTCCCGCTGGTACGCCGATAAGCAGTACGCCGAGTACGTGGCCGAGGATGTCAAGATCCGCAAGCTGCTCGGCCGCGGCATGGAGCGTGCCGGCATCTCGAAGGTGGAGATCGAGCGCACTCGTGACCGCGTTCGCGTCGACATCTTCACCGCACGGCCGGGCATCGTCATCGGTCGTCGTGGTGCCGAGGCCGACCGCATCCGCGGTGAGCTGGAGAAGCTCACCAAGAAGCAGGTGCAGCTGAACATCCTCGAGGTCAAGAACCCCGAGTCGGACGCGCAGCTCGTCGCACAGGGTGTGGCCGAGCAGCTGTCCAACCGCGTCGCCTTCCGGCGCGCGATGCGCAAGGCCATCCAGTCGGCCATGCGCTCCCCGCAGGTCAAGGGCATCCGCGTGCAGTGCGGCGGTCGTCTCGGCGGTGCCGAGATGTCCCGTTCCGAGCACTACCGCGATGGCCGGGTGCCGCTGCACACGCTGCGCGCGGACATCGACTACGGCTTCTTCGAGGCCCGCACCACGTTCGGCCGTATCGGCGTGAAGGTGTGGATCTACAAGGGTGACGTCGTCGGTGGCCTGAACGCCAAGCGTGAGCGGGACGCCGCCCCGTCGGCCGACCGCGCGCCTCGTCGCGACCGCGATGCCCGCCCGAACCGGGCCCGTCGTTCCGGTGCCAGCGGCACCACGCCGACGAGCACCGAGGCAGGGCGTGCCGCGGCCGACGCACAGGCCAGCGAGACGCCGGCAGCCCCGGCCGCTGAAGAGAAGACGGAGGGCTGAGTCGTGCTCATCCCGCGGAGGGTTAAGCACCGCAAGCAGCACCACCCCGGTCGGTCGGGTGCTGCCAAGGGCGGCACGAGGGTCACCTTCGGTGAGTTCGGCATCCAGGCTCTGGAGCCGGCTTACGTGACCAACAGGCAGATCGAGTCGGCGCGTATTGCCATCAACAGGCACATCCGTCGTGGCGGCAAGGTCTGGATCAACATCTTCCCGGACCGCCCCCTCACGAAGAAGCCCGCCGAGACCCGCATGGGTTCCGGTAAGGGTTCTCCCGAGTGGTGGGTGGCCAACATCAAGCCGGGTCGGGTGCTCTTCGAGATGAGCTTCCCGAACGAAGCCGTGGCACGTGAGGCACTGCGCCGCGCGATCCACAAGCTCCCGATGAAGTGCCGCATCGTTACGCGTGAGGGTGGTGAGTTCTGATGGCAGCGGGTACCACCGCTTCCGAGCTGCGTGAGCTCACCGAGGAGGAGCTCGTGCTGCGCCTGAAGGAGGCGAAGGAGGAGCTGTTCAACCTCCGCTTCCAGATGGCCACCGGGCAGCTCGACAACAACCGTCGTCTGCGGACGATCCGGCACGAGATCGCCCGGATCTACACCGTGATGAGGGAGCGGGAGCTCGGTCTCTCGGTTTCCCCCGACGCGGTCTCCACTGGTGAGGGTGCGGCATGACCGAAAGCAACGAAGCCACGACCGAAGACCGCAACGACCGCAAGGTCCGCGAGGGTTACGTCGTCGGCGACAAGATGGACAAGACGATTGTGGTCGCGCTCGAGGACCGCAAGAAGCACCGCCGGTACTCCAAGGTCCTGCGCTCCACCACCAAGGTGAAGGTGCACGACGAGGAGAACACGGCCGGTGTGGGTGACCGCGTTCGCCTCATGGAGACGCGTCCCCTCTCCGCCACCAAGCGCTGGCGGCTCGTCGAGATCCTCGAGAAGGCCAAGTAGTAGTTCGTTGGACCGAGCCTGTCAGGTCGGAAATCTGGCAGGCCAGGAATGGTCAGGAGTTGTAAGTGATCCAGCAGGAGTCGCGGCTGCGCGTCGCCGACAACACCGGTGCGAAGGAAATCCTTTGCATCCGTGTTCTCGGTGGCTCGGGCCGCCGCTACGCGGGCATCGGGGACATCATCGTCGCGACGGTGAAGCAGGCCATCCCCGGCGCCAACGTGAAGAAGGGCGATGTCGTCAAGGCCGTCATCGTTCGGACCGTGAAGGAGCGCCGTCGTCCCGACGGTTCCTACATCCGGTTCGACGAGAACGCCGCCGTGCTCATCAAGCCGGACAACGAGCCGCGGGGTACCCGCATCTTCGGACCGGTCGGCCGTGAGCTGCGCGACAAGAAGTTCATGAAGATCATCTCGCTGGCACCGGAGGTGCTCTAACCATGAAGGTCAAGAAGGGCGACACGGTCGTCGTCATCGCCGGCAAGGACAAGGGCGCCAAGGGCAAGGTCATCCAGGCCCACCCGGACACCAACAAGGTCCTGGTCGAGGGCGTGGCCAGGGTCAAGAAGCACACCCGGATCTCGCAGACCCAGCGTGGTGCGCAGTCCGGTGGCATCGTGACCCAGGAGGCCTTGATCCACGTCTCCAACGTGATGGTCGTCGACGCGGACGGCAAGCCGTCCCGCATCGGCTACCGGACGAACGACGAGGGCAAGCGCGTCCGCATTTCCCGTCGTAACGGGAAGGACATCTGATCATGACCACTGCTGAGAAGATCATTCCGCGGCTGAAGACCCGCTACCGCGAGGAAATCGCCGCCGAGCTGAACAAGCAGTTCGAGTACGCCAACGTCATGCAGATTCCGGGCGTGGTGAAGGTTGTCGTCAACATGGGTGTCGGCGACGCCGCCCGTGACGGCAAGCTGATCGAGGGCGCCGTGCGCGACCTCTCGATCATCACCGGTCAGCGTCCCGAGGTTCGGCGCGCTCGCAAGTCCATCGCGCAGTTCAAGCTCCGCGAGGGAATGCCGATCGGCGCGCGCGCGACGCTGCGTGGCGACCGCATGTGGGAGTTCCTGGACCGGCTGCTGACCATCGCGCTGCCGCGTATCCGTGACTTCCGCGGCCTGTCGGGCAAGCAGTTCGACGGCAACGGGAACTACACGTTCGGTCTCAACGAGCAGTCGATGTTCCACGAGATCGACCCCGACGCCATCGACCGCCCGCGCGGCATGGACATCACGGTCGTCACCACCGCGACCACCGACGAAGAAGGTCGGGCGCTGCTGAAGCTCCTGGGCTTCCCGTTCAAGGAGAACTGAGTCGATGGCCAAGAAGGCATTGATCAACAAGGCTGCCGCCAAGCCCAAGTTCAAGGTGCGGGGTTACACCCGCTGCCAGCGCTGCGGGCGTCCGCACTCGGTGTTCCGCAAGTTCGGCCTGTGCCGGATCTGCCTCCGGGAGATGGCGCACCGCGGCGAACTGCCGGGTGTCAGCAAGTCCAGCTGGTAACAAGCGTTTCCACTTCGCTGTAGGCCTGCCCGCGACCGAGTTCTCGGACCCTGGGCTGGGGAACCGCAGTGAGAAAGGTTGACTAGGTCACCATGACGATGACCGATCCGATCGCAGACATGTTGACGCGTCTGCGCAATGCGAACTCGGCATACCACGACAAGGTCGTGATGCCGCACTCGAAGCTCAAGGCGAACATCGCCGAGATCCTCAAGCGCGAGGGCTACATCTCGAGCTACCGCGACGAGGCGGGTGACGTTGCGAAGAACCTGGTGGTCGAGCTCAAGTACGGCCCGAACCGGGAGCGCAGCATCGCGGGCCTCCGCCGGGTGTCCAAGCCCGGTCTCCGCGTGTACGCGAAGAGCACGAACCTCCCCAAGGTGCTCGGTGGCCTTGGTGTTGCCATCATT